>Ga0209979_1000313_pt1 | contig 70060 bp, 59 predicted proteins | sample AnhtaG_FD_183114 | JGI IMG/M metagenome (GOLD analysis project Ga0209979, IMG submission 183114) | Deep subsurface microbial communities from Anholt, Denmark to uncover new lineages of life (NeLLi) - Anholt_01485 metaG (SPAdes) (version 2) | ecosystem: Environmental > Aquatic > Marine > Oceanic...
TTTCTAATCGACCACCCGGACACAACAATTCGATGGAATGTATTCGCTAAAAAGGGGGGCTGTCCTCCCCGGAATGACCTTGCCGACCAATAATCGCTAGCATACAATAGAAGCTAGCAGGCAAGTCTGGCGTCGCTATACAGGGATATAACAAATGCAGATGCCCAATAAGCAAGATCACTCCAATGAGATTCTATGGGTATATCCACCAAGGACCGAATCTGAAAGCTGGTGGTGCCGCCAATACGGGAATATTGAGATACCACAGGGGTGGGAAGCCCTACCAGCTGGTGATGCTTTCGTAACCAAACAGGTAAAATTGATGGGCCACATTGGGTAGCGAAGAAACCTGCGAAGGGCTACACCAGAACGCTGGGGATATGGGCCCCGAAGGCGAACATCGAAACTGCTCAGAAGCTAGCAGAGGAGACAAGAGTACAGAGAGGGGCTAAGCGAGCTATTTCACGAGTACAGCGTGAGAGACAAGAGGCGAAATATCGGGAGCGATTTGAAGAAGCTGTCTACGACTATCTTGGTTTTGCGCCCAAGCATGAGGAGTTGGCTCGTGACATCGCCAAGAGCGTTGCTCAGCACGCGACGCAGGTAGGGAGTGAGCGAGTAGGACGAACCAGGAAATTGTCCCTTGAAGAAAAAACGATACTAGCAGCACGAGCGTATGTTCGACACAACTATACCAAATACGAGGATCGACTGCTTAGTTTTGAATTTCCGCTGGAGCCAGGCGACTACCTATACCGCGAAATAAAGTCTGAGGCGGATGAGGCAGTCGACAAGTTCTTGAGTCGGCACCAAATGCGAAGATAGCCACGGTGGCACTGAACATTCTGGACTTCTGTTCAGTCGCATGCAGTGGTAATTGCAGCCTGGAGCTCGCTGATGACCGATAGGAGGGGTCTCCAAAATGAGCTTACTTCTGATTTGAAAAGTCCCTCGGTCACACGGGCTACCGCTCTTCGAACTCCGTGAACCGATAACCTATTCCCCGTTCCCCCAAGATGTACTTTGGATGCTTGGGATCCTCCTCGATCTTCTGGCGTAGATAGGTAATGTAGAGCCACAGATAGTGGTCTTCATCTCGGTACTCATAGCCCCAGACTCTTCTCAGCAAGGTCTCATGGGTGAGGACGCGGCCGGCATTGCTCACCAAGTGGTATAGGAGCCGGTATTCGGTGGGCCTGAGGTGAACCTCCTTACCTTTGACTATGACCTTGCGCCGACCGAAGTCGATAGAAAGATTGTCGTCAACCCGTATTTCGGTCTTCGGCGCGGGAGTGGGCATCTCAGCACGGCGCAGCGCCGCCCTTACTCTTGAAACAAGCTCCTTGGGGCTGAAAGGTTTGGTTACGTAGTCATCAGCTCCCAGATTCAGCCCCCTTACCTTATCGATTTCTTCACCGCTTACAGTCAGCATAATTACTGGCACCGTGGAGACTTCGCGGATCTTATTCAGGGTCTCAAAGCCATCCATCTCCGGCATCATGACATCGAGGATGACCAGATCAGGTAGGTCCTTGGTGAGCCTCTTCAACGCCTCATAGCCGTTGGAAGCACTGCAAACCTGATAGCCTTCTAGCTCCAGATTCATGCTCACTGCCTCGATAATACGGGGTTCATCGTCCACAACAAGTATGGTCTTGTTCTCTTTTCCTTTTTCAGAGTCTGCCATGCGCTACACCTTTTATCTTTGGCATATTCGATCTCTATTGCTCTTCACCTAGGGGCAGACTGAAGGTGAAGCGGGAGCCCTTTTTCAACTTGCTCTCTACCCAAATTCCACCGCCATGAGCCTCGATAAGCATCCTGCAAATGTAGAGCCCAAGCCCAGTGCCTTGACTCAGCCTGGCCGAGCCATCCTCCACATTGTAGAAGCGGTCAAAGACCCGCTCCTGGTCACGCAGTGGGATGCCGATTCCTTCGTCGGTAACGGTGACCAGAACTCTGTCCCCTGAGGTCTCGCCTTTGATGGTGATCCTTCCGCCTTTAGGCGAGAACTTCATGGCATTCTCGATGAGGTTGGTTAGCACTTCCCCTATTTTCTCCGGGTCGGCAGTGACAGGCGGGAACTCAGGTGGGAAGTCGACCTCCACCTTATGGATCTCTGTCAGTCCTGCAAACCTCTTTGCCACTTTATGGGCCTCTTTGGCTAAGTCTAAAAGAAGCCTATTCAGTGAAAAATCGCCGGTCTCGAGCTGGGAAGTACGGAGGAGTTTGCTCACCAGCTCGCTGAGGCGGTCGCTCTCCTCCTCGATAGCCTGTAGCTTATCCCTGATAGTCTGTTGGCTCCACTCGGCGTCGGCACGAGCTAGAGTGCTGGCGTAAGCTTTGATGATCGAAATCGGGGTCTGCAGCTGATGTGAAACCGTTGCAAGCAGTGCCGACCTTAGATTCTCAATCTGGCGAAGGCCAGTGATGTCCCGAACGTTTATCACGGTGGGCAAAAGATCTCCCGTGGGCGAATAGGCCACAGAATAAGTCATACCCACGTCAACCTTTTGGCCATCTTTGGTAGTGATGGTGCCGTCCACACTAGTGAAGCCCTCAGCACCTCGAGCGATGGGACACTCAGTTTGGCAAATATCTGCCCCCCGGCCATCCTTCAGCATCAAGATTCTGAAGCAATAGCTCCCGACCACCTCCTCCTTTTTCCAGCCAGTAAGCCTTTCCATGCTGGCATTGAAGGCGAGTATGCGTCGCTCCTGATCGATGGTCATGATTCCATCGCCACTGCTTTCCAGGATCGATTCTATCTTGTAGCGTTCTTCACCAAGCTGAGATGCCAGGCGGGCGTTCTGCACTGAAATGGCTACCTGGTCGGCAAAAGCGGACAGCATGCGCTGGTCGCTGCTACTGAAGGACTCTGCCGTATAGGGGCGCAACACGTATATCAGTCCGATCGTCTTTCCAGCGATGTCAAGCGGCAGGGCAATAATGGGATCTTGCGCTTGCTCTGCTATAGTCGCCGGAACATGAAGCTCAGGGGCAAGCCGGGAAAGCCGGTCAAAGCTTTGCCTGCTGGCAGCCAGATCGGGAATGGCTTCTCCCAGTAGGGGACGCAGCCTGTCTATAGCCTTGAAATCCAGGCCGTAACTTGCCCCTTCAACGAAGTGCCTCTCCCTCTCGTTCCACAGGGCGACTATCCCGGCACTGCCCCCCAGCGCGTCCACTGCGTTGCTGAGGATCGCCATCAACTTGACCTGAAAATCCATTTCCTCGGCAGGAGCAACCGATGGCTCGACCCTCTCCTGGCTTATCGGCTTTTGAGACTTTGAGCGTTTGTTTACTTTCGCCATGTCGCCGCCAGGCTGGAATTCCAAGGTGAATCTAAGGGTTTTCCAGTGAAATTCTAATGAATTTCTAGGGTTATTCTAGCCCAAGCTGCCTACACTATGCAATAGATGGAAGAAGCAAGCCTGCAAAGGGGGACAAATCGGGTCTTGCGGGTTAGCCCATACTCAAGCAAAGGAGGAAGGGCAGGTGCAAAAAGGCAAACCCAAACCGAAGCCGAGGTAGGAGGAGAGAGTCTTCGGTGGGCGGGGAACACTACCACACCGTGGGAAGCGTATCCTTTGCCCACCTAGGACGGGAGCATTGTGAATCGGGAAGGATTTAACTTAGACCTAGAAAGGGGGTCATTTGCAATGGCAGTCAAGATTGGAGAGGTTCAGTCCAAGCTCTCGGCAGATGTCAAGAAGACTGAAGACCTTAGCGTCCACCTGAGGGAGAGGTACTCCGATAGGCTGGAGACGGTCAAGTTCAGGCCAGCTCAAGATTTGAAGAAGGGAGACACCCTGAAAATCACGATCGAAAAGGTGTAGTAAATTCTGGCTGGGGCTTTCCTCCTTTCCTCATAGCAGGGCCGCTGGCTGGCAGCCCCAGCCAGTTGCTCCGGGGGTGTTCAAACTTAAGAGAGAGCCGTGTTGGTGAAGGGGAGGAGATACTAGCAGAAGGAGGCGCTCCGATGAGGTGCGCGGCTCAAACGCAGCCGGGAAAGCCTGGTAGTGGCCCAGACAGCCAGGCCCGACAAAGCCCGGCATGCCTCCGAAGAAGTAGGTAAGCGTCCTGAGGCCACTAGCTTTGGGGGCGGAAGGGCCGCCCCCTGTGAGGCAGAGGATTAGGTTTAATAGGCGATGCTTCAATATGTGATTTACTTTTTAGCCGGCGGCACGGTAGTCGCGCTGGTGGCTTATATTGGCAGCCGCGGTAACGCTGTTCTGGCAGCTTTAGTGGCCAGCCTGCCAGTGCTATTTCTTCTGAACGTGCTCGTGATGTACCGGGGTGGGGGAATGGTCGCCAGCATTACATACGTAAAGGGTGCTCTCTTGTTTCTGCCAGCGTTTGCTTGCTATGCCGCCCTCACTATCTGGCTATTGCCTCATCTGGGCGTGCCAAAGGCGTTGTTGCCTGGCCTTCCCATATATGCGTTTCCTCTGGTGCTAAGGAAATTGGTGCGCTCGAAGCTTTCCGAGACGAAAGCTCCATCTCCTGAGATTTCCGATAGGGTGATTCAATGAAGATCCTGAGCCTGCTAGCCTTGATCATCCCATGGGAAGCCTTGATTCTAGTAGCCGTGGCCCAAGTGGCAGGAAGAGGCTAGCTCAGGCGCATCCCGTTCCTGTCTTGGTACAGCTGCAGTCTTAAGACTCTGGTCAGAACCCTGCCGTTCGTTACCCGTCTTTGCAGCAATGGGTTATCAAGGTACCTGACGCCTGAACTTCCACTGGTAAAAAGCGCAGAGGAGGTAAGCAAAGGATGCCAACCAAAGTTGCTACCGCCACAAAGCTCAAGCCGCTTGGCGACCGGATAGTGGTAAGGCCCATCCAGAGGGAAGAGGTGACCAAGGGAGGCATCATCCTCCCTGATACGGCTAAGGAGAAGCCTCAGGAGGGCGAGGTCATCGCTATCGGCCCGGGCAAGCTCAACGAAGATGGAACGAGAACAGAAATGGAGGTGAAGGAGGGTGATAAGATCATCTACGCCAAGGATTCGGGCGCGGAGGTTAAGGTGGATGAGGAGCAGCTTCTGATTATTAGAGAGAGCGATGTGCTGGCAAAGGTGAGCTGAACTATCGTTGGCGGGTAGTCGTTCGGATTGCCAAAGGAGGAAAACAAGATGGCAAAGCAACTTGCATATGACCAGGAGGCAAGACAAGCGCTGAAGAGGGGTATTGATGCTTTGGCTGACGCGGTGAAGCTAACCCTGGGCCCCAAGGGCCGCAATGTCATCCTGGACAAGAAGTTTGGGCCGCCCACTGTCACCAACGATGGCGTAACCATTGCGAAGGAGATCGAGCTAGAGGATCACCTGCAGAACATGGGGGCACAGCTCATCAAGGAGGCTGCCACCAAGACCAACGATGTCGCTGGCGATGGCACCACTACCGCTACAGTCCTTGCCCAGGCGATGGTCCACGAAGGCCTGAAGAACATAGCCGCCGGAGCAAGCCCGATGGCTCTCAAGCGCGGTATCGAGAAGGCCACGTCCACCGTCACAGAGGAGCTAAAGAAAAACGCAACGCCCATTGAAGGACGAGAGCAGATCGCTCAAATAGCTGCCATCTCAGCGGCCGATCAGGAGATAGGCGACCTTATCGCTGACGTGATGGAGAGGGTTGGCAAGGACGGTGTAATCACCGTGGAGGAGGGGAAAGGTATCCGCTTCGAGACCGAGTACGTCGAGGGCATGAACTTCGACCGTGGCTACATCAGCCCCTATTTTGTGACCAATGCCGAGCGTATGGAAGCGGTGCTTGAGGACCCCTACATCCTGCTCACCGACAAAAAGATTTCCGCGGTCTCCGATCTCCTGCCGGTGCTGGAGAAGGCGCTCCAGGTGAGCAAAAACCTTCTGGTCTTTGCTGAGGACGTGGTCGGCGAGGCACTGGCTACCCTGGTGGTGAACAAACTGCGGGGTACGCTCAACTGCCTGGCAGTCAAGGCCCCTGGGTTTGGTGACAGGCGCAAAGCTATGCTGGAGGACATGGCCATCCTCATCGGCGGGCAGGTGATCACTGAGGAGAGGGGGCGCAAGCTTGACTCCGCCACAGTGGCCGAGCTGGGACGGGCACGGAAAGTGGTCTCCACAAAGGATGAGACCACCATAGTCGAGGGCAAGGGCTCCGAGGAGCAGATCAAGGCCCGGATGAAGCAGATCAAGGCCCAGATAGAGGAGACGACCTCAGACTACGACAGGGAGAAGCTCCAGGAGCGTCTGGCCAAACTGGCCGGAGGCGTGGCGGTGATCAAGGTAGGTGCCGTCACCGAGGTTGAGCTTAAGGAGAAGAAACATCGAGTGGAGGATGCCCTTTCGGCGACGAGAGCTGCTGTGGAGGAAGGGATCCTGCCCGGTGGCGGAGTTGCCTTTATTAACGCTATGCCTGCTCTGAATAAAGTCAGCCACGATGGCGATGAGGCCGTAGGTGTCAGGATCGTCAAACGGGCTCTTGAGGAGCCGCTGAGGAGGATAGCCATTAACGCTGGGCAGGAGGGCTCAGTGGTGGTCGATGCCGTCAAGAAGAACGGGAATAGAGGCTTTGGCTACGATGCGCTGCGAGATGACTTCGGCGACATGGTAGCAAAGGGGATCATCGACCCTGCCAAGGTCACTCGGGCTGCGTTGGAGAACGCGGCCAGCGTTGCCGCAATGGTGCTGACCACGGAGGCTCTGGTCACAGATATGCCGCAAAAGAAGAAGACGCCGCCTATGCCTTCGCCTCAGATGGAGTACTAGAGCCCCAGCAGGTAGGTGCTGCCGAAATGCTGAGGTTCAAAGACTGCCCCAGATGCGAAGGCGATGTGCTGCTTGACAAAGACCAATATGGCTGGTACGAGCAGTGCCTCCAGTGCGGCTACCTGCGCGACCTGGAAATCATAGTTGAGGTGGAGCAGAAACCAGCTAAGGTAGAAAAGAGGCAGGAGCTTGCCCGGGTCGCGTGAGGGGGATGAGAGTACATGAGAAGGGCCTATGCCCTAGTAAAGACGCTTCCGGATAAAGCCGAAACGGTAGCGGAGACGCTTCGTTGCAGGCCTGGAGTGAAGACCGCTGACGTGGTCAGCGGTCCTTATGACGTTATCGCTCTTATCGAGGGGGCTGAGGCCGAGGATGTGGCCAGGACTGCGCTAGCCGAAATTCCTGGCATCGAGGGAACGAAACACGTTGAAACCTGCCTTGTCCACAGGGCTCAGGCTGAACTACAGATGACTTAAGCATTAGGAGGAACTGCCGGTGCAAGAACCTTTGGCCGGGGAGCGACAACTTAGGGACTACAGCGGCCTTGTTTCTGAGGAAGTCCTTTCGGAGATAGAGAGACTCGCTGACGGGTTGAAGGGTTTACGGGTTATCCACGTCAATGCCACACCGCGAGGAGGGGGGGTCGCTGAGATCCTACACTCACTGATTCCCCTTTTGAGAAGCCTAGGCATTGATGCTGAGTGGTATGTCATTCCTTCAGATGAATCCTTTGCTGCCATCACCAAGACCTTGCATCATTACCTTCAAGGAAGTCCAGGTTACCTGACCGCCGAGCAAATGGGAATCTATTTGGCGCACAATCAGAAAGTCGCCCGGGAGCTGGAAAGCAAGTCAGCCGATGTGTGGGTAATCCACGATCCTCAGGTGTTGCCCCTTGTAGACTTCTTGCCCGATACAGGCAGGGCCGTGTGGAACTGCCATATCGACACGACGGAGCCAAACGAATCTGTTCGGGACGGCCTGATGCCGTTCATCAACCGCTACGACAGGGTTATCTTCACCCTCAAGCAATATGTGCTTGACGGGCCCAACCAGCATAAGCTATGCATCTTCGCTCCGGCAATTGACCCTCTGTCTCCGAAGAACTTGAGTCTACCAGCTTCCACTGCCAAGCAAGTCCTGGGTGAACTCGGCATTGACCCAACCAGGCCACTCATCACCCAGGTGTCACGCTTTGACCGCTGGAAGGACCCATGGGGTGTGATCGACGCCTATCGCATGGCCAGACGGAACATCCCCGACTTGCAGCTGGCGCTTGTGGGAGTATTAGAAGCCCAGGATGATCCAGATGCCCAAGATGTGCTGCACAGCGTGCAGGAATACGCAGGTGATGACCCTGACCTGCATATATTTTCTGACCCAAGCACAGTGCGCCACCGGGAGGTGAACGCCTTTCAGACAGCTTCGGATGTAGTGGTGCAAAAATCGGTCAGGGAAGGCTTCGGTCTGACTGTAGCTGAGGCTATGTGGAAAGGGACGCCCGTCGTTGGGGGAGATTGCGGCGGCATCAGGCTCCAGATTCGCGATGGAGAGACCGGCTTTCTAGTAAGTAGTCCAGAAGACTGCGCCGCCAGGATTATCAGATTGCTGCGCAATCCTAATTTAGCCAGAAGAATAGGGCAAGCTGGAACAGAGTCTATCAGACACTGTTTCCTCCTCCCGAGGCTGCTAAAGGACCATCTCAGCCTCTACACTTCGCTGGTGGCAGAGGAAGCCGCCCTTCGGGCAAGAGTGCCGGTTCATGATGAGGAAAAGCCTGCAGTAGCTGTTTCTTAAGCACAGAGGCCTGAAGGAAACGGAAATGAACATCAGAGTCATCACGGCTGGCAACGAAACCTCGGCGGGGCCCAGGAATTCCACGGGTTGACCCAGGCAACCGGCGCGGGGTCAGCTCTGGAGGAGCCGAGAACAATATGGGAAGCAAACGAGCATGGCGAAGGGAAGTCCTCGGATTTCGGGGGTGCTCTGGTAAGGCTGGGCAGGAATTACTGCCGCAAGAAGTGCTCGCTTTGCCCGGTGAAGAGTGAGGACAGGCGCCGAGTGGCACATAGGTAGGAAGGGTTGGGAGCTGTATTGGCTCTGGAAGGAATAGGCCTTGAACTGCAGTGTATGTGGAAATCCTCTGTTCCCAGGAAGGGTAGTATTTCGCTGCTACTGCGGCTCATATGCACATGCCTACTGCTGGGGAAAGCATGTCCTGGGGTCTCACAGACCACGTTTCGTTGTTGGCACGGTTACCATGGATGGTGAATTCAGGCCCAAGAAGCTCGAGACAGAGGGCCACTCCTTACAGGGTAAGAGCCGGTTGCCTTTGACAGAGTAGGAGGTGAAGGGATGGCTGATGGTCAGAATGTGTGGGAAAGGGCAAAGCTCATTCAGGTACAGGAAAGGGAGGGTTACTCGGGGGTGATTTCCGCAGGTGAGACATTGCAGGCTCTGGCGGCCGAGCATTAGCTATCCCTCGGCTCTAGGTAGATGTTCAAGAATATGAGTCTGCCGACAGGGGTGTCTGTAGTAATATTTGCAAACGATTTTCTTAATAGAAATGGAGCGGGAGGATGATCACTGCGAACAAGAGGCCAAAGATTGGGACGACATGCATTTCTTTTGTCACTCCCTATAAGCCGATAATCTGTGGAATCGCAGATTACACGGACTTCATCACCAGGGAATGCCCAGATGGTACATGGGACGTCTTGTCGTTTGACTTAGATCAGTACGGGGTGCCGTTGAGCAGCTATTGGCCTTCACTGGACGTACCGGTTCGATACTGCATACCAAGCCGCAGGGACTTCTCGGCAAGTGCCCTATTGAAGTGCCTGGAACAAGGGGAAGATAGGGTTATCTGGTTTCAACACGAGTTCGGTATCTGGAGAGACAGCGCCAGATTTGTTAACATGCTCAGGGACTTAAACAACACAAAAGTTGTTACCCTCCACACACTTCACTTTCAAAGCAGTGAAACCCCTTACGGCCTGCGCAGAGAGGAGCACTCCTTCCTGCATTTGCTCCTACCTCACACAGATGCGATCACGGTGTTTAGCAATGGTGTGTATAAGGCAGTCACTCGCGCCTTCCCGGAATATAGTGACAAGGTGCATGTGCTAAGGCATGGTACTCATCTCTATCCTGAAGTAGCCAGTATGAGCAGAGCGGAAGCCAAGGCGAGGATTCATGACTATTTGGTGGGTGAATCCGGTCTGAATCAGGCAAGTAAGGATAACTTGAGGCAGCAAGGTGTGTTGCTCGATCCAGACACGATGATAATAGGCGGGGCTGGATTCATCACCGCCAGCAAAGGTACTGAGTTCCTCTATCATGCCCGTAATACGCTGCAGCAGATGCTGCCTCGGAAAAAGATTGCAGCGGTCTATACCGGCTTCTTGCGGCAAGTCGACAATAGCAGCGATAGCGAGTGTGCTGCGGCTTTGAGGACCAGGTGCAACGGCTCTGGACAGTTCTTCTTGGAGATCTATCTACCTAGGGAAATGCTGGCCGTGCTCTTGAGGGCCCTAGATGTCTACTTCTACTGGCCACGCGACTGCACTCAGAGCGGAATTGTGGCACACGCCCTGGGAGCAGGAGCTACCATCGCTTGCCGGGATTTGGAAGGAGTTGGCGAAACGATCAAGCTGGCTGGGGGATTGACACACGCTGACCTTGGGAAACTCCTGCCTGGCATCAAAGAAGTGATACTCGACTCTAGGCTGAGTGGGCAGGTGTCAGATAGCGCACTAAGATATGCCCAGGAGTTCTCGTGGAGAAATCAAGCCTTGAAGCACTTTGAGCTGGCAGAACAACTCCACCGTTCCAGGCGAGTTCCGCGTTTGGTTACAAATACGCCTGTTCTCCTAGTGCCTAGTCAACTGAAACCGTCTGGGTATGTGCCCCTAGATGTCACCGTGAAATGTGAAACCGGGCAGGGGCTGTTATTTAGTGAGGGGAGCATGGATGTCTGGTCACAGAGAGGTGGTCGTGATAAAAAATCGCAGGTTTAAGTGTGCTAGGCAGGTAAACTGCATCTATCGACTGGTGCCAGGAGTATGCATCAGGCAGCCGAAACCTATCGCAGTGGATAGGTTTGGTCATTACGGCAACCACGGCGAGCCTAACGAGAATTATCCCCTTTCTGTCGATCTCCATTGGTGTCCTTTCCGGGGCGAGGAGATTGATGGGAAGGACGGCAAGCTGAGTAATACCTCTTTGGCTAGTAGGAAGGAGGTAAGGTAGCACGAGAAGGTTATTGGCGGGCTTGCTTATCCTGGGAACACTACTAGGGGCAGCCTACTATTTGAAGCTGAAGAAGACAAGAAAAGGGGCCAGCGGGTCTGTTAACGGTGCTGCTCCTCCTCGTCAGTGAGTACCGCTCCTCTTTTGGGCCCCTGGCCCCCCTCGGGACACCGGACTGGATGTCTGATTTGTCCCGAGAGCAAGAGTATACACTTCTCTCTTTAGTCCTCCGGCAGCGAGGCTTCATTTGGGCGAAGGCGTAAGGCGAGGCCAGATACGCGACTACACTAAAGAACATTCCCCATTTCTCTCACAATTCTCATCAAATCGCATAGTTTTGCGTCAATGCAACCTTCCATCATTTTAAAGCTGCGCCTTGTCGATAGCGCTTTTTGCCTTAATAAGAGTTTCCTCTTCAGACATTTCTCGAGCCATTTTTCTCCTCCTCAAACGCTTAAGTTACACAATAGAACTAATGCCCTCCAATTATACTAAATTATGCCATAAGCTTCTGGTACCATAAGCTTCCTCGGCTCCTCATGAGCTAGAAAGAAATGCTGCCAGGGGGAGCAAGAACCCTATCCCCTTGGTGTGGACGTGATCGAGGGCTTAAGGTACACTCTATACTGGCAAGACTGCAAGCCCGAGTGGGGACTGCCAATCAACTCCGCTTTGGCGGTTGGTTTCTGGGTATAAGCCTCTATGAAACATGCCCCCACGTTTGCTGAGCAGATGCAAAGTTCAGGGAACGGCTCTATCATCCCTAGCATGACCATGGGGCACTGGCATACTGGCCGGCCGTCCACTATGGGAACGTGATACTCCACCTGAACAAGGTCACCTATCCACTCGATAGTCCTCGGACCCAGGGGAGGAGGCAACTCACGCATGTGCTTCAAGTATTCCTCCCGGCTCATATCCGGCCTGATTCCACACACCACACACGCCATGGATCCGCAGGCATTGGACATCCCCTTCAGAACGTGATCCCTGTGCTCTGGCGGAAGCTCTCTGACTGCTTCTAGGAGTCCAGCTACGATGCGTGGCAGCCACTCCTTGTAAATCAACTCCTTGATCGCTTGTGGCATTTCTTCGGCCGTTCTGTAGCTCAACTCCTTGGTCTCCAGTGGCATTTCTGGCACTTCTTCTCGAGCCATTTTTTTCCTCCTCGAATGTTCTATGTTACCCAACACAACTGACGATCTCTATTTCACCTCATTTCTCGTTGTTCAAATAGAAACTCTCCCTAGCAGCCACTTGCTTTATTGACGCCTCTACCTGCTACCCCCACACCAGCTATTTTCATTTATCAAGCATCTTTCAGGCTTTCTGCACCAGCTTTCGATAGATTTACCCCGCTTCCGAGGTAGCGTTGATCTAATTCACTCGAGGACACCTGCAGCAGGTGACCGTCAGATCCTGCGCCCTACAAGTGCCCCTTCATAAATGGCAGACGCTATGTCCCTGGGTCGCGACGCATCACCGATTATATACACCTCGGGGACTTTGCCTTCTAGCTGCTCTGCCAGTTCTGCTACCGGGATCACCCCCCTTGCGAGTACCACCTTATCCACTTCGAGTGATTGCTCTCTGCCTTCCCTGTCAGCGATCACTATTCCATCCGCCGATATCTCTTTCACATCCCATCCGTTCAGAATTGTAACGTTCTCGTTCCTTTGCAGCCTGAACATCACCTCAATCCGGGCACCAAGGAGTGGTCCTTTGTATTGAGCCAGGCACTCGGCAGGTGAGCGCGCCACGATGACTACACTGTTGCCTTGATCAGCCAAATAGTCGGCGGTTTCAGCGCCTGTGGAGAATTGCCCTAAAACAGCTACCTTCTGCCCCTCAATTCTTACCCTGCCAGCTAGAACATCGTGAGCGGCTACTACGTTCTCGCCGTCAACACCTAGGATCGCGGGTACTGCGGGTTTCGCACCAGTAGCTACAACCAGTACGTCTGGGTTTATTGCTTCCACCATTTGTGAATTCACCTCACAGTTCAGGTGAACGTCTATATCTAATTTCGCGATCTGCGTTGTCAAGAAGTCATGCAACCATTTCATCATCTGCTTGTTTGGTGCCACCCAGGTGAGCCTCAGCTGCCCGTCCCCCAGCGCTTGACCCTTTTCATAAAGGCCAACCTTGTGGCCCCTTAGGGCAGCTACTCTGGCAGCCTCCATGCCAGCAGGACCGCTACCTACAATCATAACGTTCTTGCTTTTCTCAGTTGGCTTAATCTCGAATTCCCTCTCCCGCCCCAGGGCGGGATTGATTGCGCACCGAATAGGACTGATCATGCCCAGCTCAATAGTGCTCCCGCAGTAGTTGCAGGAAGTACACTTGCGTATATCTTCTACTCTTCCTTCAGCAGCCTTCCTAGCCCAGTCTGGATCAGCCAGCGATTGTCGCCCCAAAGCTATGAAATCTGCCTTGCCCGACCTTATCACGTTATCAGCAAATTCAGGTTCCCGGAACGCGCCTACTGCGATAATAGGGATCTTGACAGCACCTTTGATGGCTTCTGCGTATGGCACTAGGAAGCCCTGGGGGAAGGACATAGGACTTACGATTTGACCTATCCCCTCCGTTTCGTTGCCTGTGCCTATGCTTACATGCAGGGCGTCGGCACCGGCCGCTTCTATCAACCTAGCAATTGCCTTGCCCTCCCCGATGGTATAACCGCCAGGCATTGTTTCGAAAGCATTGAACCGGAAAATAACAGGTAACCCCTGCAAGGAAGCATCATTTTTTATGCGTCTGATTATCTCCGCCGCAAACCTCGCTCTGTTTTCAACGTTTCCGCCGTACTCATCTTCTCTTTTATTCATGTGTTTGTAGAGAAAATGTGCTATCAAGTAGACATGGGCGCCATGTATTTCCACTGCGTCATATCCTGCTCTCTTCGCTCTGAGGGCTGCAACACCAAAGCGCTCCACCAACTCCTTTATCTCCGCTACCGTTAGCTCACGCACATCTCGCACCAGCATGCTTCCTCCGCCTATCAAACCCTTTACTGGTGAGGGTCCCACAGCCTGACAGCCCTGAGGAAGGGGTTCGATTACCCATGCCCCTGGGTGGCATAGCTGTAACACGATCTTTGCTCCGTAGGAATGCACAGCCTCCACTAACTCGCTGTGACCCGCCACGTAGCGGTCGGCATCTATCCGCAATAGCCCATATGGCGGTACGACAAGGCTAGCGTCAACTGAAGTGACTTCCACAATGATCATCCCCACACCTCCACGGGCCCGTGTAGTGTAGTAATCAATGTGCTTTTGGGAAACAGCACCAGTGTCAGTAGCCTGCCACGTCCCCATGGGTGGCATCACTATGCGGTTTCTGACCATTAAGCTGCCTATTTGTCCCGCCTGGAACAAGCTTGGAAATACCTGTTTTCCTGAGTCGATAGATGTTATCGCTCTCATCTGTGTTCCTCCTTGGAAACAGCGGCGTTCAGAATGACTATAGAAAGCATCGTCGTGTCATCAAGATCTACCCGTCCAATACAATCTCAATAGCCCGCCCTAACGCAGCTACATCGGTTCGCTGCCCTAAAGAGACCGTCCAGTTTCAAAGCCCTCAGCTATGGCATCACTGATGCGCCGCGGCTGCAGGCAATCGCCTATGACGTAAACGTGTTCGAATTCTTCCTTCAGGGCAGGGACTAGCCCTGAATTTGAGCAGGCACCTGTAGCGAGCACGTAGGTATCAGCCACCAGATTTCTGAGCTCTCCTGCCTCTGTTCTTATGGTAAGCCCATCGCGGCCAAAGCCTTCGTACTTCACCCCTGTGAACATCTCCACGCCCTTTCTGCCGAGATCGTCAAGAAGCCGCATCTGTATGATAGGGCCCACCTTAGTGAGCACCTGTGGTCCTCTGCGAACCACAGTGACCTTTTTCCCCTGATCAGCAAGGAAATTCGCCGTCTCGCAGCCGACCGTTTCAGCCCCGATAATTACCACCGCGTCTCCAACAACTACTCTTCCGGTCAATACGTCGCAGGCAAACACAACCTTAGCTCGGTCTATTCCGGGGATCTCGGGTCTCAGTGCTGCTGCGCCCGCCGCCCAAATCACTACGTCCGGCTCAGCGTCAGCAATAGAGTCTAAAGTTGCTTCCTTGCCCAGCTCCACTTTGACGTCTAGCTTGGTCAGTTGGGTTGTGAAGTAATCTATCAAGAGAGAGATCGCTTCTTTATGTGGGGGCGCGGCGGCTGGTATCAGCTGCCCGCCTAGTCGGGTGTCTCTCTCCATTAAGGTGACCTCGTGTCCCCTGAGTTTGGCCACCCGAGCCGCTTCCATCCCCGCCGGCCCACCACCCACCACGACGACCCGCTTTGGAGTAGGAGCTGGGCTTATCCTACACTCAGGCTCCCTGCCGACGGCCGGGTTGACAGAGCATCTGAGATCGCCCCGGCTAGGGCTAGTGGGATCCACGATAGCTTGGGCGATAGCTTGGATGCTAACTTCTAGGCATTCCCAGCATCCGAGGCAAGGCACAATGTCCTCGAGTCTCCCCTCGGCTGCTTTCTTCGGTAAGTAGGGATCGGCAATAAGGGCTCTCCCCATGGCGATCATATCCGCCACCCCCTCTCGTAGAGCCCACTCTCCGAGCTCAGGCAAAATGCGTCCCACCGCGATCACCGGGACCTTTACGTTCCTTTTGACCTCGGAAGCACTGAGCAGGTGGAACCCTGGCATCCCGGGGCAGAAAGCTACAAATTGTGGACCGTAAGCCCACACGGAGACATGAACTGCATCAACTCCCGCTTCTTCCGCCAAGCGCGCTGTCTGCACCGCCTGAGCATAGTCAATGGCCGCACCGATGCCATATTCAGCCCCGTCTATTCGGCACCAAAGTGGGTAATCAGGGCCTACTTCTGCTCGACAGGCGCGAATCACTTCGAGCAGGAACCGCGCTCGGTTCTCCAGACTGCCACCATACTGATCTTTGCGCTGGTTGGTGTTCGGAGACAGGAACTGGGCTAGTAAGTGCCCATGAGCCCCGTGGATTTCAACGCCGTCGAAGCCAGCCTTGCGCGCCCGCGCTGCTGCCTGAACGTAGCGTTCAACAAGCTCTGCTATCTCCATGACCGAGAGCTCTCTTACGGGTTCACCCAGCGGCGAGTCGGACGCGGAGGGCCCCACTGGCTGCTGGCCGGTGATGCCTGAGCAAGCGTATCTGCCTCCATGCTCCAACTGGATTGCGACTCGGGCGCCGCACCGCTTTATCGCCCCAGCTAACTCAGAGAGCCCTTCAAGATACTTATCATCGTCAATGCTGATCTGAAGTTGCGTTGCCTTTCCCCGAGGGTGATCCACGGAGGTAGTCTGCACGATAATGAGGCTTACGCCGCCTTTGGCTCTCTCCTCTAAGTACTCTACAAGCCTGGAACTCACAAAGCCGTCTACTGAGCCGAAGTTCGTCTCCATAGCTGGCAGGACTATGCGGTTTTTCAGGGTCATGCTGCCGATCTTGGTGGGCTCGAAAAGCTTCTGCAATCTCATTTATTATTTGTCCTTATACCATATGATCCGGTGCTCATCTAACTCAATACACTTGTCAGGAGGAATGACGAGGGTGGTCATCGGGTGCTCAATAATAGCCGGGCCCTCTACTCGGTTGCCTGCCTCAAGTAAATCCATCTCCCAAAGATCGAACTTCATCCATCCTCTATGATACACTTCTCTTTGCCCTTTATGGGCGCTCTTTGGCGGCTCTTTGTCCTTAAGAGAATACTTGGGCACCACAGGTTTCATTCTTTCCACACGCGCCTCGAGGCCAACTGAAGTGATGGCATGTCCCGCTTCGGGCATGGTGACTGCTATTGGATAGATAGAAGCGTAGGTCTTCTCGAAGCTAGTGATCAGCTTATCTAAATCTCGGGCTACATTCACCCTTCCAATTTCTACGGGTGCCTCCCAACTAGCCATCTGCCCTAGATACCTGGCATATATGAAATACCTAAAACTGACCTTTTCCCGGGGGAACCCTTCCCGCTCAAGCTCCTCATAGGCCTTCTGCTCAAGCTCCTCCCATGCCTGATTCAGGGGTTGAGCTTGCCACATCTTGAACTCATCGGGCATCCCTGGAGGAATAACGCTGATAACGCTCTTCTCGTAGCGATGGAAATAGTCGCCGGTAGAAACGCCATAGGCGGAAAAGGCTGCTGCCCAAGGAACGGTGACCATGCCAGCCAACTCGAGCCCTTCTGCCATCCCCCACATATGCAGTGGACCACTCCCCCCATAAGCGATCAGAGTATACTCAGCAGGATTGTATCCTTTTGCCAACAATCTGCTAGTAATGGCGTCTCGCAATTGACTATGTAGCAAATCCAGAACCTTGCTCGATGTCTCATAAACATCCCCTCCCAGGGGCCTAGCCAGACGTTCGTCTAGCGCCTTCACTGCTGCTTCCCTATCAAGCTTCACCGACCCCCCCAGGAAATAATCTGGGTTGATGTATCCCAGAACCACATCTATGTCGCTGATGGTAATGTCCGGATATTTGTAGCAGGTGCCAATAAGAGCCCCAGCGCTCTCGGGGCCGAGGGTAATTCTTTTCAGCTGCTCATCCACATGAACTGCACTACCTGTGCCCGCACCAACGGAATCGATAGATAGCATCGGCAAATTCAATTTGTGGCCAGCAAACGCAGGCTCTGGCTCGATAGGCATCTCACCCATTGCTATAATCCCTACATCGAAGGAAGTACCCCCCAGATCGGTGCAGATTATGTTCTTGAGTCCCACTATATCTCCTAGTAGCGCCTTGCCACCGAGCAAGCCTCCAGCCGGCCCTGAAACGATGGTCTCATATAGTCGTGGATAGTGAACAGTCACTGTGGCTCCGTATGAAAGCAAGGTTTGGAGTTCATATCGGTAACCTTCCCCCCTTGCTGTCTCTTCCACTTTAACTAGCTGTTTGGATACTGGCTGCGCAGCATAGCACTGAAGCAAGAGGCTCTTGCACCTTTGCGATTCAAAAGAAACCTGGGATATCTCATAGGAAGTTATCACTGGCACCATAAGGCCTCGCTGGTTCACGACCTCGCGGGCAATCTCCGCTGCCCTTCGCTCATGCGCCGGGTCAGCATACGAGTGCAGGAACAGAATCCCGATCACCTCCACGCCAGCATCCAAAAGCTCCTCCGTTCCCTTCCTGACGTCATCCTCGGACAGGGGAACGACCACTGCTTCGGGAGGAAGATGACATCCAACATAGTAAGTAGGCCCTTTAATGCGCTCAGCAATCCCCTTGACAAGATTGATATCCACCAGGGGCGGCGTATGTTCGTGTAGAGCATAGTGCATGGTATCTTCGTATGAGAGCGCTAGCCATGTCAGTCCCCTTTCCATATGCGCTATGTGCTCGTACCCTTTGGTTACCAGCAGCCCTGCTTTCATTCCATTGCGGGAGTGCAGGATATTAACCATTGTCGTACCGGTGTAGACGACTGAAACTGCTTGTTTATGCACTTCAGAGCTGCTAATTCCCCTGAAACTAGCAGCGTCAGCAACAGATGCCATGTAACTCTTAGATTCGTCCTCCCGGTCAGTTAGCGCCTTTCCCAGATTGAATTGGCCCTCTTCATCTACGAGAAAGGTATCAGTCATTGTCCCACCGGCATCTAACGCTACTAAGAACCCCTTTTCTTTCGTCTCAGCCATTAGTCCACCTCCTTATTCGTAAGGCTAGCTTACTTTTGGGTTCGGTTTCTCATTGCTAGGCAGTCCATCCTAATATCTCTTCCAGTGTCCTGTCCTCAAACCAGTCGGGATGCTCATCAGGCAAAGGCTTTTCCAGCCATTGGCGATAGAAGGAGTCAAGGTCTGGAAGCATCTCGAATAGGGGCGGATACCCTGGAGGAGCAATTTCCATGCCAAGCTGAGCCAGGCATCCCGGACAATAGTATTCTCTGATCTCTGCCAAGCCCACTTCAGGGTAAGGTATCTCTATGCTATATACTTCATCTAGCTCTTCTCTGGTCTTTCTGACATAGACCAGAGAGCTGAGTTTCCAGTTAACCCGGTAATCTCCGAACTCCTGCCCGCAGTCACACTTCACGACCCTTTTGCCATCCTTGGCCACAATACAGAGGTGGTCCGTTAGCCGCAGCAGTATCTTCTCTTTCCAAGGCACCTTCTCTTGCAGGATGTCGAGATACTTCCAGAACCGGTCCTCTTCCTTGGGAGATATGCGGCACAGTTTTTTCACATCTTCCCAGGGAAGTTTTCCCTCCACAAGGAGCCTTAAGTTTTCCTTACTAGCAACCTCGGCGCCGCTAACTTCAGCCATGTTTTCCTCCTCATAGTTGATAATCTTCGCCCACCTGCCAGAATCTGCGGAATTGGGGGCCAGATTTTCCATTCTTCAAGATATCCTGGTAGATATAGCTAACCTCCTCTCTAAATTCCTTATTTAATACGCGCTCCCTTTCCTGGCGCCACCACCCCTTGAAGGGCTTTGCCCTCTCCTTTCTCCTTTGCCTCATCTGCTGCCGCTCTTTGGTGGTGCCCTCTTCATCCACTTTCCATTTGCCATCGATGGATCGGGCTATTGCTCCATATATTCTTTCAGCCACGTTGGGTGTTATCCATCCCTCGTTTAAGTCCCTCTCTATTAAGCCGGGGGCTCGTTCTATAGGATCACCCCAGCCGGCATCACCGTGGGTTCCCAGCACATAGATATCGCCGTCTTTCAACTCAATAGGTGGCACCTCGCCTGGAGTATACACAATCTTGTCTACGTTCAGCTTTCCTTCTCTGATCCACTGCATGATCTCCTGAAGAGTGGTGGGATAGCCCATGCCCTTCTCTATTAATTCAAGTGCATTGGTGCCAAGGAAAATAGCGCTCCAATCCCCATATCCGGGATAGCCGCCGCTGGTCCCGGTGAGCTGTAGACCCGTCTGAATACCGCCACCGGTGGCGAAACTGATTGTCAGGCTTTTTCCCTTATTAACGACCAAGAAGACCCAGTTTGTGCCCACTCCGCCTCTGAACTTGCCATGTCCGTAATGGTCGGGTGACAGTTTCCTCGCCATGCAAACAAGCGGCGGTTCATAAAGGTCCCATTCCTCGACTTCCCCCATATCTGACTGCGGGTTAAGCCCGCAAGTTGCGGCGTAGTCGCCATCTCTGTAGGGGCTCCCTCCAGTCGACCAGGCACCGGCGGCACCGAACATGCCAAAGGACCAAGCCACTCCGACGTCAAACACCCCCGACGGCTCCAGTAGGCCCCCGCAAGCAGTTGCACTCCACTGCTCCTCTAGAACCCCTCGGGCAAAGAAAGACTGATTACAGGCGCTCCACAAAGGAGTCATACAGGTGGCCATGCCCCCTAGGCCAATTGCGCTACTCAATTGGGGATCGATAGGATTCAAGTGACTGCCCTCTGGTATCGAGTAGTCCAACTGGTAGTCAAAAGCGGTGTTAACGCAAATTGAGTGTACGAATTGAGGGAGCCACCACCAGGCCAGCCCTAGCCTTCGACATCCGTCACTGGGGGCGTTCCAGGAGTGATGGTCCTCCCTGCTTACTCCAGCAAGATCGATGAAGAGCCGGCAATCAGGTGTGACGTGGAGTTCATACGGCGTGTGGATGGGAAAATCCCTGTCGGCGAAGGGGAAGCATGGCCCGACTCGCCCTTTATATGGGGCAATACGCCACGAAGCCCGCCTATAAATCCCGGGAACCATTTGCCTCTGAATAAGGGTCGCAATCCGCCTTCTCTCCCTCTCGATAATCTCCCTCACACCTCTCCTAAAATAGTCTATCCCAAACTCCTCTATAATCCCTAGGACGGCGTTGTGAACCATAATGGCTCCGGCTACACGCATGTTATTGTCCAGGATATTGAATGTAGCCATCCTGGTCTTTTCAGTCCACAGCAAGTCCCACCACTTCGCAATCTGAAAATTCTCCCCGGTTTTCATTGGGGGGTAGGCAAATCCATCGGTGAAAGTAGTGGGTGAAAGGACGGGAACGCTTGCGGAGTATAAGGCGGGGCCAACCTCGGCAATATGGTTGATCCCGCACGCCCAGGCAACCAATTCCCCTTTATAGAGGATAGGAACATACGTATAGTTGTCTGCGGCATGGGCACCTCCGTAGCGGGGATGGTTACAGGAGAAGATATCGCCCTCCCTGATTTTTGGGTTATCCTCAAAGCCCAGCTTGGCCATATACGCAATCTGATCCCTCGCGCTGGCGACATGACCAGCGAGGCCGTGAGACGCCGTCACGCAATCTCCCTGGGGAAGTAGCAACATGAACAAACACTCACCGAAGGTTCTCACTGTGGGCGTGGCGGAAAGTAACTTGGCACTTTCCCGGGCAGTAATACAGGCGTTAGTAAGCCTCCAGTTGAAGCGCGTCATTTTGGCCGGGTCATCATCATGCAGCTCCATCTTCTCAAGCCCATAGAAGTAACCTGTTTCCTTTATCAGGCGGTCTCTCTCCTCTAGCATCACTGCTAAGCTCTTGCCACCTTCTCCTATTCCCATTTCATCTTACCTCCCCTATTGTTTTGTTCCGAAAAGGCTTTCTTCCGTTCGCCCTGAGCCTGTCGAAGGGCCGTTCATGGTTCGACAAGCTCACCACGAACGGCATCTCGCATATCTATTTTCATGATTCGTTGGTGGGCACCCGCCCATGGGGGTTGTTTCTTAAAGGCCTTTCTGAGCCCCTGAATCTTTAGCGGCGACACCCTAGTTTACAGATAGAAATGATTCCAATCAGAGCTCCATTTCCTTAAGCTCGGGGCTTATTATTAACTCGGGCTCGGTGAGAGCCTGGACCTCCTCTGGAGTCCATCCCTGGGCAATCTCCTTAAGTACCAGGCCCTGCGGCGTGACCTCGATGACTGCGAGGTCGGTAATGATCAGGGAGACGCAGCGGATCCCGGTCAGCGGGTAGCTGCACTCCCTTAAGATCCTGGGCTTGTTATCCTTGGTAGTGTGTTCCATAAGGACAATTACCCTTGCCTTACCTGCTACCAGATCCATGGCGCCACCAACACCGGGGGCCCCCATCTCTGGATTCCAAACATTAGCGAGGTCTCCCTTCTCTGAAACCTGAAAGGCCCCTAGGAACACCGTGTCGACGCGCCCACTCCTGACCATAGCAAATGCTTCCAGGTTCGAGCAAAAGGATGTCCCCGGCTTGAGTGTGAGCCATTCAGCACTGGCCCCCCAGGTGTCTATATCTATTTCATCGTCCGGTTTCGGCGGCGGACCGTGAGCTATAATTCCCATCTCGGCATGGAGATTAACTCCCTCGGGGAGGAACTCTGAGACGATTGTTGGTATGCCGGTCCCAAGGTTAGCCCAGTCCCCTGGCTTGAGCTCTCTGGATGCCCGAAGGGCGATAAGCTCCCGGCTCAGCCCTATCTTGCCTTCCCGCTCTATCGGAGCACCCAGCATTAGTCCCCTAGCCAGCAGAGATTTCCACTCATCTTTTGCTCGATGGCGATCGAAAGTACTCTTGACAACACGGTCTACATGGATGCTTGAGATGTCAACCGAATCAGGATCCAGCTCTCCGGTCTCCACGATCTCCTCTACCTCCACAATGGAGGTCTTCGCCGCTGTGATGAACACTGGATTAAAATTGTGCCCCGTCCTTCGGAAGACTATATTTCCCATGGTATCGGCTTTGTGAGCAGGGATGAAAGCGAAATCAGCAAAGAGCGCGGTTTCAAGGAGATATTCCTTTTCTCCGAAAGTCCGTTTTTCTTTCCCTGCTTCTACCACAGTTCCCACCCCGGTAGGGGTATATATGGCGGCAATTCCAGCCGCACCTGCCCTCAGCCGCTCACAAAGCGTTCCCTGGGGGACAAGCTCAAACTCTATCTCACCAGCCTTAATTTGCTCTTCAGTGGCTGTTGGCAACCTAGCAACACCGCCAAAGGCAGCAAGGAGTCTCTTGATCTGCTTATTCTCCACTAGAACTATGGCAGCATAGGGGCAAAATCCCGCCATATTGCAGATAAGTGTCAGATTCTTGCTTCCCTTGTCCCTTAGGGCCCAAATAAGGCTGGTTGGGGATGCGGTCGGCGTGCCGGGGCCGCCGATGATAACACTTGCCCCGTCCCCAACATCCCAAGTAGCTTCTTCAGGGCTCCCAAATACCTTGTTCATAGTTCCTTCTTTCCACTCCTATAGGCCTGCGATGAAGCAACTGACGACGTTCAAATAGGGGAATCCCCCTAGGTTATGGGTCAGTCCCAACTGGGGATTCTTTATCTGGCGGGGGCCAGCCTTTCCCTGGAGCTGGAGGTACATCTCGTACATCATCCTCAGCCCACTGGCGCCAATGGGGTGTCCAAAACACTTGAGCCCGCCGTCCGGTTGCACTGGTAATTCTCCATCAAGTCTAAATGTCCCCGCCTCAATGTCCTCCTTCACCCTCCCTCTTGGGCTAAACTGCAGGTCCTCCATAATAACAGCCTCGGTGATCGAAAAGCAGTCATGGACCTCCGCCATGCTGATCTCCTTGCGTGGGTTCTTGATTCCTGCCTCAGCATAGGCCGCTTGGCCAGCCCGGTAGGTCTCCTCCACATGGGTGTAATCGAACACCTGGCTCATCTGGCCCTCAGCGGGACCAACACAGATTTGTAGCGCCTTTATATAGACTGGATCGGGCCTGAACTTCTTGGCATCTTCAGCGCGGACAACGATGGCTGCCGCCGCACCATCGCTCACCCCGCAGGAATCGAGGATACCCAGTGGCCATGCAATTATTGGCGCGTTTAATACCTGCTCTATAGTTATTTCCCTCTGATAATGGGCCTTAGGATTTAGAGCGCCGTTATGGTGGGTCTTGACTGGGATCTGGGCAATCATCCTCTTCCCCTCATTGGGGCTCAGGCCATAGCGGGCGAAGTACTTAGTCGCCAGCATGGCGAAAGCACCTGGGGCTGTCATTGAGGAAGCTACGCCGGTCGTGATGGCGGTGCCGCCCAGGCCACTGATGCCCTGGTCCTTCAGTTTCTCATAGCCGAGGGCAAGAGCGATATCGTAGGCCCCGGATGTTACCGCATAGCAGGCATTTCGCAGGGCCTCGGCACCTGTGGCACATGCGTTTTCCACTCTGGTGACAGGCTTATACTGCATTTTTAGGGCCACGCTCAACATCGTCGCCGTCATCCCCCAACAGGTTCCGAGCCAGGCAGCCTGGACATCCTTGGGCTCGATACCGGCATCCTCATAGGCTTCATAGGCTGCATCCACAATCATGTCACTGTCACTCTTATCCCAGTTCTCCCCGAACTTGGTACAGCCCATACCAACGATACAAACCTTGTCCTTGATGCCCACTGGCATATTTCTCTCCTTTCCTTAACACCTTACGGGGCGAGTCTTCCAGAAATAATTGTGGATCCCCCGCGGTGCATCATAATAAAGCTTCCGGAACGTCATCTCCACAGGCATCTCCACATAAACCTCACTGGGGTCGCGATCGGTCATATCAAATATAGCCCTGCCTCCTTCCTCAAAGTCAACCATCGTAATGACAGCCGGAGGATCAACGGTATCGGCCAGGTTATCTTGGGTGAAGGTAAAGACCTTAGCCTTCTTGTCGGAGAATCTGTAGTCCTCAAACTGGTCCTTTGCCTGGCAATTTACACATACCCTTGTCGGCGTGCCCATACCCATGCTGGCGCCCTGAATAATTTGGGGGGTGCCACAGACCTTGCATTTCTTACCCCAAAGGCCAAGGATGAGCCTACGATCACGCCACAGCCCCGCTATGGTGGTAGGTCCCAATTCAGGACGGCGGGCTCGCTCTACGGTTACCAGTCTGCGCCAGCGCAGGTAGGTCTCGTAATTGTTGAGCGGTTTCTTCGAGGCGAGGTGATTTTTTATCCCCCGCCGATCCCTGGTCTTCTCTATTTCAGGAGTCACCTCGAGCACAAAGGCATCTGCCCCATTTCCGTAGCTAGCGAAGAGTATCTTGTCCCCGGCCTTAGCTTCCTCCAAGGCAGCCACCAACATCATCATTGCCAGGGCACAACCGGTATTGCCAACAGTCAGAAACAGCGGATCCTGAACCTGTGACTCATCGAACCCCAATTCCCTCGCCAACCTAGCATGTCTTCTGACATCGAGGGGGGAATCGCAGACCATTTTTGTGAAATCCTTTGTGGCCAGGCCATACTTCTTCATCAGTCCAGAGATCACCTCGGGCATAATGCTGGAATAGCCTCTATCGAGGACCATCCGGTCTTCCCATGATCGAATGAAAGTATCCTCGGACGTCCGCCACATCCCTGCGAATTCATCGGAAATGGAGTGGCTCCCCTCGACGCTGGCAATAACTCCGTCACTCCCCAAGAGTACGGCAGCACCCCCATCGCCATAGGCCTGCTCGAAATCACCCGCTGGCGCTGCCATGATGGTATCGGCAGCGGTTACCATAACGCTCTTGGCTGCCCCAGCTTTGATGGCATCGAGGGCTGAGACGATGGCTGTGCTGCCTGCCCGTAGCGAACCGGTTACATCCATGGTTCGGACATCGCGGCGCATATCGAGGATCACGACCATCATGCTGGAGCATAGCCTATCTTTGTAGGGGGAGGTTGTGGTGGCAAAAAATAAGCCATCAACTTTTTTGGGGTCGGTTCCATTCATGCAGTCGATGGCTGATTCAACGGCCATCGTGACGCCATCCTCATCGAAGTTAGCCACTGCCTTCTCCCCGGGTATAGACATTCCAAATATGCCACCCCAGGCCCTAAAAAACTCGGAGCGGTCTAGCCGATGCAAAGGAATATAGGCTCCATAGGATGTGATCCCAACCATCTAATACCCCCTTAATAGTAATCTCAGGGTCCCCTTCCACCCCTTCGATCAATGAAACCGAGATTTCCCTAACTCTAATTCACTCGAGGGCGCCTGCTATGAGCAGGTCTGCCACCTCATCATCAGACATCCCCAAGACCTCTTTTAAGACGTACTCGTTGTGCTGACCAATGCAGGGAGCAGGCATGGTGAGTCCAGGCAGCGTCTTCGACAGCCGATAAGGTGGGAGACCGTAAATGTGTGGCCCGATCTCGGGATGTTCCAGGATCACATGAATGCGATGGTTCAATTGAGGGTCTGCAACCAAGTCTTCGCCGCTCTGGGCTATCCCTGCGGGCACCCCCGCTGCCTGCATGCGGCTCATTACCTCCTGCGGCGGATAGTTCACCGTCCATTGCTCTACCAACATGTTTAGCTCGTCTTCGTTTTCCTTCCTGCCCTTGAACGTAGCGAATTTGGGGTCTTTGGTCCATTCTGGATCGCCGATGACCCTACAGAAGTCTTTCCACTCTTCGTCAGTCTCCACGGCAATGGCACACCACCTCTCCTCACCCTGGCAGCGGTAGATGGCATGTGGTGCAGCATGGCTGGAGCGGTTCCCCATGCGCATCATAATTCGCCCGTTTATCGTGTAATCCATGATGGGAGGTGCCAAAAACTGAACGTTAGCTTCCAACTGGGAGAGGTCTATGTACTGCCCCTTGCCCGTCCTCTTTCGGTAGATAAGAGCTGCCATAAGGGCGGTCACCATGAAAGGGAAGGCGACGAAATCGGAATAGGCCCCGAATGGTACTGTGGGCTCCCTGTCGGGCCAGCCGCTAATAACGCTGAAGCCTACCAGTTGTGACCCGACGATTCCATACCCTGGCAGCCCGCTGTAGGGGCCGGTTTTCCCCTGCAGGGCGGTGGCGACGTGGATGAGGTCTGGTTTCTCCTTTTTCAGGGTCTCGTAGTCCAGGCCCCACCTCTCCATAATCCCCGGGAGGTGGGCATCGGCAACCACATCGGCCCACTCATAGACTATTCTCTTGGCCACTTCCTGTGCCTGGGGCATCTTCATGTTAAGGGTCAGTCCATACTTGCTGTCGTTGAAATAGTTGAAAACACCGCTACGGTTTAAGCCGGGCTGCCAATCCTTGTAGGGCATAGATGTTCTGGTGATGTCAGCCCTGGTACTGGATTCGATATGGATCACCTCTGCCCCGAGGTTGGCCATGAATTTCATGGCGATGGCACCTACTCCCATCCAGGTGAAATCGGCAATCTTCACCCCTTCAAATACTCGTCTCCTCTCCATCTTCTACTCCTTTCATTTCCGGCTTCCCCTAGGCTCAAACAACCCTGGCTTCCTTGAGCAGGCGCATCTCCTCTTTGGAGAAGCCCAGCTCCCCCTCATAGATCTCCTGGTTATGCTCCCCGATGAGGGGGGCACGTCCCGAAATCCTCCAGGGGGTTTCTGTCATCTTGTAGGGAGCGCCCACATAGGTGATGGTTTCACTCAGTTCTGGGTGTTCCACCCCTACGTAGAACTCCCTCTCCTTGAGCTGGATGTTCTCCGCCAGGTCTTTGGCTGTGCTGCTAGGGTAGAGCATGATACGTCTCTTTAGCGCTTGTTCATAAAGCTCCGCCTTGGTCTTCTTGGCGAAGAACTTTATCAAAGTGTCCTCTTGAGCAGTGAGCTCCTCTTGTGTCATGAGCATAGAATCTACCTGAGACCACTCGTCAAATCCCCAGTCCTTGCGATCCTCGAAAATGCCCATCATCCCCTCCTCGGCCATCCATTTCACCATCTGCGGCATAGAGGACGCTGCTAAGAAACCCGCTGCTACCCAAAAACCCACGTGGCCATCCTTGCAAGGGTAGGCGAATCTGGCCCAACCGCCGCCTATCATGCGCTTGGTTCCGCTGCGAGTTATACTGTACCCTGACAAATCCCAGAACTGGATCACATTACACAGGGTCCATGCCACAGCTGCCTGGATCGAGACGTCAACATGCTGCCCTTCCCCCGAGAGTTCTCGGTAGTAAAGGGCTGCCAGCGTTCCCCCTGCAGCCTGGGAGCTACCATGAAGGCTGGCCTGGGGGAAGCTCATCCGACAGGGGGGTCGGTCTTCATCGCCGGTGATGTACGACTGGCCACCCATAGACCAGAGGACGATATCAGTGCCCTTGTAGTCCCTGTAGGGGCCTGTCTGCCCAAAGGGGGTAATGGAGGTCATAATGATGCCCGGGTTTATTTCGCTAAGCGCTGAGTATCCCAGGCCCAAGCTGTCCATATGCCCCGGCGGAAAGGACTCGACGACCACATCAGCGGTCTTGACTAACCTCTTGAAGATATCATGGCCATCGGCGGTTTCGATGTCTAAGGTTATGCCCCTTTTGCTTGTATTGTAGGCCCACCAATAGAGGCTTTTCTCTGGGTGGGGGATATTCTTGTAGAAGGGGCCGATGTTTCGGGAAGGGTCTCCACCGGGTGGCTCGACCTTGATGACGTCAGCCCCCAGGTCGCCAAGTAGCTTGCCACAAAAGAAGCCCTTATCATCGGTCAGATCCAGGACCCGAAAGGGACTTAGTATGCCTTCTGCTTTCGGCTGCTCGCTCATAAGATGAGACCTCCTAAAAGAACTAAAGAGGAAAATAGGCCTGCTTCATCAGCTCGTTACCGGCGGGGCAGCCCCAGGCCCATTATGGCAATGATAGACCGCTGGATCTCACTGGTGCCCCCGCCAATGGTAACCATGAAGGCAAGTTGGCACGCCCGCTCCATGCTTCCCTGGAGCGGTGCCCATTGGGAACCCTCCCTCAGTTGCCCATAGAGCCCTGTGATCTCCATCCCGATACTGGTTAGGCGCCGCTCCAGTTCAGAGGTGAACACCTTCCCTATCGATGCCTCGTGGAAAGGGACGCCCCCTTTCTCCAGTAGCCAGGCCACCCGGTAGCCGAACATGCGCCCCACCTGGAGTTCAATGGCCAGTTGAGCAAGCTTGTGCCGCACCCGAGGGTCTTTGCTCAGGGGTTGACCGTTACGGCGTGTCTCCTTGGCATACTCCAGCAATGCCTCGAAGGTGCGTTGAAGGTAGGCTGCTGCCGCTGCCGAGTATGCTCTCTCATAGTCTAAGGCGGTGCCTAAGTAATTCCACCCCTGATTCTTCTCGCCCACTATGGCGGTCTTAGGAACGCGCACATCGTCGAGAAAGATGTCGTTTACCAGCATGTCCCCTATTGTTAATGTGGGGCGCACCGTAATACCCGTGGTCTTCATGTCCATGATGAACAGGCTGATGCCCCGGTGTTTGGGAGCATCGGGATCGGTTCTAGCGGCCAGCAAGCAGTAGTGGGCATGGTGGGCAAGGGTGATAAACATCTTTTGCCCGCTAATGACATAGTCATTCCCTTTGGCTACGGCGCGGGCCTGAAGTGAGGCTAAATCAGAGCCAGCGCCAGGCTCGGTATAACCCAGGCAGAAGGTTGTCTCTCCGGCTAGAATCTGGGGCAGATACTCCTTCTTCTGCTCTGGACTGCCCACTCTCATCAGAGTAGGGCCTGCTATGGTCTCAGCAAGGAAGTGGCACCCTATCGGCGCGCCGTGATATCCTAGCTCCTCATTATAAACCAGTTGCTCCCTATAGGGGCGACCTTGACCTCCGTATTCCTTGGGCCACCCTAGTCCCAGCCAGCCCTTCTGCGCCAGCTTGCGGGTGAACTCAGGAGAATACGCTAGATATGCCGGTTGCCTCACCTCAAGCTGGCGGAAGAACTCCGGGGTAAGCTCCCTTCGCAGAAAATCACGGACCTCTTCTCTGAACCTCTCCTGTTGTTCGCTAAACTGGAAGTCCGTGTTCCACCTCCTTACGGAGTATAGCCACGCTCATCCCGTTAGTTGCTATTATGTGGCCAGTAATTCAGTTAGCTTAGCCACATGATCCAATTTCTCGAGTTCAAATACGTTTCGAATAATCTCCTCGATTTTGGTGGAGCGTAGCGTTTTATAGGAAAAGGTCCTGAACTTGTCCTTCACCTCATCATCCGACATCCTTGTGTCCTCAATCCAGGGGTCCCCTTTGGCGTAATCGCTAGCGGCATCAAAGGTCTCTCCCCGGGCAACCACCTCAACGGAAGTGGGACACTTCTTCCACTTCCCTGTCGGATCTTCCTTTACTGCCCTTAATATCTCTCCCAGGGCTTCGAACTCGAGCTCAACCTTAACCTTTTTCATTAACTCCCTCACTTTGGGATCACCCAGAGTGTCTGGGGTATGCCAATCGGGTCCTGGCTTATAGCCGAGAGCGGCAACCGATATTAGATGAGCCATGTTAAACTGTGAGTTAATGTGCGTTGTGGGGTCCTTTGGATCGAGCTCTAAATTAGGGGTTCCCAATTGTGGTACGAAGAATGCCGCGGGACCTACTCTAACGGTAACGCTTTCGATTTCCTCGGGCCTGATCTGTTGCTCCTCCATGATCTTGTAGAACAGGTCTAGGGCCTGATGGGTGTAGCGACAAGAAGGATAGGGTTTGATCGAATCCTCTAATATCCACCATTTCTCACCTAAACCTTCTATTAGGTTATCCCACATAGGCTCGAGGCCCCCTGAGAATCGCCATAATCCAACGTCTCCATCCAGTATGTCGCGCTTTCCGGTATAACCCTTCATGGCCAGCAGAGCTGAAACTACCCCTATAAACGAGGCAAAACCATAATGACCATATTTCATCATTGGCCACCAGTTTGCCTCTGTCATCTTGCGCGTTGAGGGACTCGTTGCATTGGCGCCCGCCAGTCCGATGGCATGCGCCATTCTCTCTTTATCAAGGCCTAAGAGTTTGCCGGACGCAACAGCGGCTCCCACGCATATCCAGCCGTAACCAAAGACTTCCGCCGCTTCTAAAGTCTCAGCAGGAGGTTCCCCCTTTGCTCGAAACGCGCGCATCGAAAGTAGGAGCCGAGCATTGACCTCAAAACCCAGTTCAAAGGCTATAATCAGATCTCGGCCACTGGCTCCTACTCGCTCGGCTACGGCTAATGCTGCGGAAAGCACCGGGACGGCGAAGTGGCCGCTGTTTAGAAAGGTCTCGTCTGCATCCAAAGCACTGCATAGGTCTCCATTGGCAAAGGTGGCATTTGCGCATGATACCTTATCCCCGGTCACCAGGATCGTAGCCTCGGGTTTACCGCCTAAATCTCTCGCCAAATCTACGGCTATCTTACCCCGGTCCAGGGTATAGCCGCCGATTCCGCAGCCGATGGTGTCCAATATGATTCGCTTAGCCTCGGCGACAACGTTACTAGGCAGATGGCTGAAGTTTGTTTCCATCACAAAATCTACAATGGACTGGGTATAGTTTTGCTCCCGTCGTGCCACCATTCCCTTTACTCCCTTGAACTTGGTCAATATCACGCATGACCAGGGCACCGGCTTGAACCAGTATAGCGCAACCTCATCGCCAACGGCCTCGGAGGCCCACTTATTAGGCTGATACCTTCGCCCTTAGGGGTTCCATCATTTCTTCCGCCCCGTCAACAATCCGCTTAATGAGCTCTTCACAAGTAGGGATATCTTCAATCATGCCAACGACTTGGCCCCCAGCCATAATAGCGTGATACTCGACGTCACCGTATATCAGTCCGCCTGCTGTGCTGCTGCTTCCCTTTTCAGGAGTGGGGAGCACCATAAAAGGTGCCAGAGCTTCGTAAGTGTACCCTTCCCGCTCTAGATTTTCGCGAATATGATCATCGACAAGCATCCTCAAGACACCGCGACGCTCATCGACAAAACCACGGTCTCCCGGCCCTGCGACACCCCTCATGCCATGTCTTATTGCTACCGAGCCTGTCTCATCGGAATCCAGTATCAGCTTTTTAACATTGGGATGAGCATGGCATTCCTTAGTAGCTATAAATCGGGTTCCCATGTAGACCGCTTCAGCTCCCAAGGCCAAAGCAGCCACAAGTCCTCTGGCATCTCCAATCCCTCCAGCAGCAATCACGGGGATCTTGAGCGCATCAGCCATTTGAGGCACAAGACAAAAAGTGGTAACCTCGAAAAACCCACTGTGGCCACCACCCTCGAGACCCGTAGCGATTACAGCATCAACCCCTGCCTCCTCAGCCTTTCTAGCATGTTCCACGCTAGAAGACGTATGCAGAACCTTTATCCCGGCATCCTTTAGCCTTTGAGTATATACCTTCGGGTTTCCTTGAGAGACTATGGCTATCGGCACTCGCTCCTCGATTCCTACTTCTACACATCGATCGCTGAATTCCCTGTCCAGTCCCGGTACCCCCACAACGAAATTGACCGCGAAAGGCTTATCGGTATGGCTCCTTACCTGTCCAATCTGCTCTCTTAGACGCTCCCCGGTCTCGTAGACATCTGTAGTTACCTCTACCTGTCCAGCGTTTGGGCCCAGAGTTCCTAAACCACCAGCTTTGGAGACGGCTACCGTTAGATTGACGTCACCGATCCACGCCATCGCTGCCAGGATTATGGGATGCTCTATTCCCAATAGCTCGGTTATCTTCGTTTTCATAGCAAATTCCCTTCAGTATGAGACATCAGAAAACCCTGCCCCTAGTTTCTAGGCGACATCTCCACATATTTGTAGACCTCGATGGCAAAGCGGGGGCACATCCAGGCGCAAATTCCACACGCATTGCACTTCTCGGGATGGGCAAAGACTGGAAGAAGATATCCCTTGGGAGTGAACTTGTCCCCCGGCACTACAATGCATCCCCTCGCGCAGAATTCGGCACAGTAGCCGCATCCCTTACAAATCGGTTCGTCGATAACTATCTCACCCTTGGCCATCTTTCCCCCTTGTGAAGTTTTCTCTCCGGCATCTTTGCTCCATCGGTGACCTCAAGCGTGGGCCCACTTTCGGCAGTACTTTTCCTTGACCTGAGGGTTGAGCAGGCCGACAGGCCATTCTCCCTTAACCACCCTGATGATCTCCTCACCGGGACGACGCAGCATTTCAGCAACTGACAAAGGCGAGATGCCAGCACAGTGGGCAGTGATAATAATATTATCAAGTTTCAATAAAGGACTATCAGTAGGGAGGGGCTCCGGTTCGGTTACATCAATAGCCGCTGCAGAGATATGGCCTTGGCTCAAAGCGGTGTATAGCGCGTCGGGATCGACTACCGCGCCGCGGGCAGTGTTAATGAGGCAGGCGGTGGGTTTCATCTTTGTCAGCTGCTCCAGCCCCAAAAGATGAGTTGTCTCCGAAGTCAGCGGAACGTGAACCGAGACGATGTCCGACTGAGCCAACAACTGCTCTAGGTTTACCTGTTCTACCTCCAACTCCCGGAATATATCTGGAGCTATATAGGGGTCATAGGCGACGATCCTCAGCCCGAAACCCTTTGCCTTGGGCACCAAAGCCTGGGGAATCCGTCCCAAGCCGATAAGCCCCAGGGTTTGCCCCCGCAGCCTCGACAGCTTGGGCCATATCTCACTTTGGAGGTAAGGGTCTGCGAGCGATTTCCAGACCCCCCTCCTCACAATTTCGTTCAACTGGACAACTCTCCTGGTGCATGCCAGGATCAGGGCCATTGCGTGGTCCGATACCTCCTCCAGGCAGTAATCTGGTATGTTAGCAGCCAAGATGACGAGCTCTGTGGCTGCCTCCACATCTAGATTATCATAGCCAATTCCGATGCTCATGATGAATTTAAAGTTGCTCAGGCTGGCCAATACTTTTCTGGAGAAGGGCTGGACGGTAGTCCCTGCGACAGCGGCATCAGCGTCTCCCACGGCGTCGATGATCTGATCCTCAGTAAGCGCGACAGGGTCGATTTTCTTGACCAGCTCTACCTCGACCTCAGCCCGTTTGAACATCTCCCTGTAGTCCGGCATCCCGGGTAGTTCTAAAAGCTGGGCTACCTTAAACGCCATCGCCCCTCCTTTCGCACCCACCCCAAGGAAATGGGGTCACTATCTAACAGTCTTCCCCAGTTCGAGCCCGCGCCTGAAGGCATCCAAATTCCGCCCCAATACCTTCTCGTTGTCTCCATACCTCCGATTGAGCTCGCCCTCAATGAGTTCCGGTGAGATCGATCCTGTAATCGCAACACAGGCCCCGAGCATGATCAGACCGATGAGCACGCTCTCACCCATGCTGACAGCTATTTCCATAGCTGGTAACACATGGAGCTGGTAGTCCTCCCTCCCCCTCTGAGCAGTCAGACCGGACTTCTCAGCAATGGCGAGCCCTCCTGGGCGCACCCTGGGTTCATAGGCCCCGAACTGAGAGCTATCGAGGAGCATTACCACCTGCGCCTGGTCCAAAAGCGGAGACGAGATCTTCTCATCGGAGAAAATAACAGTACACTCTGAGTTCCCACCGCGCCTGGCGAAGCCGTAGGAGGGAAGAAAAGATACCTGCTCATACTGCTGGGAAGCTGCCCACAAGAGGATCCGCCCAGCCACCAGAACACCCATGCCACCAATTCCAGTAATAATTACTTCGTTTCTTGATGTCTTAGCCTGTGCCATGTCTTTCCTCCCCACAACTTATGGCTATTCAATGTGAGCCACGTTTTTGAACTCGCCCAAGGGGAATTCGGGGATCACCTTCTCATCTATCCACTGCAGGCTCTCCACCGGGGTCAGGTGCCAATTGGGGGGGCAGGCGGTGATAACCTCGACGAAGCTGAGGCCAACCCCCTCTATCTGCCTCTGGAACGCAGTCCTAACGTATCCTTTTGTCCGTCGGTAATTGGCCGCGGTGTGGAGCGACCCCCGGGCGCTATAGGCCACCCCCTTGAATATAGCTACGAGCTCAGCAGCATGCGTCGGGTATCCTTCCGCGCTGGGGTTTCTTCCCTGGGGGCTGGTGGTGGTTACCTGCCCTATGATGGTGGTAGGCGCCATCTGGCCACCGGTGGTGCCGTAGTTGGTGTTGTTGACCATGATGATAGTCAGCTTCTCGCCTCGGCCCAGGGCACCGAGCAAGGCATCAGCCCCGATGGCGACACAGTCTCCATCACCCTGGACAGTGAATACAATGGCATCCGGCCAGATACGCTTCATGGCGGTAGCTATATCAGGGGCGCGGCCGTGCCCACCGCTTGTGACATCAAAGTCTAAGCCCCCTGCCAGATAAGCATGGCAGCCGTTACCCATAACCATAATGGTCCTATCCGCAACGCCTAGCTCCTCAAGGGACTCAGCAATGAGACGCCCCACTAGCGGGGTCTGGCAGCCGGGGCAATACATGTCCCATAGAAATTGCGTCCACCACTCCGTCACGAACAGAGCTGGCGTTCCTGCAACTTTTTCCTTCGCTATCGCTCTTGCCTCCTTGTTCACAGTAACCTCCTTGTTTCCTCCAATACCCTCCCCGGCATGATCATGCCATCTTCTGAAGGGAGATGACGACAAGTTATGTCCAGTAGCGAAACCTCAGTCTTTCCTTCAACACCCATCCTGACATCATCGACCATCAGCCCCAGGCTATCCTCCACTACGAGGAATTTGCATCCCTGAGACGCTTTGTCCCGAATTACGTGGTATGGGAACGGCCAGAGGCTTATCGGCCGCAGCAACCCTGCCTTCAGCCCCTGGGCCCGGGCTGTGTCCACCGCTTCCGTGCAGACCCGGGCACAATATCCATACGCCACAAGAACCAGCTCAGCATCCTCCATCTTGTAGTCCTCGTACCTCAGCTCGGACTCCATCGCTTGGTATCTCTGTCTCAAGTCGCGGAGGTAGTCAATATAGCCCTCCATCATGCCCTTGGCAGGGGCCACGATGTGCTTCCCGTCTTTTCGTTGACCTCGAACCCTCAGCACCCAGTCCTCCTTACTGGGAAGTGGACCGAAGTCCAGGGTCTTGACCTCCAGGAACTCAATCGCATGACCCATGAGAGCATCCGTTAGCACTATCACCGGGTTACGGTACTTGTCAGCCAGGTAGAAAGCGAGCTGCGTCAGGTCGTGGGTCTCCTGTACTGAGGCTGGTGCCAGAACAATGTTCTTATAGCCACCACCACCGCCACCCTTGGTGACGCTGTTGTAATCCATCTGGGCGTGTTGAAGGTTCTGCACCGCAGGCCCTACCCTCTGCACCAGCACCACCACACAGGGGAGACGGGCACCAGAGAGATTGGACATCCCCTCCTGCATAAGTCCCCAGCCCGGGCTTGAGGTGGAGGTCATGGCTCGAACCCCGATGGCGGCAGCACCATAGAGCATGCCTATCGTCCCGGTCTCGGATTGGGCCTGGACAAACACCTTGCTTCTTTTGGGCATCTCCCGGGCGAAAAACTCTATGATCTCATTCTGGGGCGAGATCGGATAGGCGAAGTAGCAATCACAGCCGGCGCTTAGCGCCCCCCAGCCCACAGCCTCATTGCCTTCTACAAGAATTCTCTCTCCCATGGGTTACCTCCAACAAGTAGTTACCGAGCGGCAGAAAAGCCGGAAAAACAACCTCCAGCGATAGCGAACCGCAGCTTTACCTTACGTCGTGAATGACATCGCACCTTCCTACGATGCTGAAAGACGGGGGTTCTTTTTCTTGCCCCTCTTGTGGGCGTCCACGATCTCGATAAAGGTCTCTATCTTGTTCTTGATATCCTCTTCGGAGAAGCTGCTGACATCCACCATATCACTCTCCAGGATCAGGGAGGGCAGGTTCCGGTATTGTTTAAGCACAGCGAGCTCATGAAGTCGGCCGGTATGCACCGTGCGGCAGGATAACGCCCGGTGATAAACCACGGCGTCGATCTTGTAGTCGTCAATTAGCTCGATGAGAAGCTCGACATCGGGGTCCCCAGTGTGGTTTCTGGCCTTATCGTATCTATAGGTACCGCGCTTGTAAGTCCTCCAGGCCAGCCGCTCCAAAGGATGGGTCACGCCCGCCGGTATCTCGACGGGATCAAATGGCCTGTAAATCACTTCGATGGGGAACACTGCCCCCCAGTTCTCGAAGAAGTTGAACAGCTTCAAGGCAAACCAGGGGGGTATACCCATGCCCCACAGGAGGCGATATTTCTCATTGGGGATCGCCCCCATTTTGTTATCCACCCGATACTTAATCTCATCATAAAGCTGTCGATAGAAGTCGAGCGCTTCCTGGGTGCCGAGCCTATACCAGCCGGGGACCATAGCGCTCATGGCGTCCTGCGAAGGCATAGGCGCTGGAACCGCCTTTCGCAACTGGTAAGCCTCATACCACACCCTGTTGGTTTCATCGCTTAGGTCGATAAGTCGGCTCAGCTCATCCCAGTCCATCTTCCTGCCGGTTACTCGCTCCAAGAACTCGACCATCCCCTTCAGCTCCTCCACCATGTAGTCGACATAATAGCTCTCCACCTCCTTGAGGTCGGCATCGTAGGGGGGTACGAGTATGCCCATAGTGTGCACTGGGACGTCCATATAGCGCTGCACCGCCTGGTACCATTTGTGTCTGGCGTCGCACATGCTCAAACCGATAGCAAGCATCGCATCTGGTCTTTCCATGCCGCCATCGGGAGCATCTGGAGGAACCTCCCCCAACTCATGGCGCATAATATCAAAGCCGAGACCACAGGTGGCATAGGTGCAGAGCTTGTCGGAGAAGCCTTCGGCCTGTGCTTTGAGTAGAAAGGGCTCTGCCCTGTGCACGGCGGCGCAGAGCCCAGCCCAATTCTCGGTCCACACCGGCACCATATCCATAGCCCGCACGATCTCGTCACACATATTCCCCATGAAGCAATAGACTACTGGCTGCCCCCGGTCCCGAGCCTCGTGAGCCAGCATGCTCATGCCCTTGACCAAGCCCCGTATCTTCTTGACGGTCTCAGTGGCCTTGGTTGCGGTGGTTTTCTCCTCTGGTGCCTCTGCCATCTTTGCCCCCTTTAGCTGATCATCTCTATGAATGCTTCAATTCGTGTCTTGAGCCTGGCGCCGCTTATCAGGTATTCGTCCTCGATAAAAAGCACCGGCAGGCCGGCCTTCTCTAGGTAGTCCCTCATATCCGGGACATCGAAACCGAAGTTGTCGCAGTACCTTAATATATAGAGAATAACGCCGTTCACACCGAACTCTCGGGCCAGGCCCAGGATATGCCCGAACTTGGTATCCAAATCCTCCTCCCTGCTTCCTGTCCGCTCCCTGGCGGTTCGAGGACACATCACTTTATCCAGGTAACGCGTGACCAGGTTATCCAACGGGTCGCCCTCGGTCTCCACATCATGCCAGTAGACTCTCGTGCCGATGCAGGCATCATCTATAACTACATTGGCCTCGCTGTCCTCGATCAGCCGGAAAAGGGGAGAGTCATCGATCTCAGAGCCGACGACCATGAGCCTCGCTGATTTCTGCGCCGGGCCATCGTGGCGTTTCTTGAGGTCCTGAATGACATCACGCAAGAGCTGTTTCGATTCTTCCACCGGTATGCTCTGCGAGGCAACCAGTATCTTGTTCATCTCAACTGCTGAAAGTAGGGGTGGATCAGGTTTCCTCAGCGCGTAGATTTCTCTCATCAGGGCCCTATTCTCATTGTGCAGCTTTATGGCTTCAACCAGGCGCTGCTCAGTGATCTGGCTACCTGTGAATTTCTCAAGATGTCTTTGGAATGTACCAAGCTCGGCCCTGAAGAACTTCATAGAGGCTGGGGAGGTGGTATTAGGCACGTTGACGAAGTAGGAAAACGGCGGTTTGAAATTATACTGCCAGATATTATATATCTTGCCTATGTTGTCGCAGGCGTGGCTTGCTACAAAGCCATCCAGGAAATCATACCCACCTTGGAGGGCGACGTCAAAGCAACTGCGAACGAAGGAGCACACAATGCTCTCAAGATATTCATCAGCACGGACCACCGCTTCCCTGGGGTTGCCCATAATTCGATAAGGGACAAGATTGGCAGCGGTCAGCATCTCTACTGGGGGGTAAGCGCAAAAATACCCGATTATCTTCTTGCCCTTATCCCTTAACTGCCTGGCTCTCTGGCTCCGATCTTGATATACCTGTTCCGCTGCTGACAAGCTACCCTGTTCGACGTGCGCTTTCGCCATTTGACTCTCCTCTCCAGATTAAGGGCAAATCGGGTCAGGTTCAGCCCAGGCCTCTAAGGTTCAACTTCAATAAACCCCCTCCTCCCTCAATTTGGCTAGGTCATCCCAGGTATAGCCACACAGCTCCATTAGTACCTCCTCCGTATGCTGCCCTAGCTCAGGGCCGAGCCTTTCCACCTTCCCTGGCGTTTCGCGCAACCTCACTGTGACCCCTGGCAGCCTGATCCTCCCATGAATGGGATCCTCGATTTCCGTGACATATTCATTGGCTATGACCTGAGGATCTTCGGCTATATCGGTATAGTCGTTCACCGGTGCTGCGGGGATTTCTGCCTCGTCGAGGAGCTTGAGCCATTTATCTCTCGGCTTGGTAGTCATAATCTGTTTCAAGCTGGGTATGAGTTCGTCGAAATGGTCCCCTCTCGCTATCTGGTTTGAGAACCTTGGGTCTTCCTCTAGCTCCTCGATGCCAAATATCTTGCAGAATTGAGACCAGTATCTGTCAGCTTGTAAGGCGGCAATGACGAACCATTTGCCGTCACTGTCTTGATAGATGTAATAGAGCGGGTTCCTGGCAGCCTTTATCAGCGATCCCGGAGGAGGCATGCCCATTGCCAGATACGCGTGCAACATAAGACGACCCATTTCGATCTGGCCACCCAGCAGTGAAGCATCAACCCTTTGGCCAATGCCAAACCTTTCCCGTGCGATGAGAGCCAGCAATATCCCGTAGGCTGTCATCAAGCCACCGACCTCATCAGCAAAGCCCGCTCCGATGGGTGTCGGCACTAGGTCTTCCGACTGAGTAATGCTCCATATGCCCCCTCTTGCCTGCCCGGCGAAGTCAGTGCACACCTTGTCGGCTTCCGGCCCCTCGGACCCATAACCCGAGCTATAGGCATAGATAAGCGCGGGGTTGTATTTCTTAAGTGTTTCATAATCCACTTTCAAACGTTTGGCAGCACTCTCGCGATAGTTGGTGGCGAAAACGTCCGATTTCTCCACCAGCTTATAGAGAACTTGTTGCCCCTTCCCCGCCGTCAAGTTTAGTACAATCCCCTTCTTACCTCGGTTTTGGTTCTGATAGTAGAAATTAAGCGGCAAATCCCGTCCGTACATCCTCAACATTCCGCGACCAGGTTCTCCTTCGGGGGGCTCTATTTTTATTACCTCTGCACCCATGTCCGCCAGCAATGCGGTCGCGATCGGTCCCTGCTGCCACGCTGTCCAGTCTAACACCCTGATACCTTCCAGTGGCTTGCGCATCTGTAATTCCCCTTTCAAGATCTTCGTGCACCGGTACTTAGCAGTTTTGAACTCGGAATGTTTATCTTATCCGCGACCTTTCCTGATCTGTCTGCACCAGATGCAGTTAGGCACTTCTCCTTGAGACACTAGCCCTATGGTTACCGGGAAAGGGCTCTCTTCTAGCTCTACCAGTACATCGCCCCAGCTAGCCGAGTAGGCAGGATGGATTACCTGATGCTAGACAGTGTAACTCTGCACAGTGCCATTACTGGCGCAGTGATGCCCATCAAAAGTTTTGCCCCCTTGGGGGGAGACAGAAAACGAGAGTCTGGATACAAACGACCGGTGGTCGTAACTGAGGTTTCCTCGTCCCAGCGAGGGGAGCAAAAGTAGGGCTATAACCCAACAACTGGCGTAGCGGACTTTCTTATAACATAGGGCGTCACCGATGTCAAGACCGACGCCAACCACAACCGAGCAGTACCAACAAGTAGGTTCATTTCAATCTTGGTTGATTAGGCATAATAACTCTAACTCGCACAACTACAGACGTTGAGCAAAATGATTGCTACAACTGTCACACCTGCGACAGCAGTATAGCTAATGAATTCAGTCCAGTGGGGGCCAGCAATGCTTTTTAGACGGGATTACCCATGACGCTCGTGGTGGTGACACTTTCATTATAAAGCACATACTGCCATTAGCGCAGTTGTGTATATCCAGCTTATAGGGAGTTCCTGCTAACATTTTGCTAACGAACTGAGCGGCACGGGGTAACACTGAACGGTAGAAAATGGGGGTTTAGAGAGGCAGTTTAGCTACGGAATGACACTGCAAAACACGAGGCAACACGACTTCCAGCCCTATCGCTGTTGCGCAGGCTTGAACTTAGGGAGGAGCCAATCCTGGTCTTCAACCTTCTCGAACATGAGCTCGAGCGGCATATCCGTGTAGATGTCCTCGTTCTTGCAGCCCACGATGTTGGTATGCATGCGGGGGCCTTCCTCCAACTCCACGATGGCGACATTAAAGGGTGTGTCCCAGGCTGGATAAAAGGCCTGGTGGGTCACTTCCCAGCTAAAAACCTTGGCTTTGCCGCTGGCCTTGGTCAACTGTGCATTCATGCTCATGCACTTTGGGCAGAGGACGCTAGGGGGAAGGCGATAATATCCGCAGTCATCGCATCTCTGGAGCAGTAGCTCCTGCCTCTGGCACCCTTCCCAATAGGGCTTTGAGTCTTCGCTTGGCATCGGAAGCGGCTGAGGGAGCTTGAATTCTGCCATAATCACCTCCTAATGATCAGGGTAGATAAGCTGAAGGTTGGCGGATACTCATTAACCACGCCCCCGAATCCGGTGATGAAGGCGGTCTCTGCATCCTTCACCTGTCTCTCCCCGCAGTCACCTCTGAGCTGGCGCACCGCTTCCGCAATGTGACCAAAGCCGAATGTGTGGCCTTCGGAGAGCAGGCCACCGGCGGTGTTGCAGGGAAGCTCGCCGCCCAACTCCACCCTGCCATCCTCAACGAAGGGGCCACTCTCCCCGACCTTGCAGAACCCGCCGGCCTCCAGTTGGAGGAGAAACACGATTGTGAAGGCATCGTAGAGCCCGCAGACATCGATGTCCTTTTGGGTAACCCCTGCCATCCTGAAGGCCATCTCGCCAGCCTTCTTCCAGACATCCCAGTCAGACACCTCGGGCCTGCGCCAGGGGCGCAAGAGCGGCGCTCCGTGTGCCTGCCCCCAGCCGCTGATATAGATAGGGCGGTGCTTGAGGTCCTTGGCCCTCTCCGCTGAGGTCACCACCACTGCCCCACCACCATCAGTCCAAGGTGGACAATCCAATAAACGGAAGGGCTCTGCTATCAAACGCGAATTCTGATGGTCCTCGAGGGTCATGGGCCTGCCATACATCTGTGCATTTGGGTTCATGTTGGCATGCTTCCTGCAGGCGACGGCGACCGCCCCCAGTTGCCTGCTGGTGGTCCCGAAATCGTGCATGTGCCGGCGGGCTACTTGAGCTAAAAATGGGTTCGCGCCGACTTCCCCGTAGGTTAGGGTGAACTCAAAGCCAGGGGGCAAACCAAGGGGGACATCGATGGGGTTGTTCTGCCATCCGTAGCAGCAGACCACAGTGTGGCACATCCCGGCATTAACGGCCATGGTCGCCATCTGCACCAGGACGATGGGTGTAGCACCACCGCAGTCTACCGTGGCGGTGAAGGTCGATGAAATCCCTAAAAGGTCAGCTACTCTTCCCGCGAAGCCGTGTCGCTCGCCCTGCTGTGACGGGTGCACAAGAAGAAGCCCGTCCACATCGTCTTTGGTGAGCCTGGCATCCTCGATGGCTATCTTGCACCCTTCGAGGGCGAAGCCCATGGTGCTCCTTTCGGGGTTCTTTTTGGCGAGTTTGGTGAGCCCGACTCCTACGATGGCACACGTATCCTTAAGGCTCAATTCATCACCTCCTTGTCCTATTTTGTCCTAATTGAAGGAAAGCTCCTCCTCTCAACTCTTTAGAGTTGGGATTTCCCATTTCAACTCGCGATGGGGTATCCTGACCCTCATCGCTCTTGTCACCAATAATATATCCCATGGTATCTGGTTGTCAATCTTCATCTCGGAGACCTGTAGTAATCCTCGACATGCGAGCCGTGCACCGCAGCCCCAAAATCCTCGTCTATCAGCGCTGGCGAAGCTCTCCACCCAAAAGGAGGCGATACTTCCTCTGTCTTTTTCACCTGACTGTCTGTGTGCCCTGGGGTGTGCTTAGCCGGGTGACAGGCATAACCTGGTTATCCGCCCCAGAATGGCAGCAAATAGGTCTCTGGACACCGCCACCTCAGCCAGTTGGAAGATAATCTGCCGAGCATGGCACACAATCCGTCCCCCTGGACATGAGAAGCCCCTCACCCCGGCATCTCCAGTGCGTCGTTGTTCCCCGGGCCACCCCCGGGTATCCCCACCACCGAACGAAGCAGCGTTTATCCTAGGGCTGCTTAGATCAGGACCAGAGTAAGGGGCTCAAACAGCTTCTACCCGACGGCATGCCCCCGACAATAGTCGGACACCGTCTCATACACCAAGCATGCCCTTCTGCCTTCAGGAACTGCCAACGCCCAGAATCCTCATTCGCCTTCCCCCTCCACGCCGATTCCCAATTCATGCGCCAGTGCCCGGACCAAGAGCACATGCGCTGCCTCGTCAATCGAGATAGCCCTTCTTCTGGCAAATGCTTCTATCTTCCGATGGCAATCGGCGGGGACGGGAACAATGGTTCGTTGATCAGCTGGAAGGGCACACCTATCACCTCGTTTGATCTTCTTCAGTTCTTCACCGATGTACCTAATATGCTCGGGTTTCGGCATCGGCTTTCACCTCCTATTGAAAGCTGAATCCTCACCTTTCAGTCCGTTAGGAATCCTAGAAGACTCCTCTGCTTGGTGGGAGTTATGCTCATAGCAGTCTGGATCATTACCGCTAACATCTATGATGCCCCCGTAGTTGGTCCGCCGATTTGCCGAGCAGGCGAAGCCTGCGGAGCAAATCACCACAACATCGCTAATCAGTCCTGCTTCTTCGTGAGTGCTTCGGCCATAGTAGCTCGATCATACTCGCTCTGTCCATCTAGAGTCGGTACTAGCAAATGCTCACGAACCAAATGCTCCTGCAATTCCTTCTTCAGCTCCTCATCTTCAAGTGCAGGCAATACCAGTGCCGCGCCTAATTGAAGCAAGTGCTCGGCTACTGGGTAAATGGGGCATTGCAAATCATGAGCTATAAACTTGACAGCCAAGGCGAGGCTGGGGTCACACAAGAAGCCAAAGACCCTACGCTTTGTCGGCTTCTTCCTGTTGAAAAACCACATAACACCTACCTTTTTAAATGGGATTTAAATCGGACGTTTAAACAGGTTCAAATGGTACACATCGAATCACATAAAACCGGATTCCTGCGTGTCTCCAGAGCATCTAAAGACTGTGAATTCCCCCAAGGCTGAGTCCGCGCGCAAGGCTCAACCGAAGGGGTTGGAGGACAGCCCAGTCCTCCTCTTCCGCTTCTTCCTCGGCGATCTCCTCTCCACGCTGCATCAAGTCACCGAACATTTTGCGCGGCACCTTGATCTCACTGGCGAGCACGCCGGTTTCACGAAGACCGTTCAAGAGGTCTTTCAGGGTTCGCATCTAGACACCTCCTTTCATCGTTATTGGCGAACTGATGAAACAATCTCCCGCTGCTTTAGCCATTGGAGCACGCCAGGAGCATTAAATCTCTATCTAAAGCACTCGGAGGTGTAGAGAATGGCTCCATGTGCTGGGCATGGTCGAGGCAAGCCCAACTCTTGTACCTGTTCTCTAGCCCAAAGGCCTGTTTTACCCTCTCCTGCCTCTCGGTCTTATCATTATTATAGCTAACAGCTATCCGTTGCCTTTCCCGGGCAAGTTGGTCAACGAACATCCTTGTTTCTTGTACCGCATCGGGTTGCCAGTAGGATTCTTTCCAAATATGCCGGCCTTCACCGTGGACGTACCGAAGTTTATCCCCGTATAACGCGGCGAGTGCCTCTGAATTTCCCAGATCGCTAAAGGGGAGCTCGTTTATCCTCTGATCTATTTCCTTCGCCATTTCCTAATTTACAACTCCTTATCTCTCTTTCTAGGCACCTCCCGGTGCGGTTTAGTTACCAGGGTATTTCCGTCATATCAGGTTGCGTTGCTTCGGCAACTCTAGCTCCTCATCCGCCGGGCTACCTTTCCCTGACAGTTGCGGTTTCACAATAACCAGGATGTCGTTAGACACAACACCCGCATCACCACCCGGCTCCAAACTGGTCTGGTCAAGAAAGTCCTTAGGGAAGGTTATGCCGGTGGAGCCTCCGATCTTGATAAGTCGTCTGTGAGTGTGTCTCATATTTCCCTCCGCATATAAAAAGGAGCGTGCGGTGAAAACGGCTTCGCGTTTCCCCCACACACGCCCCTTTGTGATGTGCTGTCGGGAGCGTCCTATTTAAGCTCTACATACGAGACTTTAAACGATAACCAGAAGTTATTGATGACTTCAAATGTCATCGAAAAGGTAAGAGGATCATATCCAGGAGATTCTATGCGGAAGCGGCCCAAAGTAAAGATATGACAAACCAAATGCTATTCGGCATTTGTCTGGTCAGCTTCGGCTAAAAGCCGGTCCAGCCTAGACGGATTGACTTAGTGTTGGCTCTTTGGTAGGCTTACCGCGGAAAGGAGGCAAGCGGACGCCGTTTCTGGGGCTCGCTTTGGGCCCGCGAGCCCAGCGGTTCAAGTCCGCCCAATCCGACCAGCCAAATCTCAGGACAAGCTCACCTACCGTCTTTGCCTTAGTACAATGCTTTTGAGACTTGCGCTCTTATTCGTTCTTACGCCACTCGTTGAGCTGGCAATTCTCGTTTATTTGGGAACCCTCATAGGCGCTTTGTATACCATACTCATTGTGGTGGCAACGGGTATTCTGGGAGCCTTTATGGCCAGGAATCAGGGCCTGGCGGCCCTTTCCAGAATTCGCAGCAGCATTGAGCGCGGAATCATACCCTCTAATGAGATATTTGACGGAGCCTTGATTGTTGTGGGTGGTTTATTGTTGCTTACACCGGGGATAATTACAGACATTATCGGTTTTGCGCTGCTGGTTCCTCAAACAAGGCGTATCATTGGAAGGTGGCTTCGCGGCTTGATACGTCGCAGGATTCAGAGGGGAGAAATCCACTATTGGGAGGTGCGGTAGGTTCCTGATGAGAGCGCTTGTTGTCCATTTTCGCTCTGCTCCCGCTAGGGGATCACAAGAAAAGCGAATAAATGTGGACCCGCTCGACTCCGCGGGCACAGACGGCGTTTCCCTGGAGATAGCGAAACGCCAAGCCCTCCTCAAAGCGATGGGCCATCAGGTGGCGATTTGCTCAGCATACGATTGGGCGGATTTCCCCATACCTGCGTTGGAGTTCGACCGTGAAGGAGTGGCTAGGATAGTGCGGAATCTCTTTGGGCCTGGGGGTATGGACTCTGCCAGCGAAGCTGAGATCAGAAGCATCTTCGATGTCTCTCGCCTGGAGTTGAAACGGCAGATGGGCAAGGTAATCGAGGATTTCGCGCCCGATCTGCTCTTTGTACATAACGTGCTCTCCCTCCCTGTTCACCCCGTGGCCACAGTGAGTCTAACTGAGCTACTTCGAGAGATGCAGCTACCCTGTGCCGCGATCCATCACGATATTCTCAGCGAAGGGGCCTACAAATTCCCCCCGACCTGCAACTTCGCCAAGTCCATCCTTGAGGGATACTACCCCCCAAGAATGCCTAACCTGAGACACTGGACGATCAACACTCGCAACAAGAGGGGCCTTGGAGAGAAAGGTGTGGATGCCGAAGTCATTCATGACACAATGGATTTTGACCAAAGGCTCGAGCCCAGCGAGCGCGTAAGAATTCGAGCACGTCTTCGGGCAAAGTATGGTATTGAAGCACATGACGTGGTTCTCTTCGCAGGTGCACGCATTGTCCCTAACAAGCAGACGGAATTGGCAGGGCACCTAACCGCTGTTCTGCAAAGCCTACGCCAGAAGATGATCGGCAAGAGGCTCTACCATGGTGAGGTATTCTCTGACAAGAGTCGTGTGGTGCTTGTTCTCGCTGGTCGACCGGAGCGAGCTTTCATTGACTACCAGAAGAAGCTCTTTGAGCTTTTCGATACGCTGAAGATTGTATGGAGATACGCAGGGGACGAGGTTCGCCCATATCGTTCTGAAGATGAAGGTCTCTACGCTCTGTATCCCGATTTCTATGCTATGGCTGACTTCGTCCTCTACCCCACGGGATGGGAGGGATTTGGCAATCAGCTTCTCGAGGCATTGGCCGCTGAACTGCCCGTCGCGGTGTTTGAGTATCCCGTTTTCAAGGAGGATATTGCCCCAAAGGGCGTTAGAGTGGTATCTCTTGGAGATACACTTCTCTCGGAGAGAGACAGCATGGGGCTTGTTGAGATCCCCCTCGAAGTGCTGACGCGAGCGGCCCGCGAGATGATAACAATTCTTACGAGCCCTGAGAAGTTACAAAGCGTCACTGACCACAATACTATGGTGGGGAAGAGGTACTTCAGCTTTGATGTGCTTCGAGCTCACTTGAACGATGCCATGCACTGGGCCCGTTCCCTTAGCTCGTAGAGTCCTACGTTCTCCACATTTACTTTGAAAATAGATTCTCAAGTTTTGCCCTGGCAAGCTCACACCCTCCCCCTAACCCTCTCCCATCAAGGGAGAGGGAACAAGAATACTCTCTCCCCTCGCGGGAGAGAGTTAGAGAGAGGGGGAGAAGAAAAAGACACACTCATAGGCTACCTCTATTTTCATCATTCGCTGGTGAGCAATTGCCCATGAGGGTTTGTTCTGAAAACAGACTTTCTTCCCTTCGCCCTGAGCCCGCCCCTGATTTACTCAGGGGGCCTGTCGAAGGGCCGTTCATTTCCATGATTCGTTAGTCCGTACCCGCCCATGGGGATTTGTTAGGCCAGTAATGGTCAGGGGGACCGCCAATCCGGGCGCAAGTCTTCCTTCGGAGGCTGATGGTACCAATGGTACCATTTCTCCAGTACCAGTCACCCACAAGGACTATTGTATGCGCAATGGCAAATGTGCTAATGTTTGAGTAGGTTAGTTGATATTACTGGCACACCACCAGGACAGGAGCAGACTTCGAAGAGATGAACAACGATACCTTGGAAGCTGAGGATGCCTACGCGGAATCCTTAAGTGAACCCCTCAAGAAGGCAAAGAGGATTGGGGAAGCTGACATAGTGGTTGGCATCCCCTTCCAGAACGAAGCCAATGCAATTGGGCACGTATGCCACACTGTAGCCAAGGGACTTTCAGGGTTCTTTCCCGACAAGAAATGCGTTCTTCTGTGCGTTGGCGCCCCGGAAGGACAGGACGCTTTGGACGCTATCCAGGGAGTACGTCTGGGGCGGGCCATACAGGGAATAGCCTTCCTCATGAAGGATAAACGCGTGAGTGGCAAAGTCTGGACCCTAAGGGCCATAATGGAGATAGCAGACAGGCTAAACGCCGATCTTGCCCTGTTTGAGGCAGACCTCAAGAGCAGAAAAGTGAACGCTGAAATTGAAGGTTTGGCTCCAGAATGGGTGAATTCTCTCCTCTTTCCTATACGGGAAGAAGGTATGGACCTCGTTGTACCCAGGTTCAACCGCCATTACTTTGACGCGCCAGCATCCACTCACCTGGTGCGTCCTTTGCTCGCTTCCATCTTCAATCTCAAAGCAGGGGGCCTCCCCGGGTGCATACTTGGGATATCAAGCAAACTCATCAGAGTCTATCTAGCCAATCCCAACATCTGGAGTGACCAAGTTGGCGAGTATGGCGTGGACAGCCAACTCATCACAACCGCTATCATCAATGAAGCGAAGATTTGCGAAACCGGTTTTGGGGTGAAAATCCAAAGAGTCCACCCCGATAGGGAAGCAGTGTGGAGGCAGCAGACCAAGGCAATCTTTGAACAGATAGCAGTCGGCAAAGACTGGTGGCAGCAAAAGGGAGACTTAATCTACCCCCCGGCCACCTTTGGAGAGAGGAAGAGCCACCGCCCAGAAGAAGTGGCACCAGACCCCATCGGCTCGATAGAGCGATACAGGCAAGGTTTCAACGAGTTCCAAGGCTTATACAAAGACATCCTGTCCAGAGAGGCGTCAGTGGAGCTACGGAAGCTGGCAGGGAGCGATCCAGAGGCTTTCAGGTTTCCTTCAAATCTCTGGGCGGAGATCGTTTATGACTTCCTACTCTCTTACGGTCTGGAGCAGGCATTCACCAAGGACAACATCTTAAACGCTTTCATGCCGATGTGTTACGGGAGGGAGGCCGGGTTTGCTCAAGAGCTTGGGGCGTATAGGGAAAAGCTCAGGGCTGCGATCCCCGACGAGGCAGAGTGCCTCGCATCCCTTGTGGCGGAGCGGGATATTGAGCAGCAGACTGAGGAATTCATCAAACAGAAACCTGGCTTCTTGGCAAGGTGGGGGGAGAAAGAAAAGGCGCTGAAGCCGCTCCTACCCAGGGTGACCTACCGCGAGTTCATACCTGGAGTTCCCCTAATAGTGCCTAAGGAACTTATCTCGCCTACCGACGAGATCGTAAGCACCGATAGCATATATAACGCTATTCTTCAAAGGTACCGCAAGGAATTTGAGGAGTTTGTTCATGAGCGGCTCAAGATCCCTGGGGAGCCAACTTCCACCGACATCGCTCAAAGCATGAAACAGCTAATGCTGCAGGTGGAGAAGGACATGGACGAACTCCTTTTGACTGGGGACCTTTCAACTGTGGATGGAACCAGGAGGGTTGCCGAGGCTATATTCCAGAACTTTCCCCACTCGGAAACCTTCGCTCTGAGACCTGAGGTGGCCTCCTGGATTCTACAGCGAAATCCCCCCTCCAACTTGCTCATCCGATTCGGTGCAGCTAGCTTGGCTGAACTCGAACAAAACTACGGGCCAAATGACATCTTGGCCCTGTCAAGTCTCTTGGAGGAGACAGGACATACGGTGAGAGTGTGGGATTGGATAGCAGCAAATGCTCGGCCGGAGCATTTCACCCACTTCAGTGTAGAGCCATTGGTGGTGAGCCATGAGGACTTCCCCATGCTCATCATTCTCAAGGAGCCTTCAGCCCTGAGCAAGCTCGCAGGAAGAGTTATTGTCAGCAATCTGCGCGAAGGAGCAGGCGGAGAATTCCCCAAGCTACGCTATTTCATCACAATGGCCAAGAATATTGTGGAGGCCGAGAGGTTTGGAGAAGTCTGGGAACAGTTTGCGCGCGAGAGAAAAGAATTTGGGACCAGGGTAGTGAACTCGCTGAAGGGCCATTGGGGAGGGGAGCCTTTATCGGCCCATAACATGTTTGAAAACAAGATCCAGAGGATATTAATCGAGAAGCTGAAGAAAATGACCGGGGATTTGGCTACAAGTGGGAACTCGTCACTGCTGCGTTTGACCAGGAGCTTAAGCAATGTCGCGGATTGTTACCATCTTGCCCTGTCCCTTCCTGATGGAGGGTTCATCCCCTGTTCTGCTTGGACCTGGGCCAGCTACAGCTTCAAAGGCGGTAAAGGAGTGCCCACGCCTCTTTCACTGCATGTAGAGAGAGACTGGGCATCAAGGGAGTTTCTGGTGGAGCTGCTCGAGGCCTCGGGCGGCAGCGAAGAGAACATGGACAGGAAGATCGCAGAGCTAATGGGGCAAGGGACGGAATCGGAGAACCTGGCTCGGCTGATGCTTCCTGGATGGGAAGTGGTAGAGGAGGTTATGCCTGAGCAACTGCCACGTCCGGCGGAGCCTGAGGCAGGCAAGCTGAGCAGGTTCACAGGCAATCCCATCATAAAGGCGATAGCAGAGCACCAGTGGGAATCCAAGTATGTGTTCAATCCAGGTGCAATAAGGTTGAACGGTAAGATCTACATCCTATATCGCGCATGTGGGGAGGATGAGGTCTCCCGGATCGGGCTCGCCATAAGCTCGGATGGCCTGCATATTGAGGAGAGGTTAGACAGCCCGATATTTGAGCCGGAGGAGGACTGGGAGAAAAAGGGCTGTGAGGACCCCAGGCTCGTCCTCATAGGAGAACGCATCTACATGTTGTATACCGCCTATGATAGTGTGGTCGCCCAGGTCGCGCTCGCTTCGATCGGTCTGGAGGATTTCTTGAACCGTCGTTCCGATAGGTGGGAAAAGCGCGGCCTTGTTTTCCCCAGCTTCGAAAACAAGGATGCTACTCTGTTTCCGGAAACATTCAACAGACGGTACGTCATGTACCACAGGATTGAGCCAAGTATTTGGATCACGTCCTCGGAGCATTTGGATTCCCCCTGGCCCAGGGAAGACCATCGGATACTTATGGGTCCCGGAGCAGGAACAGCTTGGGATGGATTCAAAATCGGCGGTGGCTCTCAGCCTATTAAGACAAAATATGGCTGGCTCCTCATCTATCATGCTGTTGACCAGTCCTTTGTTTACAGGTTGGGCGTGCTACTGGTGGCATTGGACGACCCGGGATGGCTGCTCTATCGCTCTCCCAACCCCGTATTGGAACCCAAGGAAAGCTATGAGCTTGGCGAGGAGGGGTGCTATGTTCCCAACGTAGTATTCACCTGCGGTGCTGTGCCTAGCGTGGATAAGGAGGTGCTTGAGGACGATGATGAGGTTCTCGTTTACTATGGTGCAGCAGACACAGCGACCTGTGTTGCCACAGCAAAGGTCTCCGACCTTATTCCGGAGGAAATCAGGCAAGGCAGAAACAACGGCAGCTATTTCGGATAATGCCTCCCCACTAACTGCGTCCTGAGCGAGCCTACTGCAATAGCGCTTAACCGCGGGTTGCGCGCCCAAAGAATGTAATAACCTTGTAATAACTTCTTAATATTTTGCCCTTCATTTTATGGCTTCTTTATCCCCAGATGGTTATCATGGTCACCGTACATCCTCTTTGCTGAGGCGATTGTCGAGGAGGTGTCAGGTGTTCCGGAACGGCTGGGGTAACCGGAGCAAAGAGGCGAGCTATGTCTTCGTCAAAACTTGAAAAATGGGAAAATATGGATTATAATCTACCCAGCCCCGGTTCCTCCACGATTGTCCTCATTTGCACAGGTGCTATCGTTTAGCAGGCAACAGCGGGTAGCGGGGGAGGTTGTGGCATCAGGGAAGAGTTAGATGGCATTCATTACCTTCATTACACCATACAGGCCTATAATCTGCGGAATTGCAGATTACGCCAGCTTCATCACCAGGGAAAGCCCACCTGGCAGATGGGATGTGCTATCGTTCGATTTAGAAAACTATGGAGTACCCCTGAGCAATGACCAAGCCCCGCTTACCAATCCCGTTTGGTATGGCATACCTGGCCGCGATGATTTCTCCGCCAGTTCCATCTTGGAGGGGCTGAGGCCGAATGAAGACCAAGTTCTCTGGTTTCAACACGAATTCGGTATCTGGAGAGACAACGCCAGATTTGTTAACATGCTCAAGGGCTTAAACAACACAAAAGTTGTTACCCTCCACACCCTTCACTTTCAAAGCAGTAAAACCCCTTATGGCCTGCGTAGACAGGAGCACTCCTTCCTACATTTGCTGCTACCTCACACGGATGCGATCACGGTGTTTAGCAATGGTGTGTATAAGGCAGTCACTCGTGCCTTCCCCGAATATGGTGGCAAGGTGCACGTTCTAAGACATGGTACTCACCTCTATCCTAAAGTGGCTAGTATGAGCAGAGCGGAAGCCAAGGCGAGGATTCATGAATATCTGTTAAGCGACCCTGGATTGGGTCAGGCGAGTAAGGACAGCTTGAGGCAGCAACGTGTGTTGCTCGACCCGGAAACGGTGGTAATAGGCGGGGCTGGATTCATCACCGCCAACAAAGGTATAGAGATCCTCTATCATGTCCATAATGCACTGCAGCAGATGCTGCCTCGGAGAAAGATTGCAGCGGTCTATGTCGGCTTCTTGCGGCAAGTCGATAATAGCACCGATAGCAAGTGTGCCGCGCAATTGAGGACCAGGTACAACGGCGCAGGACAGTTCTTCTTGGAGACTTATCTGCCTGGAGATATGCTCCCCGTCCTGCTAAGAGCTTTGGATGTCTATTTCTACTGGCCACGCGATTGCACTCAGAGCGGGATTGTGGCACACGCCTTGGGCGCTGGGGCTACAATTGCCTGCCGGGACATGGAGGGTGTTGGCGAAACCGTGAGAATGGCCGGCGGGTTGACTAGTGCAGACTTGGTACAACTAATTGCCGGGATCAAAGAGCTTATACTCGACTCCAGGCTCAGGAACGAGATGTCAGTGGGAGCGGTGGGATATGCCGAGGGGTTCTCATGGAGAAATCAGGCCTTGAAGCACTTTGAGCTGGCAGAGCAACTCCGCCGTTCCAGGCGAGTTCCGCGTTTGGTTACAAGTACGCCTGTTCCCCTCAGCGCCTAGCCAACTGAGAAACCACCTAGGGAGAGCTATGGACGTATTGCCGTGATAATACCGCCCCCTCGCTGGGCGTTATAGGCAATAAGAGACACGTCGGCGAAACCCGCCGAGCGAATGACGGCAATCAACTCATTCACCGTGTAGGCACCGACCATCAAGTTGAATAGCGCCGCTGGTAAAGGCCCGCTTCTGTCATTGTTCAGCAAGAAGTCGTGCACGATAAGCAATCCGCCTGGCACCAGCGCACGCATTCCCTGCTTCAGCCTGGTCTCCGCTTGACTGCCGGGCCCATGCATGATGTTGGCCATCAATAGGCAATCATAGCCTTCCCCGAGCTCGTCACGGTTCCAGTCACCTTCTTGCACAGCGATGCGGTCTTTCATGTGGAACCGCTCGATCACCTGCTCGGCAATAGCAATGGTTTGTGACACATCCCAGACGACAGCCTTTAAATTGGGGAAGCGTTGGCACAGGGCAATGCTATAGGTGCCCGGGCCGCCACCGACATCGAGCAGCAGACTTCGGTCACTCAAGTCCAGTTGTCTTGCCACCCATTGCCCCACACCATTGGCAGCATTGCCATGCATCGCCCAGATCCAATGCTCATGCCAGCGGGAAATGAAAGCTTCAGGTGGCTTTGGTGCTGCTTCAGGTGGCTTTGATGCTGCTTCAGGTGGCTTTGGTGCTGCTCCACGCCCTCCCGTTCGGATTACATCGGGGAGCCCTGTGAAGACCCACCAGAGGGTTTCGCTGTGATCGAGAACGCCACCGAGATAGCGCGGGCTTTCGGGTAAGAGAGTATCGCATGCCAACTGAGTCAGCACAAGATGGTCGCCATCACGTCGCACAACACTAAGGGCGCAGCAGGCGATGAGCAGCTTCTCGGTCATACCTGTGTCAGTGCCGCACTGTGCTGCCACATCGGCAACCGTTTTCGGCTCCCGAAGCGCTTCAAAAATGCCAAGCTGATGAGCTGTCATCAAGACCCGTGACGCCCGAAACTGCCAGTTAAGCTCCAGTAATCCCATTGCCTCCTCTAAATTGTCAGCATCAAACAAGTTCACGTGCTTCCTCCTTGCTTCCTCCGAGTTAGCCCTCAGGCGTTCTTGCACTTACGCTTTATCTCCTCCAGGCGCTCCTGATAATGGGAGTCCAAACGCTGCCGTATCTGGAGCCATTCCGGGGAGGTTTCAATTGCGGGGTCAACAGCAGAGCCGGATATCCCCTTTAGCTCCAATTCATTCCTTCTAGCTGCCTCCAGCACGCTCCTGTTTTCCCGCCAGGCTTTCTCCATCGCGCTTTCGTATCCCTGGAGGAGATCTCTCATGCTCTGGACAACCCCTGAGTCCCCAGACAGGTGCTGAACGGCAGCCAGTATCCTCTCGGCCCCCGCTATGTGCTCCATGTCAATCCTATCTACAAGACGCGACAGCAGATTGCGGCTGATTGTCTGGCGGTCTTCCTCTCGGCGCCTGCCCAGCTCCACCTCGATGTCGCGAAGGGGCAGTCCGTTCAGGTAGCGCTTGGCCAGAGCTTCCCCGACTGCTACAAGCTCCTCATCCCTTAATCTCCGCCTTTCCTCTTCAGATAGAGCACCCAGCTTCTGGGCTTTCTCCAAAGCGATCTCCAGTGCACTCTTTATCCTCTCATTCTCGCTTGACATATCCCTGTCCTGCTCTCTATTTCGGCGCACTAGTCCTTAGCCTGGCAAAGCAAAAGAACTCAGAGATAGGGAAAGATGTATCTCCTGATAGCCTCGAAGTTCTTCTGTATCTCCTCTTTACCCTGTATAATTCCCGGGCTGCCGTACTGGTGACCGGTTAGCAAATACTCGATGTCCAGTTCTGCAACCCTCTCTATGCTCTCTTTGAGCGACTGGGCACTGCCGCCAGGGATATCTACGCGTCCGGTACTGCCGTAGAATATCAGGTCTCCTCCCATGAAAACCTTGGCGTCCGGCCAATAGATTGATATATGACCCTGCGAGTGGCCGGGGGTAAGCATTATTCTAGCGACCAGATCCTGGCTGAGACGCAGTTCGCCCTCGGTAAGGTAGAAATCCGGGTGGATCTCCGGCATCTCGAAGCCCATCTGCTTGAGGACTTGGGCCATTTCACCCCTCGCCAGCTTGAGGAAGTCGTCATCCCCCTTGGCGATGGCGACCTGTGCGCCGCTCATTTTTCTGATCGCTTCAGATGCCCCATAGTGGTCGGGATGGGCATGTGTATTGAGTATCAAACCTACGTCCTCGATCTTCAACCCGTCCTTGCCCATCTCGGAGATCAGCCGGTCGAGGCAATCCTGCCTGGCCTCGTTAACCACCATCCCGGGGTCTACCAAGACGTGTTTGTTTTCGGGAAGGGCTTGGGCAACAACATAAGAGTTGCAATTGTTACCGTATCTTTGCATCTCAGCCATGGTGACACCAGGCCAGAGGTATGCATAGAAATTATCTACAAGCTTCAACTCGACCCCCCCCCTAGTATTTGAACTCTTGGGTCTAAATCAATTATAACATCAGCTTATCCCGGAAGTCAGCACTCCAGCTTGGCAAGCGAAAAAACGGGTAAAATTGGGCATTGCAGTGTCTTGACAAAAGCCAGCCCGCGAATTAAAGTTTCACTTACCAGGTTTTGCCAGTTTGGTGGCGTGGTATATCATGTTGGAAGAACGGGATACTGTGCTGACCCAGAGGGAGCGAGAGGTGCTTGTCCTAGTTGGCCGGGGGCTGACTAATCAGGAGATCGCTGAACGGCTGTTTACGTCCACCAGCACGGTAAAGATATGCCTGCACCAGGCATGCGTCAAGCTCAAAGCGCGCAACAGGGCGCAGGCAGTTATCATGGCCTTGAAGCGAGGACTCCTGGACACCCAGGAGGTCTATTCTCTGGACGAGCTGGCAGATCTGCTTGCGTCCCTGGGCCCAGAAGCGCTAGATATGGTAGCCCAACGACTGAAACGGAAGCTTGAACAGGCTCGACCCCTATCAGGCATCGAATAGCCCCAGCATCTTCAGGTTAATTGGCTTTCAACGATGTCTTTCCTTTCTCCACAGGGCAACCCAAAGCCTTAGTCTGTCCCGCTGGTACGGCTGAGGATAAGTAGGCGTTATTTGCTTGTTTGCTTGGTATTTTGGCAAATGGGGCAGTAAAACTAAACGAAAGTTAGGCAGAAATACTTGAAAAAGAGATGATATTGTAGTACCGTAGCTTGCACAATATACCTCCACGCGATCCGTGCAAATCTGCTTTTTGACTTTTCACTCTGCTCCTGTCAGAGGAGCAGAGCTGTTTAGGAGGTGCATATGTCGGGACAAGCGTTATCCGGGGTTCGGGTACTGGATCTGACCCACTATGTGGCTGGACCCTACTGCACCAAGATACTGGCTGACTATGGCGCCGACGTTATCAAGGTTGAGAGACCAAGCCTGGGAGACGGTGCCCGAGGAATGGGCCCATTTCCCGACGATAAACCTGACCTTGAGGGTAGCGGACTTTTTCTGTATCTCAACACCAGTAAGAAAAGCATAACTCTGAACCTGAAGAGCGCCGCGGGGGTGGGGATTCTAAAGGAACTGGTAGAACAGGTGGATATCGTAGTTGAGAACTTCAGCCCACGGGTGATGCCTGGCTTAGGGCTGGATTATGAGACCTTGAAAAAGATAAACCCCACCCTGGTGATGGTCTCTATCTCTAACTTTGGGCAGACCGGGCCCTATCGTGACTGTAGGGCAACCGATCTCACTATCTGGGGATTGAGCGGCATACTCTACGAGTTGGGTGAGCCTGACCGGGAACCGTTGAAAATGGGCTCTAATGTGGCTGAGTACGTGGCTGGTCTCTACGGCGCACTGGCCGCACTATCGGCTCTATATTACCGGGACGAGACCGGTGTCGGGCAACACGTGGACGTCTCAGTGTTGGAAGGTTTCCACACCATGCAACCGTCGATGACATTGGTCTTTTCCTACGCCGGATTTGTCAGGAAGAGAGCAGGCATTCATTTCCCCTGGGGTATTCTCCCCTGCCAGGACGGTTATGTTGGGTTCTATCTTCCAACTCAAACCCACTGGGAGTCACTCTGTACCCTACTCGGGATGCCTGAGCTCAGGGACAAGCCTGAGTACGAGACTCCAATGCTGCGTGAAGAGCGCCGTGACGAAGTAACCGCTATTATAGTTTCCTGGTTGAAAGGAAAGCGCATGGAAGATGTTTTCCACGCTGCTCAGGAACTCAGGCTTCCTCTAACACTGGTTCCCAACACCGAGCAGACTCTCGATATGCCTCAGCACAAAGCCAGGGGGTATTTTGTGGATATAGACCATCCCGTAGCGGGTAAGCTCACTTACCCCGGCGCTCCCTTTAAGCTTGACGAAACGCCGTGGCAGGCGAGGCAGGCCCCACTGCTGGGCGAACACAACGAGGAGGTTTACTGTAGACGCTTGGGCTACACTGAGAAGCAGTTAGCGAAGTTGAGCGAGGAAGGCGTTATTTAAGAAGGTAGAATTCCATTCAACAAGGGGGTAGAAGATGTCAGCACTACCACTGCAGGGCGTGAGGGTAATCGATGCTTGCATCTACTGGGCAGGGCCCATGGCTACGGCGTTATTGGCGGATTTGGGGGCCGAAGTAATCAAAATCGAGTCTATACAGCGTTTGGATTACTTGAGGTTGCTCGGTGGATGGCCAACTCCGGACGGATACGAGTGGTCTGCCGTATTCAATGGGGCCAACAGAAACAAGTATGGCATCACCCTCAACCTTAACCATCCTCAGGGAAAGGAGATCTTCAAAAGTCTGGTGGAGATCGGCGACATAGTTACCGAGAACTTCAGCCCACGGGTGATGGAGAACTGGGGTTTATCATACGAGGTGCTCAAAGAAATCAATCCCCGGCTCATCATGCTCTCCATGCCTGGATTTGGGACTACCGGCCCCTGGCGCAACTATGTTACTTTCGGTCCCAATGTGGAGATGGTGTCGGGCATGCCCACTATCAGCGGCTACCCTGACGGGGAACCCATGATGACCGGCTACATAGCAGACCCTGCCGGTGGCTTGATGGGCGCAGTTGCTGTCATGGTCGCCTTACAGCACCGCCACCGGACAGGGCAGGGACAACACATCGATCTCGCACAGATGGAGGCCATCACCAGCTTTATGGGGGGAGCCATCATGGACTATGCTATGAACAGAAGGCTGCAGCCTCGCAGAGGCAATCGACATCCCTCCATGTCTCCACACGGCGTCTATCGCTGCAAAGGCGACGATGAATGGGTCACAATCACCGTGTCCTCTGAAGAGGAATGGGCCAGATTCTGTGATGCCATAGGCAATCCCCCGTGGCCCAAAGAGCCAAGGTTCTCTGACACCTTGAGCCGTTATGAGAACCATGATGACCTGGATAGGCTCATTGGAGATTGGACCCGCCAGCACGATAAACACGAGGTGATGCAAATCATGCAACAGGCAGCGGTAGCCTCAGCACCAGTCTTGTCCTATGCAGAGGTTCTAGACAACCCCCATATAAAAGAAAGAGGTTTCTTCGAGGTGGTCACTCGCCCGGTGACGGGAACTCATCCCTATCCTGGCTTTCCTGCCAAGTTCTCCGAGACTCCGGTTACTATACGCAGGCCAGCACCAACCCTGGGCCAGGACAATGAGGATGTCCTTACAAGGCTCCTCGGAATGACGGAGGAGGAGATCAGCCAGCTGGCTGAAGAGGAAATAATCGGCACGGTCCCACAGGGATGGGCCTATAGTATGGAAGCCGATGAGGCAATATCGAGACTGAAGGACATACACGCAAAAGGTGATGATAGCAAAAAGGACACTTAGTTTAAGCGATCTTTGGATAGCCATGGAACAGCAGGCCAGCAATTCTTGCGAAAGGGAGGGGTAGTCATGAAGAGGGATTTCGATGTTATCATCATAGGGGGAGGCCCTGGCGGTCTAGCTATTGGGAGTCTATTAGCTCGCGAAGGGGTATCTTCAGCGATTATAGAAAAGGATGCGGTTCTCGGAGGGCGATATCGCTCTGTTGATTTCCACGGTTGCCGCGTGGATTGTGCCACTCACTTCCTGGTGTCATTATCTGGTTCTGCTGAGAAAACAGCTACTTATGAGTACTTCTCCAACCTGGGACTCCGTATGGAACAGAAGATTGTACCCTGGACCATCGGATTGGTCAGCAAGGAGAGGCCCGGCCAAGTCAACTGCTTCTCAATGGATCCGGAACTCGGGCCGGCAAACTTCTTCGAGTTTTTCGCATTCGCAACAGGCGTGGAAATGGGCGAGGCGTCAAAGCAGGAGATCATGAGGGTTGCCAAGCTTACGTCGGACATGTCTCAAGAAGAGTGCCGTAAGTCGGTGAACGTGCGTTTTGGCGATTGGATAGATCAATATGTTGAAGATCCAATAGCTCAGGCAGTCCTGCATGGAATGGGGCCCATCGTGGGTGCTCCCCCCACGCAAATCAACTTCGGATTCGTTGCCAATGCCTTCAGGACGTTCCTCGATACGGGAGCCCCTATTATATGGTACCCTAAGCACGCGACTCTAGAAAACGCGTTCATAGCTCCTTTGGTCAAGTACTACACAGATCACGGAGGCGAGGTCATCGCCAATAAGGCGGTCAGGAGTATAACCATAGAGAATGGAAAAGCAAAAGGAGTGGTTGTTCAGGATCATCAGATCCGCTTCATGCTGGAGGAATATAGCGCCCCTGTTGTTATATGTGCCATACCGATCTTCGAAGCGGTAGCAAAGAACATTCTTGGACGGGAGTTTCTAACGGAGGACTGGGCTGAGTCCATCAGGCGGTGCGCGGAGATGGCCGGCCCCGACCTATCCGGGTTTTTCCTTCTTCGCGAGGACGTTTTGCCCAGAGACGGCTATGGCTGGATTCATATTTTCGATAATGACTATGGTGTTCCCACTTATGTAGGAGACGTCACCTTGGGATCGTATATCAATGCCGTAGAGCCGCCGGGAAAACAACTCGTGACCTCCATGATTCCGGGCACATCGGAGCTTAACCCCTTCGGCCCTACTGGTCAGATGGATAAGGTGCGGGAAGCGCATGCAAGATGGAAGGAATCTGTGGAAAAAGGGTTCCCGGGTTTTAACGAAGCTATTGAATACGAGGGGATGAACCTGCAGCTCAATTTCACCAGATATGCCTATGCCGTCGTGCCGGTAGAACTCGATATACAATCACCGAATATCAAGGGGCTCTACTTTGCAGGTGACTCAATTCGGTCTGTAGGTGCTCAGATGTCTGACAAGTGTTTTGAGCTTGCCTTCCCTTTATGCGAACGGGTTCTAGAATATGTTCGCTCTTAATTCTCAGGCCCCTGTAATGCAAATGGGCGAAAGGAGATGGCAATGCGCAGGCTTCTACGAGTCAATCTTTCCAGCGGTGTAATAAGGGAAGAGGAAATCTCCAACAGCGAGCAAGAGACTTAACATAGCCAAACCAGTCGATATGGAAAATCCCGGGCCAGCGCCCAAGGGGAAATATGAGGACGCTGCTAATAAACCCGCCATACCCCTTCTCAGAAGTCCCCATCATGCCCATGGGGCTCGCCTACATCGCTGGAGTATTGGAACAAAACGGGAATGACGTAGAAGGCTTGGACCTTTTGGTGTCCAAGTATTCGAAGGATAAGATAAAGCGTAAACTTGAGGAAAATCAGCCAGATATCATCGGCGTAACCTCGGTGACGATGAACTACCCAATTGCCTCCAGTATCCTCAAGTATTGCAAGAGTATAGACAAGGACATAATCACCGTTATCGGCGGCCCGCATGTCACCTTCCGCCCTGTGGAAACGCTCGACGAAGCCCCCTGGACAGACATTGTGGTACGGGGTGAAGGAGAGCAGACCATGTTGGATATCGTGAGCGGTAAGAAGCTCGAGCATATAGACGGGGTCGCCTTCAGGTCAGATGGCATAAGACTGACCGACCAGCGCCGCCTGATCGAAAACTTGGACGAGCTACCCCTTCCAGCGAGGCATCTCTTCCCTCTGTCGCGCTACCAGGCCCTCGGTTCCCCCTGCAGCCTTATCACCGGCAGGGGTTGCCCTTTTAACTGCATATTCTGCGTCGGCTCCAAGATGGGAGGCAGAAGAGCCAGATACCGAAACCCGAAGCTCGTCGTTGATGAGATGGAGCAAAGCTTGGCCTATGGATTCGAGGAGGTGAACTTCGAGGATGATCTGTTCACGCTCAACCATCGGCATCTCCACGCCATCTGCGACCAGATAATAGACAGAGGTTTGAAATTCAATTGGAGAGCTTTCTCCAGGGTCGACACTGTGAATCCACGCGTGCTCCAGAAAATGAAGGAGGCGGGATGCACCTACCTCTGCTACGGGGTTGAAAGCGGAAATCAGCACATCCTTGACAAAGTTAAGAAGAAGATCACTTTGGAGAGAATCAGAGACGGTGTCAAAATGGCAAAGGACGCCGGAATTAGTGTACAAGCCTCCTTTATTCTCGGGCTACCTGGAGAGACCAAGGAAACATTGCTTCAAACCATGCAGTTCGCTCAGCAGCTCGAGACTTTTTATGGATTACACGTGCTGGCTCCTTTCCCCGGAACCGAAGTGCGCGAGAACGCGGAAGAATACGGAATCGAGATACTAACAAATGACTGGGCCAAGTATGATGCCAATAGACCAGTGACCAGGACAGAAGGCGCCGGCCCAGAGGACGTAACAGCGGTTCTCCACAGATACTACAGGGGACTAAGACTTCCCTCAGGTGAGCTTGAAGGAGTCAAATCAGAACAAGCAGGGATAGAGAGAGCGAAGAGACGCAGCCCATTGGCATGGGCTCTCCTCCGGGGCGATGTGATTGAAAACCTGGGCATGATGGAGCTGCAAGGGGATCCGCTAGAAGATCTGGCAAGCAGGTTAGCGCAAATTGTGCCCTATCCACATCACCAAATCTGTGGAAGCATCGAAAAGTGGGGCGAGGAAGGGCTTTTGAAATATGACCTAAAGAATGAGCATCTGGCCTGGAGGTGGAGCTAGTTTAGCCAGTCGCCTACCGCCGAGGAGCCTCCTGAGTCAGATAACGATACCCTCCGGGTGAAGAAAATCAAACAAACCCTCCAATGCTTCCCAGGTTAGAGACCTGTGATATAGCGAATGAATCCACGCTTTTTGATTTCTTCCCCCAAAGAAGCAGCGCAGCAGCCTGCTGAGTGCACGTTCAAGAGGACGTAGAGCTGTTATCTCAAATTGGGCGATATACATTGGGAGGTGAAGGATGATGAACATAAGCATTTACACGTGGGGAACCGGTGCAGCCTTCGGTAGAGAACTTGGACTTCCACCAAGTCGTGTCCGAAGAAATCATGTCGCAACCTCCATTATCGGGCTTGAAAACGAGGAGATGAAGCTTCATTTTTTGATTGACGCGGGCGCGCCATGCGTTGAGACAATGATAGACAACGATGTTGCCAGAGTACCTGATGTCCTGTTCATCACCCATCCACATGCGGATCATGTTTCCGACTTTGACAAGCTGGCCAATAGCAGGATAAGAGGTCTATATAAGTTAGAAAAGTCTCTTGCTCCCCTCCCTGTTGTTTGCACAAATGAATGTCTCGATGATCCGGTATTTGGGCTAAGGTCCAGGTTCGCTTATCTTGGAAACACAGTGAGGTGGATACCTATCCCTGCTTACGATGTATGGTATTCAATTCGCATGTCAGATGGAATACTCTTACCCAGTGATTCGCTTGCACGGCAGGATATTACGTTCCAGATGAGCTTCAAAGCTCTTCCTGTTTATCACGCTTTTGCACCAGGTGCTTGCCTCTTCATATTCCGGCACCAAGAGCCATCGAAAAGAATTGTTATGTCAGGAGATTTTGAATCGATTGAGGAGAGAATTATAGAAAATCCAGACCTCAAAGACCCAAATGCTATTATTCTTGACACAAATTCGATTAAGGCTGTAGGCGCCAATCACAGCAACTGGGAACAAAACAAAAAACTCATATCCCGTTGGGCGGCCGGTCATTCCAAGGTACTTGTGTTGCTCAATCACATGGGAGGATTCGAGGATTATCAACAAGGATATTACGATCACATACCGACAGACGCCGATTGGAAGCAAGAAATCGCGAGATTTACCCCACCGGTGAACACGTCGATAGAAATAGCCGAGGACGGAAAAACATATCCCATCTAGAGACCTCGAATCGATATCGACTTAGAAACAGCCCCCCGGATTCCCGTTTCCCTCTCCCACTGAGATAACCGCTAGCTGAGGATCGACTTCAGTGAGAAATTCCGAGCAGGTCGAAGTGGAGGAAAAGTTAAGTTAAGGCAACTTGACACTGCCAAATGCTTGGCGTACAGTATAGGAGCTTCGTTCCTGATGGACGATAATAGCTCCGGCGATGAGCAAATGGTTAGCTGGCGTCAGTGGTGCTATCCCTAGCGCAGGCTAAGAGGTACATAGGACCCTCAGGAGTTCGTGGTCCAAAGCGAGGCAGAGGATGGTCACATCCAGGGGGGAGGTGGTAATGCGATAAAGCATACATTCACCGCAGCAAGCAGTTCGAAAAAAGGAGGTAAGAAATGAAGAGAAAGGTAATTCTGGCCATAGTAGCGATTGCCCTGCTCATCAGCGGGGTCGCTGGCGGCATAGCCTATTCCCAAATGGATCACCAGCCGCCGAGAGGACAGAAGCTCATCGGCATGGGCTGGTGCGGGCTATCGGAAGCGTCGGGTGATGAGGCCCTCGCTCTCTCCTACTATTGGAACACGGATTTGCGTATAACCAATCCCAACGACGTTCGGACGCTCACCATAGCCTACTTCGCGATCATGGATGAGGAGGGAAATGTGGTAGTTGAGGGCACGCCCGAGCAGTTGAACGAGGGTGCTTCGGAAGAAACCTATGTGCCTGAGGAATTAGGCCCCCACGAGATCTGGGGCTTCCACTTGAGTTCTTTTATTGGTGGGCCACCTGGAGTCATAGGGGAAACGCCGCCCTCCTACACTGTAGAGATCACCTGGACTGGCCAGGCGAGCCGCCCCCTCATCGGCTGGGTCCAGCCCTTTGCCCTTATGCTTACATTCTTGGGCGGGTTCGATCTTAATATTCCCTGGGAAGAACAGGTCGACGACGTTGACCTCACAACGTTGGGATGGGAGATGGCGAACTTCCCCAAGTAGCAAATATCCATGCTGCGGGAAAGCCCCCCGATATATCGGGGGGCTTTCTTATCTCTCCGTTCGCAACCACAGCCTCTTGCCATCGGTGATCAGCTCGATAGTGCCCTGCTCCGAAGTCAGATACACGTTGTCCTCACCAATCATTTCCCCCAACCTCTCCACTACCTCCGCGCTGGGATGCCCGAAGGGGTTCTCCGCTCCCACTGAGCTAACCGCTAGCTGAGGATCGACTTCACTGAGGAATTCTGAGCAGCTCGAAGTCTCAGACCCGTGGTGAGGGACTTTGAGTGCAGTGCTTCTCAAGCTGGACCTCTGGCCGAGCAGATGCTGCTCTGCCTCCTCGAAGATGTCTCCCGTGAGCAGCAGGCTGAAATCGCGGAAAACCAGCCTCAGCACCACTGAGTTATTGTTTACATCAGAAGCAGTCGCCTGGAGCAATGTTTCCTGGGGGTGAAGTACCTCCAGCACCACCTCTTCAGCCAGCGCGATTCGCTGCCCTGCCCGGGCAATGGTGCGCTCGACGTCCTTCTCTTCGATAAGTCTGCGCCATTCCCTGCAAACAGAGGAGTCACATTGCTGCCCGCTGGTCAAAACGTGCTTGACCTCGTAGCGCTCGAGGACCTCCACCAGTCCTGTGATGTGGTCCGCCTCAGGATGGGTGAGGATGACAAGCTCTATGGTTCGGTCCCAGAAGGGCAGCTTGTCGCCCAGCTCAAGGCATATCTTCTCGGAATCAGGGCCACCATCGATAAGGATTTGCTGGTGGCCTTTTTGAATCAGGATGGCGTCACCCTGTCCCACGTCGAGGAAGAAAACGTGGAGCCGGTTATCAGGCAGCGTGAAGGCAGCGGTCCACACCAGGGCAGCCACGACAATAAGAGGTGGAACGACGAATTTCGCCGGCACTCTCCTATAGAGTCCAGGCGCCAGCGACAGGCGTGCCTTCGCCTTGCTCATGGTTGCACCCAGCCTCGACCAGTTAGTGCATGCCCATAGTCCTGCGACCATAACAACATAATACCCCCAAACAAAGGGAGCGCCAACTTCTTTTAATTCAATGGAGGCAAAAGGCAGGGCCGAGAAGAACTGGACGACCTCGATCATGTAGCTGAGAGAAAGCCAGGCGACCCACCCCAGAACCTGAGCCAGCGGCGGGGCAAAGAGCCCGAAAATCGCGACAAGGGCGGCGGTGCCGATGGCGCCGGGCAGCGCCGGCAGGGCAAAGAAGTTTGCCGGGAGGGCCACAAGCGAGATTTGATGGAAGTAGTAGGCGATGATGGGCAGGGTAGCGAGGACGGCACCCAGTGTGAGTGAAAGGCTGTCGATAACGAAGCCTACCCCCTTTCTGCGCCCTTCAGTTGCCCCAAAAACCCTTCCGCCCCATGATCGAAAGCGCGGGGTCAATAGTATCAGCCCCGCCATTGCTGCGAAGCTCATCTGGAAGGAAACCTCTCGCAGAATGGAGGGATGAATCCCTATCATGAGTGCAGCAGCGAAAATGAGCGAGGGTAGAGCGCTGCGCGGTCTGCCGATATAATCAGCAAAGAGCCACAGGCTGACCATAATGGCAGCGCGCAGCGCAGGTGCATGCAGCCCGGTGAGCAGGGCATAACCCCAGATAGCGACGAGAGCGAGCAAGAAATATGTCGGACGTCTTCTCCCGAATAGCCACACCGAGAAACTGAGCGCGATCCCACCCACGATGGCGATGTGGAGCCCGGAGACGGCGATAACGTGCGCCGTCCCCGTCTGTGAGAGGGAATCTCTGAGCTCATCCGGGATGGTGCTGCGCTTGCTGAGGAGGATAGCCTGAGCCAGCGATCCCTGGGGCTCGTGGAGGGCATCCTCCAGAGATTGAGACATTCGATTCCTCAGTCCATAGAGCCACTCTTGAGGCTTAGATCCCTGCCCACTGGCGAGAAGCTCCATCTGAGCGGGATAGACGATAATCGAGTGTATGCCCCGGCGGGCGAGGTATTCCCGCCAGTCGAAGCCCTCGAATTCCGGCGGCGTCTCCAATTCGCCCTCCACCTGCAACAGGTCACCATAGCGGTAGTAGGGGGGATCGCGCGAGCCATCCGAAGGGAGGAAATCAGGAGAGGGGAACTGGGGCGCATAGACCAACACCACCCCTGAGACTTCCCTCCACGCCTCTCCTACCTTTATCTCCCTGGCTTCGAGGCGCAGAGCGACGGCGCTGTCTGTGGGCTCGGGGTCGGCAGCAACCAGACCTTTTATTTGCGCTATGCCCTTATCGTTATGGAACTGGAGCGTGCTCTCATCCACAGTAGGGACAGTGGTCTGGAAGCGGAAGATGCCAGCGACGAGTACGATGAGGCATAGCGCAAGCAGCAGTGCCTTTCGGCGGCGCAAGAGGAAAGCAAGAAGCGCGACTCCGGCGAGGGCGGCAATGGCGACCCAGTCAAAACCAGCCCACATACCCAAACAGATCCCGATAATCCAGGACAAACTCAGGTATATGAGCCTCATGCTTCTCTCTCAAACAGTTGGTGTAGCGTCGTGACTCCCGTCACGACGAAGAACTCGTTGCCTCAGGAGTGGCAACGCTACCCTTTTCGGACAGCCCGATAGGGAAGCTAGCGAACGGTGATCTTATCTTTCAACTTCTCAAATCTGGCCGGGCCGATGCCCTCCACCTTCTTCAAGTCCTCGATCTGCTGAAAAGGACCGTTCTCGTTGCGATAGTCGATGATTCTCTGGGCCAGCGTCTCTCCAATCCCAAGCAGGGCTTGAAGCAACCATGCCTCAGCGGTGTTGAGGTTGATCTTTTGGGGAACATCGCCGATCTTGTACACGTGGACGTGGCCTCCGTCCCTCAGGGGGGCGGCGAGATTGACCGCGCCCTGGTCGGCGTCAGGGGTAAAGCCACCAGCAGCCTCAATAGCGTCTACAACGTGGTCGCCATCTTCCAACATGTAGAGGCCAGGGCTGACTACCTCTCCCTCGACGTAAACATGAATGTCAGGGGATGGCGGCGAGATAACTATCTCAGCGGATTGAGGCAAAGCACACTGGCGATAGAGGAACACCGCCCCACCTATCACGATAAGGGCTACCAATAGCGCCATAACGGGCGTGCGGTGCCGCTCTAGCCAGTCCATGGTCTATACCAGGCCTGATTCCCTTTCAATACTTTGCCTTTGTTCTGAAAACAAAGCTTAATCCGTTCGCCCTGAGCCTGTCGAAGGGCCGTTCATAGTTCGACAAGCTTGTCCAGAGAGTAGCCGAAGGGCTCACCACGAACGGCATCTGGCATATCAATCCTCATCATTCGTTGGCGGGCGAATCCGCCTGGCTGGGCTCTGCGAAGTGCCGAGGATTCGGGTGTGTGAAGTGTCCCCAACGTACTATGCTGGGCATAAGGCAGCGCATTGAGCAGCGGACGTACAACCATTGACGCCGATGATAAGCGCCAGCAAGAGCAGCGGTATTAGATATAAATCGCCAACCTTCTCATAATACCCCCTTACTGGTTGCTCTCTCCAAATCCGTATGGCTGACCTTCTTCTCAGGCTCGCAAGGATGCTCCCTAGCACCCCCATGGCATTCCCTAATTTGCTCAGGGGTGCATTCCTCTGGCTTGCCTTTTAGCTTCTCTGGGTGCTTACAAGCCTCTTGGTCTTCTATTCGGCACATGAATGACTCCTTTGTAGAAAACCTTCATATATCAAGAGCTACCGCTATTTTCCTTTCCAAACGTAATTTCGCTCTATTTCTTCTCGAATTTCTTACACTTACTGGCATCCGTCTCAGGCGTCATTTTTTGTAGCTCCACACCTTTTACCCAGACACCTGAATCCTTCCCCCTTTGGGTTCGGCACAAGCAGTTTGCACTCTCCGCAAGTTGGCATTTGACTATCACCTCCTCTCCAAATCCGCCTGGCTGGGCTTAGTCTTACACTGCAAACCCGTAGCTTGCGATATTGTACTGCGATATTTATACTACCACAAGAAGTCCATAGGGCAACACTGTACCAATGAGGGGCTAGCGGCAGCATTTGCCCCCCTGTATCCTTCTTGGGGGGGGGCAGCCAAAAATGAAAGAGAAGGTGAACAGATGGAGAGAACTCCCTCAACATAGTATCTCTGGATATCCAGGGCGGCTGGCTTCGCAGGGTTGGTGTGCATTGTCATAGCTGTGGTAACAGCCGTAACGGACTCCGTGTTGGCCGCCCTGCCACGTACCTACGTCCAAATAGCAATTGCGGCTTTTCTCTTTGCTATCTGGGGCGTGCTGTACGAGCTGAGAGACCAAGGCATAAGAACCAGGTAAGTAACAAACCAAGTGGCTGGGCATCGGCAGGGCGCCAACGTTTCGCTAGGCCTTCTTGGAGCATCATAAGGAGCGATTTGAAGGGTGACCAGCGTTGCCTCAGAATCGGACTGGCTGGGCTATATTCAGTGTTGCATAGCCTACTTTCGGAATAGGCGTTTGGCTTTGTCAAGGAAAGAGGGCGACCTAAGCTTCACTAGGAAGCTGCCCCACTCTGTTTCTGCCTTCACCTTTCGATCGATGTCTTTGATCCGTTGCTGCATTAGCTCCAGGACCCGCTGTTCCTCACCAGCATCAAGCCAGACTCCGTGTTGCTGCTCGCAGAAGTCAAGCTCCAGATTGTAGGCACGGTAGTTGAATCGCTGCATCCGCCCTCCGCATTTGGGACAGACGAGTTCGCCCTCAAACGAGCGGAACATCAAGCTCCCCTTGAGTTCGTCTTTTTCGAAGACGGTGTCCTCAAGCTGGTCGAGCTCACCGTAGTCCAGCCACATACCCCCACAGTCGTGGCACCGATCAACCTCGATACCCCGGTAGTCCTCAACTGTCAACTCAGCGTGGCAACGTGGGCACTTCATGGTGCTCCTCCTTTCAATTGGACTTATTGCTCCGAGCTTCGTCTTGTTCTGTCTTGTCACGAAAACAGGATCTAGGCCGTTCGCCCTGAGCCCTTCGGCTTCGCTCTCCGACTGTGTCGAGAGTCTCGATGAACAAAGCATCATCGGACAGGACAGGCCTGTCGAAGGGCCGTTCATGGTTCGACAAGCTCACCACGAACGGCGTCTTAAATGTCAGTTGTTCCAACGACAGCGTTTTCATCCATTGTGGTGCCGAATGCAGTCAGCATAGTAGATTCTCGCAAGATCCCTTGATGCGAAACCAAGACGGAGTGCGACAACCTTTCGTGGCGTCTCCAGATCCCTCCCCGCTTCAGTCTCGCCTTAAGTGCTCGATTTCTTTTTCCTCTTCCTCCAGGTCTTTCTTGTATTCCTCCAGCATCTCCAGATACTCCTGGCGGCGTGGGAAAGGTCTCATTCCGTGAAACCAAAACCCAAAGGGGGGGCAAAACGGAAGCTAAAGCGACCACGCCTTCCATACCACACGGTGGGGTCACCTCCTCATTGCCCTCTCCAGATCCGCTGGCTGGGCTTACTCATTAAACCCCATACCGCTCGCGCAGTTAACCTGCGATAACATATGATACCACGAGAAGCCTTCAGTGAAAACATCTAGCAATGGGGCTTGATATGGTGCGCTGCACCCGCCCCGCTACTATTGGAGATTACATGCTGGCGGCCGCTAAACTGTTTCAACCGGGGGGTTCTGGAGCCTCTTCCTGCTTCCGTGCCTTTGCCTTCGACAGCCTGTGCTTGGCCACTGCCTTCTTGGCGTGCTCTATCTCCTCAGGCGTGACCTGCTGGCGCATCTCCTCCAGCTCGCGCATTATCCGGGCGAACCTGGGGCCCTCGGCGGCGCTAATCCATTCCAGTTGCAGCCGCTCCGGCCG
>Ga0209979_1000314_pt1 | contig 69659 bp, 63 predicted proteins | sample AnhtaG_FD_183114 | JGI IMG/M metagenome (GOLD analysis project Ga0209979, IMG submission 183114) | Deep subsurface microbial communities from Anholt, Denmark to uncover new lineages of life (NeLLi) - Anholt_01485 metaG (SPAdes) (version 2) | ecosystem: Environmental > Aquatic > Marine > Oceanic...
GGGCAAGTTGAAATCGATCCCACTCATTTTTTCTCACAACCTATTATATTTAATCAATTTACAACACTTTACTCAGAAGTTAATGGGACAGTAGTGATTGAAGGCAGTGTTTGAGACTAACGGTGGGGTCGGATTCTTCCAGGATATGGCAGTGCTCGGAGGTGTTTACGGTTTTGTCGATTGTCTCGTCAGGCCTGGCAACGAGATTTTAGAACAACTCATTTCCTCAGGGACCTATTTTGCGAAAGGTTTGCAAAATGGGAACCCCTCTTCCTCCCAGACTTTTTCACTCGAAGATGTGCTGCAATTGGCACAAACAATCGACCTGGAACTGATTGAGGCACCGAGAGCACTGCCTGTTCTGGAAGAGAGCGACTACAAGAAAATCAGATATTACGTTCAGCATTTCTACGAGAAGAAAAACGCACTGAGGAGGAGAAACTCTTTTCTGTCGAGATTGCTGTCAGGGTTTGCACAAGCTGGAGGCGTCCAGGGAAAGGGAATCGGAGGTGAGAGGCAGGTGGTTGCGGTGACAGAGATTACTTCGGCGACGGCGTGGCAGAGGTATGAGAACAAGCAGCTCGTGGCCGAAGGAGAGCTACCGTGGGGATTTCCGCCTGTCGTGCATATACAGAACATTGCCCAGCCGTACTACTATGAGGGGATAAGCGATGTCGAGCCGCTGATACCGCTGCAGGATGAGCTAAACACCCGGCTGAGCGACAGGGCGAGCAGGATTACGTTCCAGTCGTTTAAGATGTATCTGGGGAAGGGGATAGAGGGCTTCGAGGACAGGCCGATATCTCCGGGCAGAATGTGGTACACCGACAATCCGGAGGCGACTATCGAAGAGTTCGGCGGTGATGCCGCGATGCCAAGCGAGGATATGCACATCGCTGAGATTAGAGAAGCGATGGATAAGACAAGCGGAGTAACACCTCTTGTGGCAGGTGTTTTGAAGAACAAGCTCGGTAACCTTACAAGCGCGGTGGCCCTTAGACTGACGCTTATGGGGATGCTGTCCAAGACCGAACGAAAGAGATTTACATACGGGGACGGGCTGAAGAAAATCTGCAGGATGGTTCTGGAGGTGCTGGATAAAGCCAACATCTACAGGACCAGCAGGGCTGACAGAGAGGTCGATATTATTTTCCCCAGCCCACTGCCGGAAAATACGATGGAAAAGCTAAAGGAGGCTCAAATCAAAAAGGAGCTGGGCGTGTCGACTGAGCAGGTGCTCAGAGAATTAGGTTATGAAGGTTCATAGTTCATTGTTCGTTGTTCATTGTCTATGAGCGAGGGGCTCATAACTATGAACAGAAAGAGAGGTTGTATGAGTCCGATTGAGACACAGGAAGATATTCTGTCAGAGACAGAGGCGGGACACGGTGACGGTGAGAGCCTGAAACTTGTTCCGGTGGCTGAATCAATCCGCTATCGAAAGAGGGCACAGAGTGCTGAGAAGAAAGTTGAAGCCCTATCTGGGCAAATAGCTGAGGCAAAGGCGAAAGCCCGTGAGATGGCTGAGCAAATGAGCAACATTCAGGTCGAACAAGAGTTGACGCGAAAATTAGCGGCTGCTGGGACTGTTGATCTGGAGACGGCAGTGCTAATTGCGAAAGCCAGAATAGAAGCTGCAGAGGGGGCGGATATAGACAGCGTGATTGGGCAATTGAAAAAAGAAAAGCAATATCTGTTCGCCGGCACCGGTGCGGCTTCGACTGCAAAAAAGACCGCAGCAGCTAAGGACAGGATGCAAAACAGCCAGACAATCCTTGAAAGGGCGGCAAAGAAGGCGGCATCAACAGGTAATCGAACAGATTTGCAGGAGTATCTAAAGCTGCGAAGAAATTTTGTATAGCGCGTAGCGGACAGCGTTTAGCGGATAGAAGAAGAGATTCTTCGCTTCGCTCAGAATGACAGTGGTGGGTGACATGAAAGAAGCAGGAATGACGGAAATAAATAGAAGGAGAAAGACAGATGGCTTTTACAGGAAAAGCGACATATTCAGCGGGTACAACTTTACCCGAATTGGCTGAGGACGTATCAGATTTAGTCGGGATAATTTCACCTTACGAGACGCCCTTGTTGGATGCGTTGGGTGATCCAATGAGAGAGGCTATGAGTAAACATCATGAGTGGCTGGAAGATGAACTTCTGCCCAACAAAGATGCAATCAATGACGACACTTATACCGATCCGGATGTTGACACAGATTTTGTGGTTGACCACGGCAGCAGGTTCCGTGTGGGCGATCAGATCCAGGTGGAAGGTTCGGAGGAATTGATGCTGGTTACGGGTATCAACAGTGATACTTTGACGGTGGTCCGCGGCTATGCGGGAACAACTGCAGAAGACCTTGCCGATAACCAGGTAATCAACATCCTTGGAAACGCTGCTCTCGAAGGGGCCGACAAGCCCGATTTGAGATTTAGCAATCGCAGCAGGTGCGGGAACTATACCCAGATTTTTACGGCTGCCGTGGAAGTGAGCGGCTCCGATATGGCTGCAAGCCAACTGGGCCTTGCTGACGAGATGGATTATCAAAAGCAGGAGCGGCTGAGAGAGCTGATTCGAGATCTGGAGAATACGGTGATCAACGGTGGACGGCCTGCCAGCAATCCAGAAGGCAGTGGCTCCGTGAGAAGGTCTATGAAAGGCATTATCCAGCACCTCGCGACGAGTGTTTTCTATACCGGCGATACCGGATTCCCGACGGGCACCGACCTTGACGAGGCCAAGGTTAATTATGTGCTCAGGCAGATTTGGGAGAACAGTAACGGCAATGTGGATTTGATTGTCGTCGGCGGATTCCAGAAGCGAAAGATAAACGGCTTCTGCTCTGAGAGTAGAACGTACGGAGCTGCTGATACCACTTTCACAGATATGGTTAGTATTTACGAAAGTGACTTCGGTATCTGCAGGATTGTCACCACGCGGTGGATGCCGCAGGAGGCGGCTTTGTTCTTAGATTCATCTCGTATTAGTGTGCTGCCTTTAGCAGGTCGAAACTTCCATTTCAAGCCATTGGCGAGCAGTGGTGACTATGAGTGCGGCGAGCTGATTGGTGAGTATACCGTTGAGCTCAAGAATGAGGCGGCGCACGGTCTTATTCGAGGTCTGAGTACCAGCTGATAGTGGGGGCCGTACAAGCGGCGAGATAATGCGTGCAAGAGGGGGTGCCTAAAGGGACAATCGCCCTTTGGGCACCCGAGCCTGCCGGTCACGCGAGAAGGGGACTAAGGAAAATGGCTAAATTTTCAAACGATGGGGATGTTCTGAAATACGAGCCTGCACTCTTTGGAGAATTGCACCTGGCAGGGCAGGTATTAACAGCCGGGACAGGCGGGACGCTCAGCGGAACGACGTTCACCGTAAGCGGAGCGGATTTTGTAAGTGCACAGGTTTCGGGCGGTGGAGTTATATATCTTCAATCTGCGGATTGTGCGCTGGACGGTGCGTACGAGATAGTCTCGGTGGATTCTGCAACACAGCTTACGGTCTCAGTAATCAGGTCAGATTCAGATGATGAGCCGACAAGCCCGCCAGCGGCTACGGATGTATCGTATCGCATCAGCACATTCGGGCCACAAGCGAGCGAAGCCGGTTTTCAGTTGACTGAGTATTTCGGCATTGGGCCGGGTAATCCCGCAAGCGACATAGATGCTGATGATGTCCTGGATACGAATGTCCTAAGAAGGGCCTCAGTCTTTGGGGTGATTTCCAGTGTCTATGCGATGTTAGCCAGTAAAGCTAAAGATGAGAACTTCTGGAAGAAGAGTCTGCATTATCAGAGGCTTTTTGGAAAGGCAAGAGAGCGGTGTCGGCTCAGCATCGACGTTGGCAGCGACGGGGTGGCTGATGTCACCAAGGTAGGTGCGTCTGTAAGATTGGTACGGGATTAGGTTGCGAAGGGAAAATAGATGAGCGTCACTTTGGATGGGCAAAATTTGTTTGACGAGCAGAATTTGGAGATTCAAGCGTTCAGTTTTAGTCGGGATTCAATAGAAAAAGCGGTGCCCGGCCTGGACGGTGTACTCAGTATTGATCTGGGCGGACGCGGCAGAAAGATAAAACAGACCGGTGTGCTGCGGGCGAGAAGTCGGCTGCAAATGAATGAGAGAATCAGTGCAATATCAGCGTATATGGACGGCGATACGCATACATTGGCGACCGGGGGCGGCGAGGAGTACGATAATCTTCGGATGGATGTTTTTAAGGTGACAAAAGAAATGGCAAGTGGCGACGGCACAGCTATCGATTATGAAATCGTTTACACGCAGTTGGTGGCTTAGTGGTATGGCACTTATCAGCAGCGGGATAGACAAGGTAAGAGCGTTTGAATTACCCGGGGGTGTATGGGCGGACGGCAAGAGTGTCGGTGCACCGAGAATAGCTTTGGTAAGGTGGCATTCGAGTTTAAACGGTAAGTTTTATCAGGTTTACGTCAACGGCCAATATGCAGGGACGACTGTTGACAGTCAGCAAAGGCAAATGATCGTTCAGGTGCCTACGTCTTTGGAGGCACCGGTGCGTATTGAAGTTTTTGCCGTCGAAGCCAACCAGGCCAATACCGACTTTAGCAATGAAATTGATTTGTTACCGGGCAAGACGGGGAGGGTGCGAATAAGCCTGTTGCGAGGTCAGAATTTACCGGTCGGCTCGACTGCTCAGATCTACTTTGATAACGGCACGGGTGAAATTGACTATGACAATCCACTGGTCGAGTCGCCAATACAAATCTGGCCGGCCTGGCAGGACAAAGCGGGATTCGGGATGAGCAGGTTTGGCGAAAGTGATTTCGGCTACGATTCGGCGGCGGCAGTCGGGTTTGGAAAGGGCAGTTTCGGGAAAGGGCAGTTTGGCCTTGATGCTGATACACTCGAGTGGGTAAGTGAGCCTTTGCAAGCAGGTGTTTACAAATTCGCCGTCAAGATTACGGACGAAGCGGGCAATGAAAGCATCAGCAGCGAGAGCGGTCAAATCACGGTGACACCGGCGGCAAGACCCGCTGAAGAGGTGAGCATTTTTTCGTTTGATAAACAGACAAATCAATTGGTGCTGAGTATTTCGTAAAAGGGTAACAAGGAGGATATTATGGCTGAAGTGTATCCGTCTGACAATGCGTTATTGAATATACAGTCTGACAGTGAAACCGGTGTTGAGCATATACCGACCGGCAAAGCGCCGTATTATCTGCAATTCAGGAAGCTGTTATATCGGTTGATTCTTGCAGCGAAGCGGGCAAATGATTTAAGGGTCTACGACGAGGGCGGATTAGATATTGGCGTAAAGGAGGGCAAGTTCTGGTTTGGTACGGAGCTGGTGAGTGTAGATGCTTCGTCGGGCAATACTTTGGCGGATGACAAGTCAAATATTTATGTTTACCTGGATTCGGCCGGCAATCTTGTGACCGACGAATACAACGGCTTCCCGAATATAACAACAACACCTCATATTCGCCTGGCAGTGATAACCACTTCAGACGGGGACATCGAGTCGATAACCGATTCCCGTATGGGATACAATGTTGCGATGCCATATGGTGCCGGAGGGGTGAAAAAGACAGTCGAGGCGCATACCAGTGACGATACACTCACTGCGGCTGAGTCTGGTAGCGTTCACAGCAATCTGGGTGCCACCGGGACGGTTACGCTTACACTGCCCGCATCAGCTCCCGCGGGAACGGCGTTTACGTTTGCAGTCCAAGCGGCACAGGAGCTGCGGGTCGATCCGGGCACCGCGGCAATTCGAGATGACAGTGGCCAGACGGCGGACAAATATAAATCGGCCGATGCCATTGGTGAGTGTCTGAGCTTAATAGCCGATTCAAACGGTGACTGGCTGACGATAGCCAAGAACGGGACGTGGACAGAAGAAGCATAAAAGATTTATTTGATTTACGCGAAAGAAGGAATCGCTGATGGGAGGTTAGCTCAATGGCAAGTGGGGATACGTTATTGATTTTTACTGCGTTACATAATGAACCGCCTGCGTCAAACTATGCGACGCTCGACGTAAGGAACCAACATCCTGTTTTGGATTTTGACGCAGCTACGAACGAATCAGCTGTGTTCAGCGCTATTATGCCGCGCAATTATGGCGGCAACGGGATAACGGTTTATCTGCATTATGCAATGACATCTGCAACCTCGGGCACAGTGGACTGGGACGCGGTATTCGAGCGTATTGGTGATCATCAGCAAGACATTGACTCTGACGGATTTGCCACTGCCAAGAGCGTTGATGACACAACCGTTCCCGGAACAAGCGGGCTTGTTGATGTGGTAGGTATTTCCTTCAGTGATGGTTCTGAGATTGATAATGTGGCGGCAGGAGAAGGTTTCCGGTTGAAGGTTGCACGAGACGCTGTGAACGACGATGCTGCCGGCGATGCTGAGCTATTATTTGTAGAATTAAAGGAAACATAATGGCACGGCTGTTTAATGACGCGTCGAGTGAATATCTTGAAACAGACCAGACTGTGCTAGCTAATCCACCGATAACGATGGCTTGCTGGTTTTACAGTGATGATGCCGATGCGGTTCAAGGGTTGATGTTTCTTGGTGATAAGGACGCAGGAAATCAGTACCAGGCTCTTTGTGCACACGGCGGAGACGCCGGCGACCCGATAGTTGTGCAAAGCCGTAGTTCACAGGGTACCGGGAGTGCGATAACAACATCCGGGTACTCTGTAAATACATGGCATCACGCTTGCGGAGTGTGGCCGTCAGGATTGCAGCGACACGTATTTATTGACGGTGGTTCAAAAGGTTCTAATTCGCAGGTAATAGGACCTGGTGGCCTCGACCGGACAACCATTGGCAGATATGGGGACTCTTCTCCGGGCTTTTATATGTCAGGCCGGATTGCAGAGGCTGCGATTTGGAACGTTGCACTCAGTGACGAAGAAGTTGCTCTGTTGGCGAAGCGATTTTCGCCGCTTTTTGTGCGACCACAGAACCTTATGGCTTATTGGCCTCTGGTCAGGGATACAGATATAGATAAGGTAGGAAGGTACAACCTGACCGGCTACAATTCGCCGGGTATAGCGGAACATGCACCTATTATTTATCCTGCCACACCGTTTGCCTTGGCATTGGCAGCGTCAAAAAAGATAACTCCATTACTTTTGAGAGCAATTGAGAAATATTAGTTAGAGGGAAATAGAAAAATGCAAGGGCCATTTCTGAGAAAATATGGTGTAGAGACAAAGATAGACTTTGACCTCTATGAAACGGACGGCAGTGATCTTAAAGCCAACGCTGTCCACACTTCCGGCGATACAAAGGTTATGAGGGATGAGGGAGACGAAGCTAATACAGCCAATGGTTTTGTGGACGAGGGCCAAGGATATTCCATAACGCTGACTGCGACGGAGATGCAAGCAACTCGTATCAAAGTTTATGTTGTTGACCAAACCAATCCCAAAACATGGTTGGATACAACTATTGCTGTTGAGACCTATGGAGATGCAAACGCCCAGCATGGCTTTGATTTAGACTCTGAAAAAGTTGTAAAGGCGGCCAAGATACTTGCGAACAAGGCCGTCCAGACCAAGAACACGGGAGCAATCGACTATTACGATGATGATGAGCAGACGGTTATTCTTACACACACGCCGACCGAAGGAGAATCAACCATTACCAGGGCGCCGAGTTGATGGAAACGAAATGGTTAAAAGAATCGCTGCTCGCCGGTATGACTGCGAATGCATTTAAGCTGGGTACGGTCTTAACTTGTGGCTGGTTCTGGTCTCGAGTGGGCGGCTGCTGCGTGCTGTATCGCGGCAACAGTATGGACACGGTCGATTTTGCAAACATATTGGCGGTGGCCGAGGCAGATGGTCGGGAAATATCAGCGCCCAGTTACGTCCAGCACAATAACAGCTCGACATATTTTTATGTCATTCGCAGAGTTAACAATTGTGGGGATGAGGAGCATACGTTACCAGCGGCAGTCAAGGTTGCAATAGATGCTGCAGGCAATCTGGCTGAGCCACAACCGAATGGCATCTTTGCGGTGAAAGCCGGACAGGTGGATGGCAATAAGATACAGCTTGTTTGGTATTATTGCCCTGTCGAGCAGCAGTCACCGCCGGTGTATTTCAAGCTTTATTATGACGGCGGAACGGGACAGATTGACTACGAAGACGCCATTGCCACGATTTGCTACGCCGGTCGAAGGTTTTACAGTTACCAAAGCGACTCACTCGATGCAGGCAAATATCTGTTTTGTATAAGGGCTGAAGACGCTACCGGTACAGAAAGTGGTTCTTCAGCACGGATAGGAATCCAGCTTGATACAACAAGCCCTGACGCGGTCGATATTTTAAGAGCTGAAGCTGTCTGACTTATAGGTTTGTTAATGTCTAATAGAATCGACTTTTTCCAATCGGTCCAAACACGGCTGTCACTTCCTGGGGCCACCGTCTCAATTTTGGTCGATGGTTCGTTGTGTCCGTACCTCGAGCCGAAAGAGATTGTGCGCAGCGATTGGCCGGATTTTGGTTTTGCTCGGTTAGCTTATAATCCTGCCGCGTATCCCGGCGCCAGCTTAACCGCAACTGAAAGGATTGAGACTGAGCTTGCGATTGGAAAACCTGTTTGTATCCGGCAGGTTTACAACGGCTGTGCGCCAGGCGTATCAGCTTTTAGTTTTCCTATATTTGAGGGCCAAATTGAAAGCATTGAGACAAGGCTCGGTCCCAACGGCGAAAATGTGGAGATCATATCTAAAGATTTCTCTGCGAATCTGAAACGCATCAACGTTTACGGTCAACGGGTGGGGAACCCTGACGGCTCGACTTTGTTTTTAGCTGGTGCCGATACTGTTTTTAACGCAGACGGAAAGGGCAACGCCGGAATTAAGCTGATAGAAAACAATGGTAATAGTTATATGACGTTCTGTGCCGAGCCATCGGCAGGGAGGCTTTGGAGCTACGGGGAAGTAATTGATTATCTGCTCTGCGAATATTTACCGAGTGGTCAATTGCAGACGCCAAGCATCGAACAACTGCTGGCACTGACCAACGACCAAATTGTTCGTGACCTTGATATAACAGAGCTGAATCTGATAGATGCGTTGCACCGATGCTGCGAGAGTATCGGCTTGGAGTTCAAATTTGTCCCCCGGCTTGTACCGACTGGCCCCCAGCAGGCGATTGTGTTCTATAAGCCCGGCAGAAACAGGGTAGTTGAGTTAAATTGCCAGGGTGCTGGAGAGCGGTTCAGCATTTCAAAAACAGATATCATACGCCTGCATAGCAGAAGAAATTTCTGGCCGGTAACGCACAAATATATTGGCCAAGGTGACTTCAAAGTTTACGAAGCAACATTTGAACTGATAAAGGCCTGGGACCCTGCCGACGAGAGCACCGACTATGATAAATTCTCGCCTTCGGCAAACGCGGACTTCTATAAGGTAAAAAATGTGTATCGCAAGTGGTGTCTTAATGAGGCAGGTGACTACAGCGGCGATCCTTACAATGAGGGTGATGCCTTTGACTTTTCAAGGATTTTTGAGGGCGACAATTTTGCTCGGCATCGCAGGCGTTTTTGGCCGACCTTAACCACCGACAGGCAGGGGAAATCGCTGGGTTATTTTTTGCAGGTATCGTTTGATAACGGCCAGCATTGGTGGCAGTACCTTTATGCTTTTAATAACCTGCTTGACGAGTGTGGAGTGTGGCTTAGCAGCGACCGGCTTGATGTTGATACATGGATAGCGGCCCTGAAAGGAGGATTGAGGTTTAGAATAACCGCATCGGCAATCAGTGATGAAAGATTAAGTTGCGTAGTTGGGGACGGCCCCGTCGATTCAACCGCGCCTGTGGTAGAGCATATCCTTAAACTTGACCGTCAGTTCAAATACCGCAAGGTTTCCGGCGGGAGTGTTTTTGCAAGCGTCTGCGACGACACAATCGGCGTGCCGGACGAGGTTGACGATTCTGCCGCACTGTACGAATTTGTGCGTAAAAGGGCTCAGGTAGCGTCTGAGGTCGTCGAGACTGTGGATGTGCAGACGCCTTACCTGGCCTTTGACTACAGAGTTGGCGATAAGGTAAGCACAAGTGCTGAGAGTCGGGACCTGCTTGGCTGCCGAAGCGACAACCGGAGTATCAGTTGGATAAAGAAGGTGCAGATGGATTTTGAAAACCAGTGTACAAATGTAAGAATCGTTCGGCAAAGAAAGTGTCAGTTATGAGCAACGAAGTAAATACGGTGAATAATCGGAGGTTATCAGGAGGGCGTGCCGGGAATGTTTCTGAAGAGACGGCAAAGATGTCAGTTGTGACGTCTCCCGGCACCAGAGCTGCGGCCCGAGAGATGAACGAAGAAGGCTGGCGTTTGAATCGTCAGGTAAGTGTTTCTGTACTGATTCAGTTGGTGCTGCTGGGCTCTTTGATTGTGGGCAGTTGGTTCAATTTACAGCGGCAGCTTGATTTGCTGCAGCGCGATGTGACGTATTTGTGCCAGTGCCAGAAGAATTTTGAGCGAAAGCTTGAATTGCTTTCAGCGAAAAGCATCTCGTACGAATATCGTCTGCGGACAATCGAAAAGAGCATCAACAAGGCTGACATAGCAGATGAGGTTTTTTGACCGTGACATTGAAGGAGAAATGATGAAAAAGATTTTAATAATAATGTTCGGACTTTGCTTTTTTCTTATTGGCTGCGAAAGTTTGCGTTTTGCACCAACGGAGTCTCAAAAACAAAACGCCTGGCTTCACAACCGCACTGCGATAATAACTGCGGAAACTGCCCGGTCTGAGACCGCCCCGGAGAAGCTGCAGGCGCTGACGCAGCTATCCGAATTGCAGAGCAGGGCGTTTATTTCCTATTACGGCCTACCGAAGGAATTTCCACAAGCCGAGACCGCTGAGGATATACTTGCCCAATCGAATTGGCAGCTTGCCCGGACAGCTCTGGCCGAATCGGTTGATAGGCCTGATACATGGCAATTAGCCGATAATGTGTTTGAGTTGGCGATTGGCATATCAGCTTTGCTGGGCGGTATGTACGGTACGAGAGCAGTTCGGTTTTTGAAACAGGCCAGGGCAAAATCGCAGGCTCTTGGAGAAATTATTGCCGGCAACGAACTTTTCAAGAAAGAGCGCAAAGCCTACGCGGGAGCATTCAAAGAAGCCCACCAAAACCAATCACCTCAGACCCGGCAAATCGTCGCAGAATTCAAAACTTAGAAAGAAAATTGCGGGCGCCGGCAAAAAACCTATAATAAAGGCGCAACCGCTGCCCAAAATACGGGTAACGAATAACAAGTTACAAGAAATGATTGTCGGCGTGGTAAAAGCTCAACTGCATATGCAGGGGATAGGCTCGCTTAAAGAGAAGCGAAGCATCGTCAAAAGCCTTGTCGGTCGATTGAAGAGCAGGTTCAACATTTCCATTGCGGAGGTTGACCGTCACGACAATAAAACCAGCGCTGTCATCGCGATGGCAATGGTTTCAAATGATACTCGCTTTATAGATCGGCAGTTCGATGCCATCATTAGTTTTATGCAGAAAGACGGCAGGTTTTATCTGGGAGAGATTGAACGGGAAACGTTTTAGCTTTCTCGTGACCCCTCAGAATGGGAACTCGTTTATAAAATCCTGTCAACAATAAATGTTGCACCCAAAAATATATCCAGCGCCATCGCCGAGCACAGAACAACCTGTCGCAACCAGCGAATACGCAATTTAGCACGTGCCATAAAAAATATAATGGTCACTGCAATTGCGCCGAGCGTGTACATCTCGGCGGTTCTGAGGAAAAGGTTTGCGTATTTTGAGCCGAGGCCGGCGAATATCTGATAGTATTTTGTGGCCAGCAATAATGCTATAAAGCAAAGCACCGCCATAATTACTACGGTTATGAGGATCCATCTCCTGTCAGCAAAGCTGGTCGAGACAAGTCCCTGCATTCCTACGCCAACAAGTACCGAGCAGCACAGAATGGGAATGGTCAGCCATATAATCGGGCTAATGTTAAGAAAAGAATCGCAAAAGGCCAGGGCCGTGCCGATGGTAAGAATTACTATTATGCCGAAACGCCGGGCTGCCAGCAGCATCAAAAAGCCCGCAACCAACGCTGTTATTGGGATGTGGTAAAAGCCGAGAAGCGTTAAACTTCGGTTTACCGTAACAAGCGGGGCGAACAGGCCGGCCAAATCAGCTAAATGCAACTTGGTCTGTATCGGGATTGCGAATAACCGGTAGTGGACTGATATCTGGAAAAATAACAGTACTGCCAAGAATGGCAGAGCACACAACGGTACACTTAACCAACGCCACTTCGGTTTTGTGCAAAAAGCAGCCGGACAGAACAGCCACGGCACACTTGCCGTTAAAAAGCCAGCCGTCGGGTGGAATTTAGCCAACCCGAGTATAAATGGGCCAAAGCCATAGAGTGCTCCCGCAAAAAAAGAAGCGCAGAATGCACTTACCCACCGCCGGCTCAGCGCGAAACAGCCCAGAGAGGCCAGACAGAAATTTACAATAAGAAGGTATTGCAGTTTATGAAAGTTTTTGAAGTGCGGCAGATACAGATAGACAGCGAAGCCGGCATAAGTAAGCCCCGCCACGGCGAACCTGATCAAGCTCGATTTACGATTTACGATTTGCGATTTCCCCTTTTCAATCGGCAATCGACAATGCGTAGATTATTTTAGAAGTGCTTTCTTAGAGAGCGACCTTTGTTTCTGCTGCCTTCTTCGCAGATGGCTTTTCTAAATCCACTATATCTATTGCCGGCTTTGGACGTGCTGGTCTTGGACATTCGCCGGTCCAGCAATAGAGGCAGAGCTTCTCTCTGGGCCGCCCGATGGCCTTAACCATATCATCCACAGTCTGATATCTAAGTGTCGAGACGCCCAAATCCTTGGCGATCCATTGCACCATTCTTTTGTATTTTTCGCAATTTGTGTCGATGTATTCTGACACGTCTTTTAGGTCGTGACCTTCGAGAGAACGAATGGCCCTGCGGGCGGCAAGCTCCTTGATGGAGCGTGTGGAAAGATTGAACCTGCAGGGAAACATCAGAGGCGGACAGGCTGGTCTTATGTGTATCTGTTTGGCGCCGCAATCCCAGAGCTTCTTTATAGCGAAGTTCTTAAGCTGGGTTCCTCTGACGATGGAATCCTCGCACACAACGATACTGTTACCTTCAATCACCTCTTTAATGGGGATAAGTTTCATCTTTGCAATCAGGTCGCGTTTGTCCTGTGAAGGCGGCGTATAACTTCTACCGTATCCCGGCGTGTATTTAACGAGAGGACGTCTGAATGGTTTGCCTGATTCCATTGCGTACCCTAATCCGTGGGCACACCCGGAGTCCGGTACGCCTGAGACCAGGTCAACCTCTATATCTTCATCGTGTTTTGCAAGGCAACGACCACATCTTTCCCTGACTGTTTCAACATTTATTCCTTCATAGTTTGACGCAGGAAAGCCTGTATATATCCAGAGAAATGCGCAGATTTGGTTTACATCTGTTGCAGCCGGCCTTCTTTGCACTATGCCATCTTCATTTATCAGAATTATCTCTCCCGGTTCAATGTGTTTTGTTATCTCAAATCCATTATTTGGAAAGGCGCTGGTCTCACTGGTAACCGCCCATGCATCTTCCCGCCTGCCGACAATAAGTGGTGTATATCCAAATCTGTCTCTTGCAGCGTATATTCCGTCTTTATGCAGCAAAAGCAGTGAGCACGAGCCCTCTATGACGTCAAACATCTTCTCTATTCCGTCTATAAAATCATTTCCCTGGTTGATTATCTTTGCTATCAGTTCCGGGGTATTAACCGCCCTTTTGCTTACCTCACTGAATGATATACCTCTGCTTAATAGTCTGTCAGCCAACTTCTCTGCGTTTTCCACAAATCCGCTTGTTACTATGCAAAATGGTCCAAACCTTGACTTTAGATAAATTGGCTGTTCATCGTAGTCGCTGATAACGCCGATGCCTTTGTTTCCGTCTATCCATTTGTAATCATCATAGAATTTTGACTTAAACTGGCTCTGGCTAAGGTTATGTATCTGTCGTGTAAAATCTTTACCAAGCACTACCAGTCCACCGTATTCTGTTCCGAGGTGCGAATGATAATCTGTGCCATAGAAAAGGGTTTCAGCACAATTATTCTTCGAGACTACTCCAAAAATACCGCTCATATTTCACCTCCTGTGATATACTTGAGAGCTATTTCAGGATTACTTTGCCGGTTCCCGTTGTGACCCTGCCTATCTTGTAGACCATCTCGCCATATCTGGTCAACTTCTTTTTTATCGAGCCGGCGAAATCCTCGGCCACTATAAGTACGAACCCTATCCCCATATTAAAGACTTTGAACATTTCACCTTCCTCAACAGGGCCTTGTCCCTGCAAAAATGAAAATATTTTATGTTTCGGCCAGTTCGATTTTCTTATTACTGCATCACAATCTTTCGGCAGCACCCGCGGAATATTTCCCACGAGTCCGCCGCCGGTAATGTGTGCCATTCCGTGGACAACTTTTTTGACTTTGTATTGCGACAACAATCTGACTATCGGCCGAACGTAAATCGTCGTTGGCTCCAGCAGCACATCGCCCAGCACAGCGCCATCCAGTTCGTCTAAGGTATCGGTCATTTTCATATTCTGCTGTTTGAAACAGATATTGCGAACAAGCGTGTAGCCGTTGCTGTGCAGTCCACTTGAGGCCAGGCCGAGAATTACGTCGCCTTTTCTGATGTTTTTTCCGGTGATAATCTTTTTGCGCTCGACGACTCCGACGGCGAACCCGGCCATATCGAAATCGCCCTTGCTGTAGGTATCGGGCATTTCAGCGGTTTCGCCCCCAACCAGGGCACAATCGGCTAACCGACAGCCCGCCGCTATGCCCTTTACCAACTCGGCGATTATTTTCGGCTCTAACTTATGAACCGCCAGATAATCAAGAAAGAACAAAGGCTCAGCCCCCAGCACGAGCATATCGTTTACACTCATCGCTACGAGGTCAACCCCGATGGTATCGAATTTCTTCATTTCCCCGGCCAACTGAACCTTACTGCCGACACCGTCGGTGCAGGCGACAAGGACGGGATTTTTGTAGTTCTTCTTAAACAGTCTTTCGTCGTAGTCGAGCCGAAACATCCCCGCAAAGCCGCCCTTGAGGCCCATCACGCGTGGCCCGAATGTACTGGCAACATAGCCTTGTATCTGCTCGACCATCTGGTCGTTGGCGTCGATACTTACGCCGGATTGTTCATAGTTCACGTACTTACCCATTTTCTTCCGGCCAGTCATCAAACGTATGCGTCTTGTAGCGCTCCAGAGTGAACTTGTTCACAGAGGTATCCACCGGTATTCTGTATTTACCAGTCCAGCAGGCGGTACAATAATGGTCTGCGGGTGCCGAAGCGCAGGAAAGCAGCCCTTCCAGCGACATATAACCGACACTGTCTACCTCAAGGAATTGTTTGATTTGCTCCATGTCGCGATTATTTGCCAGCAGTTCCTCTTTGGTCGGGAAGTCGACGCCGTAAAAACACGGATACCTGATTGGCGGACAGCTCACTCGCATATGGATTTGGCTTGCACCGGCCTGGCGCAGGGCCCTAATCTTGCCTCTTGTGGTTGTGCCGCGAACGATTGAATCGTCCACCACTACCACGCGCTTGCCAGCCACAGCTTCTTTTACGACCGCCAGTTTAAGTTTAACCTCCAGTTCTCGTATCTTCTGCTCCGGCGAGATAAATGTTCTGCCTATGTAATGGCTCCTGACCAGTCCCATATCGAAAGGCAGCTTACTTTGCTCTGCATATCCTATTGCCGCCGAGGTGCCTGAGTCCGGCACTGGTATTACAACATCCGCATCGGCCGGGCGTTCTATTGCGAGTCGTCTTCCAAGTTTTTTTCTAAGCTCGTGCACGTTTTCGCCGAATATGTGGGAGTTTTGCTTGGCGAAATAAATGTGCTCGAAGATACAGTGGGCAGGCGTGACAGTGCCCGGCTTGACAAAAAATCTGCTGTCCAGACCGCTCTTATCAAGCCGAACGATTTCGCCGGGCTCAACTTCACGAATAAACTTCGCCCCTATGGCATCGAAGGCACAGGTTTCACTGGCAACAACATAGGCGCCTTTCTCGATTTGGCCTATGCACAAAGGCCGGATGCCGTAAGGATCTCTCGCCGCTTCAATACGGTTAGCAAACAAAAACAGCAGGCTATACGCCCCCTGCAGATGGTTCAGTACATGTGCCAAAGGGTCAGGCTTGCTGATATGGGTCGGCTTAGCAAGTAAATGAGTAATTATTTCGGTATCGCTTGTGGACTTGAATATACTGCCGTGTGCCTCATATTCATCCCGCAGCCGTGTCGCGTTTATAAGATTGCCGTTGTGTGCCACCGCCACCTGTCCGCGGGAGTACTCACTAAGAAGCGGCTGGGTGTTGATGGGTTTGCTGGAACCGGCGGTCGAGTACCGCACGTGGCCGATGGCTATCGGATTGGCCAATTTCTCTAAGAGGCCCGAACCACTGCGGAAAACCCTCATTACCGTGCCCATACCTTTGTGGCAGGAGATAAATTCTCCGTTGCTGGAGGCGATTCCCGCTGACTCCTGTCCGCGGTGCTGAAGGCTGTGTAAGCCGAAATAGGTCTTGGAAACGGCTTCGGCGTCACCAAAGACACCGAAAAGACCGCAGTTTTCCTGCTTTTCTGAAACCATCAAAAAGCCTCGCATCTGATGTTTCGTGAATCGTGATTCAAGTCACGCTTCAGTTTAGTGAATTGGCCAGACCAAGTCAAATCAAACAGTCGTTTTTTTCTGACTCAGGATACATAAATTGGGGCCCATTTTGCAACATGACGCAAGAATAGGGGCCCAAAAAAAACATCGAGAAAAAACGTTGACACATGCGCTTTCTAATGAGATAATAACAACATTGGGTCCGCGGCTTACGGGAATCCACAAAAGCGTTGTTAACGCTTAAACCCACAAAACAAAAGGACAAAAGTATGAAAAGTTATTTGTTTAGATTTCGAAACTTAGCTTATGCTGTAATGTTTGTCGTCGTTTGTAGCTTGGCTGCAGGGGTTGATATCAGTCCATCCGAGGCGGACCGCACTTTGCAAAAAGATCACAAAACGGGAACCCAGGTCAACCCCCCAACTGAAACTAATGCCAATGCAGCCGAGCCAAACACCCCCGCTGCATATGGTGCACGTGCCACGGGCCCTGAGACTCGTCTCGCCGTTACCGTCAACGGTGTTGATATTAACGAGGCCTCTGTAGATGCCGAGGTTGCTCTACAGCTTGGGAAAATGAAAATGCCCGCGGAGATGCCGCCCCAGATTATTGAGCAGTACAAAAGACAGATGAGACAGAAGGCTTTGGAGAAAATGATCGTTGAAGTGCTGCTGGATGAGGAAGTAAAAAAAGCCAAAATTGTGATTACTGAAGAAGGCGTAATTGCCCACCTTAAAGAAAGTGGCTCTCGACAGCAACCGCCATTATCGTTGGAAGACATCAAAGCTTTGATAGAGGCCCGGGGCCAAAGTTTTGAGGAGGTTAAAAAGCAGATTCAAACCGGTAAGGGCATGAGATATCAGAAACTTATGGAGGCCCAATGGGCCGGCAAGATAAACGTCACAGAAGGTGATGCCCAAAAGTATTATTCTGAAAACAAGAAGCGGTTCGAAACGCCCGAACAGGTCAGAGCAAGTCATATTCTTATAAAACCTGGCACTGCCGACCCTAACACCGATCCGAATGAGGCAAAGGCCAGGGCCAAAGCAAAGGCAGAAGAGCTGCTTAAACAAATCAAAGCCGGAGCCGATTTTGCCACATTGGCCAAAGCGAATTCAGGCTGTCCCTCAGCTGCAAAAGGGGGCGATTTGGGATTCTTCGGCAAAGGTAGAATGGTACCGGCTTTTGAGAAGACGGCTTTCGAATTAAAAGTCGGGCAGGTCAGTGACATTGTGGAAACCCGATTCGGATACCATATAATAAGGGTTACTGACCACAAAGACCCCGACGTCGTAACATTTGAGCAGGCCAAAGATGATATAATAAACAGGCTCACCCAAGAAAAGCAGCGCGAACTCGCTAAGCAGTATATCGAATCGCTGAAGGCGCAAGCTAAGATAGTTTATCCCGCCGGCAAAGAGCCGAAGAAGCCCGCCCCTCCAGCCAGAAAACCTCCACCTGCTCCCAAGGCGGTTGCTGATCCCAACGATAAGACTGTGAAGAAATAATAAGTGCACAACTTACAGGTGCACGAGTTATAAATGCCCCTTTGTGCTTGTGCTCTTATGTTCTACTTAGCAGTGTCGCCGGGTCAAGATTTGCCGATTCTATGTCTTTGAAATACTTTGCCGTGCCAACCTTCAGCTCGATGGTAGCTTGCTCATCACAGACAATAATACCCTTCGGGTGCATTTGCAGGGCACTGACCGTCCACATATGGTTTACACTGCCTTCGATGGCGTGTCGCAATGCGCGGGCTTTATTATGGCCGTTGACGATAATCATAACCTCATCAGCGTCCATTACAGTCCCTACGCCCACCGTCAGAGCGGTCTTGGGCACCTTATTAATGTCATTGTCGAAGAATCGCGAATTTGCCATGATGGTATCGTAAGTCAGTGCCATCATCCGCGTCCTTGACGACAGCGATGAGCCCGGCTCATTAAATGCTATATGACCATCAGGGCCTATACCGCCGACAAAGAGATTAACGCCGCCGACTTTTTTTATTTTTTGTTCGTAGCTCGCACATTCGGCTTCGAGGTCTGGTGCATTGCCGTTAAGAATATTGACGTTTTCTTTGCGGATATCTATGTGGCTGAAAAAATTGTTCCACATAAACGAGCGGTAGCTTTCAGGATGGTCCTCGGCTAAATTCACATATTCATCCATGTTAAAGCTGACAACATTTTTGAATGTTACTACCCCCTCCTTATTGAGTTTTATTAACTCCTTGTACATTCCCAGAGGCGAGGAGCCTGTGGGAAGACCCAGCACAAAAGGCTTAGACTCGCCGGGACTGAATTCGTTTATCCTCTTGGCAGCGTAGTTGGCGGCCCATTTGGATACTAATTCATAATTCGGCTCAATAATTACTCTCATAACCTACTCCTGACTTAACGATAATTTCGGTCAACGCAATTTTTCCATTCGACTGATAAGCTCGTCGCCGAGCGTTGTTTTGCTGGTGATGTGCTTCTCAATTTCAGAAACAAAACTATCTTCTTCAAATGTTCCTCTCACTGCTGCGAAATCGCTGCGTCTTGTTTCTTTATCGCCGTCAAGGCCGTATCCGATTTGCGCGGTGGCGGCAAATTCCTTTTTGGCATCGGCGTAAAGAATGTGGTCAAGTTCTACGACGGCTGTTTTCCACTTTGCGGTCAGTTCAATGATATCGTCGGCAGTTATTTCGTGAACCGTTTTGCCCAGGTGCTGCTGTAGAACGTCTGCTGCCCAGGCCCACTCATACACAGGATAATTGTCATGCGTCGACTGGAAAGCTTCTGTTACCTCCTGCAGTGTACTGATGGTACCGTTTTCGATATCGCCGAGCATTTTTTCGATTGCTTCCGCCGGAGCGAACAAACCGGCCAAGTCCACCCATTTACCCGGCCCTATGTCGGTTTCAGGTAATAGGACCGCTCGAAGTTCGTCAACATTCTTGAACTGTTTGTTTTCCAGTCGCTTGATAAGACAATTGCCCAGGAATTTATCAATACCTATTCGGTAAAGTTTAATGCCTCTGTCCAGAGACGAGCCCTTAATCTTGACGTTATGGTAGGTAAAGTATTCGGAGCTTTCACCGGATGTTGCTTTGAGGCTCGCAAGCAACCGGGCCCCGCTGAGCATTTTTTGGATTGTATATGGGCTTAAGAGCTTGAAATTTATGCAGTCCAGTTTTTTGGGGGCTTTCCGTCTGTCTCGGCTGGGCCATTTTCGAGCATCTCGAACGGTACCTACGCTGCGCAGATTCACACCTGGAACGAGAATGCTTTCATCTTCGTGCTCAATCAGGTACGAAAAAGGCAAATCCGAAGTATCTGAGTTTCTATAGTGTCGGCCCATCACAACGGTAAACGCCCCAACCTTGGCGGGCCAGAGGATATATGAATCGCTGGCCGTCTTGGAGCCACGTTCGATCACACCCTGATGGGCCGGCCCCAGCTTGTACATATGATTGCTTTGGTTTGTTCCACTGCCGGCATTCAAAAAGGAAAACAGGCCCGCTATCAGCAGTGTGGATTTATGATGTGTAACAGTGTAGGGCCCGGCAAACACCGCACACGCCTCCCCGTGAAAGCCGCCGCAGTTAGCGAAGTACACCGAGTTTTCCGCAGAATACTGCTTAGCCAACACCGTCCCCTGTCCCACGAAGCATTTGGATATTATTGTGCCATCGGTGATATTCGAGCCGCAGCACGCAATGAAGTTCTCTGCGAAAACGCCGGACCCAATGTAAACCGGGTCCTCCGGACAGCTATTGACTGAGCCGTTCTCCAATCTGTTGACACCCTCGATAACGCCTGCGGGACCAACCTTGACGTTCTTGATAATTCGGCAGTTGATAAGCCTTGCACCTGTTGCCAGCAGGCCCATAGACGAAGTGACAGAGGCCGTGTAGTCAGCTATCATTTTTTGCAGGTTTTCGATTACTTTCGGCCTGTGACGGTAAAAAGCGATTACGTAAGCCGTGTGAGCAGATAGGTGATCGTAAATCGGTATTTCTCTGCCGCCGGCCTCATTAACAACAGCAACTTCAATACCGTTGCCAAACGAACTTTCGCCCTCAACGGCAAGCAGATCGATATTTTCTATCACTACATCATCTTCGATTATGTAGTTGGCAATATAATTCCTGACTTGGTTGATGTACACATTATTGCCGATTGTGCAGTTATGAATCGTTGCGTTACTAATCCCGGCTGGTTTCTTGACGCCCCCACAAAATGATACCTCCTTTTCAAATACCCCTAATTTGACCTCGCCGGAGAGTTGCGTTGATTTTACTTTACTTGGGTCAAAACCCTCGGCAACCTGGACACCTGACCAATCATTGCAGCTACAGCCTTGGTCAGTTAGCCTGGTAATTTGCTCAGCAGTTATGGGACGAAATTTCAATGCCATTTTATTTTCTCCCGTTATTCCTGTCTTTTTACCTGGTCAGCACCACAGAGACTCCAAGCGCTCTTTACCGGAAACCCAATTTGCATAGCCCCCTTCGGAAAGGCCCGACAAGGCAATATCATAACCTCCATCTCTATATCAAAACAGACAGCTAATATCCACGCCCAGATTAACAAAGCAAATATACAGAGTTCACTGCGGCAAATCAAGATATATATCCAAATCCGCATGGACGAATTCCTAAACGGCAGGGACCAGACAGAACAAGGAGGTCTAAATGTAAACATTACGTTTACTGCTAAGCCCGGACACGCAGGGACAAAAGTCATAAATGTATCCCAAATACTCTATTCAGTAAGTTTGCGCACCTGTTAGAATCGAAATCTTTCCTCCAGACGAGCCCATCGGTACCGATAATCTGTTTGTCTTTTCGAAACTTGTGTGAAGGTCCTCTAAAATGTCAAGTTCAGACACAAGGTGCTTTCGCCTGAGAATTTGACAGCCGATTGTTAGCAAAGCCGGCTCATTTAGTTAAAACTTTTTCGAATTCTCTCAATGCCAAAGTCGCTCCAGGCAATGCTACAAAGGGAAACCAAACTTTTTTCGCCAAAATTTGGAGTAATCGGTTAGCAAGTGCCGATGTTTAGTTTGTAGAATGGTCAGACTTTCTTTGAGTAATCATCTGTGGGCCTTTAGATTTGTTTTCAGGGATGGAGCAATGTCGAATCAGCCAAGGGTGGCGAAAGTATTAGCAGCACTGCTGGTTTCAATGACAGGCGGGGCAGTAGTTTTAATGGCCCTGGGTAATAATCCCCCCTCGGCGGGGCCGTTTTGTCTTGCGAGCTACTACCGTCTTGACGCGGTCGAGAAAACCATTATAAGTCGCGCTGCTCAGGCTCCCAACCGGTGGAACAGCATTGAGATTTGCTACAGTGGCACCAAAGCCGGCAACGTAGAACAGTTGGCCTCACTTCGCGGCCTGGCCAGCCCGGAGGATATCAACTATCACTTCTGTTTATGTAACGGCCTCGGCGGCAGCGACGGCCAAATACAACCAACCGAAAAATGGCAAAGGCAATGGTCAATCATACCCGGTCGAACCTGGTACGCCAGCAGTCAGACTATCCGCATCTGCGTTGTTGCTGACGGGAAAACCACCCACCCGACCGACTACCAGATAAAAAGAACGGAGGCACTGGTGGAGCGGTTGTGTAGAAAGTTCGATATTGCACCTGAATCCGTCTATTACCCCGGCGATTGGCGGTAGCAACAATGTAGGCTCCCATTTTGAAAGCTGCCTGTCCTATAAAAGTCCGCGGAACAGCTTCTATTGGGCTGTTTCCACCCGCATATTTTCCAGCAGGCCGAAGTTTTCTTTCTCTGTCAGAACCACCCACGCCCGCCAGTCTTTTTTGAGAATTCGCACGGGTTCAACCCGCTCGGCGTCCTTGAGCCAGACGAGCATACCAAACTTGCAGTCTGCCTTGCTCCGCCAGTACTCGTCGGCGCCCCTGATATACCGGTTGTATTGCTGTTTTAGCCGGCTTATTTGTTTCGGCGTTAAGTTCTCAAAGCTCCTGACCGCCGTGACAGTTGCCACCGCGCAGACCGGCCCGCTGCTTTCCTTCAAGAACAGTTTATCGCCGGGCGAAACCCGCCCCAAATGCGCACGCCTTGTTTTGTAAAAACGCGATTCAATTCGCTTTCGCCCAGCTAATATCGCATCTAAGTACGGCTTCTTCAATATTACGAGATGACAATTTGCCATAGTTTCTCCAGCGGTAGCGACGCTGCTCACTTTGTGTTAAGCGCCTCAGCCACAGCGCGGATATGCTCCGGAGTTGTTCCGCAACAGCCACCCACCAAACGAGCACCGGAATGCAAGCATTGCGTGATACCTGCTGCAAAATCTGCCGGCGCCATTTCAAACACAGTTTTGTTATCAACTAATCTGGGTTTGCCGGCATTGGGCTGGGCCAAAACGGGCAGCTCCGTCGCCGACTTAAACACAGAGATGACTACAGCCATCTGACTCGGGTCAATATCGCCGCAGTTTGCACCGATGGCATCGGCCCCGGCCTTCGCCAGTTGGCTCGCGCAGTCCTCTGCCGAGTTGCCCATCATTGTTCTGCCGCCTTTTTCCTCTGTGCTAAAGGCCATAGAAGCAATCACTGGAAGCTGCAAGTTATCCTTGCACGCGCGAAGCGCACACAGTGCCTCCCGCAAGTCGAACATTGTCTCGATAATAAACCCATCCACGCCGGCTTCGGCGAGAGCCTGGGCTTGCTCTTTGAACGCGTCGTAAAATTGCGACTCCTTGTAATCACCGTACGGCTCAAGCATTTGGCCTGTTGAGCTGATATCGCCGAGCACGTATTGACCGTCGCCGGCGGCCTGCCTTGCCAATTCAGCCCCGGCTCGATTCACATCCTGCACGTCAACCCCGACATTGTGCGTCTCGATGTAGATCCGGTTCATAGTCAGCGTATTGGTGGTCAGAGCAGCGCAGCCGCACCGGGCGTATTTCCTATGAATTTCCAGCACCGCCTCGGGAGCGTCGAGGTTATTGCGTCCGCGGGACATTAAGCCCCGCTTGTCCAGTTGGGTACCCATAGCCCCATCAAGCAAAATGATATCCTGATTGCTTAAAAATGTTGATAAATCCATAGTCACCTTCTTGCAGATGCTGTCTTATATGGACTATTAAAAACCCGTTCGATAACCTTACAGAGACAAGCTCGGTATATCAAGATTTATTTGCCCTGTTTGGCAATCTGCTTTGGTCTTTGACGAAAGCTGTTAGAAAATCTATAATCAAAGCAGTTTTTTTAAGGGGAAAATTATGGAGTGGGCAATACTTGCAGTAGTGGGCGTTTTGATTTTGCTTGTGGTGGGCCTTTTGATTTGGCTCATCAGCGCAACTTTCGCCGGCAGAAAAGAAATCGCCGGCCAGGCTGCAGGTGTCAGTCTTCTGCAGCAGCAGCTCGAAGCACTTAAAGCCGCCCAGGACAATGTCCGCGAAACGCTGCAGAAATCTCTACAGACCGGCCAGGAGAGCATCAGCAGTAATCTCCAGTCCAGCCAGCAGGTGCTGACCCGGCTGACAAGCCAGATCGGCGAGCTGCAGGGCACAAACAAGCAGATGCTGCAGGTTGGCACCGAAGTAAGACGGCTGCAGGATATTTTAAGCTCGCCGAAGCTGCGAGGCCAGATGGGCGAGTGGTCGCTGGAGAACCTGCTCTCTCAAGTCCTCCCGAAGGGCAGCTACGAACTTCAATACACCTTTCGGGACGGCAAGATAGTTGACGCCCTCGTCAAGCTGGCTGATTTCGCCGTGCCCATCGATGCCAAATTCCCACTGCCGGGCTTTGAAAAAATTGTAAAAGCCGAATCCGAAGAGGAAAAAATAAAACTCCGCCGACAGCTTGTCAATGACGTAATCAGGCACATCGACAAAATCGCTTCCGACTATATCAGACCCGCTGAGGGTACGCTGGATTTTGCAATGATGTATATACCTGCGGAGAACGTTTATTACGAAACCATTATAAAGTATGTCGGCGAAGCAAAGGACATCTTACAGTACGCACTCGATAAAAAGGTTATCCCTGTCTCGCCGAACCTATTGTATGCGTACCTTATGACGGTGGTGATGGGCCTGCACGGCCTGCAGATTGAAAAGCAGGCCGCCGAAATCCGCCAGAACTTAAAGAAGCTGAATGCCGAGTTCGCCGAATTCATCCAGAGCTGGGACACCCTCGGCCGACACCTGCGAAACGCCCACGGACAATACGACGAAGGCCAGAAAAAACTCGACCGCTTCGGAATGGAGATGACGCAAATACAAGAAGAAAAAGAAGACGTAGAACCCCCGGTGAAACCGGGGGCTAAATAGGGAGGTGTTTGTGGCGAAAACTCTGGGTCAGAGGCTGGGACAGAAGATTTTGCTTTGACCGGGATAGCCTGGAGCAAAGAATAAAGTACGTACAGAACCACAACAACAATATTTAGCCTGCGGTTTTACCGCAGGTCCCAACTTTCGAACACGAAAGGAGGATATAATTACAAGGCAAACCCACTTGACAAGACCGACGCTTGAGATAAAATAACACATGCCCACACAGAAAACAGAGTTGTTAAATAACCAAAATTAAGGAAACCTCATTATGAAAAAGACTAACATCCCAAATTCCCTGCCAATCGTGCTAATTTGCCTGTTCGTCCTCAATGCAGCCGTGATCGCCACTGACGTCGACCACGACTATCGGCGGGCCATCATAAAGCCCTCTCTGGTAAGACTCGAACCCGGCCGGCAGCAGAAATTCAAGGTCATTATGCTGCCGCGCTACCTGCGACTCGCTTCCCTCGCAGAAAACGTCAAGTGGTCCGTAAACGACATCTCCGGCGGCAACAAAAAGCTCGGCACAATCGACCAGGACGGCCTGTATAAGGCGCCGTCAAAGCCCCCTACGCCCCACGAAATCCACATCTGCGCTGAGGTCGAAGGCGCCAGCAATCGCTACCTCTGGGCAACGGTGCTTATGGGCAATCCCGACCTCCCTTACAAGCTCGTTCGGAGCTGGTCGGACCCGGCAGATAGTCCCACCTACTTTGAAAAGCCGCACGGCATAGATTTTGACAAAGACGGGAACATCCTGATTGCCGACCAGGACAATTCGAGGGTCCTTCGCTTCACGCCGCAAGGCAAATACCTCGGAGATATCGGCTCAGGCAGCGGCAGCGAGCCGGGCACCTTCACCGAACCGCGCGTGGCGATAACCGACGCCGACGGCAACATCTGGGTCAGCGACAGCAAAGTAGACGAACCGCGTATCCAGGTATTCACTCCCGAGGGAAAGTTCATCCGATGGTTCGTACACAAGGGCATTCTTCCCGGCCAGCTGCTGCGCGCACATGGAATGGATTTCGATAGTCAGCAGCGTTTGTTTGTTGTGGATATCGATAACTTCTGCGTAAATGTGTACAGCCATTCGGGCGAGTTTCTCTACAGTTGGGGAAGGCCCGGCTTGAAGACGGGCACGTTCAACGCCCCGCACGGCCTGACTGTTGACCCCACCGACGATGTATTCGTTTCCAACTACTTCGGCCCAATCCAGAAATTCGACCCCAACGGCAATTTTCTCTTTGCCTTCGCCTACGCAGACCCGCCGGACGGACCCATTGGCTACCACGGCATCGCCGGCGACCGATGGGGAAACGTCTACGTGACCGCCCCGGCAACCCGCCAAGGCAAAAAAGTCCACATCCTCAAATACAATAACAACGGTGACTACATAACGGCCTGGAGCCTCGCCGAACCCGACCAGCACGCAATGTGGTTCGCTGTTGACAATGACGGCATGGTTTATTGCCTCTTCATAGGCGAAAAACGAACAGGCGTGCAGGTCTTCGTACCGCAGTAGCGGCTGTCAGGCTGGGTGACCAGAACCAAACATGTTTGACAAAACATACCCCTAAGATAAAATAACCACGTAACCCGTGCCTGAAAGGAAGGATGGCGCATAAAAACCGAGATGATTTGCAAAGAGTTGAAAGACAAAAAGATTTTGGTCACTGGGTTAAGGGTAAATGCAGACGAGCTTTTGAACTCTATCGTCAGTTGAAGAAGGAAGGTCTGCTATTTGAAGCGGAGAATATGCTGCAGTTGCTTGAGCTGTTGCATAAAGAGCCTCGGCCAGCTGCAGAGACCCCCCCCAATACTTCTTGCCCATCTACAGGTAGTTACCAACAGGCCGTCCCAAATCCTGCAAATCAAAAGTTCAACAACTACTGGCAGCTCTCAAACCAATGCGAAGCAAGGATGGCAAAATCGACAAAATCCATTTTGTCGCTTTGGTTAATATCACACCCCTCGCACCACTGGCCAACGCAGCAGCGCTCCAGCCACTGTCGAGCGTGTCTTGCAATACGTAACATATTATATGCCTTTGAGCCCCATTAGACAACCTCTTTTTGCGCAAAGACCATATCGGCAGCCTCTCTTGAGGGATATGAAGAATAGAACCTGCCGAAACGCCTAAAACATCTTCCATCCAGCAGACAAATTCCGCACTGGACTTCGTTGGAATGCTGGAAAACTTACAAAAAACGGTTGCTTTGATATAAGCCGTTGTTCATCTGTTGGCATAGGTAAAGCGGCCACACTTCGAAATCAGGTCAAGAGTGGCGGTTCTGCTGACGGCTTGTCAGAGTTAAGCTCAGACATTGACTCTAACTGCAAGTCGCTGCTTGACGCTCCCCCAAAAGGGCAGTGGGCCGGGTTGGATTCGAACCAACGTAGGCTTACGCCAACGGGTTTACAGCCCGTCCCCTTTAGCCACTCGGGCACCGACCCAGAAATCTCGCGTCGCGTATTGCGTACGCAACGCCGGAGTCAATTTACTATGTGGAGGGTAGTATTGCAAGGGAAATTCTGTGTGCGCACCGGGTATGCTGGCCGGTCTGGTCTTTTGCGCCAAGTTGGATTTGCATATTGGCTCGTGAGGCTTATAATCTGCCCAGGATTGGAATTGCAGCAAGGACTACGGTTTGAATCTATGTTGTAAGTGGCGAAGTTTTGCCTGGCTATAGAACCATGCAATGGAGGATGGGGCAGGAAGGTCGCAGGAAAGCTGAGATTATTTGGCAAACGCAGCTACTGCTTTGGTCCGAATATGTCAAACTTTGCCAACTGGCTCTTTTGCAAGCCGAATTGTATCAGCGTCAAAAGAGTGGTCAGGCCGTATTTGACACTTCTGGAGAAGTTGATTGAAGAGGCCTGGTCAAAATATCGGCAGGGTACCGGAGCATCTCCAATCCGGAACCCAAAATAGACTGCCTGCGCAAGAAACTGTGAATCGAAAACAAAATCATCGGAATTTCTGTGATATGGTATAGTTTCCAATACTTTCCTTGTGTAACAACGAAAACCACTGTGAAAATCCCCCAGATTCTGCCCGAGCACCACGTTCTCAACTATGGTCAAGATCCTGTTGCTTACATACTTGTATGCAGGCATACCCGACTGCAGGGCTTCAGCTCGTGTTCGGATTCTGCTGCCGAGCATTAGATCGCAAATTCCGTTTTCGAGGTAGCCGATAAAATAAGGAATCAAGCGACCGTCATATTGATAATCCGGATGCAGCATAACAACAACATCAGCCCCGCGCTCGAGAGCGGCATCGTAGCAGGTCTTCTGATTTGCCCCATAGCCGCGATTTACTTTATGGCGGATGACAGTCAAGCCAAGCTGCTCGGCAATTTCAACGGTGCTGTCGGTGCTGCAATCGTCAACGAGAATCAACTCGTCAAAACAAGGTTTGGGGATGTCCTGAACGGTAACTTTCAGTGTTGCTGCCGCGTTATAGGCCGGCATCACAATAACGGTTTTTGGTGGATTGTTTTGAAAAACGGCTTTGTCCGGGCGGTTTGCCTGAGAATTTAACTGGGTCATTTAACAGCCTCCAACCGACCGAGGCGCACACGAAAATGGTAACGTAAAGGTCGTCTCTTCAAGGCATTGTCAGTCTACGGCAATGACCTCTTTGAGTTCGGGAACTATTTCCCTCAGGACTCTTTCGACACCCGCTTTCATTGTCATAGCAGCGCCTGGGCAGCCCTGGCAGGCGCCCTGGAGGCGCACTTTGACTGTATTGTCGTCATCTGCTGCCACCAGTTCGATATCGCCGCCGTGGCCCTGCAGGGCCGGCCGAATGCCCTCGATTGCTTCTTTTACCTTCTCTTCGAAGGTCTGCTGCGTGTTGGTTTCGCCGCAACCGCATTGTTCGCACATAAAAAATCTCCTATTTTTAGTTCGTAGTTATTGGTTCATAGTTCGTAGTCTATGAACTCAATTATTATAGCAGCAATTTGGCTGTAGGCCAGATATTTTTGTGTTGAAATTGGGTTTGTTTGGGTTTGTTTTGAATAATTGTTCATTGTTCATTGTTCGTTGTTCATTGTTATAATTCCTTGTTATTGCTAAGCTTACGTTCATTTGAGCATCCAGTGAATTGGGTTTGTTTTGGGTTTGTATTGGGTTTGATTGGCTTTGATTGGCTTTGTTTGGGTTTGTTTTCACCAAGTGTCCAATTGGATTTATTTTCATAAGCCGTTGTTAAAATAGAACTTACGTTCATTTGACTTTTTCGGAAATTGGGTTTGTTTTGCATAATTGACTCGTAGCCACAAAGGCACTGAGGCACAAAGTTTGTTCGTGGCTTGCATAAACTCGAAATCCTAATATCGAAATCCGAAACAATATCAAAATCTAAATGACCCAAATTCAAAACTTTGCCTTTCTTGCCAAATGCTGGTTTTTTGCGTGTATCTGCTGATACTAAGACGTGCGGTTCTCCGCTAAATGCCTGCCATTTCTATGGCGGTTTGTATTATATCAAATTTCAAGCAAAAGTCAACAAAAAAACGGCCAAAAAACGACTTTTTGGTCGTCCTGAGCAAAATGGAAGGAGCGAAGCAATCTCAACCTCCTATTGTAGAACTCAATTCCTGTACGCTTTTAAATTTATGTTTTTGAAAATCTGCTTGATTCACTCTTATAAACGACCACTTACGCCCCGTTAAAGAAGCGGCATCCTTGCACCATACCTTCGCTCTCTTCTCCTTATGAGACACTTCCAAATCAACCAGACCTTTTGTTTCTATTAAACAACATTCTTCGTTCGTCATTTTTAGTAAAAAATCAGGATAATAAAACCTTAAAAGCCCTTCCTCTGACTTATATTCAATATGAAACGGTATTTTAACTACCAATTTTGTAAAAGAATCAACGTCCTCTGCCTGCTCTAAAAACTTTGCAAAATCAACTTCAAGATTATCGTCACAGGGGACATAATTAAATATACATTTGTTGGCGGGGTAAACCAATTTCGACCAGACGAATGGGCTGGTATCTGAAAGTTTTATAAAATCTTTCAATTCAGGTTCTCTCTCGGCGAAAGTCTTATCTTTGAAAGAATTTACAAATAAATTTATCAGATGTTCTTGAACATTCGGCGAACTCAACGCATAAAGAACTCTGGGATCCTCAAGGCCAACCTTGTCCGTAAATAGTTTTTGCACAACGTATTTTTTTATAAGAGGATAAAAACTGGCAAACGCCCCTCCGATTTTTAATTGTTTAACTATCTGGCTTGTATAATAAGCAATTACGCTTTTAGAATCCTGAGGCACAGGCAAATCCCATTTCCTTTTTATAACCTCCATTCCTTTGAGCATATCCACAGCAACGTATTCCATTTCTAAGATTTTATTCTCTAAAGGGATGTCAAGGGACGGCAAGTTGTCAATTTCTACCTCCTCTAAACGAAATTCTCTTATTAAAATTCTTGGGCTTAAAATAGGTATCTTAATGTCCTTGTCTAATTTATTTTCGTCAACAAATATGGTCGTCAAATCGAGTGTCTTGTCAGTGTCGAATTCAGCAATCTTGATTCCCTCTTGAGTTTCTAAATCCTCAAGAATATCTATTAGTCCAGGGGGCCCGATGACCTCAAGAACATTTACAGATTTATTTACATTTGCATCCTCATCGGGAAACATTTTTCTGAGGCCTCTTCCAATGACCTGTTCTGGAAGCACTCTTCTTTTTGAAGTATAGGACCTCAATCCAACAATCACATTTACATTTCTTACGTCCCAGCCTTCGTTTAGCATCAGTGTACTTACTATTGCTTCATAGGGATTTTTCTCTGGGTCTGGGTCATCGATAGTCTTTGCGAACTCTCTTGCTTTAGGCAGGTCGGCTTTCTTCACCTCCCCGGTACTATCAGTGTGGATTAGCAAAACCTTATCCTTTAGGTCTGGAATGGAATTAGCATACTCAAATATGTCATCTGCTTCCTTGTTTTCAGGACATTGAAAGAACAACACAGGTTTTTTTGATAATGGTTTTAGTGCCTCTTTGTATTCTCGCCATCTCCTTATTCCAGCGTCAAGCCATGCCCTATATCTCTCTACTACTTTAGTCGAGGCAATTTCTTCTGCCTTCTTAACTATCCCTTTCAGTGGCAATTTTACGATGTTCATTTCGATTGCTTCTTTGAGTGAGAAGTCCACGATAATCCACGGGAACAAGGCACCGGTCTCAGTTTTAGGTGTAGCCGAGAAGTCCAGTTCTGTGTTTATGCCTTTACCATATTGAGAAACAAGATTTTTATTAAGTTCCAAAAGTATCTGCTTCCACGCCTTTTCAAAATGGTATATGTGATGTGCTTCGTCTTTCAAAATCATTATATTAGGGCAGGAGGTTAAAACCTCTTTTATCCTGTTCTCTTGGTAAATATCCTGCCTTTTTACATCTTCGAGTACCAAAACATCATCTACATATTCTTCGACCTCTTCCTTCTTGCTTCTCCTGTCTTGCAATTGCTGGATATTGGTTAGGAATAATACATCGTCAGGAATAACATGAATTGGGTCTTCTTTTGGGATTACTTTTAAGTTAAAGTCATCCTCCCATTCTGGTGGTACAAATGGCCATTTTTTAAATATCTCCGCATTTTTGAAGTCTCTGTAAAGGCGGTCATAGATTACATTTTTCTCGCCGGCAATAACTAAAAACTTCGAGGTATAATCCTCCTTGTTCTCTCTCTTATAGTTGAAGTAAGACCAAACCGTTGATAATGCCATTACAAAGGTTTTGCCCGAGCCTGTTGCCATTTTGAAGGCATAAAGAGGGTATTGGTCATAGGAAGGGTCATACCCCTGAATAGGCCCAGCCCCGAAATCCCTCGCCATATCTATGAAGTTGCGTTTTTTCATTACTTCGTAAATATAAATCAGGGTTTCGATTGCTTCTCTCTGGCAAAACCAGAATTCAAACAATCCCTCATCTGCGATATGGTCTTCACTAAACCAGAACTGCAGCAAACGGCGGCTTGTATCTGTTGCGCCATTATAACCTTGTTTTCTCCAGCCAAAGACCGCCTTGCGAAGCTCATTAGCTAAATATGATTTACTTGGCCGCCTTTCCCCCGGTTCTAAAATTTCTGCTGCTATCATTTTACCTTTACCTTCAAAATCTTATTCGTATCATTCCCGAATACATCTACCACCTTTACCATTATTTGATATTCTCCCGCATCTTCGTATTTGTGTTTTGCATTATAATCTACTTTTGGATTTTTCTTTACACGGAAACTCTGCCATTGGTTGTGGAATGTATCCCCTTTGTAATCCCAGTCTATCGCCCAGTAATCTATGAGTTCTCTTGAATCTTTTACCTTACTGGCAATTTCTGCCAATTCTGCGGTTGGTGATACTTGAAAATCGGTTACTTTTAAGGCAGCTTCGTTACCCTTAACCTCCGGTTCAATCTCCAAATAAGCGACCTCTGCAAACTTCACGTGAGGCAGAAGTGCCTTTTCCACAACTTCGTCAGGAATCTTAAACAACTGTAAGTCAAATCCAACAAGGGCAGATTTAATTTCATTCACAGATGGAATCTGAACAAGTCTTAAATCAACTCCGTTCTTCTTTGCCAGTTCTTTGGCAAGCTCATTTACTTCATAGCTCCACTCCCAGCCAAGAACATCTGCCTTGTTGAAATTATTTGCCCTGCACTCAATTACTACTTTTTCAATCTCTTCCATTGTAACAGGGGCATTCAAAGGGCCTATATGAACCGCCCTGTCTGCTTTTCTGCCGTGCAAATATCTAAAGCCAGTTAAGGGCTGAGATTGATATAACTTGAGCATAAATGCCAGGTACTCATCTTGTTTTTCCTGCCAGTAAACGGTTTCATAGTTTCCGATATTCCATAGTTCAAAAGGCCTCGTTAATTTCTCGTATTTATCTTTCCCTTTTTCATCTAACAAATCTTTTGAGTTGTGAATATCCAATAATCTTTTTCTTGTAACCTGAATGGCGAATTTTGATAAATCACAGCCGAGCCATCGCCTGCCAAGTTTTTCAGCAACCGCTAAAGTAGTGCCTGAGCCACAGAAAAAGTCTGCAACTATGTCGCCTGGGTTGGAAGATGCAAGCATGATGCGCTTTAACAGTGCTTCAGGTTTTTGAGTGTCAAAACCAAGTCTTTCGATAGCTTTTGGATGAATTATGTTTATATTCCAATAATCTTTCAACGGATTTCCCTCTGGCTCTCGATATAAAACCCTGATAAATTTATCGCTTTTAATTAGTCTTTTTATATTCTCTTTATTTTCACTACCTCTATAGACAATTAATTGCCTTTCACCATTATCTAATAAATTTGTAGTGTATCCCCTATCAAGAGTGATAGCTCTTTTTTCATCTATCTCTCGGATAATATTAAAAATGTAATTTTTTGTTTTAGTATATCTTAATATTATATCGTGATTTTTTTGAAAGTCTTTCGACGGTGCAATCCATTTGTCATAACACCAAATTACCTCATTCCTAAAATTCTCCGCCCCAAAAATCTCATCCATCATCACCTTAACATAATGCCCGACATGCCAGTCTAAATGGACATAAATAGAGGCGTTTTCAGCAAGAAGTTCTCTCATCAAAACCAGCCGCTCATACATATACCTGAGATAGGAAGCGATTCCTCCGCTCCACGTATCTTTATACGCCCGTTCCTCAATAATAGATGGCTCTTTCTCTATTCTTTCATTGCCCAGTTTTGTTCTTATTGTGAAATCTGCACCTGTGAAAAATGGCGGGTCAATGTAAATGAGATTTATCTTTCCAGCCCATCCCTGCTTAATCAGTGAAGACATAACGAGTTTGTTATCGCCCCAGATGAGCAAGTTTTTCCAATCTTTGGGATAGTTCTCTGGAACAGCTTCATATAGTCCTTTTTGTAAATCTTTAGCTCTCGGCTCATTTATAGTCTCTACAACCTGAAAAGGCAGATTCGGCCTTTCAATGGGTATTTTCTCTCCCTTTTCGAGTTCATCATATTTTTGATGCCAGATTAGCTCCACATACTTCTTGTTTTCAGCCATATTCATTATCTCCTTGAAAAACAGCGACAGTCAACTGCCCTCATTCACCCCTCACACTACCCAAAACCGCAATTCCCGTCAACAAAATAAAGACAAGATTACAGGATAATAAATTAACTAATGAAATATATATCTGTGCTCTCCGTGGCCATTTTAATTGATTATTGATTATTGGGTTTAGATTCTTCGCTGCGCTCAGAATGACAGGGTTAAATGATTATTGATTCCTTCGGCCCTTCGACAGCGCTTCCTCCTTCGCTGATGCTTTAGAGGACAAGCAGTGCAGGCTTACCGGCGACGATTAAACAACCCCCTGCGGTGCAGGGGGCTAAAAATATTATCGGCAGGCGGGAAAATTGCCGAAAATAATTGACAGAGGGTGATTTGTTGTTTATAATACATTCGTACTTGTATGAAAACATGCAGGTACGGACCTGAGACGCAGATCTAGCTGCGATTACGGGATTATGGCAGGGTTTTGAAACTTCGGGTGGTTTGGTCGTTTTTTTAGGTAAGAGCGATTGGCTTGTCGGAGTGGCCCGGCGGAGCCATAATTGACCGGAATAACGAGGTAACGTTTATCAGGAAAGGTGAAAGAAATGAGTACCGATTCTTCTTCGGCTGGTTCGGCCCCTTCAGACAAATCCTCCATTAAAGCGGGCGCTCAAATAATCGTCGATACCCTTATCGAGCAAGGCGTCGATACGATGTTCGGCTATCCCGGCGGCGTGGCCCTTCCTTTGTTTGACAGACTGTATGATGCGCCGATTAACTTCATAATTCCGCGTCACGAGCAGGGCGGCTGCCATATGGCTGATGGGTATGCGCGTGCCAGCGGGAAAGTCGGCGTTGTTGTTACTACCAGCGGTCCCGGTGCGTGCAATCTTGTTACGGGGCTTGCCACGGCGATGATGGACTCGGTGCCGGTAGTTGCCCTGACCTGCCAGGTTCGCACGGAGCTTATCGGGAACGACGCCTTTCAAGAGGCCGACACTACCGGCATAACCCGTCCGGTTACAAAATACAACTGTATTGTCAAGGACGTTAAGGACTTGGCACGGATAATTCGGGAGGCGTTTTATATTGCTTCGACGGGCCGGCCGGGTCCGGTGCTGGTTGACATACCGGTTGATGTGGCGGTTGCCAGGTGCAGCGCCGACGGCCAGGCCAAGATGAAGCTGCCGGGTTATCGGATACCGGCCAAAGGGCACAAAAGACAAGTATCTATGGTTGCCAGGGCGATAAACGAATCCCAGCAGCCGGTGCTTTACGTCGGCGGCGGGGTCATCAGCGCAAACGCAGCCAAAGAATTAAGAGCCTTGGCTGAGAAAGCACATCTGCCGGTGACAACCACACTTTTGGGGCTGGGCAGCTACGACCAGAAGAGGCCCGAATCGCTGGATATGTTAGGGATGCACGGTTCAGCCTATGCCAACTACGCTGTGCAGGAGTGCGATTTGCTGATCGCTGTGGGCGCTCGCTTTGATGATAGAGTTACAGGAAAGCTCAAGGCTTTTGCTCCGCATGCAAAGATAATCCATATTGACATCGACCCAGCCAGTATATCGAAGAACGTTCACGTAGATATTCCCGTTGTTGGCGATGCAAAAATTATCCTGGCTGAACTGGTTAAGGAAGTGGAGCACCGCGAGAGAAAACAATGGTTTGAGAAAATTGCCCGGTGGAAGAAGAAGTTTCCGTTTCGCTACGACAATAATACTTCGACGGTTAAGCCTCAGTACGTTGTCGAGGAGCTTTGCCGTCAGACCGACGGCAAAGCGATTGTGACCACAGGTGTTGGTCAAAACCAGATGTGGACTGCCCAATTTTATAAATTCAGCAGGCCCAGACAGCTTATAAGCTCCGGGGGACTGGGCACGATGGGATACGGCCTGCCGGCTGCGATAGGTGCTCAGGTAGCCAGGCCGGAGGAAACCGTTATTGATATTGACGGTGACCACAGTTTTAATATGACGATGACAGAGCTTCGCACCGCTGTTGAGAATAAGCTGCCGATAAAGGTCTGCATCTTGAATAACGGCTATATGGGGATGGTTCGGCAGTGGCAGGAGCTTTTCTATGGTAAGCGTTATTCCAAAAGCTATCTGTCCAACCCCGATTATGCAACCGTAGCTCGCGCGCTGGGCGCAGCAGGAGAGACCTGTGATAAGAAAGCTGATGTCCCCAAGGTTATCAAGCGGATGCTGAAAGAGAAGGAGCCTTGTGTGGTTGACTTTAGAGTCGAACGGGAAGAAAATGTTTGGCCTATGGTTCCGGCCGGCAAAAGCCTAAATGAGATGGACGGCCTTGACATATTCGAAAGTATAGCATAATCAGATTTGCGATTGACGATTGTCGAGCTACAATTGGAAATAGGAAATTGAAATGAAGCATATAATAAGTGCGTTGGTTGAAAACAAACCCGGCGTTCTGGCCCATGTTGCGGGGATGTTTGCGGCGCGGGCGTTTAATATTGATTCGCTTGCAGTCGGGCGGACCGAGGACCCGGAGTTGAGCCGGATGACAATTGTGGTTGTTGGTGATGACAGGGTCGTCGAACAGGTTCGCAAGCAATTGGCCAAGATAGTTCCCGTCGTTAAAGTTCAGGATTTTGCCGGACAGCCGGTGGTGGCCCGGGACTTGATGCTTATATCGGTTTCGGCGCCGCCGGAGAAGCGTCCGGAAGTGGTTTCCCTGATAGAGATGTTTAAGGGCAAGGTTGTGGATATCGGCCCAAAGCTGCTTATGGTCGAAGTCAGCGGGCCTGAGTCCAAAATTGAGGCGTTCATCAATGCGTGCAGACCATACGGGATTAAAAGCGTGACCAGAACCGGCACGATTGCAATGCCGCGACAGGCGAAAGCTGAAGCGTAAACGCTGAAGAGTGTTTCTTGAAGCGGAAAGCGAGACAGGAGATTGGAGATTGGCACGTCCATAAATTTCTTGCCTGACACACAGCTTCCAATATAATGACAGTGTGCGTTTGGAATATCTCGCTGCGAAATTGATTTATAAGAGCGTGATAAAATAAAAACCTTCACTTAAAAGATAAGGAGAGTCGTAATTATGGCGTTAAAAATTCATTACGAGAAAGATGCGCCGATAGATGCGTTAAAGGGTAAGAAGGTAGCGGTTATTGGCTACGGCAGTCAGGGCCATGCGCATAGTCTGAATCTGCGCGACAGTGGTATAGAAGTGGCGGTGGCTGAACTGGAAGGCACGGATAATTATAAGTTAGCCGTTCAGCACGGTTTTAAGCCGGGCGATATAAAATCAGCTATGGATGACGCAACGCTGATTATTGTAACCGTGCCGGACGAAGTACAGGCTAAAGTTTATAATGAGCAAATCGCGCCTAATCTGGTGGCCGGACAAACGCTTGGTTTCTGTCACGGCTTCAATATTCATTTTAAGTATATTGTGTCGCCGAAGGACGTTAACGTTGTGATGATTGCTCCGAAGGGGCCGGGGCATCTGGTTCGCAGTGAATTTGTTAAGGGCGGCGGTGTGCCGAACCTGGTAGCTGTCGAACAGGATGCGACCGGCGATGCCAAGGCAATTGCTCTTGCCTGGGCAAACGGGATTGGCGGCGCAAGAGCAGGCGTTATTGAGACAACATATAAAGAAGAGACTGAGACAGACCTGTTCGGCGAGCAGTGCATCCTTTGCGGCGGGCTTACGTCGCTTATCAAGGCCGGCTTCGAGACATTAGTCGAAGCGGGATACCAGCCTGAAATCGCATACTTCGAATGTATGCATGAGGTCAAACTCATCGTCGACCTTATGTATGAGGGCGGGCTGAGCTATATGAGATACAGCATATCCAACACCGCTGAATACGGGGACCTGACACGCGGACCGAGGATTATCACCGAGCAAACGAGAGCGGAAATGAAAAAGATATTAGCTGAGGTTACATCCGGCGAATTCGCAAAAGAATGGGTAGAGGAATACCAGGGTGGGTTGAAAAAATTCAAAGAGCTGTATGAAAAAGACTACGACTGTCAACTGGAGAAAGTCGGCAGAGAGCTGCGCAGGATGATGAAGTGGATCGATGCTAAAGAAGTATAAAAGGGAGAGCGAAAAATGCAGAACAATAATCTAAAATGGCGAACCTATTCAATCCTGAGCTTTACGCTTTTTGTTATTTCCGGTCTGTTCGGCTGCAGTGTCCTGGAGTATTTCAAGCCCGAAAAGCCTCCCTATGACCACGAGCTTTACGAAAGCTACAACCAGATAAGGCTAAAGATAAGCAGTTCTGCGGATGTGCTGAGTACGATTCACAGGCCGGAATATGAGCTGCTCAGCCAGAGTAAGAGCGTTGTCGCTTCATTGGGACAGAAGAAAAAAGGCTACAAGATTTGGTTCAATATGGCTGCGTTCGACGAAAACGAACTGACAGCCCGGCGAAAGTACATCTTTATTGTAGATGATAGACGCAATCTTCTGGAAGAGACGAGGAAGAGCGTCAGTTTTGACTGCGAGATTGCGCTGGAAAGTAAGGTTCTTGATGAGCCGTACGCAAATGAAAACGCCCGGAGAATTGCAATACTAAAACAGGTTCTGGAAAATGTTCGCAGGGACAAGGACGAGGTTGGCTCGGACAATAAAATGCTTGATATTTGTGGGATGCTTATCAATCAGGCATTGGAAGCTGCCTTGGTTAGGCTGGATTCCTCACCAGTGCTCGCCTCGAAGCTAAGCGAGCCAGCGGGCATCGCGTTTAGCCATATCAATCTTGACCGTGGCAGGATTCAAATGCTCATCAGGGGCGATATTGTCAAGGTCAAGATGAGGTTGGGCCGGCTCGTTAAGAAGTGGGAAAAGAGCCTTAAAAAAGCTGCTGCAAAACCTGAGCCCACCGAGCGCTCACCTTATTTTTGGCCCCGCATATAGCTCGAATAAAAAAAGAGTGGGTCTGTAAGCCGAGTTCTGTGTCCCCGCACCAAAAATTCATTCGGATCATCTTCTTCTGTTCGTACGGTTGCGCTGTGATTCATCACTTTTACTCACATTCGTCAATCGAATAAACTTTTGGTGCGGGGCGGCGGTCATTTATCTGGACCAACTGTTGCCAGTTAGCTCTCCCGCACCTATTTCCGACCAGCAGGCGAATCTTCAGTTTTTGTGGGTCTAATCCGTTGACCCAAAGAGCAAACCTAATTCGCTTCTGAGCAGAAATAGGTGCGGGAAGCGACCTACCCGCTGTTATCGCTCGGGCCGAGCAACAGCTTGCTTGGTCTTGCAGGCGGTGGGGTTTACCCTGCCGGCGCCGTCACCGGCGCCGCGGTGCGCTCTTACCGCGCCATTTCACCATTGCCTGTGCCCCGAGGAGGAATCGAGGCCATCGGCTGTGTATTTTCTGTGGCACTTTCCCTGGGGTCGCCCGGTTCCCATTCTGCGGTATATCCCAAAATGGGAACCAGCCCCCGGTGGCCGTTAGCCACCACCGTGCCCTGTCCTGCTCGGACTTTCCTCCCCGCACCTACTTTATGATTTTTGCCAGCCTCAGCTACTGAAAACGTCTTTTTGCACCAATAGACGCGTTTCCCCAAAGCTGGTTCAAAACCATAAAGTAGGTGCGGGGCGACCGCCCGACCCACTCTTTTCAATCGATTATTTTGCTATGAACTACCAGCTATTATAACAAATGTTCGCTCTATTTTCCACTTCTTAACGTGCAATTTCGATATGTTTTTTGAACTGCTCATCATCGGTTTGGGGAAAATCGCTTCTGAAGTGCACGCCTCGGCTTTCCTGGCGTATCTGGGCTGAGCGGGCCATAAGCTGACAGACGGTGAGCATATTCTGGCATTCCCAGCCCTGGGGCGAATCGAAAACTTTGTCCATCACATATCGCTGCCAGAATCCGATAATCTCCTGAGTTTCCTTGAGCGGTTTAGCTTTTCTGGTGATGCCGACATTTCGCCACATAAGGGCCCGCAGTGAGTTTCTCACATCCACAGTATCCAAACGAGTTCGGTCTGAGTGCGGTATTTGATATTTAACGGGGGGGTGCTTGAGAACAGAGACATTAGCTCCTATGCGCTCAGAAGCAAATTGGCCGGCCGTTTTGCCAAATGCTAATCCTTCGAGCAGAGAATTGCTGCCGAGCCGATTTGCGCCGTGAAGACCGGTGGAAGCCACCTCACCACAGGCATATAGATTTTTGATGCTTGTCCTCGCTGAGGTGTCAGTCTTTACGCCGCCAATCATATAGTGTGCGCTTGGTCGGACAGGAATCAAATCCCCGCTGACGTCTATGTCGAAACTTTCGCAAAGTTCGAAAATCTGCGGGAACCTTTTCGCAAAATGCTGTTTGTCGAAGTGCCGAACGTCCAGATAGACATGCGTTGATTTGGTTTTCAGCATTTGCGCGAGGATGGCCCTGCTGACAATGTCCCGCGGTGCAAGCTCGGCGGATTCGTGATAGTCTTTCATAAATGCACGACGATTCTTATCTAAAAGAATGGCTCCTTCTCCGCGGAGCGTCTCGGTAATCAGGGCCCGTGAGGCGCCTGCGACATAGAGCGTAGTCGGATGAAACTGCATAAACTCCAAATCCCGGAGCACGGCTCCGGCGCGGTAGGCCATAGCAAGACCGTCGGCGGTCGCCACTTGTGGGTTGGTGGTTTCCCGATAGAGCTGCCCCGCTCCTCCGGTTGCCAAGATTGTACCTGCCGAGCAGATTATCTGCGCGCCTCGGTTATCACAGCCTATCATTCCTATGCACTTGTTGTCGTCATCGGTGAGTAAATCAATAGCGTGGAAATTTTCTATTGTTTCTATATTCGGGTTCTGCTGGACTTTTTTTATGAGCACTTCTGCAATTATTCGCCCTGTCTCATCGCCGTGAGCGTGAGCAACACGAGGGCGAGTATGGCCGCCTTCGAGTGTAGTGGCGATCCGGCCGTCGACCATATCAAACTCAGCGCCCCAGCGGAGCAGTTCGTCAATAAGCTGCGGTCCCTGGCGAACGACTAAGCTGACTATGTTTTCGTCACTTATGCCACAACCAGTGTTAAGCGTATCGGCTATGTGTGACTCAAAAGTGTCGGCCTCATCAAGGACCGAAGCGATTCCGCCCTGAGCCAGCCAGGTGTTGCTGTCCTGGAGAGTTCCCTTGCAAACGACGATGACGTTGCAGTGCTCAGCCGCCTCGATAGCCGCGCGAAGGCCTGCGATGCCGGCCCCGACAACCAGACAATCGGTAAAGAGCTGATGCATCGAGGTACTGTCAATATTTACCAGATAACGCCCGGGCCGGCCTGTCATATTATTAGTCCTTAACGCCGTGTACAAGTTTATACCGTTATCAGTTTAGAGAAACTTAAAGGCTTTATGCCTTCTCTAAGACAAAAAAGAACACAAAAAGTATGAGCCAGAATTTTACGACAAATTCGATTTGTCAAGTGCCACAAGTCACGAGCCCATATCTTCTTGATGTTAAATTCGTGACAAAGCTGGCTGCCAACCGTCTCGATCAAACGACGTATACGTTTGCGAAACCTCAACTGCTTTGGACCAAGCTCAGTAGGCTGGCCATACTTGGTTGGCACAGAAAGCTCAAGTCCTTTAGACTCAAGAAGTTCGGTTTTGAGTGGTTGCGAGAGATAAGCTCTGTCAGCCAGAAGAAGACCCCTGTCATCGCGGGTCAATTCCCGAACCATGTGGATGTCGTGGACGTTGGCGGCGGTCAGGTCAAAGGACTGGATCATGCCGATAGAGTTGATCTTCACATGAAGCCTGAAACCATAAAAAGTCTGATTTCCAAGCTCTTTGCCATACTTGGCTATGCTCTTAAAGAGTTTCGAGTCTCTGGCTCTGGCGAATCTGCAAATAGGAATCGGGAAGCTGTCAAGCACGATAATAGTATCTCTGAATCGTTCAGCTATATGCTTAAACAACTGTTGCTTGACCGCCCACAGCTTTGCGGATTGACGAGTGAAAGTAACTCTGCAACTGAGCTTTGGGAAGTAATGCTGGTAAAATCTTTTGAAAAACTCAAAGATAGCTTTATCCGTGTCAAGGCCAAGGATTTCGCCGACGATTTCCATCGTAAGTACCTCGCTGTCAGCCAGTTGCGGCAAAGGACCTCGGGTTCTGAGTTTTCTTGTTTCAAAGAAATTTTTCATGAAATCATCAGTTTCACAGAAGACATTTACGATAAAATCGTTAAGATTCATTTTTTGGCCCTCCATGACCAATGGAATAATTTTGGTTATTGCTTTCTTAATTCCATCGGCCAGAGGGCTCTTTTAATATCAGGACATGACTAAAAACCTGTACACAGCGTTAGTCCTTATCTTATCGCCATTCAATTTACGAGATACGAAGCAATTATGATACCCGAACCAGGTGTCTTTGGAAACCAGTTTTTTTACCTGCCGCAGGCTCCGGATTTACCTGTGCTGCATCCGCCGGGTCGGTAAACCGGCGATGGGGCCGGCACCGAGAGGGCCGGGTTGGTCATCCGTCAGATCCAAGCCAGCCAAAAAAATCTCAAAAATTATGAAAATTTTCCTTTGACAATAATACCTGGCGCTGTATAGTATAATATACCTCGTACTCCAAGGTATTGTATGGTATTATACCAAAAACATCTTATCCGATGTCTTTGAGGAGCTGCAGTATGAAAACGATTAGAAAACAGATGCTTGATGGCAACGTTGAAACCTTTGTTTTGGCCGTTCTGCAAGCCGGGCCCAGCTATGGCTACGCTATTGTCAAAGACCTCAACAAGCGAGTAAAAGGAATTCTCAAACTGGGCGAGGGCACGGTTTATCCGGTGCTGCATCGTTTGGAAGAAAAGAAACTGATATCGGCCAGGTGGCGACTGGCCGAAACCGGCAAAGAACGTAAATATTATCGCCTTACGGCTAAAGGACGCCGGGCGTTGACCGCAAACCGTCAGGAATGGCAGAGGCTTGCGGCGGTGATGAGGAAAGTTTTACGTCCTGCAGCCAGGCTTGCGTCAAAGCCTCAATTGAAAGGAGCAGCAATATGAGTCGGGCATTAAAAAAATATCTTGACCGTGTGATGATTTATGCCAATCGCACTGAAGCGGACGCTGCGCGAATCCGTGCAGAGCTGCAGGACCATCTGCTCAAGAAGATTGCTGACCTCGAAGCAGACGGTCTATCCCGTGAGGATGCCGTTTTTCAGGCCATCAAAGATCATGGCACGCCGCGGACGGTCGGCTACGGCCTGCGCAAACGCTTCTCGTGGATTCGTGCATACTTGCCAGTAGCCGTCACATTATTCGTGGTAGATTACTTTCTCTTACTCGGGCGGTTTTATTGGTTTGGGTTCGGGGCTATATCCACGTGGGTTTATACCTTCCTGAACTTCCCTTGTAGTATCCTATATCTGTGGCTCGAGAAAAAAACCAACCTATGGTGGTACAGAATTTTTGGGCACCGTTTCGAGTTTCTGTTCAATGACGAAATCGGCATCTTGTTGGCTGCTATAATCCTAACCCTTTTGCAGGCAATGCTGATAACAGAACTGCTCTTGCGAATCAAGGCATGGTGGAAGGATAGACGGCTGTCACGAACGTGGGAGCCGGCTAATTCATAGGTTACATTTGCGCCAATTTTGCCCAGTCGCAGTCCTTCAGAGACTCGACGGCCATTTCTCCCAGATTCGGCTCTTCGATATCAGCGGTCTCATCGTAAGGCACAACGCAAAGGATTTTCACCCCGCCGCACTGCGCTATTACCTGCTCAGCGGTCTCTTCGGCGACCGTTGCTTTGGTGGCATCGTAACCGTTGATGACTATTCCTGCAATTTTCAATTCCGCGGCGCGGACGCAGTCAATCGTCATAAGTGTATGGTTTATCGTTCCCAGATTCGGGCGGGCCACTATCACCACAGGCAGAGCGAATTCGACCGCCAAATCCAGCAGGTCAAATTCCACAGTTAAGGGCACACGCACACCACCGATGCCCTCGACGATAACTATGTCACTATTTTCGCATATATCTTTATAAGCGGCCGCTATTTTGTTGAAATTTATTGGCTGTTCTTCACAAGCCGCACTTACAATGGGTGCCGCTGGGGTAAGATAGCCGACCGGGGTTATTGTCGAAAGTGACAATTCGCTGTTTGCGCAGGTAGCCAGGAACTCGGTATCATAGCTGACCAGGCCCTCCCAGGTGCGATTGCAGCCGGTGGCAATTGGCTTGAATACGCCGACTTTCAGGCCGTTGTCGGTGAGAATTCTGGCGATGGCGCCGGCTACTAATGTTTTGCCCACGCCGGTATCGGTGCCGGTTACGAAAAGACCAGCCTTTTTGGGAAAGTTCAGGTTAATCGGCATCGCAGTTTCCTATAATCTTCGGCAATTCGTTTTCAACCGAACGGAATATAATGTTTAGCAGCTTTTCGAGCAGGTCCAAATCAATCGCGACCGGCGGCATTACTACGATACAGTCGCCCAATGGCCGGAGCATAACCCCTGCAGGGCGCATTGACAGGCAGAGTCCGGCACCTATTGTGAGCCGGGGCGCAAAAGATTCTTTGCCGGACTTATCCTTAACAATTTCGATTGCACCCATCAGGCCACACTGACGTGCATCACCAACGAATGGCAGGTCTTTGGTCTTCGCAAAGTACTGTTTCATCAACTCGATTTTCGCGGGCAGGGACTCGATTATCTTGTTTTGCTGGAACAGTTCCAGCGAGGCCAGCGCAGCCGCAGAAGCCAGAGCGTTGCCCGTGTAGGTATGGCCGTGATAGAAGGTCTTATGCTCGGCCACGTCACCGAGAAAGGCATCGAAGATTTCCCGGGTGGTGAGCGTTGCGGCCAGCGGCAGGTATCCGCCGGTAATTCCCTTGCCCAGGCACATAATGTCGGGGCAGATGCCCTCATTTTCACAGGCGAACATTTTGCCGGTCTTGCCGAATCCAGTTGCCACTTCGTCGGCAATTAAGAGTACGCCATATTTTCTTGTCAATTCGCGAACGCTTTTCAAAAGTCCGTGGGGGTGGACGATTATTCCGCCCGCGGCCTGGACGAGCGGCTCGATTACGACGGCAACTATTTGGTCTGAGTGGTTTTTCAATATACCTTCTATTTTATTCAAACTGTAAAGGGCACATTCTTCTTTGGACCCCTCGAAACGATACGGATACGGTGCAGGGACAAAGAAGGTTTCAAACAGCAAAGGCCGAAATATCGAATGGAACATTTTAATTCCACCCAAACTTACTGAGCCGATGGTGTCCCCGTGGTATGAACTTTCCAGAGCGATGAACTTTGTTCGCTTTTTCTGACCGCCATTTTGAAAGTATTGGTAGGCCATTTTCAGAGCGATTTCGACGGCGGTCGCACCACTGTCGGAATAAAATACCTTTTCCAGACGCCACGGCACTATGCGAACAAGTTTTTCGGCCAGCTCGATGGATTTGGTCTGGCCCAGGCCCAACAGGGTACTGTGTGAGACCTTATCGATTTGCCCCTTTATTGCGTCGTCGATTTCTTTAACTCGATGGCCGTGGACATTGCACCAAAGCGAACTTACGCCGTCGATATAACGGTTGCCTTCGGTGTCGATAAGGTGGAAGCCTTCGGCTGAATCAATCACAACCGGCCCGGATTTGAGCCAGTCGGCCATTTGCGTAAAGGGGTGCCAGAGATATTTTTTGTCCAGGTCAATTAATTTGGCAGTCTGCTCGTTCATAAAGGGCAATATTATAGCACTTTTTATGGGTGGGTCAATTTTGGGTTGTGCGCCGCCATCAAAGTTTTGTTTTAGTAGAGCCGTTTTCAAAAAGCACAGCAAAATTGGTTTGCAAAACCTCGGCCCATAAAGGATTATTACAGTTATGCATAACCAGGAGACGGAAGACAAATTTGACAAGCCCAAGCAGCGGATGCTCAACTTGGACCTGATGGGCCGGGATATCACCGATCCGGATGTGCTGAAGGTGATGGGGGAGATTCGGCGTGAAGAATTTGTGCCGGCCGAGTATCAGTCGCAGGCCTATGCCGACGGCCCGCTGCCTATCGGGTTGGGCCAAACCATTTCTCAGCCGTATATTGTTGCCCTGATGACTCAGGAGTTGAAGCTCAATCGGGATTGCGAGGTTTTGGAGGTTGGCACGGGCAGCGGATATCAGACCGCCATCCTGAGCAGGCTGGCAAAGAAGGTCTATACGATAGAAAGATTCAGCCAATTGGCGGAGTCGGCCCAGGTACTCCTGGGCAGATTAGGCATCAGCAATGTTGAATTCTACGTCGGCGACGGCAGTTGCGGCTGGCCGGAGGAAAAATGTTTTGAGCGTATTATCATTACGGCGGCGGTACCGAAGATGCCGGAGCCTCTGGTCGGGCAGCTTGCCGGGGGTGGCTTGATAATCGGGCCGGTTGGCGGCGGAGGATTCCAGCAGTTGGTCGTCTGCGAAAAAAAAACGGAAAAAATCATTGAGAGGGTGATTTGCGATTGCCGGTTTGTCAAGCTGCTCGGCAAGTATGGTTTTGACGAATAGGCCAATGTCATTCCTGCGAAAGCAGGAATCCATATAAAGCACTATGAAACAATATTACGTTTATGTATTGGCAAGTAAGAGAAATGGCACTCTCTATATCGGTGTGACAAACAACTTGCTTAAGAGAGTATATGAGCACAAGAACAATCTCATTGGCGGATTTACCCAGAAATATAATGTCTGTAACTTGGTCCACTATGAAACCTACAATGATATCTACGACGCCATAGCCAGAGAAAAAGCGATGAAGAAATGGAAAAGGCGGTGGAAAATTGAGTTGATTGAAAAGGCTAATCCTGAGTGGAAGGACTTATATTGCGATCTAATTGGTTAACTGGATTCCCGCTTTCGCGGGAATGACATAAAGAAGCAGGAATGACAGGAGAACGCGTAAATGAGGACACAACGCAGAGACGAAGACAGAAAGCGGGACCGATGTAAATAGGTGGGGATGAAAACAGTGAAGGAAAAATCACAAAATAGACTCACTCTGTCAATGCCGGTCCAGTTCTTAAAAGGCGTGGGGCCGGCCAGGGCCAAGACCTTTGCGCAGTTGGGGGCGCATACAGTAGGTGATTTATTGGAGTATTTTCCTCGCGACTGGGTATTTGTACCTGAAGCCGTAAAGATAAATCAGATGCGGCCCGACCAGACTGCTACTATCGTCGCGCTGGTGGAGTCAACAGACTATCAAAGTTTCCGTCGGCAGGCGATTTTTGAGGCTATGCTTTCCGACGAGACGGGAGTATGCAGGATTGTGTGGTTTCACGGTGGGTTCCTTCGTGGTCAACTAAAACCCGGCCAGGTAATAATGGCCTCGGGCAAGGTCACTTTATACAAGCACCAATTGCAAATGACCAATCCGAAATTTCTGGTGCTTGATAAGGCAAATACAAAGCCCGCCGAGTATTTTTGCGGAGGGGTTTATCCGGCCACTGCCAGGCTGAGCAGTATGCAAATCAAGCGAATAATCCGGCCTGTGCTTGATAACCTGGATGAGCTTGTCAGCGAATTCTACGACCGCAAGTTCCTCAAAAAAAACAGCCTTATCGGCAGAAAAGATGCAATCGGCTGGATACATTTGCCGCCGGACGAAGAAAGGCTGGCTCGCGCGAAGCGCCGGCTGAAGTACGATGAGCTGTTTCTGATGCAGCTTGGATTGGCGCTTCGCCGGTACCGATGCAAGCATTTTTCGTCGGCGGCGCCGATGCGTTACAGTGACGAAATCGACAGCAGAATCAGAAAGCGCTTCCCGTTTTTGCTGACGGCGGACCAGGACAACTCAATAGCTGAAATCGTTGCGGATATGGGTAAAGCGGAGCCGATGAACCGGCTCCTGCAGGGTGACGTGGCGTCGGGTAAAACGGTGGTGGCACTTTATGCGGCTTTGCTGGCGGTCGCCAATAAGACTCAAGTGGCAATTATGGCGCCGACGGAGATTCTGGCGGCCCAGCATTTTTTGAGTATCGAAAGATACTTGAAGAACAGCAAAGTAAGAAGGGTTTTGATAACCGGCGGATTGACTGGCAAGAAGAGAACTGAGCTTTTAGGACAAGTCGGAAGCGGCAAGATGGATATTATCGTCGGGACGGTGGCACTGTTGGAGAGGGATGTGAAATTTGAGAAACTCGGCCTGGTGGTGATTGATGAGCAGCACAAGTTCGGAGTTCATCAGCGCGCCAGACTGCGAAAGCAGACTACTCCGCATTGTCTTGTAATGACGGCCACGCCCATCCCTCGCACGCTGGCGATGACGGCTTTCGGCGACTTGGACGTCTCTATTATCAAGCATTCTCCGCCGGGAAGAGGCACCGTCATTACACGCTGGGTCGACCGCAAAGACCGGCAGAAAGCACACGAATTTATCCGCGAGCGTCTGAAGGCAAAAAGGCAGGTGTATTTTGTCTATCCGCGGATTACGGCAGTTGAAGGAGGCGAGGACATCAAGGCGGCCACAGACGGCTGGAAGAATCTTTCTACAGCAGTGTTTCCGGAATTCACCGTTGAGCTTCTGCACGGCCAGATGCCGTCTGCGAGAAAGCAGCAGACTATGGCGGAATTTCGCAGAGGAAAGATAAATGTGCTGGTCTCCACTGTAGTGATAGAGGTGGGGATGGACGTTCCGAACGCAACAATAATGGTTATAGAGGCAGCGGAAAGATTCGGGCTGGCACAGCTGCACCAGTTGAGAGGACGCATCGGAAGGGGAGAAGCCAAATCGTATTGTCTTTTATTTGCGGAGACTGAAAGCGAGGTTGCTAAGAACAGGCTCGATATAATGACCAGAAGCAATGATGGTTTCCAGATAGCCGAGCATGATTTGCGACTGCGTGGGCCGGGGGAGCTGTTCAGCGCACGGCAGCACGGCCTGCCGGATTTGAAAATAGCAAACATCGTGGATGATTACGAGCTGCTGGTTATGGCAAGGAAAAACGCATTCGAACTGGTCTCGCAAGACCCCGCGTTAGCAAAGGGCGAGCACAAAAATATTCGTGAGGCACTGCTGGCCAAATTCGGCGACTCACTCGGCTTGGCGGATGTGGCGTAATTCACGATTGACAATTGGTAATCCACGATTGATAATCAATCTATGCAGATAAATTACAAAAACAAGCGGCTGGAGAACGTTTTATTCAGCATTAACGCCCTGACCGCGATAATAGTGGCCGTCTCTTTTGTTATGTTGTTCGGGTTCGAGGAGCCGTTGCTGCCGGCAGCGGTCCTATACACCGCACAGGTCGTTTTCCTTTTTATCTTCATAGTTGAAAAAATAATCCGGTTTTTTAATGCCCCGTTCAAGGCCGAATTTTGGCGGGTCCACTGGTATGAAATACCGCTTTTGATTGCGCTGGGAATAACTCTCCTCGGAGCGGGTCGTTGGTTCGGTAAGGCCGAGCCCGCCCAGGTCCGGCATTTCGCAGTAGGTATTTATCTTGTTCTGCAGGTGGTCACTAAGCTTTGCAGGACCAGCGTAAATATGGCCGCGTCAGGCAGAAACCCAACAAAGACGTTAATTTTGAGTTTCCTGGTTTTGATAGTTTCAGGAGCGGTTCTGCTGATGCTGCCGAGGGCGTCCGCTGTTGAAAGTCTCAGCCCTGTCGATGCGTTATTCACCGCGACCAGCGCGACCTGTGTCACCGGCCTCATCGTAAAAGATACGGGCAAAGACTTCACTTTGATGGGCAAGCTGGTAATCCTGTCACTGATTCAGCTCGGGGGGCTGGGAATAGTTGTATTCGGGGCGGTGTTTGCCCTGCTGTTAGGGCAGGCGCTGAGCCTGCGCGAATCGGTGGCAATGCAGGATTTGCTAAGTGCGCGGACGCTCAGCCGGATAGGCAATATGATAGCTTTTATCTTTGTCGGGACGATATTTATCGAAGCTGTTGGTGCGGTGAGCACATTCAATATGTGGGACAATGTGCCCGGCAGGGTTACCAACATACACGAGCAGTGGTTTTGCAGTATCTTTCATTCAATCAGTGCCTTTTGCAATGCGGGGTTTAGTTTGTTCAGCGACAGCTTTACCAGCTACAACAGAAGCGGGAGTGTGTATTTGGTGATTTGTCCGCTGATAATCCTGGGCGGCCTCGGCTTTGGCGTGCTGTACGACCTGACGAATATCGTGGCCGACAGAGTAAAGCGGTTCTTCAAGAAACTTTTCAGTAAACACTATCGATTTTCGATGGAGGCCCCAAGGCGAATGCAGCTGCAGACCAAAATCGTCCTTAGCGTAAGTGCCTGCCTGATAGTTCTTGGAATGCTGGCTATCCTCTTGTTTGAACGCTACGCAGGCGGCAGTGACTTCCCCGAAAATCACAATCCCGGGCTTCTCGGCGCACTGTTTCAGTCGATTACTGCCAGGACGGCCGGGTTTAATACCGTCAAAATATCCGCGATGTCGCCCTCGGCCAGGTTTATTTTGATTTTACTTATGTTCATCGGCGGTTCGCCCGGCTCGACTGCAGGCGGAATCAAAACGGTGACACTGGCGGTGGTAATAATGACCGCTATCGCAGCACTACGAAAGCGTCAGGAAGTTGAGATGTTTAGGCGTTCGGTTAGGGTAGTTGTCGTCGGCAGAGCAATTACTGTTACGCTGCTGTTTGCTGCGGTTTTGTTCGGCGCCACGCTGGCCCTGAGTATTACCGAAAACGCAAGCGACTTTACTATGTCGCAGATTATGTTCGAGGCAGGTTCGGCTCTGGGTACTGTCGGTCTGACAACCGGAATAACCCCGTCTTTGACAACTGCCGGCAAATTGATTATCATCGCAGTAATGCTTATCGGAAGACTTGGCCCGCTGACGCTGCTGGCAGCCTTGACATTTAATCTAAAACCGGCGCGATATAACTATCCCGAGGAAGCAGTAATTGTCGGATAAAAGTGTTATGAGCTCATAGTAGATGGTTCATAGACAATGAACAATGAACACGATACGAGGAACGAATTATGAAGCGGTTTGCGGTAATAGGATTGGGACGGTTCGGAAAAAAACTGGCCATTGCTTTGGCGATGAGCGGAGCGGAGGTCATAGCGATTGACAAAGACAGGAATGAGATAGAACTGATGCGCGACCAGGTAAGCCACGCCGTCAGACTGGACAGCACCGATGAAGAGGCATTGAAAGCCCAGGGCGTCGATAAGGTTGATGTCGCCATCATCGGTATTGGACAGGGCACGGGGCGCGGCTTTGAGTCGGCGATTCTGACGGTGGTGAATCTGCGGCAAATGGGAGTAAAGCAGATATATGCAAGAGCGGAGGACCTGATTGCGGGCGAGGTCTTTTCCAAAGTGGGCGCTACCGATGTAATCTACCCTGAAATCGAGTCCGCCCAAAGATGGGCGTATAAACTTATCGCGCCGCAGATAGGCGAAAAGATAGATTTTGCGCCGGGCTACAGCTTAGCTCGAATAAAGGCGCCGGCCAGCTTCGACGGCAAAACCGTTATGGATTTGCAACTGCGGCAGAAATACAATGTCAACCTGGTTGCAATTAAGCGGGACGAGCACAGCAAGGCCAAGAAAAGCGAAAAAGGCGGAATCATCAATGTGCCAATGCCAAATACCGTTATCTATCAGGATGATATCCTGATGGTCGCCGGCTCCGACCCAGACTTGGCGAAACTGCCGCAAGAATAAGAATAACATTATGGAAGCCGAAGGCATATTCATCAATCTGCCTACGCTGGAAACCAAACGGCTTATTCTTCGCAAGATGACTCTTGATGATGCCGAAGATGTATTTGAGTGTTGTAGTAATCTGGAAGTTTTCAAGTTTGTTGGCGGCAAAGCACATCGAACAATCGAGGACACAAGGAGATTCCTGAAAGATGTCTTTGAAAAATATGAGAGGAAAGAGATAGTCGTATGGGGGCTTTTCCACAAAGAGCACAGCAAGCTGATTGGCGACTGTGGCTTTATCAAGTGGGATGCTTCACAGGCAAGAGCTGAGCTTGATTATTTATTGTCCAGAGAATATTGGAATCAAGGTCTGATGACAGAAGCTGTTAAGGAAGTTATACGATTCGGCTTTGAAAAGATGCAGCTCAATCGGATTCAGGCCATTTGCGAACTGGATAATATTGCCTCTGCGCGTGTTATGGAAAAAGTTGGCATGCAATTTGAGGGAGTACTGCGAAACTACATTCAACATGAAGGTAAGCCCCTGGATATGAAAATGTATTCAATCATACGCAAGGAATGGATTAGGCGCTAAAGCAGGGTCTGTATAATTTAACACTTACCGGCTGTTTTTCTTCGGCATTTCCTAAGCATATCGAGCAAGGTTTGCATATCTTCGGGGAGGGGAGCCTCGAATTTCATTATTTTTTCGGTGGTCGGGTGCTTGAATTCGATGGTTGAGGCGTGCAGAGCGCAGCGGTCTATAATCGGGTCCTGCACGGTGTGCTCGGCATCTGCTAACTGCCAGGGATAGACGACTTTTCCGCCGTACATATCGTCGCCTACGATCGGATGCTTTATGTATGAGAGGTGCACGCGTATCTGGTGGGTTCGGCCGGTTTGGGGGGTTAGCTTCAGTAACGAGAAGCCGCGAAAACTTTCAGCGACCTCGTAAAAAGTGATTGCTTCTTTGCCGATTTCCGGCCTGATTGCGTATTTTTCCCTTATTCTTGGGTGGACGCCAAGCGGTGCCTTTATTCGGTCGGCTGTCAATTCAGGGATGCCGTGCACTATAGCCAGATAGGTTTTCTTGATCTGGCGGTGTTCAAACTGCTTGGCGACTTTCCACTGAGCGGTGTCGTTTTTGGCTACGACCATAACGCCGGTGGTGTCTCTGTCGAGCCGATGTACGATGCCCGGCCGAAACTCGCCGGTGCCGCTCGATAGTTTGTCCGAATAGAAGGCAAGGGCGTTTACCAAGGTGCCGTGCGTGTTGCTGCGCGCAGGGTGAACAACCATATCCGCCTGCTTGTTGAGAACGATTAGGTCATCGTCTTCGTAAATGATGTCCAGCGGAATATCTTCGGGCAGAATCTCTTTGCTCGGCAGCTCGGGCAGCGTTAAATCTATTTCGTCGCCCGGACTTAACTTAAAGCTGGGTTTTACGATTTTGCCGTTGACCTTGACGGCACCGGCCTTGATTATCTCTTGGATCATCACCCTGCTGAAGTTGCCGAACCGGCCGTGGAGGTACTTATCAACCCGCCGCTCTTTGATTGAGCTTCCCACCCGAAGCGTCAACTCTTGGGCATCGGTATTGCTGGGGACCCCGTTGTTGTCTTGCGCGGAAAGGACCTGTTTCTTGTCCACGGCTTGCGGCTGGGATTGGTTTTTATTTTGCTTCATAAGAACCCAGCAATTACGGGCCGCCCCGATTTACATCGGCGAGGTTGCTTTCGGCAAGATTAACGTCAGCGAGGGGGATCCGCAGAGGCCCTTCATTTGGCTGCTGCAAAGCGGGGACCCGTTTGGGGACCCCAAGATTAACGTCAACGAGATTGGTATCGACCAGGTTAATGTCAGCAGGACGCAACTCGATCTGTGGGCGTATCGGTGCAGGCGGTGTCGGTCTGGGAGGGGCCGTGAAGACCACTTTCTGCTGGTAGTCGGCCATTGTCTCGAGTCGCTGCTTCGCCTGGACGGCGGCTGTGGCGGCTTCGAGGTCGGGATTTGCAGTGACATCGTGATATATCTGCCTTGCCTTTTCGAGGTTGCCGAGTTCTTCTTCGCACAGGCCCAGGCCGAATTTAGCCATAGCCGTCAAAGACGGATCGAACGAGCATTTTTCGAGCGCTTCGCCATAAGTTCTCTTGGCCGACTCCATCTGAGTTGTGAAATCCAGCTTGTTCAGAGGTCCTGGGCGGTAATGCAATTCTGCTCTCAGGGCTTCTGCCCGTTTAATAAGCGCCAAAGCAGCCATCCGGTCGTTCTTCGCATTTTGGGCGAAGGCTCTGAGATTCTCGGCCAGTTGCAGGAGCGTATATGAAATATCTATTCCTCTGGAGTGAGCCCTAAGGATGTCCCCTTTGCGGTCCGATACCTGTTTGACAAGTTGTGTAAGCCTAAGCTGTTCTTGTAATACTATGTTTCGCCGATACCTGAAATAATAGAAGTATGAGCCTGTGGCCAGGACAACAACTACGGACACAACGACAATCATCGTGAGATTTTGCCTGGCCCATTGCGGCAAGTTGCCTATCCACTCGGCCAATTCGTTGGTTTTTAGTTCGTGGCGATGTTCAGCCTTCATTTCTTTGTCCCCTAATCGTAAATTGCGGCCTTAAATCTGTATTGTAGCAAAATTTCTTTTGTCTTGCAATAAGTCGTATGTCGGCTAAAATTCGGTCAATAATCAGGTTATTTAAATGAGGTTACAAATGTTCAGGATTTTTGCAAAACCAAACAGGGGAATTTTCTTATTCTTTTTGCTGGCTTCAGCCTGTCCTTTAGGCCGGGCCGGTCAAGAGCTTGATAAAACCAAGTACATAACTGTTGATGAAATTCGGCCCGGGATGGAGGCGTACTGCCTGACTGTGTATAAGGGTACTAAGATCGAAAAGTTCAGTATGGACGTTTTGGACGTGGTCCGCAATTGGAGGCCTGGGAAAGATGCTATTTTGGTTCAGGGTACCGATGAGCGTTTTATCCATACAGGCCCCGTGGGCGGGTGCAGCGGCTCGCCGGTCTATATCGACGGCCGGTTGGCGGGTGCGTTAGCCCGTGCCGTTATCTTCAGTAAGGACCCGTTTTACCTCGTGACGCCTATTGAAGAGATGCTGAGGGTAGGCCAGAGACCGGGCCCGAGTCCCGGGGCACGGGGCCCGGGATTTGTGTTCGATTTTTCCAGGCCAATTGACTTTGCCGAGATTGATAAGCAATTGTCTAATTCTCTATACTCGAAACTCGACTCTCGGTCGAGCATGCAGCTTCGAGCATCCAGGTTCGAGCGGCTGCCGTGCCCACTTGTTACCTCCGGTTTACCGGGCGAGGTTGTTGAACAGTTGGATGGTTTAGTCAAGCCTTATGGTTTTATGGCTGTTGCAGGCATCGGCGGCAGTACAAACTCCGAGAATAACAAAGACATACAATTAGCTCCGGGGGCGTGCCTTGCCGTGCCGTTGATAACCGGTGATATAACAATAGACGCAATCGGGACGGTAACTGAAGTCGTGGGTGACAAGGTCTATGGTTTTGGCCACAGCTTCCTTGGTTACGGCCCCATAGATCTGCCGATGGCCACAGGAAAAGTGCACACTGTGGTCTCGAGTATGCTTCGTTCTTTTAAGTTCGCCAGCGCGGCCGAAATAGTCGGCGCCTTGACCACAGACGAATCGGCGGCGATCCGTGGACAGATCGGCGCAAAGGCCAGGATGATACCGCTGGTGATAAGAGTGGAGCGCTACAATGACGCTGAAAGGGTGTACAACTGCCAGGTTGCCAACAATCGGCTGCTTACTCCGTGGATACTTCGCATGTCCCTGACCGGGGCCGTGCTTGTGCTCGGCACGCTGCCGCCGGACCATATGATTGAGTATAAGGTAACCATCGACTTAGAGGACGCCGAACCGATTACTTTCGAAAATGTCTCCACCAGCCTCCGACTGGATGAGATGATTGCAGAAAGCATCGGCTCAGTGCTCCTACTTATGAATAATCCCTACAAAAGCGTCAATATAGAATCAATCGAGACGAAAGTACGTATAGTACCGAAAAATATCGTCTCACATATATGGTCGGTCGATTTGTCAGATTCAAAAGTCAAGGCGGGAGAAGAAGTCGAATTTGGAGTGGTTGTGGAGTCTTTCCTCGCGGAAAAGAAAGAATACCAGGGCAGATTGAAAATACCCGACGAATTGGCGCCCGGAAAATATGAGTTGCTTGTGTGCGGCGGGTACGGTTACCTGCAGTTTCTAAGAAAAGCTGCGCCGCACAGATTTGTTCCTCAGAATCTGTCGGGCCTGATTGAGGCGATGAACAACATTCTGCACATCAGGCGAGATAAATTGTATTGTCTTTTGGCTTTGCCGGACGGCGGCGTAACGGTGGGAAAGGCGGAGCTCCCCGATTTACCGGCCACAAAGGCGCTGATTTTCCAAAATGCGAAAAGGACGTTGAGAACCCAGCCGTACAAGCACTGGATCGAAAAAAGTTTTCGCACCGGCACAGTCATTATCGACGAGAAAGTTATGCATATAACGGTAGAAAAACAATAACAAGAGTTTATTCGAGCAGTTACTTTTCAAAGGTAAGTTGTTACATCAATATATTATTTTTATTCAGGGAGTTGTTATGAGAGATAAATTTCACGGAGGCCGAACCCGCCTCAATTTCGGATTAGCGCTTGTAGCCGGGGTCTGTCTGGTTTTGAGTTTCCCGGTGAAGTCGGGATTGGCTGTTACCAGCAAGATTACGCGCCACAGCAGTAGTGCGGATTTGCTGAAAGGTCAGGCCGAAGATATTGTGGTTGGCTCACAAGGGACCCTTCAACTGGGCCGGGCATGGGAGACACCCGTTGAGGAATTTGAGGACGTCTGGTCGATAAACAGCATCATTGCAAGCGGGGGAACAATTTTCGTCGGCACAAGCCCTAATGGAGGTATCTTCAAATACAGCCTCGGTGAGCTGGCAAAAATCTATCCGACTGAAACAGAAAAAGAAGAGGACGCAAAATCGGACAGTGAAAAGCCCAATGATACAAGTGAGCCGAATGATACAAGCGAGCCGAATGATACAAACGAGCCAAACGATGCAAACACAGTCAAGGCGGAGGAGTATTTGGTGAATGAGCATATTTTCGCGATGGCAACCGATATGGCAGGCAGGCTTTTGGCCGGCATAAGCGGCGACAAATGCAGACTGCTGCGGTTCGAAGCAGACAGGATTGAAACGATTTTTGAGCCGAACGACGCCAAAGGGACCCCGCCTTGCGGGGGTACCAAATATATCTTTGCGATAGCTGTTGACAATAAGGGTAATATTTACCTGGGCACTGGCCCGGAAGGTAAGGTTTATCGCATAGACCCGTTTGACCCCGCTTCCACAGGGCTTGTTTATGACAGCCTGGACAAGAACATACTCTCACTGGCAATCGGTGAAGACGGCTTTGTTTATGCCGGCAGTGACAAGCGGGGGTTGATATATAAGATAGACCCGCGTGCTAAAACGGCAACAGTTTTATACGATAGCGACCAGCCTGAGATTACAGCGCTGCTGTTCAGGGAACAGAACGAGTTGTATGCTGCGGCGACGTCGGCCAAGATTACTCAGGCCGAAACGAAATTTGCCGCACAGTTTCCTCTGAGTGGTCGGCCTGAGGTCAAATCGGAAAATGCAAAAGCAGCCTCAGAAAGCGAAGGCGGACGCAAACTTGAAATTCCAAATACACAAAATGGAGCCGGCGGAAAGGGTTCCGAGCAAAAACCACCTGTCCCCAAGCCGCCCAAGCCGGGTAAAGCCAGTTACATATACAAGATAACCAAAGACGGTTACGTGACCGACGTTTTCAGCGAGGCTGTGGTTCTCTTCTGCCTGGCAGCACAACAGGGCAATCTGCTTATCGGGACGGGTAACGACGCACAGCTTTTCACCATCGACCCGGCCGCCGAGCAGGAAGCCATTGTTTACGAGGACGAGCAGGCATCACAGATAACGGCGGTAACTGTATCCGGGGAGGACGTATATCTCGGGACGGCAAATCCGGCAAAGTTGATAAAGCTAAGCAAGACATTTGCCGCCGAGGGGTCTTACCGTTCTGACTTAATCGATGCCGGTCAGCCGGCGAACTGGGGCAAGCTGCAAATCGAAGCAGACATTCCGCAAGGCTGTAAGGTTATGGTGTCTTCCCGCAGCGGAAACGTTAAAGATGTAAACGACCCGACTTTTTCGGATTGGACCGAGCCGGCCGAAATCACAGGGCCGATACAACTGCGCTGCCCGCTCGGCCGGTTCTGTCAGTACAAACTTGTTCTCCAAAGTACAGATGGAGCGAAAAGTCCGCTTGTCAGGGAGATTGCCGTTGCCAGTACTGTGCCGAATCTGGCGCCGAAAGTTGAATCCGTCAATGTAAGTCGAATCGAAGCAGCCGGCAAAATGGGAATGTTCAAAATCAACTACAAGGCTAAAGACGACAACGCAGACAAGCTCATTTACAAAATCGATTTTAGAAAACTTGGAAGAACAAGCTGGATTGAGCTGGAGGACGAACACGAAGCCGACAGCTTCGAATGGAATGGAAAGACCGTTGAAGACGGACGATATGAAGTCAGAATAACCGCAAGCGACGAAAGAAGCAATACGACCGCAACCAAATTGACAGGCACCAGAATAAGCGACCCCGTAATAGTCGATAACACCGGGCCGGATATTAAAGAATATGTCGTTGAGGAAGATCAGAAAACGGTGACGTTGAAGCTGCGAGTGGTCGATGAATTCAGCGCAATCGGCAAGGCCGATTATACCATTGACAGTAATACCGAGTGGATAGGCGCTATGCCGGACGATTTGGTCTATGACACTATGGATGAAGATTTCACAATCGCAATTGAAGATTTGAAGGCCGGCGAACATATAATCGCAGTCAGGGTCAGCGACCAGGTCGGCAATACAACGTACAAAACTTTCGAGGTCGTCAGGGCAGGTGACTGATTATCGTGCGGTATGTCAAGTTTGAAAAAATCGCCCAGATTGTCGAATCGCTTTGCATTGCAGCCGGCTATGAACTTCCCGATGATGTTTTAGCGGCTCTCCATCAAGCAGCACAAAAAGAATCCAATCCGCGGGCCGCAAAGATATTAAAACAGCTTATCGAGAACGCCCGCATAGCAGCAGATGAAAAAGTACCGCTGTGCCAGGATACCGGTCTTGCGGTAGTCTTTGTCGAGCAGGGCTGTGAAATGGCCGTAAAGGCAGAAGCAGGCCGAACGTTATTCGACGCGATTAATTGTGGCGTCGCCGCCGGTTACGAAAAAGGTTACCTGCGAAAAAGCGTCGTCGCCGAGCCTCTAAATAAACGCGCCAACACCGGCACAAATATCCCCGCCATAATTCACCATACGATTGTTACGGGCGATAAGTTAAAGATAAGCCTTATGGCTAAAGGTGGCGGCTGTGAGAACAAAAGCCGGTTCAGAATGTTCAGGCCTACCGAAGACAGAAGCGAAATAATCGATTGGGTTGTCGATGTTGTCGGAACAGCCGGTGCCGATGCCTGCCCGCCGTTTGTCGTCGGCGTGGGAATTGGGGGTGATTTTGAACTAAGCTGTCTGCTGAGCAAAAAGGCGCTCTTGCGCAACCTGAACGACAGAAACAGCGACGCGTTTTATGCAAAGCTTGAAGCGGATTTGCTTTCCCGAATCAATGCGCTCGGTCTGGGACCCCAGGGACTCGGCGGCGATACCACCGCTTTGGCTGTTCTGGTTGAGACCGCTCCGTGCCATATCGCCTCACTGCCGGTGGCGGTCAATATCGAATGCCACAGCCACCGGCACAAATCGGCGGTTATTTAAGCCGATATAAGCACAGTAAGGGTAATGTATAAAATGTATTGGTGAAACGCATATTTCTCCTTGTAAACCTTTTACTTATATTGCATAATTAACATGCAATATATAGCTGAACTAAGGGCAACTTTTACTCTAATAATGAGGTTCTTACAAGATGGAAGGTTTCAATCGCGAAAGTCGACAGAGTATTTACTTTGAGGTGAGCTACGTAATAGCAAACCAGTGGCACTCCGAGACAATGCAGCGCCTGGACTTCCAAAAGTCACTGGCCCAAAAGCAGTTGGATTTTCCTCAAACCAATGTGGGAACCCACGGTCTCACATTGGTTCGAACAGAACCATCTGCCTTGCAGGTAAAATTAGCCTCATTAGGTCCCCGAGTCTCAAATATTTCAATAAGTTCAAAAAGACCCGCGCATAGCACCGAGCTGTTTTGCAAGGAAGCTGAAGCCGTGTGCGATGCCTATCGCCAAACCTGGTTAAAGCAGCAGTGCCAAATTCTTCAATGCAACGCCAGAATCCAGCATCTATATAGCTGTCAGGGTCATGCGTTCAAGTATTTGTGGGAGGACAGGCTCGGGCAAGAACCGCAGGATTTTCACTACTTAGGCAAACGGCCCGTTTTAGGCGGTGGGCTCCGCCTGGTTATGCCGCCTATTAAGGAGGACGCAGAGCCCGTCCATATCGAAATAAAAATAGAATCTTTCTTTCCGGAATTGGGAAAAATATTTATCGAGACGTTCTTTGTTTGGCCCAAACCAAGATTGTTAACGAAGAACGAAAAGTTCGACCCGGAACTACGTTTGAAACGCGTGGAAGAATATGCGGTAAATGAGGTCTGTGATTTTCTCTTACAGCCTGAGACCGAGGAGTAAAAGGCTGCAAAGTGTTTCCGCCGACACCGGCAAATGCTAAGCACCACCGCCGCAAACACCAATCAGCGGCTACTTCGTAACAACGTTTGCCTGCTTTTGCTGTTTTGCAAGCCACGTAAGGGCTGCTTCATATATGATTTCGTGACCACCGTCGAAAATTGTAATTCGTGCCTTGCCGGAACTCCGCCTGAATAACGGGACCTTCTTTCCGTAAGTTGGGTCAACCAATTTTTTCTTCAGGTCCGATGGAACCTGAGCTTTTTCCACAAAATATTTGATGCTCTCTTCAGAGATACGGTCCTTCTCCACAGCAACGATATTGAAAACCTGCAGGCAATGACTGACAGGAACACCTCCGGAGTGATGGCCGTCTCTTATACCAGCGTTTATGTCCAGCGGCAGATGCACTGCTTTTTTGAGATAGCTGATCGGCGACCTTTTCTTGTACTCAAGGTCAACTGCCGGATCGGTGTCGGGAGGACCGCCGCAGGACTTGACGATGTCGTCGGCGTGGCCAGACCCAAGCCTTCTGCATTCAAAATACCACGCCCGCAGATCCATGATGGGAACCCACGCCGACACCCCCGCCCATATATCCGGAGCTCTGCCCGCCATCAATAACGATGTATAGCCCCCTCCCGAAACGCCCACCAGGTATATGCGATTGGGATCCACATTTGCATTGTCCTTGGCGTAATCCACCGCACTGATAATATCGGCGACAACCAATTCTGAGCCGGTAGCCTGCCTGGTCCGGTTAGGCCCTCTGAAATTCGGGTGTATAAAAATCCAGTCCTTCTCAATGCACCACTTAGCGTACGGAACAGACATCTTTTGCATGTAGTTTCCCGACCAGGTGTGCAAAGCAACCAGCAAAGGTGCGGCCTTCTTTGTTGTCGTTGGTGCATAGAAAAGAGCCGGCTGCAAGGTGGAATCCGCAGAGCTGATATACTTGATTTCGTTGACCTCCTCCGGCCACGCAGGCGTATCTTTCGCTTGGCACTTGTATGGGCCGAGCATACAGGCCGCTGGCACTACCATTGCTGCAAACGACAATAATTTTTCACGTATTGGTTTCATCTGCATTCCTCATTTCTGGCCTAATTGTTCACCACATAGGTTTGCGATGGCGACGTAACCTTCGGGCGATAGCTGTTCGGGACGATTATTCGGGTCGACAGATGCCCGCCCAAAGATATCCTGCCAATTATTGATTCCGGCGAGCCTGCCCTGCGCAAGCTTTGTGCAGGTCCTGAGCATCTTTCGGCGGTGCTGCATAAAGAGACTCGCGACCTCGCTGAAAAGCTCCATATTTTTAATACGGCTTACCTTGTCGTGTTTGCGGACAAAGCTAACCATCGCCGAATCGACCTGCGGCAGCGGCCAAAAGACCGTTGGCTTCAATACCCTCATCATTTTTACATCGCCGGTTGCGCTGAGGAAAATGCTCAACGTGCCGTAATCGCCGCAACCCGCTGAGGCAGTCATTCTGTCGGCGACTTGTTTTTGAACCGTCACGTACATACCATCTGCCACCGTCGGCCCTGTAATCAAATTCACCATTACGGGCGAGGCTACATTGTAAGGCAGATTTGCGACCAACAGGAGCCGGCCGGTGTATTTCTTTCGCCGCTGCTCTAATGTGTCCGTGACGCTTTGGCTGATAATGTTTTTGGTCTCAAGGATATCGGCGTTTATAATCTCGACATTTTTGGCTTTGGCGAGTTCCCTTTTTGCAATTTTGGCCGCGAGTTCGTCAATCTCGACTGCAAGACAACAGCCGGCCTTGTCCGCCAATGCCTCAGTCAAAGAGCCTGTGCCGCAGCCGACTTCGAGCACAATATCATTATTGCCGATATGAGCCGAGTCAACGAGCAGTCGCATCAGATTCAAATCAATGAGGAAATGCTGGCCGAGTCGTTTGTTTGGGAAAATGCCCGCCGATGCAAGCAACTGCTTAATTTGCTGCTTAGTCTGCATGGGAATCAGGTGTTCGCGGCATTGGCGAGTTGATAAGCCTTTTTCGTCGCCGCCATTTGAATTGCCGTCTTTATGGCCGACTTCATACCGGCCGGGCTGGCAAGGTTTTGCCCGGCAATATCGAAAGCCGTGCCGTGGGCAGGTGACGTTCTAATTATTGGAATGCCGATGGTAACATTAACAGCTTCTTCAAAAGCGAGCAGTTTCACAGGAATCATTCCCTGGTCGTGATACATCGCAACGACCCCATCAAACTCACCCTGAGAGGCCCGTAAAAAGAGCGTGTCGGCAGGGAACGGACCAACGCAGTTTATACCTTGTTCCTGTGCCAAAAGAATCGCCGGTGATATTATCCGCTGTTCCTCATCGCCGAATTGGCCGTTTTCCCCGGCGTGCGGATTAAGCGCCGCCACACCAATTTTGGGGGCTTCGATATTGAAATACTCCTTTAGTGCGTCATTTAACAAATCTATTGGCTCGAAGACACAGCCGATTGTAAACTTGTGCCGAACTTCAAACAGCGCCTCGTGAATCGTCGCCAGCGCCAGCTTTAGCGGACCGGCGACGAACATCATTACTTTTCGCTTCGATTTGCACCGCTCGGCCAGCATCTCGGTATGCCCCGGCCAGTCGGCGCCGGCCAGCTTCCAACTGGTTTTGTTGATTGGCGCGGTCACCACCGCATCGATTATTCCCGCCCGGGCGGCGTCGATAGCATCGAGACAGAACTTTATCGATGATTCCCCGGCTGCCACGCTGGGCCTTCTGATCCAGGGGGCCAGAGAATATTCATCATAGTCGGCTACAACAACTTTGTAAGGATAATCCCTGCTGATTTTTTCGTGCTGATGACGACCCCAGAAAGGCTCGATCTCGGCCCGGTCAGCGGCATAATAGAGTTGCTCTTCCATACCGAAAACAATAAATTTCGCAGACCGGCGAAGCTCCGGGTCAGCCAACGCCTTGACAACAACCTCCGGCCCGATTCCCGCAGGGTCGCCCATCGTTACTCCTATCACCAACTGCTCAGCTATCGAATTATTACCATTTATTTTGTTCATGTTCTCGTATCGCGTTCGACGCTGCAGCCTAAAAGCCCAACTGTTTCAGTTTTTCTACCGTCAGTCCTTGCTCTTGTGGCAAAATCTTTTCAAGCTGTTTCCTTATTATCTTGGCGATTATGTCGGTCTCGATATTCACCGTATCGCCGACCCTCGCGGTGCCCAGCGTAGTCTTCCGCAGCGTTTCAGGTATTATAGCGGCAAGGAAGCTGTTTTGGTTCATATTCGCTACCGTCAAACTTATTCCATCAACAGCAACGGAGCCTTTAACTACCATTTGGTCGAGCAATTCAGGGCTGGCGGCAAATCTTATATCGGCAAATTCACCGCGCCTATCGACTGCTTTAATCGTTGCTGTGCCGTCAATATGGCCTTGGACGATGTGGCCGCCAAGCCGGTCGGTGGGCTTTAGCGCCCGTTCAAGGTTGACTGGTGATGAGGGTTTTAGTCTGCCCAGAGTCGATTTTGCGAGCGTCTCGCCGCTGAGGCCAAAGCTCGCCAGACCGCCTTCGAGCTTGCTGACGGTCAGACAAACGCCGTTTACAGCTATGCTATCGCCGATTCCGGTCTCTTCGGCCAGTTCGCCCAAATCTACGGTCATCTGCATCGCGCCTGCGCTTTGGCGAACCGACGTTACCCTGCAAACTGCTTCTATAAGCCCTGTGAACATCTGAAACTGACTATTTACTATTGAAAAAAATAAAACTAAACGGTAGAATCAATTATATATATTCAATAGTCAATTATCAATTATCAATTAGTAGAGGCCGGTGATAATTATGAGCACGTTCTGGCTGAAAGTGGCAGCTGTTGCCGTTGTTGTTCTGGGCTCGATTGTTGCGGTTATCAGCTTTTTGCCTTCTAGCAAAAAGTCCCCTCCAAAGACCTTCTACGACGTTGCCGAGCAAGACAGAGAGAAGTTCCTGAGCAAGCCCGAACCAGTGAGTCCGACGGAATCAGAAACACCTACGCCCGAGCATAAACCCAACGAAAAAACGAGCGCCAGCCGATTCACTGGCACTGAACATGAACTACCTGAGAGCCCAAAGACAATCACACTTTATTTCAGCGAACTGTCCGAGATAGAAAATATAGAAGCTGAGAGACTCCTGAACGTGGCTGTCCCCGGGCGCAGTATCGGGCGGCTGCCAGGGCCCGGTTTTAAGCTTATGGTGGACAGCTGTCGTCAAATAATCGACAGATGGCCCGAAAGTTGGTATGCCTACCGAGCCAAACAGATGTTGGCGGATATGCCAGAGCGCTTTCGGCCGCGATACGACATTACGGAGGAGGAACTGGATATGAGCAGATTCGCCGAACCCAGACCAGGAACCAAACCTTTCGTAGTCGAGAAATCTGAATGAATGCGGCAGCGTCTACCAGCCAAATACCTGTGATTTCCTTAACCGCTGATTGTCTGCCCGAGGCCTGGGAGAAAGCTGTCCTGGCGGTGTGGGATAAAGGCCTTGAGGTTAAAACTCAGTATGATAAGCCTGAAGACCCGCCGAGTAAAGATGCAACGGTTATTGTTACGGTCACTAATCCGCTTGGCGAGCCGAGAATTCACAAAAATTTCCCAGGTGGACCCGCAGAGCTGGAGGTGTATCGGCAGGAAGTAGTCAGCGGAATTCACGACCACTGGATTGACCCTGCTGCCGGCAAATGGACCTATACCTATCACGAACGCCTGTTTGCATACTGTCCGGTGCAAGAGAGCCATTCTGCCGGGCCGTTAAATAAGATCGACCAGATTCAACATATTATCGATTGTTTGTCCAAAGCAGGCCACAGCAGAAGAGCACAGGCGATAACGTGGATACCCCTCGCCGATACAAAAACAGACCATCCACCTTGTCTTCAAAGAATATGGTGCCGCTTGGTGCCCGACGAAACGGGCGAACCATCACTTAATATGAATACGTACTGGCGCAGCAGAGACCTGTACAAGGCCTGGTTTATGAATGTATATGTGCTTACCGACCTTCAGAGAATAATTGCTGAGCGAATTTCCCGGAAAATTGGTCAGCCGGTGACTGTAGGCAGATATGTCGATATAAGCGATTCACTGCATATCTACGGCAGCTACTTCGACGAGGTCGCCAAAGAGACCGAAAAGATGCGGCAAAGCCCATTCAGCGAACGGGCCTGGGAAAGCACGCACCCGGCTTTTGAAATGATGACCCAGGAGGCCAAAGAAAAACTCGCACAAGACCCCGACTGGTATGCAAAGGCCAAAGGCTGAAATCAAATTAGCACTGAAAAGGGGCAAGACAATGACTTTAATCGTCAGCGGCGAAAAAATTGAAGACTCGGTAATACAGCAGGAAGTTGAACGCTTAAGACCCCATTATGAGCAGGTGTTCAGGGACAAAGACCCCGAAGAGCGAGAGGCCCAGCTGCTTGATTGGTCCAGAGAAAATGTCGTTGAGAGAGTCCTGGTCGATCAGCACGCCAGGAAACACGGCAGGCAAATACCAAAGGCTGAAGTTGATGCAGCCTTCGAACAAATAAAGAAACAACGTGCAGATGGTGAGCAGCTTAACAAAGAATCTGGAACTGATGACGAAAAAGAAATAAAAGAACAAATCGAATTACATATGAAAGTTGAGCGGCTGCTTCAAGACCTCTGCAAGGACCTGCCTGAGCCGTCGAAAGATGCTGTCCGACAATTCTATAAGGAAAATAAAGAGCGGCTCAAGTCCGCTGAACAAGTCCGAGCGGCCCACATAGTTAAGCATATAAGCGGACAAACAGATGAACCGACTGCGTATCAGATGATGATAAAAGCGCAGGATGAATTGAAAAACGGCGCGCCTTTTGAAATGCTGGTCGCAAAATATTCCGACTGTCCCGATAACGGTGGTGACCTGGGCTACATCACAAGAGGCCAGATGGTCGAAGAGTTCGAAGATGTCGTTTTCAATTTGGGCATCGCAGAAGTAAGTGACGTTTTTCGCACCCGCTTCGGGTTCCATATAGCCAGGCTGTACGATAGAAAGCCCGCAGTTATACCCCCCCTTAAAGAGGTAAAAGACCAGATAGTCGACGAGCTCAAACAGCGGATGCGCAACAACGCTGTCGACGAGTTTGTGGACCGGCTAAAAAGTAAGGCCAAAATCGAAGAAGTATAAAAGGTGTTTCTTTTATCCGGAAACTTATCGGGCCATTATAAAAAAACAAAAATCGTGAGGTTTAATTTGCCCCTTTGCTGTTTTCGTATTATACTTTACTTGAAGGTTGGGCAAATAAAGCGGGCAAGGCCGCCTTAGTTGTTTATCTGAGCGTGGCTGCCTATAGACAAATTAAAAAATAAGCTCAGCTTCATACTCCCGCCGGGAGGAAATCTGATGCCAGCCAGGCGGGATCAAAAACAGCTCCTCTGCCTTATGTGAAGGCTTTGAATAGAACCTTATGGGGGGGCCATGTAAGTTTCTTTCCGAGTTGGGGCCTCTGCGGCGCTCGTCGCAGAGGTCTTTTTTTTACAAAAAATCACAGGCAAAAAAGGCTGTGAGTTTTTTTTAATTATTTCTCTTAGTACTTATCCTGGCGTAGATTGAGAGCGGCCAAAATAAAATTTAACAGCTTCTGATTCAGGCCATTCGTAGTTTGCTGCAAGTTTTTATTTGACATACTATATGCTGGGGTTAGAATATGCAGACCGGCGAGATGTAGTGCTATTTTATCCAATCTCGCATGGTTACTGATAGATTTTTTAAGGGAGACTCGGCTTGTGAAATGCCCCTTTTGTAAGGAAGATGACGATAAAGTTGTCGATTCGCGGTCAAGCGATGCCGGCAGAGTAATAAGACGCCGGCGCCAGTGTCTGGCGTGCGAAAAACGTTTTACCACCTATGAAAAAATAGGTGAAAGTTTCAAGCTCTACGTCGTCAAGAAGGATAACTCCCGCGTTCCCTACGACAGGGATAAAATCATCGCCGGTTTGCAGAAGGCTTGTTACAAAAGACCTGTTTCGGCTGAACAAATTCAGCAAATAGCCGACAAGATTGAAGAGGGTGTGTTCCGGGATTTCGACAAGGAAGTGTCATCGTCTTTTATCGGCGAAAGCGTGATGAAACACCTTCGCGTCGTTGATAAGGTGGCATATATTCGCTTCGCAAGTGTCTATCGCCAGTTCCAGGATGCGGGCGAGTTGATCGAGGAGGTAAGTCAGGTTATTCAGGAAACCGACTATACTGGGCAGCCGAAGCTTTTCGAAGAATGACGAGTAAAAGACACTGCCGGCTGCAGGATAAAGGATTCAGTGCATTTGTTAAGATAAACAAGGATGTGAAAAGGGAGGTACACAAATGCAGCTCAAAGTCATAAAGGCCGATGGAAGTATCGAAGAATATTTACACACAAAGGTCATTGGCACTATCAGCAATGCTCTCGGCAGGATTGACCAGGCCGACATTCACATTGCAGAACAACTGGCGGAAGTGGTCACATACTTTCTTTATCACAAACAAAAACCCCTTGTTGTAACCAGCAGCGAGATACTCTCGATAATTGAGGCGGTTTTGACGACAACAGGGTACGAAGATGCCGCAATCGTGCTCAGTGAGCATCATTTCGAGCGTAAGCTTAAGCGTTCGAGAATTGAAGTCGTCTCGGTTGATATTCAACAATTGTCCGATGCCGACCTGCTTGCCAACGTGGGCGAATCGAGCAGCAGAAGTCGGTGGGACAAGTCCAGAATAGTCGAGGACCTGGTGACAAAACACGCTGTCGGCCGACAAACGGCACGCACCATTGCTTCGATGGTTGAAGAGAAAATATTCAACATGGGGGTCACGCTGGTCTCGGCCAGTTTGATGAAACAACTCGTCCTGGGCGATGCCGCCGCCGTCCTGCGCGCCGAGCGCCAACTCCAAACCGTCTAAGAAACCTTTATTGCCCCCTGTTTATTACTAAGGCGGGAGCACCTTAATTAGTATCTGTTGTGGAAAGTAAAAATCGATGATGTCACCCCTGCGAAAGCAGGGGTCCAGAGCGAAAAAGCTGGATTCCCGCTTTCGCGGGAATGACAAATGCGTTTTCCGCAACAGGAACTAATTAGTGATTTTTTGAGACTGTAGCAAGATTACAGAGCATGCTGTTTGGTAGCCAATTGTCGTTTGCAGCAAAATCGTAGGAAAACCCGAGTTTAACGTTTGAATCTGCCACAACAGCAGGTCGGAAGTCGTGATTGGCAAATTTAGATCTTCTATAAGCCATTGTAGCCAAACGCTTTAGGGCCTATTAGCTCTGTAAAGCTACTACAGTCTCGATTTTTTGCAGAAATATGCCGGGCGCGGGGCGGAAAAAGAATTTTCGGTTGACGAAAGGGCCATAATGTGGTATAAGTGGAAATAAGCAGTTTTTGCCGATTTTTGGTGCAGAGGTCGGCGGTTTTTCGTGAAGAGAATTGAAGAGTGTGGTATAAGGCCCACGAAATTTATGCTTTTTGGCATTTGGGCAAACGAAATATAGTGTGATAATCTGATTTTTGAAAGGAGGAGTACTATGTGTAGAAAATTGTTTGTTTTAGTTTCAGTTGTATTGGTGCTGGCTGTGGTCAATTGCGCTTCAGCTCACTCTGCTCTTTGGACCAATACTGCCCCCGATGATGACTCCTGGTGCAACCCTGCGAACTGGGATCCCTGTGGTGTACCCGACGCAAATGCAGATATCAACTGCCCACCCGAGCGTGGGCCTGTAATCGATTGCGACGTGGAGTGTCTTGAAATCCGGGGCCCTGTAGGAGGTGATCCTCTGGGCGGGGGAGACTGCAGTCAGGTTATGGATGTAATAGGCGCAATTGTGAGGACTGGCAGGTGGAGATTTATGGAAGGGGGCGGCGGACCGGCCACCGTTAATATAATTGACAGCGGTGTTAGTATCGGCGGTAATTGGAGATGGGCTGATGATTCCGGCGGATATGGCATAGCTAATGTCATCGGCGGCAGCGTGACCTGTGGTCGTATTAAGGTCGGCGACCAGGGTGGGGGCGAACTTAATATAAGTGGCGGTGCGACTGTTACGGTGGGGGGAGAGATGGACTTTTCGGGTAACGCGGCGTCTTCGTTGACTGTAGACGGCGGGTCACTGGAGGTGGGGGTCAAGCTTCAACTGGGCAGTACCCTGGTCAAGGTTAATCTGGATGCGGGGACGATTCATTGCGCCACATTAGATGTCGAAGGAGCGTACGCCATTGATATCAACG
>Ga0209979_1000316_pt1 | contig 69201 bp, 57 predicted proteins | sample AnhtaG_FD_183114 | JGI IMG/M metagenome (GOLD analysis project Ga0209979, IMG submission 183114) | Deep subsurface microbial communities from Anholt, Denmark to uncover new lineages of life (NeLLi) - Anholt_01485 metaG (SPAdes) (version 2) | ecosystem: Environmental > Aquatic > Marine > Oceanic...
CCTGAAACCGAGCAGCTTTTGACTCGCTGGGGCAAAAGTTGCGTGTTTTTGAACCTGCTGACCTGAGCTCTCCTTCAAACGGTTTTTTCCACCCACTGCCCTTCGCTTATGCGCTTAAAAAATTGATGAAGGGATGGCGTAAAAAATCTGATAGGGAGCGAGGCCATTCCCAAATACTCACTGATTATTATCTTCATAAAATGGAAGAGAACTGAGTTTTTCTCTATTTTTTCCCTATTTACTATTCGACATCCACCATTTACAATTGATTTAACATGAAAAAAGTGGCCCTTATCAGCTTTGGATGCGCAAAAAACCTCGTTGACAGCGAAGTCATGCTGGGCTATCTGGATAGAGCGGGATATACCCTGATCTCAAGTCCTGAGGAAGCAGATATTTTGATTCTTAACACATGCGGCTTCATTGAACCTGCTAAAGAAGAAGCACGTAATGCTTTAATCAAGGCGACTAACCTCAAAAGAAAAAACAAAGAAAAAATAGCCGTTGCCGTAGGATGTTATGTTGAAAGATATAAAGACTCCCTTGTAGAAAAATACCCGGAAATCGATATCTGGTTAGGAGTCAAAGATTTCGATAAGATCGTACAGGTAATCGAGGGCAAACCATTTAATAAATCTAAAAATTGCTTCCTCTATGACCATACATCCCCCCGCCTTATCCAGACTCCCCCGGTATGGACATACGTCAAAATATCTGAAGGCTGTTCCCACGAATGTTCCTTCTGCGCCATCCCGCTAATCAAAGGACCTTACCGGTCTCGTCCCATCTCTTCAATCCTTCAGGAAGTCGAAGAGCTCTCCCTCCGGGGAGTCAAAGAAATAAATCTCATCTCTCAGGACACAACTTTTTTTGGCCGTGATCAAGGGCTGGAGGATGGATTGAGCCATCTCCTCCGGCAACTTCTCAAAGTAAAAAAAATCGATTGGATCCGGATCCTCTATGGTTACCCTGAAGAAATAAGCGATTCTCTTTTAGAAATCATGCAGGAGGAAAAAATTTGCTCGTATCTTGATATCCCCTTTCAACATTCAAATCCGCAGATCCTGAAAAAAATGAAAAGAGGAATGGACATGAGGAGGGCTCTAAAATTTATCCAGAAGATAAGGAAAAAGCTGCCTGACGCAACTCTCCGGACATCCCTCGTAGTTGGCTTCCCGGGTGAGGGCAAGAGAGAATTTACCGATTTGAAAAAATTCGTCCATGAAGCAAAATTTAATCATCTAGGTGTCTTCACTTATTCAAAAGAAGATGGGACAGCTTGCTCCTCACTTGGTGACCCTGTCAAAGAGAGTGTAAAAAGAAAAAGAAAAGAGAAAATCATGGAAATTCAAATGGAAATATCACAGAAGAACAATAAAAAATATCTGAACAAACACATTGATGTCCTGATTGAGGGAACGCTTAAAGAAAACTCAAACATATTAATTGGGCGGGGAAAATTCCAGGCTCCTGAAGTTGACGGCAAAATTCTGATGGAAACAAACGGAAAATTATCTGAAGTGGTAAACACTATCCAAATGGTTGAAATCACAGGTTGGGATGTATATGATTTATACGGAAAATTATCTCAATGAAATCCTTGTCAAAAATTATTGCAATTTTTTTTGGTGTGGGCTACTTTCCTGTCGCTCCTGGCACTTTAACAAGCCTGCTAGTCGTTGTCCTCTATAAATTCTACCTCTATAAATTAAGCTGGCCTTTTTATCTTCTGCTCGTTTTTATTCTCTTTTTTGTGGGTGTTTCGGTCTCAACAAAATATTCATTAGAGCTGAAAAAGAAGGACCCTAGAAAAATCGTGATTGATGAGGCAGTTGGCCAACTTCTTGTTCTCTTCCGGATGAGCGAAGCCTGGTTTCCTATTCTATCCTGCTTCCTCCTCTTCCGTTTCTTTGATATTATTAAACCTTACCCCATAAGAAAAATCGAAACCCTCCCAGAGGGATGGGGAATCATGATGGATGACATCATTGCTGCGGTGTACGCAGGCGTGCTTTTTAATCTTTACTTGATTTTAAAATGAAGAACAAAAAGGACTATAAAATAGAGATTTTAGCCATTGGCTCTGAGCTTCTTACTCCTTACTACCAAGACACTAATTCTCTCTATTTAACAGAACGTTTTAATGACCTGGGAATGGAAGTCTTTTATAAAACAATAGTGGGAGATGACTGGGACAATCTAGTTCTATCTATTAAGCAGGCTTTAGACAAATCAAACCTTATTGTTGGCATGGGCGGCCTTGGCCCCACAAAAGACGACAGAACTCGAGAGGCTTTTGCCACTGTGCTTCAGAGAAAGCTCATCTTTAAAAAAACGATTCTCAAAAAAATCGAAGAGAGATTTAATCGCAGAAAGCTTTCCATGCCTGCTGTAAACAAAAAGCAGGCCTATATCATAAACGGAGCAGAAGTCCTTGAAAACAGGAATGGTACGGCTCCTGGCTTATGGCTTGATACAGGGACTAAAATAATCATCCTTCTGCCCGGCCCTCCCCATGAACTTAAGCCCATGTTTGAATCCTCAGTCTGGACACGCCTACAAAATTTCAGAACAGATTATTCGGTCCGTAAAATATTAAAAATTACAGGACTAACTGAATCCAAGATCGAAACTCTTCTCACAGACCTCTATCCCCGGGAGCCAGGTCTCAAGATCACAACCCTTGCCTATCCCGGCCAGATAGAAATCCACATCACCAGCCATTCAAAGCAGAGTCAGGACCTGGCAGAGAAAAAAACCCAAAAACTGATAAAAAACATACTTAAAAGGCTTAAAGAAAATGTCTTTTCTACCTCAGGTGAAGAGCTTGAGGCTGTGATTGGGAGGCTTTTAAAGCACAAAACAAAAACCCTGGCTACAGCTGAATCATGTACCGGAGGCTTTCTTGGCCACCGCATCACAAATGTCCCAGGTAGCTCAAACTATTTCTTACACGGCGTAGTGACCTACAGCAACAATGCAAAAATGAATAACCTGGGAGTTCCCTCTGATTTAATCGAAAAACACGGAGCTGTTAGCTCCCAGGTCGCCGAGGCCATGGCTAAAGGGATCAGAGAAAAAGCACAAGCAAGTTTTGGCCTTGCCATAACCGGAATAGCAGGTCCAACAGGTGGAACCCCGGAAAAACCCGTAGGCCTAGTTTATACTGCCCTTGCCTGGGATAAAGAAACAGAAGTCTCAAAGAACCTTTTTTTAGGGAACCGGGAGACCATAAAATTCCAGTCCAGCCAAAAAGCCCTGGACATGTTACGAAGACATCTGTTTAAATTCCACATAAGTAAAGAGGACTGAATTGAGAACTTTTATCGCTATCAACCTCAGTCAGGAGATAAAAAAAACACTCTCCCACCTTATCGATGAACTTGACATGCTTGATAAAGGGAAGAAAAAAATAAGATGGATAAAACAAGAAGGCAAACATTTAACTCTTAAATTTTTGGGGGAAATCAGCCAGGAAAAAGCACTTGAAATTAAAAATGTTCTGGAAAGGATTTCAGAAAAATTCAAACCTTTTATTCTTAAAATCAAAGGGACCGGCCGCTTCCCTCCAGGAGGAAAAAATCCAAGGGTGCTCTGGGTCGGGATCGAAGAAGAGAAAACCCTGTTTGCACTCCAATCTCAATTGGAAGGAGAGATGGAAAAATTGGGCTTTCCAAGAGAACAGCGGAAATTTCGTCCTCATCTCACGCTTGGCAGAGTCAAAACTTTCTCCAGTCTCAGAGAAACGCTTCTTCTTATTGATAAATACAGGGAAAGAAATCTTGGAGAAATGGATGTGGAAAAAATCACTTTTATCCAGAGTGTTCTCAAACCAACAGGAGCAGAATATTCTGTAATTTCTGAGGTCGAACTTAAATGAAAATACTTCTAGCCCTCCTATCTTATTTTTTTGGAGCCATCCCTTCGGGATATATCTTTTTTCATTTGAGCGAAAAAAGGACATCCGAAACTTTGGGAGCCAAGCTACAGGAGCTACTAATGTTCTCCGCCTTAAAGGCTTTAAATATGCTCTTCCAGTTGGTCTGTTTGATGTTTTCAAAGGGTTCCTGCCAGTTTTTTTGGCTTTAATATTATTTCAAGATAAACTCCTTGCGCTGGCTTGCGCTTCTTTAGCTGTTTTGGGCCACTGTTTTCCTGTCTTTATTAAGTTTAAAGGAGGAAAAGGCCTGGCGACCACATTTGGTGCTTATGCTGTATTAGCTTTTAAGCCTTTTCTTCTCAGTGTGGCCATTTTTTTAATTGTTGCTGGAATAAGCCGGTATGTGTCCCTGAGCTCGCTCCTTGCTGCCCTGAGTTATCCCTTCTTTATCTTCCTTTTTAAAGAAGAAGTTGAAATCGCTTACTTAAGTTTTGCTCTTTTTTTGTTGATTATGTTTATGCATCGGGGCAATATTAAAAGGCTTATTAAAGGCAAAGAAAGAAAATTAGGAGAGAAAGCCAAATGAAAGCAAGTGTAATTGGTGGAGGCTCTTGGGGAAGCGCTTTTGCACTTCATCTTGGCAAGCTTGATATAAAAACCCGGCTCTGGATAAGAGAAAAGGATGTTTATGAAGAAACGCTTCAGTTTAAGGAAAACAGAGCTTTTCTGCCCGGATTTGTCTTCCCTCCAACAGTTACTTTTTTCCACAACATGGAAGAAGCCGTGGCATCTTCAGATGTCGTTTTTATTGCTGTTCCTTCTAAATTCTGCCGGCAGATTTATGAGAAGCTCGCCGCCCATCTTTCCTCCAATCATAAAATCGTCAGCCTTACAAAAGGAATTGAAGAAGGTTCTCTAAAAAGAATGAGCGAGGTCATGGAAGAAGTTTTTTCTCCTTTTTTTACCCCACATATTGCTGTGCTTTCTGGTCCAAGCTTTGCCAAGGAAGTTGTAGAAAACCATCCCACTGCAGTGGTTTTAGCCTCAAAAGAGGAAGACCTGGCTAAAAAAGCACAACATCTTATCTCATCTCCTACTTTCCGCACTTACACATCAGATGATATAGCTGGGGTAGAACTTGCAGGATCTATAAAAAACGTCATCGCAATAGCAGCCGGAATTTCAGATGCCTTTTTATTCGGCAGTAATTCTGTTGCAGCTTTAGTAACAAGAGGGATTGCTGAAATGACAAGATTAGGGTTAAAATTAGGAGCCAAGATGGAAACTTTTGCCGGATTAGCAGGTATCGGTGACCTTGTGCTCACCTGCACAGGGAAATTAAGCCGTAACCGTTATATCGGTTTAGAAATGGGGAGAGGAAAAAATCTCCCTGAAATAGTTTCCGCCATTAAAATGGTAGCCGAAGGAGTAACCACGACTCTTTCTGTCCACCAACTGGCAGAAAGGGAAAAAGTGGAGATGCCTATCTGCGAACAAATATATCAGGTGCTTTATAAAAATAAAGATCCCAGGACTGCTCTTCAAAACCTGATGGCAAGAAAATTAAAAAGTGAATATACAGCACAACAGGAGGAAATAAATGAGACCTAAATTAACCATTATTTTTTTCATCTGTCTGAATATGCTTCTTTGTGCTTCACCTCAGAAAAAAATTGAAAAAGCGAGGGAGAAAGACCCTCTCCACCAGTGCAACATGGGTTTATTCCATCTGAACGAAGGAAATATCGATGAAGCCATTAAATATCTAAATAAAGCTCTCTCGCTTAATCCCCGCTACGATCTCGCTTTAAATGCCCTTGGCTTGGCCCATTCTATGAAAGGAAATTTTGCAGAATCTGAGAAGAATTTCCAGAAATGTCTACAAGTTAACCCTTCAATGACTGAAGCTCATAACTATCTTGGAACTGTTTACCAGGAGATGGGATTCATTGATAAAGCTGAAAGAGAATTCAGAATTGCCGCCTTAGATAGAAACTATAAATCAAGGGAGCTCCCTTATTACAATCTGGCAAGATTATACATTCTGAAGGAAAAGCTCACGGAAGCCCTCGAGTATGTCAATAGGTCACTCGAAATAAATGACAGTTTCCGTATGGCTTATAACCTCAAGGGAATCATTTTAGAAAGACAATTAAAATTTGATGAGGCGGTTGAATGCTATAAGGAAGCCCTTAAAAATCTTGAGGTTGGCATTAATCCTAAAGTTTATGTTGATATTAGCTTTAATCTCGGAGTGGTATATTTTAAAAACAATGAGTTTAAAGAGGCAAAGAAAATTTTTGAAAAGATCTCTTCCTATGTCACAGACCTTGATATGAAGGAAAAGATAGACAAGTATTTAAGAATGATCAAATAAAATGGGGACGGTTCTATTTTTATGTTCCTTCCTGCCAACCAGCCAGATATTCCTTCTGCTCTGCGGTAAGCCTGTCAATTTTCACGCCAAGAGTCTTCAACTTCATACGGGCTATCTCCTTATCGATCCTTTCTGGAACAGGATAAACTTTTTTCTCAAAATTCTTCCCCTCTCTAAAAAGATGTAAAACACTGAGTGCCTGATTGGCAAAACTCATATCCATAACTACAGCAGGATGCCCTTCAGCGGCAGCCAGGTTGATTAACCGCCCTTCAGCAAGAAGACAAATTTTTCTTCCGTTTTTTAAAGTGTACTCTTCAACAAAATCCCTTATCTGTCTTTTTTTCCGGGCAAGGTTCTCCAGGGCCGGAATATCAATTTCGACGTTGAAGTGACCGGAATTGGCAACAATAGCACCATCCTTCATCCTTAAAAAATGATCCCGGCTTAAAATGCTTTTATTTCCTGTAGCTGTTACAAATACATCACCGATCTTAGCAGCATCTTTTATAGACATAACCTGATAACCATCCATAACCGCTTCCAGAGCCCTTAGAGAATCTACTTCGCAAATAATGACCTTGGCTCCTGCACCTCCCGCTCTCATAGCTATTCCCCGGCCGCACCATCCGTAACCTACAACAACAAAATTCAATCCAGCAAAAAGAATATTGGTTGCCCTTATAATCCCATCTACCGTACTCTGTCCTGTTCCGTAGCGGTTATCAAAAAGGTGTTTTGTGTTAGCATCGTTGACCGCAATAATCGGATAAAGAAGCACCTTATTTTTAGCCATGCTTTTTAATCGAATTACACCGGTAGTCGTCTCTTCGGTTCCTCCAATAACGCCTTTAAGGAGATTTTTTCTTTTTGAGTGCAGGGTCGACACAAGATCCGCTCCATCATCCATGGTTATATGGGGACCATGATCAAGAGATTGATTGATGTGTCTGTAATATGTCTTGTTATCCTCTCCGTTTATAGCAAAAACAGGCACACTATAGTGTTTTACAAGAGAGGCTGCAACTTCATCCTGGGTACTTAGGGGATTAGAAGCTGTAAGGGCCAATTCCGCTCCTGCATTCTTCAATACCTTCATCAAGTTTCCAGTTTCGCTCGTTACATGTAGACAGGCGGAAATTCTGACTCGCTTTAAAGGTTTCTCTTTGGTGAATTTTTCATTTATAAAACCAAGAACGGGCATATACTTTTGAGCCCATTCCATTTTGAGCTTGCCTTTCTCTGCAAGCTTTAAGTCTTTAACATCGTGTTCCATTCTCCTCTCCTTTTAAGCCTTATTTGCCAACCGCACCTTAGAGTCCGGCATCCTTCCTCAGTGCTTCGTCTATATCAAGTCTTTCCCAGGTAAATTCTTTCTCTGCGCGGCCAAAGTGCCCGAAACAGGCTGTCTCTTTGTAGATGGGACGAAGCAAATTTAATGTCTGGATCATCTCCTTCGGAGAAAGATTAAAATGTTCCCTTATCATTTTTTTTATTCTATCCTCTGATATTTTTGATGTCCCGAAAGAATCCACCATTATTGAGACTGGATGAGGCACTCCGATAGCATAGGCGATCTGAACCTCTAATTTATCTGCAATACCGGCTGCAACTAAATTCTTTGCAACATAACGAGCCATATATGAACCTGAGCGGTCCACCTTAGAGGGATCCTTTCCGGAAAAACACCCTCCTCCATGGCTGCCGACACCTCCGTAAGTATCCACAATTATTTTCCGCCCTGTAACGCCTGAATCTGCAAAAGGCCCACCCCGTTCAAACCGGCCTGTTTCATTAATATAGACCTTAGTATTTTTATCGTACATTTCAGGCGGGATGATCTCTTTAATAACAACATCCTTGATGTCCTCCCTCAAATCGCTCATCTTAACTTCATTGTTATGCTGGGCAGCAATCACAATGGCATCTACTCTTCGGGGTTTATGTCCTTCATATTCAACAGTGACCTGAGATTTCCCATCCGGCCTGAGATAATTTAATGTTTTTTCCTTCCGAACCTGGCTCAGCCGCCTCACGAGCTTATGAGCAAGCATAATAGGTATCGGCATGAGTTCCTCTGTTTCTCTGCACGCATAGCCAAACATCAGGCCCTGGTCTCCAGCTCCTTGTTCACGATCTCCAGTTTCATCAACACCTATAGCAATATCAGGAGACTGCTCATGGATGGAAGAGACAACACAACATGTTTTATAATCAAATCCGTATTCGGCATTCGTGTATCCGATTTGCTTAATTGTGTCTCTGACAACTTTCTGGAACTCGCAATAGCCTTCACTAGTTATTTCTCCTGCGATAAGAACAAGTCCAGTGGTTACTAATGTTTCACAAGCTACTCGACTGTTGGAATCCTGTTTGATAAGATCGTCAAGTATAGCGTCAGAGACCTGATCACAAATCTTATCCGGATGTCCCTCTGTCACAGATTCAGAAGTAAAAAAATATTTTCCCTCTTTACTCATATCTCACCTCATCTGAATTATAGGATGGCAAAATTGCGTAGCAGAAAAATTAACATAAAAAGAACTCATTTTCAATGAAAAAAAGACGGTTCTCTTCCATTTCGTGTGGGCAAAACATGTCTTGATAGATTAATAGAAAGTGTTCGGGGATGGATGAAGCGATCTTTGAAGATTTAGCCTCTCTGAATCGCGCTTCGAGGAAACCCGACAGAGTCGGGCTGCGAGTATGTATAAGCTCAGGACAGTGGATTCAGAAAACACGCAACTTTTGCCCCAGCAATACAAACATTTAAATTTTGCGAAGGCCAGCAGGTAAAAAAAACCGTTTGAAGGCAAAGCGGGCATGGTTCACAAAATTGGGGACAGTCCCTATAAATACAAAAGGGACAGTCCCCATTTTGTGAGAGCGAAGCCTGAAACCGAGCAACTTTTGACTCGCTGGGGCAAAAGTTGCGTGTTTTTGAACCTGCTGACCTGAGCTCTCCTTCAAACGGTTTTTTCCACCCACTGCCCTTCGCTTATGCGTTGAATAGACTGATGAAGGGATGGCGTGAAAAATCTGAACGGGAGCGAGACCATTCACGAATACTTACTGATTAATACCCACACAAAATAGAAGAGAACCAAAAAGACTTAGACTACTTTTATTCAACAGGAGGGATCAATGCACTACTTTCGTAAGAATATTATTTTCTATTTCCTTTTTACTTTTTTTCTCAATTTGAATTTGTATTTCAATTTATGTTATTTTTAAACCGCTTAAACTTGAGCCATGAATAAAGTTTCTTTATTAAAAAACAAGCTTTTAATACTCAGCTTATCCCTTTTTCTTTTTGGGTGGTACTCTTATTCTCAAGCTCAGGATGAAAAAAACCTACCTTTCCCCATAACTCTATTCAAATTAAAAAACGGGCTACAGGTTATTCTCTCAGAAGACTCTTCCCTACCTCTTGTTTCGGTTGTTGTTGCTTATAATGTTGGCTCCATGTATGAGGAGCCTGGAAAGACTGGCTTGGCTTATTTGCTGGAGAATCTGATGTTCCAGGGTTCAGAAAATGTCAGCAGGATGCAGCACTACAGCATTATCCACAACGCTGGAGGAGAGCTTAATGCCGCTACCTCAGCAGATAAAACCATTTTTTTCCAAACTGTACCTTCCAACCAGCTTGCACGGGTGCTTTGGCTTGAATCGGACAGGATGATGTCTCTTGAGATTAACGACTTAAATGTCCAACAGGTCAAAGATATTCTTATTGAAGAGATTCATCACAGGAAAGCAACCAATCCTTACCTGGAAAGTTATTATAGATTTGACCAGTTTATCTACCCTGATTTTTTTTACAGTCATCCTGTTATAGGAAACGAATCCGACTTAATAAACATAACAGTTGAAGATGTTAAAAAATTCTATTCCACTTTTTATAAACCTAATAATGCTGTTCTTTCAATTGCCGGAAATATAAACAAAAAGAAAGCAGAAGAGGAAATCAGAAAATATTTTGAAACTATACCTGAGGGACAAAACTTCCCTCCTGTCACTTCTCCAAAGCTTCCAGAAAGAAAACCCATAATCAGAACTCATAAAGATCCTTCTGTCCCCTCTCCGGGTTTTCACCTAGGTTACAGGATGGCTTCTCCATCAACAGATGATTTCTATCCTCTTAGAATTATTGAGTATATTCTTCTACATGGGAAAACATCCCGTCTCTACAATAGGCTGATTAAAAGATACCGTACTGCCTCCCATCTAAGCGGGAGCATTGAAATAAGGAAAAACCTTGCACGTTTTAAAATATTTGTTGTTTGCGGCAACACAACAATGATGGAGAGGAGTAAAAGGGCTATAATTTCTGAGATTAACATGCTTAAAATGAACCTTATATCTGAAAAAGAGCTACAAAAATCAAAAAATTTGTTTAAGATGGACTACATCAATCAGTATGCGACCTCTGGAGATAAGGCTCGATTCCTTGCCGAGAGTTTTCTTTCTAAAAAAAGCCTCGACCATCTAGCCAATGAGCTAAAAAAGTACCTTGCTGTAACTCGTGGTGATATTATAGGAATTATGAGGAAATATTTTACTCATGAAAGTATTACTCTTAATATAATAAAATGAAAAAAATAAGAAGCCAATTAAAAAACGCCCTTCCCTTATTCCTTCTGATATTTCTATACTGGAATCCCCTTCTCTTCTCTCAGGAAAGATTTCGTAAATCTCCTCCCAATCCCGAACCGTTTACAGAACTAAGGCTTCCTGAAATAAATTATAAAACCTTCCCTAATAATGGCCTGACTTTAGCGATAATCCAAAGAGAAAATCTTCCAATCATCAGCCTTAAGGCAATCATTTTCTCAGGAGAAAGCTCCTCTCCGGAAAATCTTCCCGGGATAGCCACTCTCACGGCTAACATGATCAGCCGTGGGGTCTCTCACCTCACCTCTTCTAGAATTGAAGAAGAAATAGAATCCATAGGCGGAAGATTCTTTACCTCCATCCATCCTGACCATTCAGTTTTTACTTTTACTTTTTTAGAAGAATATTTAGATCGAGCCCTCTCACTCCTGAGCAGAATGTTCCTCCAGCCCACGTTCTTAAGTCACGAAATAGAGAATGTCAAAAGGTCAATGCAATACGGTATAATTCAGAATAAAACAGACCCGGAATTTCTAGCTAAAAGGCAACTCTTCCGACTTCTTTTCAGAGACCATCCTTATTACAAAGGCACTTTAAATGAGGATCTTATAAGATACTTAAACCAAAAAGATCTCATTTCTTATTTCAGAAATTATTACAGACCCAACAATGCACTTATTGTCTTAACAGGCAATCTGAATATCACGGCAACCGAAAGACTGGTAAGCCGCTATTTTTATTCCTGGCGAAAAAAAGAGCTTTTAAACTCTCCCTTACCCCCACCTAATCCCTTCACAGAACAAAAAGTCTGCTTGATCGACCTCCCAGGAGCCAAAGATGCCACAATTTACCTTGGAAATGTTGTTTATCCTGTAACCAGCCAGGATATCTTCCCTTTAATTGCTTTAAATCAAGTCCTTGGCGGCACACCCAAAAGCCGTCTTTTTATGAATCTCAGGGAATCCAAGGGATATGCTTACTATGCTTTTAGCAACGTGGGCTCCTTTAAGAGCTGCAGCGTATTCTTTGTTAATGCAAGAGTAACACCTGAAGTCACATACTCTTCTATAAACGAAATTCTTAAAGAAATCGAAGGAATCACCAAAAATAAAATACCCATCCCCGAAATTGAACAGGCCAAATCCTATTTGATCGGAAATCTCTCTCTGCAAATAGAAACTTTTGAGAATCTTTCCTCCAAGGCTTCTGAATTTAATATCCTCAATATGGAAGATGAACTCTGGAAGAAATATTATGAGAACATTATGCTCATCGATTCAGAGAGAGTTCTTGAAACAGCCGGCAAATACCCACTTCTTACCCCAGTTATCGTAATTGTTGGAGACAGCAGCATTATCCTCAACAATATCAGAGAGTTCGGAGAAGTGGAATTATTCAATAAAAAAGGAGTTTCTCAGGGGATTCTGCATTTGAATAAAGGAGAAAAAAAATGAAACTTGTTGAATGTGTTCCCAATTTCAGCGAAGGGCGAGACCGGGAAAAAATCAACACTATCACTATAGAGATTGAATCCACTCCCCAAGTCACGCTTCTTGACGTAGATCCCGGAGAATCAACCAACCGAACCGTTGTCACTTTTATTGGTTCTCCTGAAGGAGTGAAAGAAGCAGCGTTTAAAGCTATAAAAAAAGCAGCTGAAGTCCTGGATATGAGCAAGCACAAAGGGGCTCACAGCCGAATAGGAGCAACAGATGTCTGTCCTTTTGTTCCTGTTTCAGGAGTTACAATGGAAGATTGTATCCAGCTTGCCCACGAAGTAGGAGAAAGAGTCGGTAAAGAGCTTGGAATTCCGGTTTATCTGTATGAAGAGGCAGCCCAGAAGCCAGAGAGAAGGAATCTGGCAAATATAAGAATAGGTGAATATGAAGGTCTTTCAGAAAAATTGAAAGACCCTGATTGGGCACCTGATTACGGTAAACCTGTTTTTAATCCAAAAGCTGGGGCCACGGTGATCGGAGCGAGAGAATTTTTAATCGCATACAACATAAATTTGAACACAAGCGACCGGAGACTCGCACAAGAAATCGCGCTTAACATAAGAGAGAGGGGGCGCGCAAAAAGAAATAAAGAAGGAAAGATAATAAGAGATGAGACAGGAAAGGCCATCAAGGTCCAGGGCAAATTCAAAGAAGTTAAGGCCGTAGGATGGTTTATTGAAGATTATGGAATTGCGCAAATCTCAATAAACTTTACAAACTATAAAATATCTCCGCCTCACATCGTATTTGATGAAGTTATAAAAGAAGCGGAAAAAATCGGATTAAGGGTTACGGGAAGTGAGCTAGTCGGCTTAATCCCTATGGAAGCTCTTCTTATGGCTGGCAGGTATTACATTGAAAAGCAGGGAAAAAGTCCGGGGGTCCCGGAAGAAGAGCTCATAAGAACAGCTGTTCTTTCTCTTGGCTTAAACGATGTTGCCCCGTTTGAGGAAAAAAAGAAAATCATCGAATACCAGTTCAAAAAAACTGAAAACTCTTTGATTTGTCTCAATCTGCGGGAGTTTGCTAACGAACTTTCCGTGGATTCTCCTGCTCCAGGTGGAGGAAGTACAGCAGCTTTATGCGGAGCTTTATCCGCTTCTCTCTCCTCAATGGTCTCCAATTTAACAGTTGGCAAAAAAGGATATGAAACTGTCCAGAATGATGTAAAAAAAATAGCCGTGAAAGCCCAGGCAATAAAGGATGAATTTTTAAGAGCTATAGATCTAGATGCGATAGCTTTTAACAAGCTTATGGGAGCCTCCAGGATGCCAAGGAAAACAGACGAGCAAAAACAAGAAAGGGACAAGGCCATAGAAGAAGCATCCAAAGAAGCAACTTTAGTTCCTTTTGAAGTACTGGAAAAAAGCATAAAGGCTCTAAATCTGGCTAAAGAGATTGCTCAAAAAGGGAATAAAAATTCTCTTAGCGATGCTGGAGTGGCAGGGCTTACAGCCCAGGCAGCCGCTGAAGGAGCTTATTATAATGTCAAGATAAACCTGCCAGGCATCCAGGATACTGAATTCAAATCAAAAATAAAGAGAAAAGCCACATCTTTAAAGAAAAAATCTGTAAAACTCGGGGATGAACTGAGAGAAATAATCGAGAAAGAGCTGAAATAGCTTTTGAGTAATTTATTGATTACCGGCCCTCCCCGCTGCGGGAAAACAACCCTGATAAAAAAAATCAGCCAGGATGTTTCTCTCTCAAATAAAGTGGGAGGCTTTATAACCGAGGAATTAAGAGAAAAGGGAGAAAGAGTCGGCTTCAAAATTACTTCTCTTCCTGATAACAAAGAAGGTATCCTGGCCAGGAAAGGTTTTTCTTCTCCTTATCGGGTGGGAAGTTACGGTGTGAACACAAAAGACCTGGAAAATATCGGTTGCTCTGCCATCTCAGAGGCCCTGTATTCTGAAAAGGTCATCCTTGTGGATGAAATCGGCAAAATGGAGCTATTCTCAAAGATATTTAAGAATATACTTGCCCAGGCTTTAGACTCGCCTCAAAAAATGCTGGCTACAATCATGGAACGAAGAAATGAATTTGTTGACAGGATTAAAAATAGAAAAGATGCAAAACTTGTTCATCTCTCTCGTAACAATTTTAACAATGTATTTACAGAGATTCTGAACTGGTTCAAAATGCCTTAAAAAAATGAGATGAAATCAATGAAAGAATATACAATAAAAAAAAGAAAAATTAAGCTTGTAGAGGGGAATATTGTTCTCCTAAATGTTGAAGCTATGGTCAATGCTGCAAATAAAAATTTAATCTTAGGAGGCGGTGTTGCAGGAGCAATCCGGAATTACGGCGGGCCTTCTATCCAGGAAGAATGTAACAAAATTGGGCCTATAGAAGTGGGAGAAGCCGTATTAACAAACGCAGGAAACCTCAAGGCCAAATACGTCATCCATGCTGCTGGCCCTGTTTACGGCGAAGGGCAGGAAGAGGAGAAATTGCTCAATGCAACTCTGAACAGCCTTAAAATAGCAGAAAAAAATAAAATAAAAAACATGGCTTTCCCTGCCATCAGCTCAGGTATATTCGGCTTCCCCATACAGCAGTGCAGTGAAATTATGCTCAAAGCTGCCATGGAGTTTCAGGAAAATAATGAATATCCTCAAGAGATAATATTTTGTCTTTTTGGACAGGAAGCCTATTCTGTATTCGAAAAGACTCTGGAAAAACTAACCTTGTAGGATTTTCTTAAAGAATTTTATTCTATTTTTCCCTCGTTTCTTTTACCGGAACAAATAAAAGAGGAAATATTATATCACTCAGACAACAAGGAACCCAAACTGCTAGGAATAAAAACAAAAAAATGGGGAAAATTATAATCAAACTTACTGTTTGTCCTATAGCCATAAGGATATGGAATAAGGATGCCCAGGTGCTGAGTAACACATGTCCAGAATGAGAGAATTTAGTTTTTGGCACTAAAAGAGCAATTAATATACCCAAAAATGCTGCGCCATTTATTATCAATGGTTCTTCAATAAGGCCAATATGAATTCCTTTATTAGGCAGATTAAGTAACAACTCGCCCAAATATGGAATTAAAGAATCACTTAAAGTAGCAATCACAATCGAGCCAGTGTAACCAATTATAATTCCCCATAATAATTTAAAATCCGTCCTATTGAGTTTATACATTGCTGTGGTCGCTATTGCACTTAGGACTACATGGGCCGGATGTAAGATGTAAAAAATAATTGAAGAAACCCTGGAAACCTGGGAAAGGACATTAAAAAGAATTATAACAACAATTAAAACTATCCCTGTGATCGCTCCAAAAGCGGTGAATGGTGCATGATTTTTAAGTTCCCTAAGTATCTGCCTCATTTTTTTACCTTCTAATTAATTTTAAAACATTTTTAGTATCTCTTGTAAGGGCTTTTGTTTCAACTGATAATTCTTATAATATAAAAAAACGGCTAAAACAATCTTTTTTCCCAAAAGCCCAAATTGATGAGAAAAAAGCTTTTTGATCATTCTAAAGGGTAAAGCCTTTCCTTCCACTCGAATTATTTTCCAAATTGAATAATAACTTCTTTTCTCATATACCCTTCTTCATTCCTTTTAAAACGAATTTTTATCTTTTTCTCTAACTTCTCTGCCTCTTCCATTGTGGCTTCAACAACGGAGTGTACCAGCCTTGTTGTTAACAGGCTCAAGCTGTATTCTTTCCCCCCTAATCCTTCAACAAGAATTCCTAGTTGATTGTTCTTATATTGAGCTCTTATTATCTTCAATCCCGTAGTTTTATCGCCGATCTGAGGAAAAAAAGGAGGTAAATGGATAAAAATACTTTTTTCTGTCAATATTTCTATACGCGTATTCCCTTTAATCTCACAATCCAGCACAGCGCGAACTTCTCCGCTGTTCTCCTCTATCAGGAAATCTTTCTCTTTTCCGTTGACTTTTACAGCCTTTACTTGGGCTCCATAACCCAGAGAAGGACAGAAAAAAATACGATACGGAACAAAAGCTTCAGAGTCGATCTGGCAAATCAATTTTTTCTCTGACTGTAATAAATTAAAATGGAAAATATCTTTTCCAATACGAAAATTTCTGACTTTAACTCTATTCCAGTTTCCGGGAAGGCTCGGCCTGAATTTAATTTCACTCTTCAGGGCATTTCCTCCTAATCCTAAAAGCCCTCTCACCAGGCAAGTAATAACAGGAGAAGAAGAAAAAATCTGATGGGGAACTGATGCTTCGATCGGCTTAAAAAACTCCCCTGAAAAAAGCTCAGGACAAAATCCCAAAGCATCGATAAAAGTGTTAAAAGCCAGACTCATAAGGTGAGAATAACCGGCAAGAGAGCGGCCGTAGTTATACTCTGAAAGACACGCATAACCGGTCAGAAATGGCCAGACAGTTCCGTAGTTATAATTTAAAGGGTCATAATACGAGCTTTTAGGAGAAAGAGACCTAACGCCCCAGTCAGTGCTCATCTCAGAAGAAGCAAAAAGATCCAGGATATAATTGGCTCTTTTCTGAGGAAACTGTCTGAAAAAAAGAGGCATGAAGGGCCAAACTGTGGTCTCAGTAAGCGGTTTATCCTCTACGGTCAAAGCATGAGCATATTTTTTTTCTGCCTCCACCCAGAATTTGTTACGAAGTGTTTCCAAAGCTTTAGTATACGTTTTTTCTGCACCGCGGGAGAGTTTTTTTTCTCCCATAAGGTTCGCAAGCTCTGACAAGACCCTGTGAGCCTCTACAGATAAAGCTGCTAAATAAATATCCGATTTTGTCTTTTTCAGAAAAGCTCCTAGCTCCAGAGCAGCTAATCCCGCCACAGTATTTTCCATAAGGCCGTCTCCATCTGTATCGGAAGAAAGAACGTACTTGTATGCTTTTTTTATGGAAGGCCAGCTTTCCTTTATGAATCCTAAATCACCGGACCACTTGAGATAGTCATTTAAAGAAATGATATAATAGGGAGATGTCTCAGCATGGTAAAATCCGTAAGGATATTTTTCAAACCAGGGAATAAACGCAGCACCCTGGGAGAGCTCATGCATGATTTTCCCATCCTCACGCTGATTCTTCCTTATGAAGGCTAAGCCCTGCCGCGTCACATCAAAAGAGCCGTAACTGTTTATAGCCCAGGAATTGAAAAATGTATCCCCGCCAAAGAACCAGGCAAAACCAGGTCTTTCACTTCTACCGGAAAGACCATATCCTGCCACAAGCCCGCATCCCAGTTGAGGGTTGCAGACAAAGGCTTTATCCACGGCCACTTTGGCCCACTGGAATGCTTGATTCAAACTCCTGTCCGGGGTTTGAACTGAGAGATACTCCTTTACCAAACTTTCATAATGATCGAATGTTCCTGAATAAAGCTCTTCAAAATCCCTTCCCAGCCGAGAATAAATATTTTCCGCTCTTCTTCTTCCGTCAAAACTTGCTGAAATAAATATGGGGATAAAAACCTGTTTTGAAACCTTTGGGTCCACATGAATTTTCATCTTCATGTCTCCTTCAGGAAGGGCATGCGCCGGCCCTGAAGAAAACCTTTCACCACTTGGACTTCCCACCAGAGCCACATTTTTTCCTGTGCCCTCGGAGATAACAAAATATTTTTTTCCACTATCCCAGTAACTGTACTGCCCGCCTAGCCCTGCAGGCCACATTGGCTTCAAATCAGGTGTGAAGCTCGCAATAATAGATAGAGGCTTGATGGACTCAACAGATAATAAGATCACAACTCCGGACTCTCTTAAAGGAGAGAAAAAAGTTTCTTTTACCGTAAAGGAAGAATGAACATAGCGAAGAGTGGTCTGATGGGGATATACATCTATTCTATTTACTACCTCTCGTCCATCTACGATTTTATTATCTTCTTCAATTAAAAAATATAGTTGAAAATTGTGAAGGACTTTATATGGGTAGATCCAGATCTCTGTATTTCCATCCTCAGTACCCAAAACAGCACTCTTCTGGCCAAGGCTTTCAAAATATCGGCCCGGTTGGACAGTACGGGCCAGGTGGAGCTCTCCGGTTTTAAGGGAAAAATTTTCAGGAAAATCTGCTTCACTTCCCCCAGCAGAGAAAAAATGAAAGCAGAGAATCCAAAAAAACAGCGATAATTTTTTCATTCTTTTCCCTCCCTATTCAGGAAATTTGCACGCGCACCTTCTCTGATGTTTACATCATAGAATCCGGGCCGGACAAATCCTCTTTTACCCGCTTCTTTAAGAAGTATATTTTTGAAAGCATCTGCTTTCTCTTTTTTAATAAGGGCAATCCCTGAGCCTCCAAATCCAGCCCCTGTAAGACGGGCTCCCAAACAGCCGGAAAACTCCTGAGCTGAATCATAAAGCAAGTCAAGCTCTGGACAGGAAACCTCATAATTTTCTCTTAAACTCTTATGAGATTGGAAAAGAAGCTGGCCAAGCATGAGAAAATCACTTTTCTTTATCGCCTCAACAGCCTTCTTTACCCTATTGTTCTCGCTAATAACATGCCTGGCTCTCTTCAAAAGGATTTTATTGATTTCGTCTTTTCTCTCCACAAGCACACTCAACGTAACATCTTTATAACTATTAATCCCATATTTTTTTAGAAGCTTAAGAGCACGAGAAGATTCCAGGCGCCTCTTATTGTATTCTGAAGAGGACAATTCCCGACGGACGCCACTGTCAAAGACAAGGATTTGGAGCCCAGCTTTTTCCAGGTCCAGCGGAATGAGTTGATATTTGAGTGTCTCACAATCCAAAAATAAAGCCTTGTTTTTCTGGCCAAAAATTGAAATAAACTGGTCCATAAGGCCGCACTTCACGCCGACAAAGTCGTTCTCTGCCCTGCGGGCAATCTCAGCCATCCGTTTGGGTTCAAGATCTAGCTTAAAAAGTGTGTTTAAACCCTGAACAATACTCACCTCTAGAGCCGCAGAAGAACTAAGCCCAGCCTCCAGAGGAATATCCCCCCATACAAGGCCATTTATTCCCTGAAGGTTAAAACCTTCTTCCTCCAGCGCCCAGAAAACACCCTTAACATAATTGACCCATCTATTCTGTTCTGAGTAACAGATTTTTTGGAGAGAAAACGTATCCTTCTTCTTAAAATTTTCTGCCCAGAGATAAACTTTTTTATCACTCCTTCTGGAGAGGAAAAAACAACTCCGGAGATCAATCGCCGCAGGCAAAACATAACCCAAATTGTAATCGGTGTGCTCACCAATGATATTTATCCGCCCTGGTGCAGAAGAGAAAACTTCTGGATATGAATTGAAGATATCTTGAAAAACAAGGCCCAATGATTTTTTCATAAGGAGGTATATGAATTTTAAAGAAAACAAAAAAGAAAAGTCAAATGTAAAAATCAGCAATGAGAAGATTTAACAATTCTCTTGAATCTGTATAATTTTTATGTCATTATTCCACCTAATTTTTTAATAATATCTTTTATGTACCAGGAGGAATAATATGTCATTTATCTTTGAAGGATTCAAACCACTTCTTCTCTGGAAGCATTTTGAGCAAATCATGAAAATCCCTCACTGTTCAGGAAACGAGACGGGCCTGGGCGATTATATTATATCAGAGGCAAAACGTCTGGATCTGGTTTGGAAAAGGGATAAAGTCGGAAATGTTATTGTTGCAAAAAAAGCATCTCCAGGTCACGAAAATGCGGAAACAATTATTTTCCAGGGACATATGGATATGGTCGGTGAAAAAAACTCTGATGTTGCTCACGATTTTGCCAAAGATGCTATACAAGCTGAAGTCCAAGGAGAATGGGTTCAAGCTAAAGGAACCACTCTTGGCTCAGACAACGGGATAGGCGTAGCCGCCTCCCTTGCCATTATGGAAGAAAACAGCTTAAAACACGGCCCCCTGGAATTCCTTTTTACTGTGGATGAAGAGACAGGCCTCACCGGTGCTACTAAAATAGGACCTGGTTTTCTAACAGGAAAAAAACTCCTCAATCTGGACAGCGAAGATGAAGGAGCCTTTACAATTGGCTGTGCTGGCGGAGCTGATTCAGAAATCACCTATCAATTAAAGAGGCAGACAAGTAAAGGCGGCGAGCTCTACAGGCTCAAAGTTTTCGGTTTTAGAGGTGGACATTCAGGGATTGATATCGACCAGGGGCGTGGAAATGCAATAAAACTCCTTACCCGTTTGTTATGGCAGACTAAAAAAGAATTCCCATTTGAATTAGTACTAATAGAAGGCGGGAATAAAAGAAATGCTATCGCAAGAGAAGCATGGGCTGATGTTCTCCTTGACCCTGCCCAGAGTCAGGAGTTTTCCTCTTCCCTCCAGAAAGCTTTTGAAAAAATAAAAATTGAATATAAAACCATAGAGAAAGACGCAAGTTTCTCTTTTGAAAAATCAGAAGAGGAAAAAGAAGATCCCTTTACTGACGAATCCCAGAAGGTTCTTTTAAACCTCCTCTTTACCCTCCCACACGGAGTGATTGCTAAACACCCTGAAATGGGAGACCTTGTAGAAACCTCTACCAATATGGCAATTGTTAAAACTTTTCAAGACCATGTCCAGATTATCTGCAGCAGCCGGAGCTCTGTGGCATCAGCCCTGGAAGCAACACGAAATTCGATCGAAGCTATATGTGAACTTGCCGGAGCAGACATTGTGCAACCTGATGGCTATCCTGGCTGGGCTCCCAACCTTCAGTCCTCTCTCCTTAAGACTTTTAAAGAATTATACCAGAGAACATTTCAAAAAGAGCCAGAAGTTGCTGCTGTTCATGCAGGCCTTGAATGTGGAATTATAGGAGAAAAATTTCCAGGCATGGATATGATTTCTTTTGGGCCTACTATTGAACATCCTCATTCTCCGGAAGAAAGGGTTCACATAGGATCTGTAGAAAAATTCTGGACTTTTTTAACCGCTGTACTCGCTGAGCTGGCCTAAGCTCAGATAATACCTAGCTCGCTGAACTGAGGAAATCCTGAATGGAATATCCCCCAGCAGGCGAAAAGAATAAGACTTAATAAAAAGACACCCAGGAAAAATATAAGAAAGGGATACTTCCCTCTTTCTTTTTGTCTTCGAAAATAAAGAAAAAGAGCAAGGAGAAAGCCAACTCCTGCGGCGGGAAAAGCAAAAACAACAGACTGGCCTTCTATTGCTTCCGCTGTAAAAGTAAAACCAAATAAAACTGCCCCGACTGAAAGAAGAATAATGTTTTTCCATGAGATAGACTTGATAAAAAACTGGGAAGCTATAATGACCAAGCCTACAGAAATCAGAAAAACTCCTCCGTGCCATATAAGATGGCTGATTGTCTCATCAAAAAGATATGTGGCCCGGTATAATTCCGAATCTTTCATGTTCTGAACAAGCCTGGCAAGAGAATTCGAAGAGAGATGGATACCATGACCACTCACATAACAAAGAAATCCAATAGCTAAAAAGATCCGGGCCGAAATCCTTAAATTATCAAGCGAGGGCAACTGCCCTTGGATGGAATATAGAGTTTTATTGGTACGTGAATAAAAAATGTAAGCTAAAGGAATAACGGCAAAGGGAGTTATAAAATCAAGTGTATCTCCCCCAGTTAAAGGCCATTTAAGATAGCTCGTAAGGAGAGCTGGCAGGATATGAAAAAAAGCGAAGGAAAAACAGAAGGCAAAAAACCAGAAATATAGCCTATTACTATCTTCTTTCATTCAAATCTCCGTCAAAAGACATGATAGAAATTGAAATTAATTCCTATGCCCTCGTCAATAAGAACAATGTCAAACCGAACAACAAAGTTTTGAAGATAATACCTCAATCCCCAGCCAATATCAACAACGGTTTTATAATCCAATATTTGCTCCTAATCCAAATTCACTATACTTCGGTTTTTCTCAAAAGAATCGAAAAAAAGGGGACTGTTCCTTAAAAAATAGGAACAATCCCCAATATTTGCTACTAGCAGAGGCTATTTTTACGAGCCGGTAATTGTATACACTTTTTTCTGAGCATGGTCTCTCTGGAAAATGGACAATCTATAGAATACTGAAGAAATAATCAAAGAACGGAATATCCGTTTCAGTATATTCCCTTCAGTTGACATTGTGGAGATAAATCTCCACCACCTTTTAACAATACTTTTCCAAGAATAGAAGTATTTATTGATTCTGCGATAGGCTTTAAAAACATCTTCCGAAGAAACTCGTTTTGGTGTAAAGACAAGATGGTCACCTTCATAATGTGAAAGGTCTTTATCAAAAATTCTCCCTTCTGACTCTACTTCTTTATGGAATGGTGTCCCGGGAATTGGGATGGAAATAGATGTAAGTATTGAGCTCGGATCAATTTCATCAAGCCTCTCAGGCAGGCTCTCGTAATAGGAAGAAGTATCCTCATCAAGAGCCAGCATCAAACCTGTAAATGTTAAAATCCCACGCTTCTTAAGCTTCTCAAACAGCTCCTTGTATTCCTCCACTTTGTTCTGCATCTTATGGACTGATGAAAGGCTTGGCTCATTTAATGACTCCAATCCAATAAAAACCATTCCGCACCGCGCCTCGACTAACAGGTCTATATATTCATCATCATGAAGGCAGTCAAAGCTGAACTGGGCTCCTAATCCCCATAGTTTCAATTTGGCGATCTCTTTTAAAAGTTCTTTGGCATAACCCATATCTCCACCGAGATTATTGTCAAGGAGCATTGCCATTTTGCGTTTATGGAATGGAAGTTTAGAGGTAGCGGTTAAATCACGGATCACATCCTCTATCGGTCTGCAGCGGTACGGAGTAGGTTTAACCGTAAGCTGACAGAAACTGCACTTGTATTTACATCCCCTCGTAGCCTCAGTCACAACAGGAACCGCAAAATCTGACTCAATCAGGTCATAACGTGGAGGAGGTATATTGTCTAAAGATGGAGCAAGAGGTGCCTCATAAACCTTCTTCAATTTTCCATTTACCATATCCTCAACCACCTGGGCCCAAACAGGCTCTGCCTCCCCCACAACTACTGAATCCATGTGGGGAATAACCTCTTCAGGGAAAGTGGAAGGATATTTCCCACCTGCTACGACTGTTTTCCCAAGCTTTCTAAATTTCTCCGCTACTTCAAAAGCATGGGGTGCACAGTAATCCATAAAGCTGAGCCCAATAAAATCTGCATCTGTGTTGTAATCGATAGGACGAACCATCTCATGGAGAAGATCTACATCAACTATAGGTGGAGTCAAGCCAGCTACTAGAGCACCTGCGAGGGGTGGAGCCGGAGACCTGGCAAAATAAGTCTTTTCATCTCCCAGATTTTGGAAAAGTACAATAATTTGTAATTTTGGTTTACTCATTAAATTCCTCCTTTTTATTTCGTAATTTATTCGCGATTCTTTTCATAGCCCTTATAACAAGCCAGGGCAGGAAACTTCGAGACAGTGCCAGCATCTTGCCTCCAAGGGAAAGAACTAACTCCTGTTTTTCTTTTTTTATGGCTCTAACAATAGTTTTTGCAACTCTCTGGGGAGAAACATAGGGGCCAGGAGGCCGGTGTGCCCCTCCCACATTCTTCTCTTTTTCGAAAAAGCCAGTCTGAGTATAGCCTGGATAAACGTTCATTATTGAGACACCGCTCCCTGCCAGCTCGGCACGCAAACTCTGGCCAAGGGCAACAAGCGCGGCTTTACTGGCACTATAAGCACCCAGATAAGGAACACCATACATGGCTGCAACAGAGGAAATATTTACAATTAGCCCGCTACCATTTTTTTTCAGAAAAGGCAGGACACTCAGAATACAATGAACAGCCCCAAAAAAATTGACCTCCATTACTGAGCGGAAGTCCTCTAATGCCGTCACCTCACTATACCCATAAACTCCTGTGCCAGCATTGTTGATTAATATGTCGATGCCCCCCCAATGGTCTTTACATCTTTTAATAAGCTGGTTGACCTTCTCCCTATTTGCTACATCACAGGCAACGGCAAGGGGAGCTTGAATCCCTGGGAAAGCATCTTCTAATTCATCAGCGACCTTCCTCAGAGAGCCAAAGCTACGGGATGTTATAGCTAGTCTTGCTCCTTTATTTGCAAATTCAAAGGCAAGCGCTTTGCCGATTCCAGAAGATGCTCCTGTTATAAGCACTCTCAAATCCCTGATTTTTGACATTTTTTATCCTAGTGACCGAAGTTTTGTAAAATGGAGACAGTCTCCATTTTTCGCAATTTTTTTAATTTATTTATCCTCTTTCTATAATGTAACTCTCCCCTGAGATAAAGTTGTCAAAGAGATGTTAAGAGTTTGTTAAAAGTTTGTTAAAAAAGGCAGGGAAATAAAAAAATGAAGGAAAAAGTGGGCAGGCTACTTTTCTTGCTTTTCTTGTTAATTAGTTCTATTTTTCCAGATTGCCAGAACAAGAAAAATACCTCCACCAAGACAGAGAAGGTTTATTAATATATTCAAAATACCTTCTCCAACTCCTGTGAGATAGATTCCATGTTGGATATTAAACGAGATATCCAGAAGCCCAAGAAAGATAAGAGAAGCTCCCCCCATTAAGGAAAACAGACTGCCATAAGACTTCTTTTTCAATAAGCCAATTCCACCGATAGTTAAAACTAAAGACAGATAGATATCAGGCACCGGAAAAGCTGATTCAAAAGCTAAATAGATCTCTTTCAAATGTGGGTCATTAAAACTTATTAAGTCCGTTGTAAAAAAAGCGATCCAGAAAAATACAATTCCAACTGCCAGTGTCAGCTCCAAAATGGCAGCAGTTTTAATCACTCCCGTCAATTTGACCTTTTTCATGTCGAACCCAATGATTGCTTAAAATCATATAAAAATATATTGTTCTTCTCCCATTTGTGTGGGTAAAATACACGGGAATGGATTAAGCGACCTTGAGGATTTAGCCTTCTCGAACCGTCCATTGAGGGATGCCGAGGAAATCGGCCGCCGAGTATGTTTGAGCACGGAAGATTTAACCGGCTGGAATATGTATAAATGGGAACATCTGATTCCTTGTGAGAAGACTGTCGTGCGGAGTTACGCAGGCGCCGAGAGGGGCGGTGAGGGAATGGCGTTAAAAATCTGAAGGGAGCAGAGCCATTTCCGTGTATTTTTCTCATATACCAACTCACACAAATGGGATAGGCACCAAATATATTTAGTCTTTTTTATCCAGGTTATTTGCCTGTTTGCATTTTTTTCTTCTTTTCACGTCTTTTTCTTATCGTACTGCTTCCAATCTTCTCCAGGAGCGGCAAAAGCAAGAAGTAAAACTTGGGAAAAGCCATTCCAATCCGGCAGAAAACTCCCATTCCGGACGGAACCAGTATTTCCGCCTTATTCTTACGCACTGCTTTGATTATTCCTTTAGTAACCTTTTCAGGTTTTAAGGGTTCCCCTATAAAGGAAAGCACCGCCTCGTCATATAAAAGTTCATAATCAAGCTGTGGAGTATCTACAGAATCAGGACAAACTACAGCTATTCCCACGGGAGATTTACGCAATTCAGCATATAGCGAAAAAGAATAGCCTCGAATGGCGAATTTAGTAGCGCTATAGATAGCTTCACCCGGCATCGGAACAATACCTCCCAATGAGGCAACATTGACAATTTTACCAGAATTCTGCTCTTTCATAAGAGGCAAAACTGCCCGGCATCCATTAATAGTTCCTAAAAAGTTTACTGAAACCTGATGATGGACTTTCTCTAAGGCAATTTTTTCAGTTGCTCCTGGGTGAATAACGCCTGCATTGTTAACAAGAATATCAATTTTGCCGTACTTTTGCCTGACATTCTCTATAAGCGACTGCCAGGATTCAGGGTTTGTGACATCATGTTCAATAACCATGGTCTCTGTTCCCAGATCCTTCAAGGCCACACTTAATTCTTCTAATTCTTTCTTTCGAATATCTGTCAGGACTAAAACAGCACCTTGTTTGGCAAAAATATGTGCTGTAGCTGAGCCTATACCACCAGCTGCACCGGTAATGATTGTTACTTTTTCCTTAAGCATCAAATTTCTCCTGGTAATGTTTAAAATGTTTAGATTACACTACCAAATTCCAGCTTCTAGTGCAATGTGAAGTAATTCTGTTATATAGCCTTGAGGATCAGAGCCAGCCGTCTCAGACAAGTTTCTAATCAATGTAGTATTAAGAGGGATTAGCTGTTCTTGAGTCTTGATGCTTACTCCTTCTCCGCTGGCCACCTCACCAATTAAGATAGGCATCCAACCGTTTAGGGCGGCCCTTTGAAGAAATTTTTTTTCATTCTGAGGGCTTATGGTAAAACAAAGCTCAAATTCTCCATGAACCGCTGCCAGAGCCAACCACGGCGGAAGATTTTGAGCTCTGCACACCTGTTGTACAACCGGATGCAAGATACGCTCCCAATCATTATTAAGAATGAATTTGTTATGATTCAGCCGCATAAGTGTATCTAAAGTATGTAAAAGACCATCACTTGTATCCATGCAACAACTGGCAAATTCCCTGACTATTATTCCCTCTGCGATTCTTGCGGCTGGTTTGTAGAAAAACTCCAGCATCTTATAATCCTGCCCGGACAGCCGCAAAAAAGCAAAAATGCTTCCCAGGCCTCCTGGACCGGAAAGGTATAACTTATCCTTTGGTTTTGCTCCTATTCTGGTAATGGCTGATTTTTTTGGAACAAGTCCAACAGCACACCCGGAAAGAAATAATTCTTTTCCCTGGTTAGTATCTCCACCAAGAACAAATGTATTCAGCCGCTTGCAGGCATCAGAAATTCCCTCTGTCAGTCTCGCCATAAATGCCTCATCCTGAGTTGAGGGGAAGCTAATTGACACGAGCAGTCCCAGGGGTTCAGCTCCAACCGCAGCCAGATCTGAAAAATTAACCATAGCCAGCATCCAGCCAATAAGATATGGATCGTCATATAAGCCAGTGGATACCTCTTCCACCAAAGCATCCGTTGTTATTGCCAGATATTTTTCACTTTCCTTTCCAAAATCTATCAACTCTGCATCTGCTTCGTGAATCTCATTTTTTTTATGTGGAGCTTTGAGATAATTTTTAGTTATCTTCTCGATTTTTAAGTTTTCTAAAATATCTTTTTTCATTGGCTTACTTTTAAGATTCCCTGCAGTAATTTGATCTTAATGTCACGAGCAAGGCATACTTCTCCATCAAGCTCCAGCGGTGTAAGAGAAACCGGGTAAATATCAATTCTATCCGTCTTCCAGCTCCTCGTTTTTGGCAGTCCTGAAAATTTAGATCGTGCAAGAGAGAAAATCGTCCTTAATCTGGCCAGGACTCCCATCTTCTCACAAAGAGCAACACCAAAAAAATCGCTTTGAGGAGAAATATTAAAATCGTAACAGAGATTCCCGCTGATATGAGGATTAATAACAACGCTCAAACTGGAAACATCCGTTGAATAGCGTTTATTCCCAATTTTGATCTCTGTTGGAATATTCTTAGCTGAGAATAATGTCTTTAATGCAGAATACCAGATGGTTCCCTCAACCCACTTGGATTTCATCAATTTTATGATTTTCTCTTTTGAATTGAACAGAAAATTGGCTTGAGCTATAACTCCAATACTGCAATTTATGATGAAATACCTTCTCTGCCATTTTCCATTTTCATCCTCAAAATCAACCTGCCCAACATTATGCTGAACAGCATTTTTATAATCCAATTTTAACGGCACTTTACCATTATTGTTATTATTTTCAGAGGAAGACTTGTGAAAATCATTGCTCGAACCCAAACCAATAGCTCCCATAATTACTTTCCTGCGTTCCACCTTTCTCATATTCATTATTTGATTGAGTAAAAAATTAATCGTCCCATCCCCTCCAGCCGACACTAATAATCTTTCTCCTCTGCCATACTCCTGACGCAGGCTCTTGTGGAATTCTTCTAAATCAGAAATGAGGATATAATTATTTTTGATATACTTTTTTTCCAGCTCAGGTCTGTACTTTTCCCATTTTTGAAACCCTTTGCCATTATTGGAATATTTGTTTAATAAAATAAGCATTGTCTCACACCTGCCTTTTTTCTGGTCTAAGTTTTAAAGTCAGTTCAAAGAATAAATAAAAGGCCACAATAAAAACCAGCCAATTTATCTTCAGAGTTACAGTTATCGCTGCACAGTAAAGAATAAAAGAACGAACCACATTAGCTATCGCACCGTGAGCTTTGTTTTCATCCCTGGTTTGATGGATCTTGATCTGGGCATAAAGGTTTACAGCTACTGCTATAAAAAATATGGAAATTCCAAGTATGTTTTGCTCTCTGAACAAAATCAGTACCCAGCCGGTAAGCACAGCGGCTAAGAGAGCAATAACATCGCTGTATACAGCAGCTGCCTTCCAGCCAAAAACTACAGGAAAAGTCTTATAACCGGTCTTTCTATCAGCTGAAATATCTTTGAAATAACCCATCACAACAAAATTAGCATAACCGAAAAAAATCGCTAACACTGCTAAAAGGAAGGCCAAAGAATGTAAGTCTCCCAGCCGAATGATTTCCTTGACTGAATAATCTCTATCTACAAATCTCCCCATAACTGGCAGCAAAGCAACTATCCATGAATTCCAGAATGGCCCACCCCACCAGGTTCTTTTTAACGGAGTGTAAGTGAGCAAGCCTATAACTGCAATAACACCAAAGACTAAAATTACAGGATTTAAATAAACCATGATTAAAATCGCCAGTGTTAATCCAGCAAGGCTGACACTTAAAACCTGCCAGCGGGAAATTATACCTTTTATCAAGGGACGATATGGGGAGGAGAGAGCATCTGTATCCATTTGAAAACAATCTGTAAGAGCCTGTCCTAATCCGTAGGATAAGAACAGAGGGATAAAAGCAAGTGCAATTCTTACATCTCCCAGCTCTTTTATAAAAACAAGCCCTACCAATCCAGCACTTCCAGAGACAAAAAAAAGATATGGTCTCATTGTTGACCAAAAAGCCTTCCAAAAAGTTAAACTTAAGATATCCGCATACCGATAATTGGGCATGAAACATCCCCTCAGAAGATTTAATAAAATGAGCCCGGTACTTATTTTTATATTTTTACTTACTGCTAACATTATGCCTCCTGGAGTTTATTAATCTTCAATTTCTCCATTTCTATAAATAATCTAACTTCCCCTGGATCTAAAGTTGTCAAAAAGATGTTAAGAGTTTGTTAAAAGTTTGTTAAAAATGGAAAATTTGTAGGAAAATTAGAGAAAGATAGATATAGCCTTTAATTCTTTTATTGATACAATTAATGAAGAAAATGAGTACATACCCAAATTTGCAGAGATAGGTCACAATATTTTATTGGGTCTGCCCCCATTTTAATTAACAGGAATAAAACAGGAAGGTTGGAAAAGTGCAAGATTTGTTATTTTTGAAATTTATAACCGGACCAGGGTATAGTGATAAGATGTGAAGGTTTGGCTGGATTTTCCTCTATTTTTTGCCTTAAATGGTGGATAAAAGTATCAATCGTCCTTGTTGTGGGGAATTTATCGTAACCCCAGACTTTATTAAGAATTGTCTCCCGGCTTACAACTTCTCCCTCATGGGAAACGAGGAGCTTAAGAAGGCCATACTCTTTGGCTGTAAGGTAAATGTCTTTTTTTCCTTTTGAGGCGATTTGTTTTTTAAAATTAATGTAAACATTCCCAAAAGAATACTCCTCAACTTCTGGCGCTTCAGGTTTAGAGCGGCGGAGCACAGCTCTAATCCTGGCAAGAAGTTCTTTTGTCCCAAAAGGTTTTGTGATGTAATCATCCGCTCCAAACTCGAGCCCTAAAACTTTATCAATTTCTTCTTTCTTCTCCCCTGTCAGCATGATAATAGGCGTTTTAATTTTTTTTGTCCGCAACCTCTTACAAACTTCCAGCCCATTTAAAGAAGGAAGCATAAAATCGAGTATTATCAAATCAACTGTTTCCTGGCTTGCCAGCTGAAATCCCTTCTCTCCATCAGCAGCCGTGATAACTTTAAAACCTTCTATTTCCAGATAAACTTTTAATGTTTCAAGTAAAACTTTATCATCGTCGATAATTAATATTTTTTTCATGGCTTTGGAAAAATCAGAATAAAAGTGCTGCCTTTATTGGCTTGACTTTCAACTTTGACCTCCCCCTTATGAGCTTCCATAATGTGTTTGACAATTTTTAATCCCAGGCCTACTCCTTTTGGATTGTGTTGGCTCGCCTCAGCATGCCGGTAAAACTCCTCGAATATCCTCTTTATATCTCTGGAAGGAATGCCAATCCCCTTATCTTTAACATGAATCTCCGCCAGTTTTTCTCTCTCGATAAGCTGGATCACGATTTCTCTCTTATCTGACGAATATTTGATAGCATTATCAATAAGATTAGTCAAAGCCTGCTTAACAGCATCCTGGTCTATCTCTAAAAAAATAGGATCCTCCGCTAAATCAACAGTGAAAACAAATCCATCTGATTCTAACTTGTGTAAAAACAGTTGTGCTACTTCTTTAATGATAGACTGTATTTCAACTTTTTGAAAATTATAAGTTTTTACTTGTTGTTCTATTTTTCCAAAATCAAGGATATTGTGCAGGAATCGGGAAAGGCGGCTACTTTCGCTGGCCACAAGGTTTATGAGCTCATCCTGCTTTGTTTTCTCCTTTATCTTCCCTCCCTGAAGAATTTCCGCCAGACCTTGGATAGAACTCATGGGAGTTCGAAGCTCGTGGGATACAGATGAAATAAACTCAGTTTTAAGGCGGTTAAGCTCATTCAGTTTTTCTCTTTCCACTCTTTCATAAATCACTTCTTCCTGAAGCCTGATCCTTTCAAGGTTTAAAGCCAGTTCCCTGACCATGGTGAGTAAAAGCTCTATGTCATCCCGGCTAAATCTTTCCCCTGATTTTTTCTTTCCCAGAGACAATAATCCAGCAAGGTCAGATGACTTAAAAGACAGAGGAAAAATTAACTCAATTTTTTTCTCTTCAAGTTCTTCCTCCCGTGAAAAATCCATATGTTCTTCCGTACGAACAGCCCTTTTCCTGGCAATTATATTATCTGAATCCATACAAAGAGAAACCAAAAAGTTGAGGTTTTTTTCGCCATTTTTTCCAATTAAAAGCTTAGGCTTTCCGGACCTCACAGAAAATATGTAGACTCCGATATGTTCTAGAGGCAAGGTGTTTTTCATCTTTTGTAAGAAAAATTCTACAAGCTGGCCGCGGTTTACCATCTCATAAGCTCTCTCACTGAAACTGAGGATGCTTTTTTTATAGTCAAAACTCATCCGGAAAAATGCCTTATCAACTATCTCCTGGATTTTCTTCCTCGCAGGATGAAAAACTACTGCAGCCGCAAGAGCCCCAATAACAGATACAGCTGTTTTATTGACAGAAAAGAAATTTGAAAAGATATTTTGAAAAAGAGCAACGGAAAAGAGATAAATACTGACAGTGAACACAGTTAGTAAAAAATAGACCAAGCTTCGGTTGATGACCAGTTCGACTTCCATCAGTTTAAACTTCACAATGGAAAAAGCGAACGCAAGAGGTATAAAAATAAAAAACAACAGGGAAAATTCCTCTGTCATCAGAGGTTTATTTATTATTACCTGGGGTAATTCATATAAAAGAATAAACGGTCCCAAACCGACAAAAAGACCGTAAAAGATCCATTTTATCTGGGCTCGTTCTTCCTCCATGGCAACTTTTCGATAGCTGAAAATAAGGAAAAAAACTGCTAAAAGGACAAAGAAAATTAGGTAACAACGAAGAGCATAAAGAACGATTTGGTAGTACTTGTTTATTTCGATCGAAGATTTTAAGCTTGACAAGAGAAATAACACCTCAAGAACCCCAGCAAAAATTAGAGCCGGACAGTAAATAAAAAACCTGCTTATCTTGAGTTTTTTCTTTGAGAAAAAAAGAGAAAAACTAAGTAGAAGAGCAGGTGCCAGAGGATAGAGAATATAGAACAAGATCCCCGGAGCATAAGAGAGCCAGTCTTTCCGCAAACAGAAAAATCCGCTGTTTATGATAAGGGAAGAAAAGAGTGCCAAAGAAGCCCAATAATAGATGCGAGCCCTTGAATCTTCGGCACGCAGGAAAAAAACTAAAATTGCTACGGCAAGGCAGAAGAGAGCTATAAGGAAATAAATTAAGGGATAAGCAGCCTGGGGCCCAGAGTAATATGGAATGATTTGACCCTCTCTTTTTTTTATTGTGTCATTAACTTTGATATGGAAGGTTACCTGTTCTCCGATTGTTTTCCGGCTAAGCATAAATTCACGGTCTAATTTCCCTTCGGTTTTTACGCCGTCTATTTGCTCAACAAAACCATAGTCTACTCCCGTAGGAAGAGGAAGGCCGGGGCGCTGACGGAGCAAAAAGAATCCATAAATGCTTATAAGAAAAATAATCAAGCCCACAAACAAATAAAAGAAAAACAGGGCTTTTTTCATGCTTTGATATTCCCTTCCTGCTGGGCAAAATATAACACCTTGCTATGTTTATTGTCAAACAGAGATCATTGGGTAATAAATTGTAAAACGGCAGGGTAGAAATTGGAGCAGTAAAAGAATCTATTCAGGATAAAAAATCACATTTTTTACGGAAAGTAAATGCGATTTTATTTTGGGAGGATTTGAGGCAAAAATCTTAGAGTAAATTCCGGTTTGTATCTATCTCGTTATTTTATTCTGTTCTTCTGCAAATTTTTTCAGCTCTTTTTCGTAGGACCTAATGGTTTTGCCCCTTTTAATAGTATCATTGATTAACACTGCACTAATTGCACAAGAGAGTAATCCACCAAGAAGTGCCATTGGTCCTCCCGCGGATGTATTTTGCGTTGATCCAACCGGCGCTTCTACGTCTTCCACTTGGTCTGTCCTTTCTGCTTCTTCATAAGTGGCAAACACATAAATAAGAGTACTCCCCAATCCGAGAAATCCTACTGATGCAATCAGAGATGACGTCTTTTTCTTCTTCTGAATTTTAATCTCTTGTCTGATTGATTCGGGGTCAGAAAACTTTTTGGTACGTATTCTGGCTTGTGCAAGTTCACTCGTTGTTTTTTCAAAGTCAAAAAACGGAGTGTTTATTGTAGCTATTTCATAATTTTTCATTAATGAAAATTCTTCATTTAATTTACTGACCGAAAAAGCACTTGACTTTGAAAGTGTCAATTGGTTTGAGGGCATTTCACTCGGGTAAGCATTAATTGACACAAAAAGAATAAATATCACAGATATTAGAGTTACTGCCTTTTTTTTCATTTGTCCTCTCCACGATGAGTTTTTTTGGATTTCTTGTCCTTTTTGTTTTTCATATCTCTGTATTTTTTTTGTCTATTTTCTCTTCTATTTAAAAACTACCACAAAATATTATTTTATGTCAACATTTCAAATTTTTTTTAAATTCTCTATTTTAAAAAATGCTTAATTTAACTCAATCCCTGGCATTTCTACTCTCTAAGCTTATAATTCATCCCATATAATAAATTAAAGAGTTGATTTGCCTTAACCATCTCTCTTTTTATAGATATCAAATGGAAGCAGATCACTTTAATTTCTTGCATATAATTGAATCTGCTTAATCTGATAAAATAAAAAAGAAGTCGGTTCTCTTCCATTTTGTGCGGGTAAAACATGTCTTGATAAATATTCGGGGATGGATGAAGCGACCTTTGAAGATTTAGCCTCCCTGAATCGCTTTTCGAGGAAACCCGATAGAGTCGGGCGGCGAGTATGTTTAAGCTCAGGACAGTGGATTCAGAAAACACGCAACTTTTGCCCCAGCGAGTCAAAAGCTGCTCGGTTTCAGGCTTCGCTCCCCTCTCCATCCCGGAGAGGAACCATGCCCGCTCTGCCTTCAAACGGTTTTTTCCACCCACTGCCCTTCGCTTATGCGTTGAATAGATGAAGAAGGGATGGCGTGAAAAATCTGAACGGGAGCGAGACCATTCACGAATATTTTCTGATAATTACCTACGCTAAATGGAAGAAAGCTTATACGTTAAATTTTTTGGCTAGACTTTATATGAAATCTTCCAATATACTTTAAATATATTTTAAAAATGGCCATTCAAGACTTATTTAAGGAGGCATTATGAGAAAAACAACTTTATTAATTTTTTTATGCCTTGGTATAGTCACGTCAAATTTTGCTATCGATGATGCTCGGCTGCTGAGGTTCCCTGACATAAATAAAGACCTGATCGTTTTTGTCTATGCTGGAGACATCTGGTCTGTTCAAGCAGCAGGAGGAGTAGCAAAAAAACTCACGTCTCACGAAGGGATGGAGCTATTTCCTAAAATATCACCAGACAGCAGGTGGATAGCATTTTCTGCTGAATATTCAGGTTCCCGGCAGGTCTTTATCATGCCCATCACAGGTGGAATCCCAACACAGCTCACCTACTACAATGATGTAGGAATGATGCCGCCAAGAGGTGGTTTTGACTATCAGGTTCTTGACTGGACGCCTGACAGCCAGAAAATTCTGGTCAGGGCAAACAGGACTCCATACGGACAAAGAAGAGGAAAATATTTTCTTGTGAGTATTGATGGTGGATTTGAGACTCCCCTTCAGATACCAGAGGGAGGAGGAGGAACCTTTTCTTCGGACGGGAAAAAAATCACTTACACTCCAATTGGCAGAGAATTCAGAACCTGGAAGAGATACCAGGGAGGAATGGCCCAGGATATATGGACTTATGATCTTGAAAAAGCCGTATCAAAAAGATTGACGACATTCCCTGGAACCGACCAGCATCCCATGTGGTATAAGGATAAAATTTACTTTGTTTCGGATAGAGACTTAACCTTAAATATTTATTCTTATGATCTGGCTACAGAAAAGATCGAAAAAATTACAGGTCACTCAGAATACGATGTTCTCTGGCCTTCGGGTGAAAACGGGCTTGTTGTTTATGAGAATGGAGGCTACATCTACAAATTAAATATCAACACAAACGAGAATCAAAGGATACAGGTCAACATCAATTATGACAGCCCTTATGTTATGCCCTATTTTAAAAATGTTAAGGAAAATATAACAAGCTTTGACATATCCCCTTCTGGAAAAAGAGCAGTATTCGAAACTAGAGGGGATATATTCACAGTTCCTGCAAAGGAAGGAATTACATACAATCTGACTGACACTCAAGGAGTAAGGGAAATTTTCCCTGCATGGTCCCCTGACGGGCAATTTTTAACGTACTACTCGGATAAAACCGGTGAATACGAGATTTACCTCATGGACAGGAGTAAGGATAATGCTGTCACTCAACTCACAGAAGGAAGCGAGATATGGCGGTATCCCCTTGTGTGGTCTCCTGACAACTCAAAGGTTCTTTTCTCAGACAGGAAACAGGATTTACAGATCCTGGATATCAAAACTAAAAACATTACATATGTGGATAAAGCCCGCCGTTTTGATATCACAGATTATGACTGGTCTCCTGATTCCAAGTGGGTAGTTTATACAAAATACAGTGATAACACTCAAGATGCGGTTTGGGCTTATTCCTTGGACAAGGGAAAAACCTTCCAGCTAACGAATGATATGTTCATAGATTTTTCCCCTGTCTTTTCAACTTGTGGAAAATACATATTTTTCCTCTCAAACAGGAGCTTCAACCTGAATTTTTCAAGCTTTGAATTCGATTATATTTTCAGGGAATCAACTAATATTTATGCTGTCCCCTTAACAGAAGCCGTTCCTCCTCTCTTTAAAGATAAAAATGACCAGGAGGAGGTCAAAAAGGAAAAAGCAGAAAAAGAAACAAACTCCAAAAAAGAAGCGAAAAAAACATCCAAGACAGAGGAAGAAAAGGCACCTTCAGTCCGGATAAATTTTGAAGGAATAAACGAAAGGATCGTATCCTTCCCCTTAAAACCCGGGGACTACAGAAATCTTACTGCTGTAGAGGGTGGGGTTCTTTATGTCAAAGATGGCGAATTACACATGTTTAAGATCGAAGATAAGAAAGATTCAGTGATCATAAAGGGAATATCTGGTGGAGCACTTTCGGCAAATAGAAAAAAGATTCTTTACCGTGCCAGGCAAAAATATGGAATCATCGATTTAAAACCCGATCAGAAGGTTGGAGCCGGAGAGCTAAATCTTTCCGATTTAACAATGAAGATAGAACCTCTAAAAGAATGGAAACAGCTTTTTAATGACGGATGGAGAATCTATAGAGACTGGTTCTACGTAAAAAATCTACATGGAGTTGACTGGCAGAAGATGAAAGTAAAATACGGCCAGCTGGTTCCTTACTTAAGTCACAGGGCTGACCTCGATTTTATTTTTGGAGAGCTTGTCGGAGAGCTGAATACCGGACACTGCTACATCAACTGGGGAGACTTTCCAAGAGTTAAAAGGGTTGAAGGAGGACTTTTAGGTGCCGAGCTTAAAGTTGACGAGAAATCCTTAAGATACATCATCAGCAAAATTTACAAAGGAGAAAACTGGAACGAAAGAACAAGGTCTCCCTTAACCGAACAGGGAATCAATGTGAAGGAGGGCGATTACCTCATCAGTCTCAACGGCCATGATATCACCACAAAAGACAATCCTTACAAATTTCTTGAAAACACAGTCGGAAAAAGGATACCTATCTTTGTGAATTCTAAGCCTGTTGAGAAAGGAGCAAGGGAGTTCCTGATAAAGCCAATCCAGAGCGAGCTGAACCTTTTTTACATGGATTGGGTGAATTCAAGAAGAGAAATGGTGGATAAACTCTCAAAAGGGAAAATAGGCTACTTCCATGTTCCCAATACCTCTGTTGAGGGAAACAGGGAACTGTTTAAAGGCTTTTATGCTTTTAGAAACAAGGATGCACTGATCATTGACGAAAGATATAACGGAGGCGGTTTTATTCCTGATGTCATGACAGAACTCCTGACAAGAAAAATCTTAAGTTACTGGGGAAGGAGAGGTTTGATTCCAAGCCAGACTCCAGGTGCAGCTCACGAGGGGCCAAAAGTCATGCTCATCAATCACTATTCTGCTTCTGGCGGCGACGCTTTCCCCTACTACTTCAAAAAGAATAAACTGGGAACTCTTATCGGGACTAGAACCTGGGGAGGACTTGTCGGATTGTCAGGCAATCCGGCCCTGGCTGATGGAGGTTATACTGCAGTTCCTACATTTGGTTTTATAAACACAGAAGGAAATTGGGCAGTAGAAGGAGTTGGAGTCTATCCGGATATAGAAGTGTATGACCGGCCAGAGCTTGTGGCCAAAGGAGAAGATCCATGTATAAAAAAAGCTGTCGAAGTCCTTCTTGAAGAGCTTAAAAAGAATCCTCCGAAAAAAATAAAAAAGCCCGAAGATCCTGACCGCTCGAAGCGGATAAAGAAAAAGAAAAAGTAACCAGCGACTCACAAATAAGATAATTTACATGGATAATCGCCAAAGGCCAGGGTATTACTATTCTTGGCTTTCTTCCATTTTGTGTATAACATGTCTTGATAAATATTCGGGGATGGATGAAGCGACCTTTGAAGATTTAGCCTCCCTGAATTGCTCTTCGAGGTAACCCGACTAAGTCGGGCGGCGAGTATGTTTGAGCGGAGCGAGTTACGGAGCCGCCGAGAAGAGCGAAGAAGGGATGGCGTGAAAAATCTGAACGGGAGCAATATCATTCCCGAATATTTTCTGATTATTACCTACAAAAAATGGAAGAGAACTCTATTCTTAAATTAAGCTGAAATAGAAAATTCCAAGGAAAGTCTTTTACATTTCCACATTGAAGCCAAGGTCTAGGCTTTTTGCGCGGCGCAGTACGAGCTCGGCAACAGCCACATCCTGAACAGCCAATCCCACTGATTTGAAGAACGTTGATTCTCCTTCTGACTCACGGCCCGGAATTTTTCCTGCTGCCACCTCTCCAATTTCTCCGTAAATATGCTGCTCTGAAATAAGTCCTCCTTCTATAGAAATAATCAAATCTCCTGCTTCAGCAAGACTTGCCTCACGAGAATCTACAACTACCTTGGAGCGAACTACAGTCCGGGCAGGAATTTCCTGCATTTCCGGTGTATAAGAGCCGATACCATTTATATGAACACCTGGTTTGAGGTCTTCATCATTAAACACAGGTTTACTAGAGGTCGTAGCTGCACAAATAATATCAGCCTCACAGACAGCCTGTTTTGGAGTTTTTGCTATAAAAATATCTTCAGGAATTGGTTTGCCGCGAGTTTTCATCTCTTTAACATAAGCTCGTGCGGTTTTTAGCTCCACATCATAGACCCAAACCTCTTCTATAGGTCTAACCGTACAAATTGCTTCTAACTGAGTTCGGGATTGAGTCCCTGCTCCAAAAATAGCTGCTACCCGGGAATCCTGGCGCGACAAAAGATCCGTTGCAACACCAGATGCAGCTCCTGTACGTAGCGCTGTAAGATATGTTCCATCCATAATAGACAGTGGTCGACCGGTTTCTGTTTCCACTACGATCACAACAGCATGAATTGTAGGCAGTCTTTTACTCTGATTATTGGGAAAAATCGAGACAATTTTAGCTCCCATTGCCTCACTTTCAGCTAAATAGGCGGGCATAAAAAGGGTCACTCCGCTTTGCTTCTTCACCTGAATCTGCGTCCTTAACGGCACGTCTGCTTTGCCACTTGAAAGCTGTATAAACGCTTTTTTTACAGTTTTTATGGCTTCGGCCATATTTACAGCTTGAGCCACATCATTTCTGGATAGTATTTTTAGTCTCATTGGCTTACACCACCCTTTTTTCTCCTTTATGTTTTATGTCTCTTTGCCTTCTAAAAGTAAACGGTTTTAAATCAAAATCAGTACGACCATCAAGGATGAGCTCAGAAAGGATAATACCTACTGCAGGCCCTTGTTGAAAACCATGACCCGAAAAACCAATAGCACAAAAGAATCCATCGAAACCAGGAATCGCTCCAATAAACGGATTTCCATCAGGAGTGATTGAGTATAGTCCTCCCCAACCTCGAAGGATTTCAGCTTTTTCCAGGATAGAGGCCCGGTGAATTGCAGCCTCAATAACTTCCTCCAGGAACTCTCGGTCCACATGGAGATTAAAGCTTGAAGGCTCATTTTGGTCACTCATGCCCATAAGAAGACCCGGATCTTCACCCCGGAAGTAAAATGTAACATCCTGGTCAATAATCATTGGTACAGGCTTTGGAATCACATCAAAGGATTTTGTCATAAAGACCTGGCGGCGGTAGGGTTTTACTGGAATGTCTATTCCAGCCATCCCTGCAACTTCACTTCCCCAGGGCCCGGCTACATTAACGACAATAGACGAAGAGATGGCCCCCTTACTTGTCTCAACTCCTTGAACTCTGCCGTTTTTTATCTTGATGCCGGTTACCTCTGTTTTTTCTTCAATCCGGACACCAAGCTTCCTGGCACAATTAGCAAATCCCATCGCAACAAGATAAGGATCTGCATAGCCATCTTCTGGACCAAGAGTTCCACCTTTTAAATCTTCAACATTTAAGTAAGGCCATCGGTGTTTGATCTCCTTTGGGGATAGCACTTCCACAGGAACGCCATACTGGCGCTGTGTTTCAACATCGGATAAAAAATTTCTCCAGGTCTCTTCCTTCTGGGCAAGAAAAAGATAGCCCACCTGACGGAAGTTTATATCAACACCAAATTCCTCTTTAAAATGCTCAAACAGCTGTACAGACTGTTGTACCAAACGAATATTCGCAGGATGAGAGAATTGCTGGCGAATACCCCCAACACTCAATCCCGTTGAAGCCTGGGCCAAAAGGTCTTTTTCCAGGATAACAACATCCGAGACACCACTTTTAGCCAGATAATAAGCTGTGCATAGTCCCATTATACCACCGCCGATGATGGCTACCTCGGCTGTATTTTTCCAGTCTATCATCTTAAATATAATTCACAAGCCGTTCTCGAACAGCATGTATTGATCCCAGCTTTTTCGATTACGTTTTTGAGCGGACCATGAGGACAGAGGCAGAAGCCTGATTGGCTACCTTGTCAGGAATTGAACCAAAAAGCCACCGTCGGAGTATCCACTCCTCTGATGCACCCATTACAATAAGATCATGCTCTCCAGCGATACGGACAATTGCCCGGGCAATATCTGTATCAATAACAACACATATATCAGCCGGAACTCCAGCCTCGGTGAGTCTATCACGGACAAAGTCTTCGGCTTCCCCTTGAAAGAGCCGGATGCTTTCCCTGTCAAAATCAGAGCTGGCAGCTGATGGACCCCGTCCAACCTGCACATTTAATGCTGTGATTGAAGCCTTCCACTCAGAAGCTAAATCATTGGCCAGCTGAAGTCCAAGCCGCGCATGCGAACCTCCACTGATAGGAACCAGAATGCGTCGGACATTCTGTAAACCTCGATCTTTAAGAACCAGCACATTTCCCTTTGCAATCTTCAGCACGCCTGCAACACAGGTCCGTTGGGTTCTGAGCATACGAACTTCACCCCGCCAGCCCATTACAATAAGGTCAGGCTGCTCCACATCAGCTATGCTGAGGATAGCCGAGGTAACACTGTGAGCCACTATAGCAGTGGCTCGAGCTTTAACTCCTTTTTCGGAGGCATGATAGGATGCGGTATCCAGAAGTGTTTTCTTCTCCCACCGCCTTTTCTCATATTCTATCCGCCCCGCTTCAAGAGGTGTTTGTGCCGGGACATTCACAACGTGAATCAATTGAAGATGAGCTCTGCGTTTTTTAGCCAATGCAGTGCTCAGCATCAGCAACGAATGCTCGGTATCCGGATTAGCCAAAGGAACAAGAATCACCGGAAGCTCTTCGCGACGTGAGACAAGGTATTCCTTAGCTCTTACTACAAGAGGTTTAACAACTTTTTTTTGCCATAATATATTCGAGGCACCAACCAGTTGTGTTCCTTTACGTAAGAAAATTATATACCAGAGAAAACTCGCAGCAATAATCATATATCCAATGATCAGAGAAACTCGACTTGTATTAACGATGACAAAAATGCATCCCAGCAATCCCAAAACCGGAACAATCGGATATCCAGGGGTCCGAAAACTGGGTTTATACCAATCCAGCTTAGCGTATCTCATAATCATACATGCTAAAGTTATAAGGGAATAGAGTACAAGGCTCAGGAAACCGGCGACTTCAGCCAGAAGCTCAAGATGACCCCCGAGAAACACCAGTACAAGCATGGTCAGGCCACCGGTCACTGCGATCGACCGGTAAGGTGTTCTGAAGCGGAGGTGGATCCGATTGAGCCAGTCAGGCATGAGCCGGTCTCGACCCATGGCAAAAGAAACTCTCGATGCTGCCATTACACTGGCATTTGCTGAAGATACGGTAGCTAGAATACCCCCGATAAGCACCAGAATATAGCCTCCTCTGCCCATGAGATTCCTGGCAAGATCCATAAGCACAGTCTCATTTGCCATACTCGGGTCGTTGTATTGTCTCAATCCCAGTATGCAAAATACAACAGCACAATAGACAACAGTCACAATCACAACAGAACCAACCAGGGCAAGAGGGAGATTCCTGTCTGGATTTCGGATTTCTTCAGAAATAGCAGAAATCTCTGCAAATCCCATAAAAGTAATGAAGAGAATCGGCAGGGTTATCAACACACCAGAGAATCCAATCTCTGGAGGAACGAAAGGAGTCAATCTTTCAGGCTCTACGGAGAATACTGCGCGGACAACGAATAAAATCAGGACAAAAAGCATTACGGCAACAATTACGGTTTGAGTCCTCCCTGTTTCTTTAGCACCAATAAAGTTGAGCAGGGCAAGTAACGCCGTTACTGCAAGGGCGAGCATAACGGGTGAAATACGCAAAACATCACTCACATAGTGACCGAATCCAATCATATAGAAGGCGGATGCGAATATAAGGCTCAGCCATAAAGCCCAGCCCATAATTGTGCCAATCAAAGGCCCAAATGCTCGGACCATGAATAAGTAGCCACCCCCAGCATAAGGCATTCCTGTGGACAACTCGGCCATACAGAGCGCAACCAAGACTGAAACAAAGCCGCAGATGATAAATGATAATAATACGGCTGGTCCTGCTTTGCCTGCGACTATTCCAGGCAAAACAAATATGCCTGCCCCGATCATCGTACCAACACCAACAGACAATGCCGCGCCAAAACCCAGGTCGCGAGCAAGCTTTATTTTAGAGTTCTCACTCGAGTTTCCGGCTTTACTGTTTTTCTTCATGATAATAATTTTTGTTATCTATAAACTGCCCAACTCGTGAATTATTCAGGTTAATTAATCTGATTTATTATACAGTTACGAAAAGATAAATTAACTCCTCGATATTTATCTGCAAGTGCAGAGTTACAACATCACTGAGTTTTTTATTACCTGATTCTTATAGGGTAAGGAGGTCGCTTTAATTTTATAGGTGGATTCTTCTTGAGCTCTTCCATAATAACTTCAATAGCCTTTTCCAGTTGAGGATCTCGTCCGGCAATCACATCAGCAGGCCACTGTTCAACTTCAATATCCGGAGGAACTCCTACATTCTCAACGACCCAACCATTCTCTGTCCATATAGCCAGGTTTGGAGCAGAGACATAGCCGCCATCCATCAGGATCGGGAATCCAAGGGTTCCAACAAGTCCACCCCACGTTCTTTTTCCGATCAGTTTGCCGAGCTTGAATTTCCGGAACATCCAGGGAAGCAGATCACCTCCGGAACCGGCTGTCTCATCAATAAGCATAACCTTAGGACCTTGAATGGATGCACCGGGCGTTTTAAGGTCAGCCCCATAACGCATGTGCCAGTAGCAGGTTAAAGGACGCCGCAAAATATCTATATAGTAGTCTGCAACTGAGCCGCCACCGTTAAACCTCTCATCAACAATGATGGCATCTTTGTTCACCTGGGGAAAGAAATACCGTTTGAAATAGGTGTGTCCTGTTGTTGTTGTATTTGGCACATAAACATAAGCCACCCGGCCATTTGTAGCCTTATCAACTTTTTTGAGGTTCCCCTCCACCCAGTCACGATTCCGCAGAGTACTCTCGTCGCGAACAGGGACAACAGATACAGTACGTGAGCCTGTGCTGTTTGGATCCGGACCAACAGTTATTTCAATAAGTTTTCCCGCAGAATTTTCAAATAAACTGAAAATATTCTGCGGGGGGCGAAGTTCCTTCCCGCGTACAGCCAGGAGATATTCTCCCTTTTTAACATCTACGCCTGGCTCAGTTAAGGGAGAACGAAGCTGGGGATTCCAGTTGAGACCGCCATAGACCTTTTTAAACCTGTAGCGGCCATTTTCTATAGAATAATCGGCGCCGAGCAAACCTCCGGGAACCTGTTTGGACAACGCAGGTGTGTCTCCCCCTCCTACTCGATGGTGCCCTACAGCCAGTTCACTACACATCCATTGAATCACCCGGTTGAGGTCTCCACGAGTTGCAACATGAGGAAGGAACACAGCGTATTTCTTTTGCATGGCCTCCCAGTCTGCACCGTGCATGTTTGTAGCATAGAAAAAATCGCGGTTAATTCGCCAGGCTTCATAAAAAATCTGTTGCCATTCAGCCCTTGGGTCTATACGTACTTCAATGGCATTAGTGTCGATCTTTCCCTGACCGGGCTTTATCTTTCCGGCTGCAGGTGCAATTCCCAGGGAATCCCTGGAAATGTAGAGTATCTTTTTCTTATCGGCTGAAATTTCATACCCATTAACTCCTGATAAAACAACTTCATCTTTACGTTTATTGAGGTCGTACATATGCAGCTTGGTTTCCCTTGCATAGGGTCCCCGGCTTCCCGAAGGTGCTTCAAGATAATAGAATTCTCCTGCCTTGCCGGCCTGAAGACTAAAATAGGCGCCAGCAGAAAGAGATAGAGCAAGTATTCGCTGATTGAGGCCATCAAAGTCTACAGAGAAAGCCTTTTCCGGCTTTGCTTTTTTCTTTTCAGGCTCTATCTTCTTTTCAGGTTTTTCTTTCTTTATCATCCCCTCTTCCTCGTCACTCTCCTTGGTAAGAGGTGATGGAACGTCCTTTTGCAGCACAGCAAGATAAATGGAACGTGTCATGCGCGTATCAGCATTTGACATGGCAAACCACTGTTTGACCGGCCCGGCATCAGTGGATGCAAAAAAGTAGAGATATTTACCGCTCTCATCAAAAGCAGGATCGCTGACATCACTCAGGCCATCTGTAACCACATAGGATTTATCTTTTTCAAGAGAGTAGAGATAAACCTTCGAGATATAAGCTGCGGTATTCAGCGTGTAAACAATCCATTTGGAATCAGGGGACCAGGTAGACGTGATCGTCTTTGCACGTCTTGGCCCGAAGAGGTATTCAGACCCGATTTTCTTCGAGATCCCTGTTTTTAAATCTATCCAGTAGAGAGTCCAGGAGTTATCTGCAAAAGAAATTTTCTGGCTGTCTGGCGACCAGACCGGGGTGTCATAAAATCCAGTGCCTGTCAGCTTGAACTTTTTCACATCTCCCTTGCCGTCCTGGGTACTAACATGGAGCTCGTATTCACCAGACTCGTCTGAAAAGTAAGTAATGTTTTTTCCGTCAGGTGACCAGACTGGACTCCGTTCATGAGTGCCTGTTGTGTTTGTCAGGTTCCGAGGATCTCCTTTTTCAGCCGGAACCGTGATTATCTCCCCACGAAATCCTAAAACAGCTCTTGCTCCGGAGGGAGAAATCGAAGCACCCCTTATATAACGGAATCCACTGACATAGCGGGGACGAACCTCAATCAAGTCGGCTGCTACACCAACAGTTAATTTCGTGCTCCGTGCATATGAGGGATTGAAGATGTGGAGATGCCCAGCCTGTTCGTAGATAATTTTCTCATTACCTGAAGAAGCACTAAGAACAGGAAAATCTTTATGGGAGGTGAGCTGCTTGATTTCTTTCGATTTTGTATCGAATGAAAAAATATTAAATTCTCCATTTCGATCTGAAAGAAAATATATCTTCTCCCCTATCCACATAGGATCAGTATCATTACAGCGGCCTTCAGGCTGAGGAATCTTTTTTACTGAGTAATCGCTAAAAGTGATAATCCAAATTGTGGAAACCGTTCCTCCTCGATAATTTTTCCACTGGCGAAAGCGTTCAGAGAGTGGAGTGTAAGCCATTTTACTGCCGTCAGGTGAGTATGTTGCCTTGTAAGCATTGGGAATTTTTAGGGATGTGGGAAGCCCGCCTTTAAGAGGCACAGTAAAAAGCTGCGTATACCGCCTTGTAAAAACATAACGGGGAGATATAAACAGCACTGAGGAGCCGTCCGGTGTAAAGCCGCGAACAATATCATATCCCGGATGCCAGGTGAGCCGTCTCGGGACTCCACCATCAACAGGAACGACATAAACATCTGTGTTGCCATCATACTGGGCACTAAAAGCAATAAGTTTCCCGTCCAGTGAAAAAACAGGATTAGATTCTAAGCCTTGAGCTGTGGTCAAGCGCCGGACTCCTTTCCCATCAATATTAGCCACCCAGAGGTCTCCTGCATAACCAAAAGCTATATGGGTTTTGCTAATAGCGGGTTGACTTAAAAGTTTGGTATCGTTGATATTGATTTTACCAGCCAGGAAAACAGGCATGGCAATTGTAAATACCAACACAAAAAAGATGAGATAAAAACTTCTTTTCATAACAACCTCCTAATTTATAAATAAAGCGCAAAAAGAATAGCTTAATACATAATATTTATAAAATGCAAAAAAAACTACTTCTTCGGAAGCATCTCTATTTCCGTGATAAAGAAACAGTCAGGCAAACTGATTTGATTGTTGAATATCATAAAATCCCCTTCATTGTTCTTTTAAATAATGAATTTTAATATACAGAGTTTACTTAGGAATAACAACAATTTTTCTTTTTCTGGACTCTTGAGTTTGGTTATTATAGAATTATTTTCCGTGCCAGGATGGGAAGGTAAAAGAAAAAGAGCTGTCACGTTATAATTATTGTTTTTTCATTAATCCTTTAAAAGGAGAGCTTAAGATGAAAAGAAGAAACGCTCTGCTCACCTTAAGCTGTTTGGCCTTAGCAGGTCCAAATCTGTTTTCTTGTAAAAGAAGGAGTAAACAAATGAAAAAAGAAATCAAAACAGATAAAGCTCCAAAGGCAATCGGCCCCTATTCACAGGCTATAATGGCTAATGGTCTTATCTTTGCTTCAGGTCAAATCGCGATTAATCCCTCTACAGGAGAGCTAATCGCAGGAACTATTGAAGAAGAGACCCGGCTTGTGTTGAATAATCTCAAAGCAGTTCTTGAAGCCGCAGGAAGTTCCTTCGATAAAGTCATTAAATGCACGGTATTTCTCCAGAACATGGATGACTTCAGCCGTATGAATGCAGTGTACGGCGAATTCTTCAAACCTCCATATCCTGCCCGTGCAGCCGTTCAAGTAGCCCGCTTGCCCAAAGATGTCAAAGTAGAAATTGAAGCGATTGCTATACAATAATCCGGATTGTCCTAAGAGATAAAATGTTTTAAAATAACAGTATCATGCCTATTTATGAGTTTATCTGTAAAAAATGTGGGAAGCATTTTGAGAGCCTCGTTTCAATGGGAGGAGAAAATAATGTTTCCTGCGCTTCTTGCGGGAGCAAAGACATAGAAAAATTACTCTCTTCTTTTGGAATTGGTGGAGGCGGAAGCCGTCTCAGCTCTTCCTCTGAAGCCTGCACGACATGCTCGACAAATACGTGCAGCACATGCAAATAAACTCTAAGTTCGCCCTGCTCGCTTTAACAACGGGATTATAATTCTACATATGGAGGATTCTATTTTCTTCTGATCACTTAAATTCATTTAAACAATATATTCTTAATCAAAAAAAATAGAACCTTCCCCATTTTACACATTTTAATTTGACTCTCCCCTTTTTAATTGTTAATCTTTTGCCAAAAAATAACGGGAAAAGAACTAATAGAGAGGCCTTCACAAATTTCTTTTAAATAACAGAAAATTAATCACATCAATCTATACCGGCAAACTTAATGAAATTAAAAAAAAGACTACCCAAAGATCAAAACTTTGAACAGGTGAGAAAACATTATGAAATAGAAAAGTCTATTGCAGAGAAACTAAAAAATGCTACTAGAGAAGAGAGAAAAAAAATTTTCCCTATTATGTATCATAAGCTCTTTGCCAATGTTCCCGACCATCCTCGGCTTATGGCAAAAAAGGGTGCTGATAAAATCCAGTCTTCTAATAGACAGAAATTCCAGCTTGTCAAAGAATACCTAAATAATTCAATTGTTTTTGTTGAATTTGGTCCTGGCGATTGCCATTTCGCCTCCAGTGTTTGTAAATATGTAAAAAAAGCATATGCTGTAGACATTTCTGACCAAAGAGAAAAAAACAGCCATTTCCCATCAAATTTTGAATTGATAATCTATGATGGATATAACTTAAATATAGAAAGAGGTTCAGTTAATGTTGTGTTTAGTGATCAGTTTATAGAACATCTTCATCCTGAAGATGTCGAATATCATTTTTTATTGGTAAAAAGGATTCTTCGCGATGGTGGTCTGTACATATTCAGAACACCCCATGCTTTTTTTGGGCCTCATGATATATCTAAGTACTTCTCAGACGAGCCAGAAGGATTCCACCTGAAAGAATGGACTTATTCAGAAATAGGAGAGATAATAAAAAAACTGAATTTTTCTTCCTGGAGTGGATTTTGGCGAATAAATAGTAAGTTAAATAAGAATTATAAAAAATTCCCTTTTTGTTATTTTAAAACAGCAGAAACAATACTTAAAGGTATGCCAAAAAATTCCAAAAGGTATCTCTCAAGACTTTTTCTTCCTCTAAAACTGTCCATGATCGCAGTTAAATAAAATTTATACACTGATGTTTGGAAAAAAATATGATGTACATATGGGAACTATTCTATTTTCCTCTAATTCTTTAAATTCATTTTAACAATATAATTTTAACTAAAAACAATGGAACCGTCCCTAATTTTTATAAATAAAAAACAGAGATGTGCCCATTTTTTTGCCACACTGCCATATTCTAACCTTTTGAAGTGATGGGAGTCTGATCCCACTGAATTTTCTTGACTTTGTTCTACCCTTGAAGATAAATATATCTTTGATGAAGAATGAAGTGCGGATTGGAGTTGACACAGGGGGAACATTCACTGATTTTACTATCTCCATCAACGGAAAAATCGAAATAAAAAAAATCCCTTCCACTCCAAAAAATCCTTCTCTGGCTATTCTTGAAGGTATAGATGAATTCCTGAGAAAAGAACTATCTCCTATGGTAATTCACGGGACAACCGTTGCAACAAATTCTCTCCTCGAAAGGAAAGGAGTACGAATTGCCCTGATCACAACCAGGGGCTTCGAGGATATTCTGTTTATCGGGCGCCAGACGAGGCGAGAACTCTACAGCTTGAGAGGAGAGCGCAGAACACCACTCCTCCCCCGCCGTCTTTGTTTCGGGCTTGAGGAGAGAATCTCAGCATCAGGAAAAATCGAAACAAAAATCTCCCTTTCCGAACTCCAAGAAATCCTCGAAAAAATAATAAAATTAAAAACCGAAGCCGTGGCTGTTTCCCTTATCAATTCTTACGCAAATAATTCTCACGAAAAAACCATCTCCAGAGAATTAAAAAAGAAAAAAATCCTGGCTTCTGTCTCAAGCGAGATACTCCCGGAACATCGTGAATACGAAAGAACAGCCATAACCGCTGTTAATGCTTATCTCATGCCTGTTGTAAGCCAGTATTTAGCGGACCTAGAGAAAAAAATGCAGCATGTTGAACTTCGAATCATGCAGTCTAATGAAGGATATATCACTCCGGCGAGGGCAAAATCAGAACCTATAAGAACAGCTCTCTCAGGCCCTGCAGGAGGAGTAGTTGGAGCATTTCACCTGGCAAGAGCGGCTGGATTTCAAAATATCATCTCTTTTGATATGGGAGGGACTTCCTCTGATGTTTCCCTTATAGACGGTAAGATCAGAAGAACAAATGAAAGTAAAATCGGAGATTTTCCCATCCGAATCCCTATTATCGATATTCACTCGGTCGGGGCTGGAGGTGGCTCCATTGCCTATGTAGACAGAGGTGGCTCTCTCAGAGTTGGGCCTAAGAGTGCAGGAGCTGAACCAGGGCCGGCTTGTTACGGGCACGGAAACTTCCCGACTGTCACAGATGCCAATCTGGTTTTAGGCCGGCTGGTCCCGGAGTTTTTCCTTGGTGGCAAAATGAAAATCCTTCCAAAAAGGAGCCATGAGGTCCTGGAGAGGCTTGCTAAAAAAATCAACAAATCTTTTCTTGAAACAGCTGCAGGTATCATCAAAATTGCCAATGCAAACATGGAAAAAGCCATCCGGGTGATTTCAATTGAAAGGGGTTTTGACCCAAGAAATTTCGCTCTCTTCTCCTTTGGAGGAGCCGGGGGGATGCACGCAGTTGATATTGCCTCTCACCTTAAAATACCCAGAGTGATTGTTCCTAAAAACGCTGGAGTACTCTCTTCCCTCGGGCTTCTTATGGCCGATTCTATCAAGGACTATTCTAAATCCATATTGAAGACAGCAGAGAAATTAAAAAAAGAGGAACTCGAAAAGTTTTTTGTCGAATTAGGAGAAAGAGGCGTCAGAAATATGAAAGAGGAGGGTTTCAGTAAGGAGGAAACTTTTATCTATCCTTTCCTGGACCTCAGGTATCTCGGTCAATCCTATGAAATAACCATTCCTTACAGGTACACAAAGAGCCCCGGCTTATCCTTTGTATCCGATTTTCATAAGGCTCACAAAAAACTCTATTCTTACCAGCACGAGCAAAGACCTGTAGAGATCGTCAATATTCGGATCAAAGCTGTGGGAAAAAGTAAAAAAATCAGGCTTAAAAAGCTTCCCCTCAAAGGTGCCAAACCTGAAAAGGCTTTTCTAAAAAAACAATCCATCTATTACAACGGGAAAAGCTACCAAGCCTCAGTGTTTAATAGATCTCTTCTCTCCCCCGGGAACAAAATGAACGGCCCAGCTCTTATCGCAGATATAGAGTCAACAATATTCCTTCCCCCTTCCTGCACATCTAAAGTTGACGGCTTGCTCAATTTGCTTATCCAAAAGGTGGAGTAACTATATGGTAAACATGGTTAAATTCGACCCTATCGAGCTTGAACTGTTTAAGAACATCTTTATTTCTATATCTGAGGAAATGGGCGCTGTCCTTGGGCGAACCTCCCTCTCTCCTAACATTAAAGAGAGAAAAGACTTCTCCTGTGCTCTTTTTAATAAAAAAGGAGAGACATTCGCCCAGGGTTCTCATATCCCAGTCCATTTAGGAGCTATGCCTCTCTCTGTTCAAGCATCCCTCAAAACAGTCCATTTTGAAGAGGGCGACTTGGTGATTCTCAATGATCCTTATAAAGGAGGAACCCACCTCCCCGATATAACCTGTATTTCTCCTGTTTTTATCGAAAAAAACCTGAGCTTTTTTGTAGCAAACCGTGCCCATCACTCTGACGTAGGAGGAAAAACTCCCGGCTCCATGCCGCTCGCTACAGAAATCTATCAAGAAGGATTGATTATCCCCCCCTTAAAACTGATACAAAAAGGTTTATTAAACTCTGATATTTTCAATCTGATTCTCGCTAATGTCAGAACTCCAGAAGAACGAAAAGGAGACCTCCTGGCCCAGATAGCTGCCAATGAAAAAGGAAAACAAAGGTTAGAAGAAATAATAAAAAAATATGGTTTAAAAAAACTCCTTCGTTACACCTATCTCATCCAGCTCTACACGGAAAAGATTTTAAGAAAAACCATAAAAGACATTCCTAACGGCACTTATGTTTTCACTGACTATATGGATGACGACGGGATCAAGGAGAAACCCATAAAAATTGGCGTAAAACTGACAATAAGAAATGACGAGGCCCTGATTGATTTCAGCTCATCATCACCTCAAGTTGAAGGTAATGTCAATGCTAATTTTGCGGTAACTTATTCCGCAGTACTCTACGTTTTCCGCTGCCTCGTAGAGGAAGACATTCCATTTAATACAGGCTTGATGAGGCCGCTAAAAATCAAAGCTCCTGAAGGTTCAATTCTTAATGCTTTGTTTCCGGCAGCAACTGCAGGAGGGAATGTAGAGACATCCCAGAGAATCGTTGACGTTCTTCTTGGGGCTCTCTCCAAGGCGATACCTGATAATATTCCAGCTGCAAGCTCAGGTACTATGAATAATATCGCCTTTGGCGGTTATGACCCATCAAGAAAAAGAAACTTTGCCTATTATGAGACCATTGGAGGAGGCATGGGCGGAAGCTCTGATTTCCCAGGTCTTAGTGGAGTCCACACTCACATGACTAATTCTCTCAACACTCCCTTGGAAGCTCTTGAGAATTACTTCCCTCTGAAAATTAAAAAATACTGCCTTCGGCAGGGCTCTGGCGGTAAAGGACAGAATACTGGAGGGGATGGGATCATACGCGAATATGAATTTGCTGTTCCCGTTCAATTGACTATCATTTCTGAAAGGCGGAAATTTGCCCCTTATGGAGCTCAGGGAGGAAAAGATGGGAAAAAGGGAAAGAACATCCTTTTCTCTAAAGGTAAAAAAATACACCTGAAATCCAAGGTCAACAGAAAGGTCCAACCCGGAGATGTGCTGCGCATAGAAACTCCCGGGGGCGGAGGTTATGGCAGTAAAAAATAAAAAATCTACTTTTGGTCCAGGCTTTCTGGTAACGGCAGCTTTTATCGGACCCGGGACTGTGACTTCCTGCTCCATGGCAGGTGCACAGTTTGGCTATGCACTGATTTTTACTCTGGTCTTTGCCACACTAACCACTCTTATTCTCCAGGGAATGACAGGAAGACTCAGTCTGGGCTCTGGTCATGACCTTGCTCAATCTTTAAGAGAATTCCCTCAAAATCGCCTGACAAGAGGTTTGTTTGTTTTCCTCACCCTTTCCTCTATTACATTTGGCTGCGCCGCTTATGAAGCCGGAAATATCATTGGAGGCTCAATCGGTCTTGAAATGATCACCTCAATTCCCCAAAAATTCTGGGTTGTTTTAATATCCTTAATAGCTATTTTTTTTATGAGTCTGGGTAAATACAGATTAGTGGAGAAGTTTTTAATATTTCTGGTTTTCCTGATGAGTTTCTCTTTCCTAACGACTCTTGTGATAATTAAACCAAATTTGCTCTTTATTTTTAAGGGGATGATTCCTTCTTTTCCAAAAAATTCACTCTATCTCATCCTTGCTCTTGTTGGAACCACTGTTGTGCCTTATAACCTATTTCTCCACTCCTCAGCTGTTAAGGAAAAATGGCGCTCCCCAGCTCATCTTAAAGATGTTAAAAAAGACCTGCTTCTCTCTATCTCATTAGGAGGAATCATTTCAGCCTCAATTGTAATAACTTCAGCTGTTGCTTTTTATGAGAAAGGGATTGTCCTGGAAAACGGGATGCAGCTGGCTCAACAGCTCAAACCTCTTTTCGGTTCCTTCACCAATTTCCTCTTTGGCCTTGGTTTTTTTGCCGCAGGCTTGAGTTCAGCCCTGACTGCTCCGTATGCGGCTGCATTCGCCTCCTCAGGTGTTCTTGGCTGGAAAGGAGGTTTTCGTTCTAAAGGATTTAGAGGGGTCTGGTTAGGGGTAATCCTGACAGGTTTTGTCGTATCCTGTTTTAATCTTAAACCTATTGTTGTTATTATATCTGCCCAGGTTGCTAATGGGCTGGTTCTGCCGCTTGCCACTGTATTTCTGCTTATTGTGCTAAATAACCGTCAAAAAATGGGAAAATGGGTCAACAACATCAAACAGAACATACTGGGAAGCTTGATCATCCTTATCGTCACCTGCCTTGGCCTGTGGAATATTATTAAGCTCTTCTTAAAGTAAGGGAAAAAATCTACTCTATTACAACAAATGTAATTCGGCGGTTCATCGCACGATTCTCAGGAGTGTCGTTCTCAACAAGAGGTTTTGACTCACCATAGGAAAAAGTACTCATGTGGTGAAGAGATACTCCGTGCTGCGTGTAGAGGTAGTTCCTGACTGACTCCGCACGGACCTGGCCTAGCCATAAGTTATACTCCTCTGTCCCGATGCTATCTGTATGCCCTTGTATCTCAATATGGACATTCTTGTTTTGTGCTTTTATGCGCGCTGCAAAATTGCTGAGAACAATTTTGTCCTCATCAGTAAGATCACCTTTATCAAAGTCAAACTGTACTGAATCATCCGAGAACGTCACTTCAAAAAGAAATTTGCCTGTGGCTAACTTACCTACCTCTTCGGCCTGATCAAACGCTTCCATAGCACGTGCAACTGCCTCCTGATTCGTCTCTGAAAGCTGTTGCTGCTGCTGGGTTTGCTGTTCAGTAGTCTTTTTTAACGTTTCGATTTCCGTTTTGTTCGCCTCAGCTTGCGCCTTGACAGGATCCATAACTTGAGAAATCTGTTCCTGGACAAAACCTTTAGTGGCACATCCGCTTAACCCAATCAAAAAAATCACCGCCAAAGCTACCAAAGCATAAAAAGTTTTTTTCATAAGAGTTCCTCCCTTGTTTTTGGCTTTTTTGTGGCAATATTCTCTCATTTATAAGGCAAAATGTAAAGCAAGTTGTTTTATATCTTATTATTGTCTCCTTTAAGAGCATATTCCACGGCGAATCTGGCATGAATCCTTGTTGTATCAAAAAGAGGGACTTCACAGTCTTCCTGGCTTATCAATAAGGGTATTTCTGTGCATCCTAAAATGACTCCCTCTGCCCCGCTGGCAGCAAGGTTCTTTATAATTCTTATAAACTTTTCCTTTGATTGGCTTTTTATCTCCCCCAAACAAAGCTCGCTATATAGTATATTGTGAATGAGTTGTCTTTCTTCTTCATTTGGGATAATAACTTTTAAGCCAAACTTTTCGCTCAATCTGCCCTTATAAAAATCCTCCTCCATGGTAAATTTAGTGCCCAGCAGGCCCAATTTTTTTAGCCCTTGTTTCTTTATCTCTTCTGCAGTTGCATCCGCAATATGCAGCAAAGGGATTTTTATACTCTTCTGGACCTCATCTGCCATCTTATGCATTGTATTAGTGCAGATAATGATAAGATCTGCCCCTCCTTTTTCTACTCTTTGAGCAGCATTTATCATGAGTTCGGTTGCTTTATCCCATTTTCCTTGATGCTGTAATATTTCAATTTCTTCAAAATCAACAGAATACATAAGACTCTTAGCAGAATGGAATCTGCCCAGCTTTTCTTTCACAGTCTCATTAATGATTCGGTAGTATTCAAGAGATGACTCCCAGCTCATGCCTCCAATTAGACCGATAACTTTCATTCTCTCTCTCCATTAATTTTGATTATTTTAATAACAATTAAAATAGCAGAATTTAATAATAATTTCTATCTGAAAAAAGTGACAGGAATTTTTTTATCAAAGGGGCTTGATAAGAATTGCGAATCTTGTAATACTTTTCCTGGATGAAACACGATAAATAATTCTAATCACAACCGATAAAACTATAAACTAATGAACAGTAAAGCCCAAACAAAGAGTTTAGACATAAAAAAAGAGGCTCTAGAAGCGGAGGATAGAATAAGGAAACATATCAGAGAAACTCCTGTTGAATACTCCCCCTATCTCAGCAAAGCAGGAAAATGCAAGGTAAATCTCAAGCTTGAGAACATACAGTTCTCCGGTTCTTTCAAGTTTCGAGGCGCCATGAACAAACTCCTCTCCTTATCAAAAAAGGAGAAGGAGAAAGATGCCATCACAGCTTCATCCGGAAACCACGGCGCAGCGTTTGCTTATGCTTGTAATAAACTAGGATTAAAGGGGACCATTTATTTACCTGAAATTGCTACTCAGACAAAAATTGAAGCTCTTCGCTCTTACGGCACAGACTTAAAACTCTACGGAACAGACTGTATCCAGACAGAAGTTCATGCCAGAAAAACAGCAAAAAATAACAATCTTGTATACATCCCTCCTTACAATGACATAAAGATAATCGGTGGTCAGGCCACAATCGGTATCGAATTACAAAGGCAAATAAAACAAATAGATGCCGTGTTCGTGGGAGTTGGTGGAGGAGGTTTAATCTCTGGAATCGCCGGATATTTAAAATCCACAAACACAAATATCAAAATTATCGGCTGCCAGCCAAAAAACTCCGCGGTTATGTATGAATCCATCAAAGCCGGGAAAATTGTAGAAATGGAGTCAAAACCCACAATCTCTGACGGTTCTGCCGGTGGAATCGAACAGGGCTCCATCACTTTAGATATATGCAAAAACCTTGTTGACGAATTTATTTTAGTTACAGAGGAAGAAATCAAAGAAGCTATTAGACTTTTAGTGGAAAAACACTCCATGCTGATTGAGGGTGCAGGCGCCCTCTCTGTTGCATCTTTTATCAAGGTTAAAAAAAGATTTAAAAACAAAAATGTCGTTTTAATCATAAGCGGAGCAAAAATAAGCATGGACCAGCTGAAAGAAGTCTTCTGCCAAGGATATAAATAAAATGACAAAGATATTTAACCTGAGCCAGATCAAGGAAGCCTTAAAAAACATCGATCCTATTCAAGCCATTGAAGAGGGATTTGTCGCTTACTCTCAAGGAAAAGTGGTTGTTCCCCCGGTTGGAGAGATGATTTTTAAACACCCTCCCGGAGACGTTCACATAAAATATGGCTATATAATCGGCGATGAATATTATGTTATTAAAATCGCTTCAGGCTTTTATGAAAATATTAAGTCAAACCTTCTAACTTCCTCTGGATTAATGTTGGTCTTCAAACAGAAAACAGGAGAGGTAGCCTGTATCCTTCTTGATGAGGGATATCTCACCAATGTGCGAACAGCAGCAGCGGGAGCAGTTGTTGCCAAATATTTGGCCCCAAAAGTTGTTCACAAAATCGGCATTATAGGTGCGGGTGCTCAAGGCAGGATGCAGCTTGAAAGCTTAAAATCAATTATCAATTGTAACGATGTTTTTGTGTGGGGAATAAACCGTCAGGAATTAGACGCCTACAAAGAAGAAATGGAACCGCAAGGGTATAATATACAAACCACACTGGAGGCCGAAAATATTGCCGCAGCCTGCAACCTTATCGTTATGGCAACACCATCAAAGTCTCCGCTTCTGATGGCTAACCAAATTCGGGAAGGAACACATATTACCGCTATGGGTTCTGACACGCCTGAAAAAAATGAATTAGATCCTGAAATCCTTCAAAAAGCGGATATTGTTGTTGCTGACAGCATCAGCCAGTGCCTATCCCGTGGAGAAATCTTTCAGGCAATAAAAGCGGCTAAAATCAAAAAAGAAAACCTTGTCGAGCTAGGAAATGTCATTATTGATAAAAAACTTCAAAGATCCTCTGATGAACAGATAACAATTGCAGATTTAACAGGTGTTGCCGTCCAGGATATTCAGATCGCAAAGGCTGTGTATGAAGCTCTGCTTGGCAAGAAGATATAAAAAAATAAGATAAGAGCAAAGAACGGCTATAAGGAGAGGTCATTATGAAAATTGAGATTTTTGAACTGGAAAGGACTCAATCTCTATGGGAAAACAGAGTAAAATACAACCTCACGGAAAGCGGTATTCATCCCTACTCTCTCAATGAAATTCTCGACAAGGAAGAAATAAAAGATCTGCTTTCTATGGGACTTGGCTACGGTCAAACAAATGGCTCTATAGAGCTGAGAGAAGCAATCAGCCGCCTCTATCCGGGAACAGACCTGGATAATGTTCTCGTGACAAACGGCTCTGCAGAAGCAAACTTTATAACCATCTGGACTAATCTTGAGCCAGGCGATGAGCTTATTTTAATGCTCCCGAATTACATGCAAATCTGGGGAATTGCCCGTTCTTTTGGCGTTACAGTCAAACCTTTTTATCTCAGAGAAGACCTAAACTGGGGACCAGACCTTGACGAACTGAAAAGCTTGATATCACCCCGGACAAAAATGATAGCCGTCTGTAATCCCAATAATCCTACAGGTGCTGTTCTCAGCAAGGAAGAAATGAAGGAAATTGTTCACATCGCCATGGAAGCCGGTGCTTGGATCTATTCTGATGAAGTATACTGCGGTGCTGAATTAAATGGAGAAGAAACACCCTCTTTTTTTGGCCTCTATGATAAAGTGATTGTTTGCTGCGGACTCTCAAAAGCCTATGCTCTTCCTGGTCTTAGATTGGGCTGGTTAGCCGGGCCAAAAGAAACAATCGAAAAAAGCTGGGCTTCACACGACTATACATCTATTGCTTCAGGAATTCTCAGCAATCATGTGGCAGCATTAGTGCTCCAGCCTGAACGGAGAAAAAAAGTTTTAAATCGTAACAGAAAAATTCTGAAAAAAAATTTGGTTGAACTTGAAAAATGGATCGATAAACACAAAACTCTCTTTAACCTGATCCCTCCCAAAGCAGGAGGCATAGCTTTTCCGCGATACAGTTTGGAAATCAATTCCACAGAACTCGCCACTAAACTCATGAAAGAAAAAAGTGTCTTTATCGTGGCTGGGGACTTGTTCGGAATGGACCACTATTTGCGTATTGGGATTGGCTCGGAAAAGAATTATTTTTTAGCTGGTTTAAGCTTGTTTGACGAGACATTACAGGAAATCAGCGGAAATTCTTCTGTCTAACTCAATGGGCTCATACAAAAATGGGCTGTCAGTATATCCCCAATCAATCCACAGTAAGTGTCTTGCTGATATTGCGGGGCTGGTCAGGATTTATACCTTTTTCCTGGCTTACATAATAGGCAAGTTGCTGGGCAACAACAACCGCAAGGAGAGGAACGATGAAGTAGTTCTGAGAAGGCAAAGGAATGAGCTCATCTGAATTGATAGAAAGAGAATCCAAGAAAGGTGCAATCGTGCAGATTTTTCCCCAGCGGCAGCTCACTTCATTAATATGGGAAAGCGTCATATAGGAGTCCTCAATAGTGGAGATAAATAATACCCAATCTCCCTTCTCTATAATCGCAAGGGGACCATGTTTGAACTCAGAAGAATACATCCCTTCACAGGGAATATAAGTGATCTCCTTCATTTTTAAAGCTGCTTCCAAACATGCACTATAGCTCACTCCATAACCAAGATAATAGAGATAGTTTTTCTTTGCTAAAAAGCGGGCAATCTGCCGGCACTTCTCCACAGTCTGGGATAATGTCTTTTTAATGAGAGAAGGAAGGTTTCCAAACTCATCCTCCAGGGCGGTATTTTTCCCGTCTTTAATCTCCCCCAATTTCATCGATAAATACAGAAAGACAATCACTTGATTTGTGAATGTTTTTGTAGCGGGCACACTGATTTCAATATTAGAGAGAAGAGGCAAACAATTTTTAATCCTGAGCTGGAGTGAGGAACCAAGAACATTCACTAAAGCAAAAATTTTCCTTGCTTTTTTCTCTTCTAAAAAATTCAAAACATTTACAACATCTTTAGTCTCTCCACTTTGAGAAACAAGGATGTAAGCCCCCTGGGAAAGGTCTCCATGGCCTAAAAACTCTTTAAACGCACCGGCAATAACAGGGACTGCTTCGATGCCAGCGATTTTATTCAGATAATATGCACCGAGAACACAGGCATTATAAGACGAGCCAGAACCAATAAGATAAATCTTTCTCTCTCGCTTCAATCCACTATAGAATTCACCCACCTGACTAGAGTCTTTTAAGAAATTGATCAAGGCTTGGGCTTTTTCTGGCTGTTCATAAATCTCCTTGAGCATAAAATGAGGAAATTTTCCCTTTTGTGCATCTTCAATATTCAGAGTACATTGATAAGGGCTCCTCTTGATCTCCTCTCCTGAAGAGAGTTTTCTGATCTGATATGTATCCCAACTGTATTCAACGTACTCGTCGTCATAAATCGAAACGATGGAATCCGTGAATTGAATAATCGACGGCAGATCAGAAGAGCAGCAGATAAAATCCCTGCCAATTCCAAGATAAAGAGAGGAATATTTCTTGACACAATACATTTTATGGGACTCTTTCCGGGTTGCTACATAGGCATAATCGCCCTTAAGAATTGTATCTGCTTCCTGGATAGCTGCGTTCATGTCTTTGCTTTGCTTGAATCCCTCCTCAATGACATGGACAATAACTTCGCCGTCATTTTCCCCCTGAAAAACATGGCCTTTTTCCCCGTATTCCTTAATGAGCTCTTTTGTGTTGACAATATTTCCGTTGTGAGCACCCACCATATCCTTTAAACAATCATAGTGGGGCTGTGAATTCTCCTTGGAAGGGGGACCAAAAGTTGCCCACCGAAGCTGCACTATTCCTTTGTACCCTTTAAGTTTTCCAAAATTATATTTTTTATTGACATCTTCAATTCCCCCAACATCCTTTTTCAACTCAATAGAATCGCTACTGAAAGCCGCCATTCCAACAGAATCATAGCCCCTGTAGGTGAGCTTTCTTCCAGCTTGAAGAAGAGTCTTTCCTAAATCTTCCTTAAAATCCTTAAAAATAATTCCAAATATTCCGCACATTCTTTTAGAAGCTCACTTTATGATTTATAAAATGCACTGATGGAAGTAACGACGTAATCTTGCTGCTCCGAAGTTAATTCCGGATAGACAGGTATAGCAAGAACTTCATGAGTCGCTTTTTCCGCAACAGGAAAATCTCCTTCCTTGTACCCGAGATAAGAAAAGCATTTCTGAAGATGGAGCGGTAAAGGATAATAAACAGCTGTCCCCACGCCCTTTCCTTTCAAGAATTCCAACAATTTGTCTCTTTCTTTTGCTCTTAAAACATATTGATGGTAAATATGATAATTCTTAACACCACTATCCTTATACAAAGGCTCTGGAATCTGAATTTTTCCTTCTTCCACCAATCCTGATTCCTGGAATATCTTGTTGTAATACAAAGCTTTTTCTCTCCTCTTCTGATGCCATGTTTCTAAATATTTGAGCTTGACTCTGAGGATTGAAGCCTGGAGCGCATCAAGCCGGAAATTACCGCCAAGAATATCATAGAAATATTTGTTTCTCGATCCATGTCCTCTCAACAATTTCAGTTTCTGCGCCAATTCTTCCTCGTCAGTGAGAACCATACCCCCATCTCCAAACCCTCCTAGATTTTTCGAAGGGAAAAAGGACAAGATCCCAAGGTTCCCTAATGTACATGCTTTCTTTATGCCTTCAGGAGTTGGATATTCCGCCCCGACAGCCTGAGCTGAATCTTCAATCACGAACAAATCATATTTTTTTGCACAATCCATAATTGGAGTCATATCAACACACTGCCCATAAAGATGAACAGGTATCACCGCTTTAATTGCTGAAATCCCCTCTTTCCTGAGCTGAGATTCAAGAACTTCTTCTAGCTTGGCTGGGTCAATGTTAAAGCTTTTCTTTTCAATATCGCAAAAAACAGGCTTTGCTTTAAGTCTGGCTATTGCACCTACAGTTGCAAAAAATGTAAATGGGGTTGTAACCACAGCATCCCCTTCTCCCACACCAAGAGCCATTAAAGAGATAATCAGAGCATCAGATCCGGAAGAAACTCCTACAGCAAATTCTGCCCCACTGTATGCAGCCATTTCTTTTTCAAACTCCTCAACCTCTGGCCCTAAAATAAACCTCTGCGATGAGACAACTTCTAAAATTTTCTGATCGATTTCTTCCTGTATACTCAGGTATTGAGCTCTTAAATCTAAAAGTGGAATATTCATATCTTTCCTTTCACCTTTTAATTTTAAATGAGCACTGTATTTAAATATAATAAAATTGTCAACACACAACTCTTATTTATAAACCTTCTTTAATTTTTCCTTCTCGATTATTAATTGGCCTTGATAAGTTACATAATTCAGTAAAATAAGAACTCTTTCCTTTGCAGTGAGTTCTTTCTTAAATATTCCCCTTAATCCCTTCAATGGCCCTTTCACAACTTCAATCTCATCTCCAACCTCAGGCTCCTCCCCGTATTTATCAATCTCAATGAGACCGTTTACTTCTCTGGATTTAATCTCAAGGATAATATCTTCCAGAATTGGCGTAGGAAGGATCTTGCTTCCGACCACTCTTTTTACCCCTCTTGTGTATCTCACAAGCTGGTATTGGGCTGGAAAATCAAAGTAGATGAATTCATAGCCTGGGAAGAAAGGTCTAATTTTATTCTCATGCAGGTATTTAGGGTTGTAAATCTTGACACCACCTTCTTTAAACAATTTCTCAACATGAAATTCCTTTTTAGGCTTTGTATTAATTACGTACCAGTTTTCCATCTTATCCTTTTTTTCTTTAAAGATTACATTCAAAAACACAGGGCTTTTTTAGAGCATTCTCTATTATATCAATCAAGCAATTTAAAATCATGATAGAAATCAGGACGCCTATCCTGGAGGAAGTGCTTTTTAGCATGGCACTGGGGAATCTGTGAAAAATCGCAGTCTGCATAAAGAATATAATCCTTCCCCTTTAGTGCTCGTGCAACAACACATCCATGAGGGTCAACGACAAAAGACTCGCCTGCAAAATGAACAATATCTTCTTTTCCAACACGATTGACAAGGGCAGCATAATACCCGTTCTGAAAAGCGGCTACTTGAAGTTCTGCCTCAAATAAACCTTTGGTCCACTCATCCAATGCTCCAGCCTGGGGAACCACAACAAGCTCAGCCCCTTTCAGGCCCAGATTTCTCATATACTCGGGAAAATGGCGATCATAACAAATGGCTATCCCAATTTGTCCTATTTTAGTCTCATAAACAAATTTTTTTTTGTTTCCGGGAGAATAATACCCTCTTTCATGAAATCCCGGTCCCTCCATGATATGGACCATCCGCGTGACTCCAAGAAGTTTACCATCAGCATCAATCACAGGAGAAGAATCATAGGTCCTTTCTCCATCTGTTTCAAAAAGATTCAAAACTACAACAACACCATATTTTTCTGCAAGTGTAGAGAATTGTTCTGTTGTTGGACCAGGAATGGATTCAGCCATTGCCAGAGATTCTTGCGCTGCAGGGATTTGAGGCCAAAAAGGAGAAAAAGCTAACTCCGCAAAGGCAATTAATTCTGCACCAGAGTCTGCAGCCTGACAAAAGGACTCAATCCCTCGCTTGAGGTTTTCTTCACAATCTTTTGTCGCATACTGCTGGATAAGAGCGATTTTCAATGGACTTTACTCCCTGATAATAAAGGATTTACAGGAGTGCTAATTTGCTCTTGTGCCATATTTGTGCCATGTTTTTCACTCAAAATAGATTCAAGAACAGCGACAGCTCGCCTTTTATTCTCCGGTGTTGGATGTGCATATTTCATCGTCATTTGAATAGTTGAGTGTCCCAGAATTTGTGAAACCGTTACAAGGTCGATCCCTCCCATCACCATGAGCGTTGCTGCAGTGTGTCTTAAATCGTGAAACCGGAGATCATTTATGCCGACCTTTCTACAGGCAGATTTGAATGATCGGAAGAAGTCGGTAAACCGAGTTCCCGTCTTTGAGCTGTGAAATACAAAATCATTCTCTCTCTTTATGTTCTTTAGGGTATTCCTAACAACTGAATTCATAGGAATTTTTCTTGTAACATTGGATTTTGACTGCTTAATATAAATATAATCCTCAATAAAATCAATATCATTCCATCGCAAATTGAGAATCTCGCCTTTCCTCATGCCGGTATTCAGTGCCAGGATAATTATTGATTTTAGATATCCGGATGAAGCATCGATCAATTGCTTAATTTCTTTCTTATCAAGGACCCTCATTATATATTGACTCTCCTGGAAATATTTAACCTCTTTAACTGGATTCTTACCTTCAAACTTCCTGAATTTTTCTGCAATTGTAAACATATGCTGTAAACATATGAGCTCACGATTTACAGTACTGCCCTTGACTTTTTCTATTCTCATCTTTTTGTATTCCTCAATATACAGTGGCGTTATTTTTGAAAGAAGCATATCCTTAAAGAAAGGAAGAAGCCTATTAAGGCTTGATTCATCTCTGCTCCATGACCTTTTGTTGATTTTTGAATATTCAAGGTATTCCTTCGCGAAGTCCTCAAATCTGATCTTGTGATATTTTTTAAATTTATACTCCCCCCTTAGTATATCAGCCTTTACAGCATTTAAAGCATTCTCAGCATCCTTTTTGCTGCCGACTTTCTTCCGGATCCGTCTCCCGTCATGGGAGAAATCCACATACCAAATTTCTTTTTCTTCATCTCTTTTATAGATTCTCATGATTCACCTTCTTCGATTTTTCTTTATTTAATCCTTTGCATAACTTCTCGTCGGATATCCTGGAGCTTATAAACAATCTGTGAACACGCCACCAACTTTTTATCCATATCAGCTAAAGTGATGATTTGATACTTTTTTTCTCCATTTTTATAATATCCTAATTCAATTCTATCAGTGTATTTTTTTTTCAAGTATTCATCTGGGTTATGAAGCATTGAATGAACAATTTTATTGCGAAAATTCCTGACTTTTTCTAACTTATTTATTAATTTTGGATATTTTTCTTCTAAATTTGGATATCTCAATTTAAGAAGCTCTTTAAGTATTTTTATTTTCGATGCAAAAGAAAGATATCCTGGACCCATTATTAAAGAAATGAATAATTTGCGATTATCTTCCTCAGAAATAAAATGATGAGAAATTATTTCTGATATTAATACATCAATTCCAATAGCCTGTAATAAAAAAGGAGCTCGTATTTTATTGTCCAATTTAAAATTTATATTTAATTGTTTATCCCTTTCACTCTTGTCGAATTTTTGAATTTTCATTCCTTACTTCCTTATTTAATATTTTAAAAACAATTATCACATCGCTCTCAGCTCACCATAGAGCAACGATCTTAAAGCTCCGAATGGTCTAATATGCAACTTTATACCCTATAAGTGCTCAATTAAAAAAGCTCTGAGCACTTTTTTTGCCATAGGTGACGGTTTATTTTTTCCCAAAAACCAGCCCTGGATTGTCCTGCTGTGTAACCCTGTAGCACGTGCAATTCTGTCATAGGACCAGCCTTTCTCTGCTTTAAATTCCTTGAGCAGCTTTAACTCATCAAACTCTCTCATGTCGCACCTCTGAAATAGCATAACATTACACATAATGGTTTGTCAAGAAAGATATGTAAATGGGAAGGGAACAAGAGCTACCTGACCTCACTCTCCTCAAATATCTATAGGCCCCTAACTCCCTTAGCTGTCTTTTTCAATCCAGGCAAGCCAGGGCTTTAGGGGATTTGGCTTGCAGTTGCCTCAAACTTCAAAGCTCTAAATATAACATCCCTATGAAGATCAAAAGGTCTATAAAGTTGAGTCATCATTTAGAGAAAAGGTTTACGATGAGAGAAATTATCGCCAGGGCACCGCCTATTAGGCCTACCCAGAATCCCCAGAAAGAGAACTTCCCCAACTTTCTTGATTTGTTAAGTTCCACTTTAACAGGCCATGTGATTTCACGGCGTATGGAGGCCATGCTTTTCTCGATTGCGCTTACATCGATCATCTGCAAGCGAAGTTGTGCAATCAATTCTCGAAAGGGTTCTGGATTTAAAATTTCAGTTGATTCTACTAATTGTTCAATGCTATTAATGATACTGAGAACTCTCGTCTTCAGGGGGAAGCCATCTCCTGATTCTTCATTCAAAGATTCTGAACTAACCGTGCGTTCCAATATAACTTCAGCATTTAATGGAGGAGGATTGCTGTTGTACGCTTCGATTTGAACAACATGAAATTCTTGATTTGCTGAGTTCCATAAGCCATGGATACGAAGATATCTAGATTTAAATCCGTCGGGGAAGTTGAATACCTGCCAACCATTAAACCCATCATCACAGGTATCAAAGATGACTTTCCAAACTTTATGATCAACTGAAGTAAGCAATCGGTATTTATATCTCCGATTAGCACGTTGAGCGAGCCCCTCTCCAAGTCCATCCCAAAGAAGTAGCCGAATGCAATAGAGCGTATGGCAATCACCAAGATCAACCGTTAGATTGCCTGGCCAAGGAAACGCTGCATATCCACTGCCTCCAGTGTAACTTTCTTTTTGGTTATTTGTAGCTTCTGCGGCCCTTTTTATAGGCTCTTCAATAGGTTTCTTAAATGCAACGTTCGCCATATTATTTATCCAATCTCTAGAATTGATTTTTAAAAATTATAATTTGCTAATATGTAATTTTCCCAATCTCCCATCATTTTTAATTGATCGCCTGTTTTCAAACTTTAGCATAAGATAAATCTGATGTCAAAATATGGTATCATCAGGATTTTCAAACTGACATTTAGGACATTTATTAGACATTGTTTTCCCTCTTACTTAGCTTGGCAAAAGAATATCAATAAGTGAGGGGAGTGTCAAATCAAATATAGACTTGTCCCCGTGGGACAAATACGGGACAAATTGTGCTTAAAATCGCCTAATTCTGATTAACGGTGCTTAAAAAGAAAGGCAAAAGAAATCGTTTGTAACCAGGGGAAAACCAGGAATATAAGGGCAGCAGCGCTACGGGGATTCGAACCCCGGTCTGATGGCTGAGAACCACCTGACCTACCCTGCTCTATGAATTTACAATACCAATTTACATAAAGCAGAATACGTTTGTGCCACATATGTGACAAGATCGATTGAAAATTGCTGAAACTATGGCATTAAAATTGAAAAAACAAAAATGGCGAAAGGAAAGAAAAATCAGGGAAAAATGGATAAATAAGATGGTAGCGGGGGCTGGATTTGAACCAGCGACCTCCGGGTTATGAGCCCGATGTGCCAATTGTGACCATACTGTGACTGTCTGAGATATACTTCGGTATACCTAGGTATACTTCCATATATTAAGTTATATTAATTATTATTAATTAGATTAATTCAGAGTTAGTATTAATTAATATTGTTAATTAAGGGGGTTTTTTGAGGGAAAGCTAGGCTATTTAAATTCTATTCAAACTCTTTTTAAGTTTCGGCTTACTTCAATTTTGAAAACTCTTCTTTGAATTTTTCCCTCTCTTGAGATTTCATACGATGCAATTCAGAAAGAACCATAAGCCAGTCATCTGTTGTTTTTAATCCTCCTAATTCCTCTCCGAGCATTTTTAGTAGCTTATGAACTACTAATTCTGCTTCATTCCATATTTTTCCTTGTATTTTCTCCTCAACATCTGGCAATTTTTCAGCCCACTCAATTCTTCTACTTTTTATGTCGAACAATTCAAATGCTTCTTGACCAAGTATAAAACCGCATTTGGAAAATAAAGAAAAATATTTAAGGTCTTTTAATAGGAGTTTTTTAAAATTCTCCTTTAATTTTTTTCCTTCCATTTTTTATCTCCTTATGTTCAATCTTATCACTTATTCGGGAAGCCAGGGCTTTAGGATCTTTGGCTTCCAGTCGGCTCGTATTTATCACTTATTCCTCAGTTCTTCTGCCTTCGCCTCTGCGGGAGCAATAACTTTATCTTTCAGCATTGCCATTAGATCATCAAGGTCCCTGTAGCCGTGGATTGAAAGGACCCATGGGTATCTTCGGAAGGTTTCAAACATACCGTATTCATCTTTTCCTTCTTTAAGCTTCAACTTCATATGTGGTGTCTAATTCTATTTATGCGTATCCTCCAAATGAATTAAATTACTAGTCTTTTAACTTTTCTCTCTTTCAGGTTCCTTATCTCCCCCCTTAATAATATTAATCTTCTTCAGTATTTCTTCTATTCCCTCTGCGGCCCCTATTCTTTTAAGTATATCCAACGCTTCTTTGAAATACTGCAATGCCTCCTCACGTTCGCCCAACTCAAAGTAAATTTCGCCTATACTCCATAGACACATCGCTTGGGCTTCTTCGTCTCGTCTCTTCTTGCTAATCTCTTGTTCTTCCTGGATCATTCGATCATTATTTTATTTTGGCCATAAGGTGCCACGCAAGAAGCTCGCCAGTTTCTAATATTTTCGTGCGAAGGCTTCCTCTGCACGCAGAACGAACGGATCGTGTGGGGCTACTGTTTTCGCAAGATAAAGATAGCGGTTCGCTTCATCTGTGCGTCCCATGTCCTTCAGACACACAGCCGCTATAGCCAAGGCATGGGCATCACGTGGATGAATATCAAGGGCACGTTCGATGAGAGGAAGGATCTTTTCCGGAGATTCGCCGCGGCGTGCCAGCGCCTCGGCTTTCATCAAATAGCCTTTCCAGTATTTTGGATCTGCCTGAAGAGCAAGCTCAAAGTTGGATATGGCCTCATCGAAGCGGTCAAGACATGTCAGGTTGACTCCCCTGTTGGCATGAGCTTCAGCCCAATTGGAATTTAGAAAAATGGCCTGATCGCAGGCTTCAATCCCTTCCTGGTAACGTCCGAGTTTGTTCAAGATGCCGCCGAGGTTAGTCCAGGCTTCCACGTAATCCGGTTTAAGCTCGACGGCGCGCTTTGTACTCTCGAACGCTTCTTCGAAGTGGCCCAATAGGGCAAGGCAGACACCGAGATTATTCCGGATCTCAGCATCGTTTGGTTTTAACGAAACGACCTCTCGAAAGACGGTGATCGCTTCCTTGAATCTTCCAAACTCCATCAAGGAGAAGGCTTTCATAGATAAACGATCTTTTTCTTCCACCAAAGCGTGTTCAGGCAGTTCAGGTATCGCTCCTGTAAACTTGGTTCCGACCTCTATTAGTGCGGCTTCAAGTTCGGCAAAGGATACAAATCTTTTATCCGGGTTTTTTTCCAAACACTTGAGGACAACCTCGTCTAATGCCCGCGGTACATCCGGATTAAAAGCGCTTGGCTCTGCGGGCTTTTCATGCAAATGCTGTTGCAGAACATTGTCCCTGAAAAAAACAGGATGTCCCGTGAGCATCTCATGAAACATGATCCCGAAAGAATAAATGTCTGCCCGCACATCGACATTTCCCGGATCTATTATGGCTTCGGGTGCCATGTAAATCGGTGTCCCAATAAGAAAACCAACCTGGGTTGAAGATATCGGCGACAACATGGGATCACCGGTCTGGGCTAGCAATTCTGCCCGGAACTTGGAAAGCCCAAAGTCTGATATCTTGAGAACGCCATCATGTGTTAGCAAGCAGTTTGCCGGCTTGATATCGCGATGGATAAGCCCATGTTTCTCATAAGCATGATCCATGCCGCGGGCGAACTGAATGGCAAAGTTGATTGCCTGAGACGTATTCAGCATCTCGTGAGCAAGCCGGTCAGCCAGAGATCCACCGTCTACATACTCGAGCTTAATATATGGTCGTCCTTCAATTCTTTCCACAAAGAATGCTGTGACGATATGTGGGTGTTGTTCCAGTCCAATCCACTGCATTGCTTCACGTTCGAATCGTCCGATGACATCTTCCTTCCACAGAAAACGGTCCTGGAACGTCTTGAGCGCCAGAAGAAGGGACTTTCCTTTGCGAAGCATGGACAGGCTATCGACAATATAGACTAGGCCCATCCCTCCACGATGTACCGCACGAACGTAATAATGCGGACCTATAACATCGCCAGGCATATACTCGCCCGGGCTGGCTGGCTTATCAGTGACTGTCGCTTCAGAGCGAGAGGACTTCTGCGCAGTTTCGCTTTTTTTGTCAAGCGTAAGGGTGCTTGAAATCACCGACCGGGTCTCAATTGTCTTGCCCGGAATAACATCCTCTGTGTCGGAACTTGTCTTAGCCGGCTCAGAGAGCGTACTTAACACAGTGTCGTTCCAGGCACTCTTTGCCCATCCGGGCGTAAATTCCATGAGCTCGCCCGCACCGATTGCATAAGCGGATCGTACGAGGGGCAATCTTTCCACTTGAGTTCCGTCCAGAAATCGGGAAGATGGAGGCATCAGCCCTGGAGTATTGCATGCTGCTAAAACGCTTCTGAGTTCGGCGATTTTCTCTAGATCTTCGCATTCAATCGCGATACAATAGTGCTCGCTGTCGATATCTCCGTCGCTGA
>Ga0209979_1000317_pt1 | contig 69121 bp, 60 predicted proteins | sample AnhtaG_FD_183114 | JGI IMG/M metagenome (GOLD analysis project Ga0209979, IMG submission 183114) | Deep subsurface microbial communities from Anholt, Denmark to uncover new lineages of life (NeLLi) - Anholt_01485 metaG (SPAdes) (version 2) | ecosystem: Environmental > Aquatic > Marine > Oceanic...
GCCTATAGATATCGTCTTTCGGAAACAGCCCCATCCTCTATGTAGGCTAAACAGGCACAAAAACAAACAGGAAGGCTCTTATGACATTCGCACTCTTCCTAGGCTGCACCATCCCTGCCAGGCTCCCCCAGTATGAGGCCTCCTCAAGGGCAGTACTGGATAAGCTGGGGGTAGAGGTGGTGGATATTAGGGAGTTTAGCTGCTGTGGGTATCCTCTCAGAAACAGCGACTTTCAGGCAGCCATCCTTGCTGCAGCACGAAACCTCGCCCTTGCTGAAAGACAGGGCCTTCCTATGGTTGTGCTGTGCAAATGTGGCTTTGGGATGCTTAAATATGCCCAGCACCTCATGAGGGAAAATCCATCTCTCAGGGAGGAGATCAACACAGTTCTCAACAAAGAAGGCCTTGCATGGAAAGGAGCTAGTGAGATCAGGCACCTGCTCTCTGTGCTCTACCATGAGGTGGGTGTTGATACCATCAAGGCTAAGATCACCAGATCGTATGGGGGAGTTAAGATCGCAACCCACTATGGATGCCATGCCCTCAGGCCCAGTGAGATCGTTCAATTTGATGATCCGGTAAACCCCACACTGTTTGATGAACTGGTAGAGGCAACCGGTGCTCAGAGCATTGACTGGCAGGCACGGCTTGACTGCTGTGGTGCCCCCTTGTTTGGCACGAATGATGAGCTCTCTATGGATCTCACCGAGAAAAAGCTCCTCAGCGCACACCACGCAGGGGCTCACTACCTCTGTGTTGGATGCCCCTACTGTCATATCCAGTTTGACACCGTTCAGAGAATGATGAAAAGGGGAAAGGACACCACTCACCTGCTTCCCTCCATCCTCTACCCCCAGCTCCTGGGCTTGAGCCTGGGTATTGATGCTGAGAGCTTAGGGTTAGGGATGAATCAGATAGAGATAACCTCAATTGAGGGGTTTTTATCAAGGAGCACCCATGGGAAAAGCTAAGATTGGCGCAGTCATGGTGGTGGGCGGTGGTATCGGTGGCATACAGGCAGCCCTCGATCTGGCAGACTCCGGATTCTATGTATACCTGGTTGAAAAGTCATCCTGTATTGGTGGCCGGATGGCACAGCTGGACAAGACATTTCCGACAAACGATTGCTCCATGTGTATCATGGGGCCAAAGTTGGTGGAGTGCGGCAGGCACCTGAATATCGAGATACTAACCCTTTCGGATATAGAGAGCGTTACTGGTGAAGAGGGCAGCTTCCATGTGAGGCTCATCGAGCATCCTAGGTATATAGATATGGATAAATGCATTGCCTGCGGAACCTGTGGAGAAAAATGCCCCAGGAAGGTCGCTGATGAATACAATACTGGCTTAATGGATCGGAAGGCAGCATATATAAGCTATCCCCAGGCTGTTCCGCTAAAATACCTTATTGATAATGAGCACTGTATCTTTTTTGAGAAGGGCAAGTGCCGGGCCTGTGAGAAATTCTGTCCGGCGGATGCTGTTGATTTTGATCAGAAGGAAAGGGAGATAGCAATAGATGTTGGCGCTATCATCCTTGCGTCTGGTTTTCAACCATACGACCCTGCCCTTCATGATACCTATCAGTATGGTCGCTTGCCCAATGTGGTTACCAGCCTTGAATTTGAGAGGATCTTAAGCGCCTCAGGCCCATACCAGGGCCACCTTGTGCGCCCATCTGATGAAAAGGAACCAAAAAGGATTGGCTGGATACAGTGCGTTGGTTCAAGAAATATCCATGTAGGTGACAAAGGATATTGCTCTGGCGTCTGTTGCACCTATGCCATAAAACAGTGCATGGTAGCCAAGGAACATAGTGCTACCTCCCTGGATACTGCTATCTTCTATATTGACATCAGGACGCATGGAAAAGACTTTGAGAGGTTCTTCAATAGGGCCAGGTATGAAATGGGGGTCAGGTTTATAAGATCCAGGATAAATACCATCGTACCAGGGGAAGAGGAAGGAAATGTCAAGGTTACCTACACAGATGAGGCCAGAAGGATTATTCAAGAAGAGTTTGATATGGTTGTCCTGTCCGTAGGCATCGATATACCGCAGGAGTCCATCGAGCTTGCTCAAAAGATGGGTGTTGAGCTCAACCATTATAATTTCGTCAGCTCGAACTCCTTTGAACAGATCCAGACAACAAAACCGGGGATCTTTGTGTGTGGTGCCTTTCAAGGACCAAAGGATATACCTGAAACGGTTATGCAGGCAAGTGGAGCTGCTGCTGCAGCATCGAGTCTTTTGTCCGGAGAAAGATACGCACTGACCAAAGAGAAGGAATACCCTGAGGAGATAGATATTACGGGGCAGGAGCCTCGTATCGGCGTTTTCGTCTGCCATTGTGGGATCAATATCGGAGGCGTGGTCAATGTCCCAGAGGTTACTCAGTATGTATCCAAATTGCCCAATGTAGTAGTAGCTGAGGAGAATCTCTTTACCTGTTCTCAAGATACCCAGGTCAGGATAAAGGAATTGATACATCAGAATAAATTAAACAGGGTGGTTGTGGCCTCGTGCTCTACAAGGACGCACGAACCCCTGTTTCAGGATACTATCGGGGAAGCAGGTCTCAATACCTACCTTTTCAGTATGGCAAATATCAGAGATCAAGATTCTTGGGTGCATCAATCAGATAGGGAGAGCGCAACTGAAAAGGCAAAAGACTTGGTAAGAATGGCCGTGGCCAATGCTGCAAAGCTCTCACCTCTCTATAGCACAAGACTGTTAGTAATCAAGAGGGCCCTAATCCTTGGCGGCGGTGTTGCCGGTATGACGGCCGCATTAAATATAGCTGGACAGGGCTTCGAAGTGGTTCTGGTTGAGATAGAAAAGGAGCTCGGTGGTATGGCGAGACATATCCACAGGACCATAGAGGGCGATGATGTTCGGAACTATGCAGACAATTTAATGGAGATGGTGAATGAGAACGAAAAGATCCAGGTCTTAAAGGAGACCATTCTTGCAGATTTTTCCGGTACCAAGGGCAATTTTAGGACAGCGCTCAATGTAGGACCTGCCATGTATCACAGGGAAGTAAAGCACGGGGCACTCATTATAGCTACAGGCGCTACTGAATACAGGCCCGAGGAATATCTATATGGAGAACATAACGCAGTTAAAACCCAGGTAGAATTGGAGGACATGTTATCAAGTGAGGAGAACAGGATCAAGGGATGGAAAAACGTGGTTATGATCCAGTGCGTGGGTTCGAGGAATGATGCTAACCCCAATTGCAGCCGTGTCTGCTGTCAGCAGGCTATAAAGAATGCCATTGCTATAAAAGAAATTAATCCGGATGCTAATATCTTCTTACTTCACAGAGATATCAGGACCTACGGCTTTGCCGAGGATTTTTATCGAAAGGCAAGAGAGATCGGGATTCACTTCCTGCGATATGAAGAGGATGAGAAGCCAATCGTAGAGCAGGCAGAGGGGAAAATCCATGTTACTTTTAAAGACCTTACCTTGGGAAGGGAAATAAAGGTGAATCCCGATCAGTTAATCTTAAGCACAGGGGTTGTTGCGGGAGACACCGAGGAGCTTGCAAATATACTCAGGGTGCCCGTAACCCGCGAGGGTTTCTTTCTAGAGGCCCATGTGAAGCTACGACCAGTTGACACACAATCTGATGGTATCTTTGTCTGTGGTACTGCGCATTCCCCCAAGAGGATAGATGAAAGCATTTCCCAGGCCCTGGCTGCCTCTGCAAGGGCCTGCCGCCTTCTTTCCCAGGATTATATAGAGGTAGGGGGCGTTGTAGCTAGGGTCGATCCGGAGCTCTGTGCTGGTTGTCTCATTTGCGTCAGGGCCTGCCCGTACGAAGTACCATTTATCAACGAGGATGGGGTTTCAGAGATTGACATTTCCAAATGTCAGGGATGTGGTGTATGTGCTGCTGAGTGTCCGGCCAAGGCCATCACCCTCCTCCATTTCGAGGATACCCAAATATTAGCCCAGATTGATGCACTGATGGAGGCACGCTAATAAATGAAGGAGTTTAAGCCGATTATTATTGCCTTTTGCTGTATTTACTGAGGCTACGAGGCAGCGGACCTGGCAGGTACCATGCGCTTAACCTATCCTGCTAGCATCAGGATCATACGGCTACCCTGTACTGGTAAAGTAGATGTAATCCATATGATGGAGGCCTTTCGAAAGGGTGCTGACGGGGTGTATGTTGTAGGGTGTCTTGAAGGTGAGTGCCATTTTCTCACGGGCAATTTAAGGGCTAAGAAAAGGGTAGAATACACAAAAAAGCTGCTGGATGACATTGGCATCGTAGGAGAAAGGTTGGAAATGTATAACATAGCGGCTTCTGATGGTCCCCGATTTGCAGAGGTGGCTAAGGAAATGCACGAGAGGATCAAGGCCCTGGGCCCCAATCCTATTAGGGGAGCGATCCAGAATAGAAGAACTGCATAACATATCACATATCGCATATCACAATATCGATGCAATGGTGAACAAAGGATTATGTCATTTCATACCAGTTAGTTAGTGCACAACCTTATATGAAAGGCAGTAACTTATGATAGTAGCAGAAAGAAAACCCTTTGATGAAATTACAGGATTTATAAAAGAATGTAAAAGGGTCCTTCTTGTTGGATGTAACGAGTGCGTTACGGTATGTTACGCTGGTGGTAAAAAAGAGGTGGGTATCCTGGCCTCAGCCCTTAAGATGGCCTTCATGAAGGAAGGAAAACAACTGGAGGTCAAAGAGGTCACTCTGGAGCGCCAGTGCGATCATGAATACTTGGAAGAGATAAGAAACATCATTGCTGAGTATGATGCCGTGATTTCTCTGGCCTGCGGTGTGGGAGTGCAATTCATGGCCGAGAAATACTTCGGAACGCCTGTTTTTCCAGGCGTCAATACCCTGTTCATGGGTGTAACCGAGGAAAGGGGTGTCTGGACGGAGCGTTGTCAGGGGTGCGGTCAGTGTATTTTGGGACAAACAGCCGGAATTTGTCCCATTTCCCGATGTGCCAAGAGACTGCTGAATGGCCCTTGCGGTGGCTCCACAAAAGGAAAATGTGAAATAGACAAAGACCTTGATTGCGCCTGGCAGCTTATTATTGACCGACTCAAAGAACTGGGCAGGCTGGATGACTATGATGAGCTTATTCCTATCAAAGACTGGTCTACGGAACGGGCAGGCGGGCCAAGAAAACTGGTCAGGGAGGATCTACAGCCATGACCACAAAGACTCCGAGCAGATTGGAGAAGATTCTTGCTGCAGGTCATCTGGCGGTCACATCCGAGTGTGGTCCCCCCCGCGGCAGCAATGGGGATGCAATCACCAGCAAGGCTGAAATGATCAAAGATTATGTAGATGCTATCAACGTAACTGATAATCAGACTTCAGTGACACGCCTTTGCAGTCTGGCAGCCTGTATTCGGCTCAAACTGATGGGCCTGGAGCCTATTTTGCAAATGGTCACCCGGGACAGAAATAGGATTGCTCTGCAGAGCGATATCCTGGGAGCTGCATCCTTCGATATCCATAATATTCTTTGTCTGTCCGGGGACCACCAGCAATTCGGTGATAGTCCCCAGGGTCAGAATGTCTTTGATGTGGATTCCATGCAGTTGATACAAACCGTACGGTACATGAGGGATGAGGGTAAATTTCTGGGAGGAGATGACATTGACCAACCTCCTGAGATGTTTGTTGGTGCAGCTGCTAACCCTTTTGCGGATCCTTTTGAGATTCGCGTTCGGCGGCTCGCCAAGAAGGTAGCAGCCGGGGCTGAATTCATTCAGACCCAGTGTATCTACAACCTGGCGAAATTTGAGCACTGGATGAAACAGGCCCGGGACCAGGGTCTGCACGAGAAGGTTTACATCCTTGCCGGTGTAACACCTTTCAAATCGGCAGGGATGGCGAAATATATGAAAAACCGCGTTCCCGGAATGGATGTGCCAGATGAGGTTGTGCAGCGGATGAGCGACACACCCAAGGAAAAGCAGCCTGAAGAAGGTCTCAGTATCTGTGTAGAGTCTATTCAGCGGCTCAAAGAGGTGGAGGGAATAAGGGGATTTCACATTATGGCTATAGAATGGGAAGAGAAGGTACCGGAGATTGTTGAGCGAAGTGGGCTTTATCCGAGACCCAAAATTCAATAGGATAATTCAATATCTATCCAAAATTGGTTGCAATTTCAGGGCTGTCTCAAAAACGTAACTTGAAACCAAGAAGTACCGCATCATCGGACTCTTCCACCTTGCCAGAAGGATCGTCAAAGCGAGCCTCAAAAGTTCTGTATACAATACCGATTGCCGCGCTCTTCACGATATATAAATAGATGGCAGCATAAAATTCTATATATCTATCGGTATCCGAAAAACAGAGGGGATCAGGGGCTATAGAAAAGGATAGGGAGGCATTCATTGGGAAATTAAAGAAGACTTTCCCAAAGTCGTATTCTCCGAGGACAAGAAAGCTTATTGCCCTCAGGTCAAAATCTTTATCACGGATTTCTACTTCTCCAAGTAAGCCTTTAAGGCCCAGACCCAGAGTTAATTCAGGAACGAACACCTCGCCTTTTAAGGCAAAATCTAGATTGGAGATTAGATAATCATCACCGTGATACAGGCCAACACCAGCTTCCGCATAGTTATCAGAGATCGGAAATTCCCGACTTACTTTTAGATCGATATTATCAGAGCTTGCATTAAGCTGGAAATTTAAGGCTTCAGCCAGAGAAACCCCTGGAAGAATAAATGTAAGCAAGGCAACTATTAATATAACCCTTTTTATACTAATCATTTCTGTTTCCTCCCTCTGTTTAAATGGGTGTATATCGATTCGCCACATTAAGCCATCAGGAACATGCCTTGCAGTAGAGGAAGGACAGGAAAAAGCCGATGAATCTCCAAGATGTTAGGGCAGATTCCTGTGCTTATTCCTCCAGGTAAGCACCTTTCATGGCTGAGGCAGCCTGATTTGAGTAGCGCCTAAGAATTCCTGGAGGCTGATGAAGAGCGGGGGGCTCCCATGTTTTCTTGCGCTCAGCGAGTAACGCTTGGATTTCATTTTCATCCTTTCTTTGCTCCCCTACGCCCACGATGGAAAGAACCCTATTAGGGATGTCAATGAGAATCAGGTCGTTATTCTCCACAAGTGCAATTGGTCCCCCGTCAACAGCCTCAGGCGAAACGTGGCCGATACAGGGGCCCCGAGTAGCCCCGGAGAACCTCCCATCAGTTACTATGGCACTGTTGCGAAGTGCCGGAATGGTGGCTAATGCCTCTGTGGTTGCAAACATTTCAGGCATTCCGCTCCCGCGTGGTCCTTCGTATCGAATTACGATTACTGAGCCAGGTTCAATGTTGCCGTTAAGGACTGCATCCAGGGCCTCTTCCTCTCTATTAAAAACCTTAGCTAGGCCAAGGTGGGTCAACATATCAGGATCCACTGCCGAAAACTTGATGACCGACCCTTCAGGGGCAATATTACCCTTTAAAACCGCTATGGACCCATAACCCTTGCTATTGGCTGCGGAGCGGATGATATCTTCTCTCTTTAAGTTATAGTTGGCCAAATACCCTTCTCCTCGCCTAAAGAACCCCTCTTTTTCCAACTGTTCCAGATTTTCTCCAAGGGTCTTTCCGGTTACTGTCATTACCCTCAGATCTAACATCTCCTGAAGTTCTATTTGTACGCGGGCAATACCCCCAGCGTACCAAAATAGCTCGCTCAAGTACCTCCCCGAGGGCTGAATATCCACGAGGTAAGGGGTTTGCCGATTAACCCGATCAAAGAGCCCCTCGTCGATAGAAATCCCGAGTTCATGAGCAATGGCAGGCAAATGAAGCAGGGCATTTGTCGAGCCTGATATGGCTGCATGTACCTTTATAGCGTTTTCAAATGACTCCTTGGTCATGATGTCGGATGGCCTAATGCCCTTTTTTGAAAGCTCCATTATTTGACACCCGGCCCTCCGCGCACGCCGCCGAATATCGAATAGACTCGCTGGAGTTAACGCCGCCCCTGGCAAACTCATACCCAATGCTTCAGACATGCACTGCATGGTACTTGCTGTCCCCATGAACTGACAGGCCCCAAAACCTGGACATCCCGAAAGCTTATAATCTCGGATTTCTTCCGAGACATCTTCTCCCTGCCTCATTTTCGTTGCAGTCTCACCAACAAGGACGCTATGTGACATATAGGGCCCAATACGGTTACTTCCCCCAGGAACATGGATCGCTGGGGTATTCAAACGGGATATAGCCATCAAATGAGCAGGGATAGATTTGTCACAAGATGAAATGACCACCACACCATCCCATGGTATGACGCGGCCATGTACCTCCACCAGATCACAGAGGACTTCCCTGGAAGGAAGAATGTAATTCATGCCGTCATGTAACATTGCCCATCCATCGCATATGTCCGTGCCATGAAAGTTGGCAGGCCGTCCGCCTTCCTGAAAAACACCTATAGAGGCCTCTTCTGCCAGGGCATTCAGGTGGATACTTCCCGGATGACTGCTCCCATAGACATCTTCAATCAAGATCTGTGGAATACTCAAATCTCTCTCATCCCATCCTGTGCCACAGGAAAGGGCGTCAACCTGAATCCAATCCTCTCTTGCTTTTCTGCTCTTCTGTTGTATCTTGGCTGACATACAGCGCCTCCTGCCAATATGACCCAATTAGTTTTTCTTTGGAAAACCCTTTGTGGGAGAAATAACCTTTTTGGGTCGATTAAGCAAGATCATTGTATGCAGATATGACGACAAATGTTCTTAGAGATTTTCTTTTGGGCGAGGGAAATATAGGATAAAATCGGCTTTGTGTCAACGGGAAGCGGGCGCAATATATAGCATTTGCCCTTGATGCAGTTATTATAAGGCTCATGAGAGACTGCCTCACCCAATGCCTCTTGTCCAGTCAATGTGCGCCTTCCCGGTGAAATAATTTACATTTTTAAGAATCGGCATGTTCTCTCCTCTGATAATAAGTACAAAGGATAGGTAAGAAGAAAAATAGAACCAGGAAAAAATCAAGGGATAACCCCAGCTGACAAGAAGATTGTTTTTTATCTTCTATATATTTATAAATTATATATATTTCAGTCAACTTTAAAATAATGGTTGACAAATATAATTATTCATGTATAATTATTTAAAATTTAGTTTAACAAAGGCTTAAAGGCTTAGGGATAAACCAATAATTTGAGGGGTCAACGCATGAAACAATGTGCCGTTACCGACAAATTAGTGGAGAGAAGGTCTGCGCCTAGAAAACAGGTGGATCAATATTACAGTTTAGAGTTTTCAATTGATGGACGCAGTGTTACCTATCAGTTTAGGGTCTGGAACAAGGCGACAAGGTCTATGGGTTTTCTCGTCGAGCAGAATTCAGATATTTTACCTCGGTTAAAGGTAGGCAAAACATTGGATGTGAAATACCATTCCACCGATTCAGGCAATCACTCTGAGTATCTGGAGACATTGATTCGACATATCACCAAAGTTGATCAAGGACGCCTAAAAGGTCATTATTTGGTGGGCTTGGAGATTTCAAATAGCCATTAAACAAGTAGCTGATTGCAAAATCGAAGATACTAATCAACGCTGAATTCAACAGACCTTTCTCACTCCTTTGCATCAATTAACAGGTTAAATGAAAGCAGGCACCAACCCTCTTACTTGCACACAGCTCATTGTAAAGTTCCATGGCTTTCATGTTTGGTGCTGGAAGGAATTTTATCGCCTTTTGGTGAAGCAGTTTTTCAAGCTCCCTGTCCGGCTTCATTAATCCACTGACACCTGTACCTGCAATAATAACTTCTGGTTCAGATTCTATAAGGTTGTCTATATCATCACCTGAGAGCCTGTGACCAGCTTTGCGACGCCAGGGTTCATCTACGTGGCCGTCAGGATAGATAATGAGATCCGAGGCATACTTCTTACCATCAATGACAATGAACCCAAATTCACACCTGTCGATCATTCTAGGATTCCCTGCCCTCAATAGATTTTTCAAATTTCCTCTACCTCAATATATATTATCATATGAAGGTAGTAAACCATTTCAATGTAACCGGCCGGTTTACGGATCTTCTATATTCTATATCCGGTCTTTTTCCTCACAAACAAGCGCAGCTCTACTTGACAGAGAAGTGCCTTTACCCTATGCTGCCTTGATTTAGAATGGAATTTTCATAAAAAAGGCGACAGGCTGAGAGCCAGGGAGCGGTAGGATATCGATATTGCCCCAAGGGGCCTGACTGCAATTTACGCAGAACCAAGGAAATAATGAGGATGCATTAGCATGGGTTGTCTGGGACTGATTCTGCTTATTCTAATCACACTACCAGTTTTCTTCATCCTCATCTTTCTCAATATCGTTACTATATCCTTTAGCAAGCTTGGCCTTTCGCCGGAGTCAGCGTTCATTCTCCTTTTTGCAATGCTCCTCGGGAGCACGATCAATATACCGATCTCACGTCAGCGTATCGCATACAGATCAATCCGCCCTTACTACATGCACTTTTTCTTCTATGTGCCGCCGCCGGTAACGCACCAGGTCATAACCGTGAACGTGGGTGGGGCAATCATTCCGGTCTGCTTTGCTTTTTACCTTTTGCCACTGGCGCCCCTGTTGTCCACGGTTGTAGTCACGGCTGTTGTGGTAATGGTGACCAAGTGGCTGGCTAGACCAGTCGCAGGTATGGGGATAACGATGCCATTCTGGATTCCGCCCCTTTTCTCGGCGGGGCTGGCCCTGCTCCTCTCCCGGGATAATCCAGCACCAGTTGCATACATATCAGGGGTACTTGGGGCGCTCATCGGGGCTGACTTACTCAACTGGCCGAGCTTCAGAAAGCTTGGGGCTCAGGTTGTCAGTATTGGCGGAGCTGGCGTTTTTGATGGCATATTCCTGACGGGCATAGTTGCTGCACTGATTGCATGATGACTTTGATCTGGGAGAAATCATTGCCATGCTAGGGGAGGGGGCACTGTCCAGGTCTCATTTATTCTCGATATCGTGATGCCTCGGAGGAGTGGAGGGTCAGGTTAGGCCTGCTGCGGAGATGATATCTGGGACCAGCTCCTCCCTGCCAATGGCCATTATGTGTGCACCATCACACATCCTCTCGTCCCGTATTCTCTTTATCATTCGACCAGCGATCTCAATTCCCTTTTCCAGTGCCCTGCCCTTTGGTGCAGAGGCCATTTCATCGATCAGTTCCTGGGGCACGTTGACACCGGCCACGTTCTTATTCATAAATCTGGCCATTGGGGCGGAGGTGAGCAGAATGATACCGGCCAATATCTTCACCGGAAACTGTCTGGCATAATCCATAAATTTTTTGAAGTTGTCCAGATCGTAGACCGCCTGGGTTTGGATAAATTCAGCACCCGCCTCGATCTTTTTTTCAAATTTGATGAGCTGGGGTTCAATGGGATTAGCTTCAGGCGTAACAATGGCTCCTGCACAAAAAGCTAAACTCCCATCCAAATCATTCCCCCCTAGATCTTTCCCTTTTTCCAACCTTCTTATTGCCGCCAACAGCTGACTGGAATCCAGGTCAAAGACGCCTTTGGCCTCCTCGTGATCCCCCAGAAGTACTGAATCACCGGTAAGACAAAGCACGTTGTTAATCCCTCTACTGGCAGCAAATAAAAGATCGGCCTGGAGAGCTAACCGATTTCGATCTCGACAGGTCATCTGCAATATAGGCTCGCCACCCATCTCTTTTACCAATAGGACCCCTCCGAGAGAAGGGAATCTCATGACAGAACTCTGGTGATCGGTTACATTCATGGCGTCCACTTTATCCTTCAAAAGCTCAATATGGTGGTGCATCTTTTCTAGGTTAATCCCCTTGGGTGGTGCCACCTCGGAGGTGACAACGAATTTACCCGATTCTAGGGCCTGTTTGAACAATGAAACCATATGCGGCCTCTTGACTAAGGGTTTCAAAATTTAAATTTTCCCGGTGAGGGCTCTCCCTGATGATTTCTCGGTTTCTGCAATGTTCGGATGGAATCCACACGGCCCAACTCTTTCAACCGATTGTAGATGAGGGTCCAGGCGCAGTCCTTTTCCGGGTCGATCTCGCATTTACCATTGTTTGTGCCCCCACACGGGCCATTGACCAATCCCTTATGACATGATGTTACCGGACAGATCCCCCCTGTTTCCCCTAAGATGCAGGTACCACACTGAGTACATATCTCATCAAATGTACCGATGCCGTTTTCCTTTCCGATGAATAGGGTATCAAGGGCGGGGACAACCATTTTTTTCAATTGGCTGGCGATGGTCTGCACCCCAAAGGCACATGTCATGATCAACAGGACATCGGCCTGGCCAATCTGCTGGCCATATTCCTTGAGGGCCTCTTGTGTGAGATTGTCGCATGCCACTGGTAACACCACATCTCCGGTAACCAGCCTTCCCTGATCGATTAACCTTCCTTTCATAGCCCTCACCTCAGGTTCCCCTCCTGTCCGGGTCAGGGTAGTGCATGTCCCGCACCCGATGATGAAAAGCCTCCCCAATTCGGCTAGAAGATGGTCGATCTCCTGCTCTGATTTTTGTCTCGTAATAGATCTGATCATGTATCTTCTCCTATTTCTCCTCTAAGTCACACCTGAGGCATCTCATTGCCTCCCGGTGGGCCTCATCCCGAGCAAATCCTTTGTCCACCTCCCGAAAGTCCTTTATTCTATCTTCTGGCTTTTCAAGGTGAATCTCGACCCGCGGCTGTTCCTCGGTGGTTTCCTCATCCAGGGCCAGACCTATGTCCTCTCTCATGGCCGTCTTTTCATCTACGATCTCCACTCTTCCCTTTTCGCCTTTCAGGTATTTGTCTATGGCCAGGGCGGCTCTCCTGCCTGAGGCAATAGCCTCTACGACAATACTTGGGCCTGTGGTAAAATCGCCCCCTGCAAAAACACTCGGGACATTGGTAGCCAGACTGTTTTCATTTACCACAAGGCTGCCCCACAGAGCCCTCTCAAGCTGGCTGTCCCTGGATAGAAAAGAGATATCAGGGGCCTGGCCGATGGAGATAATGATACTGTCAGCCTCCACCATCTGCGTCACCTCCTCGTCAAGCCTCAGAGAGGATCGGCCCTCTTCATCAAAGACAGTCATGCTCTGTACAAACTCGATGCCGGTGACCTTGCCACCTTGGTGCATGATTTGTTTGGGCGCCCACATGGGGTTGATAACGATTCCTTCCTCAATGGCTTCATCAATATCTTTCTCCCATGCCGGCATCTCCTCCTTGGTTCTTCGGTAGAACACTTGAACGTCCCGGGCGCCCACCCGTAGGGCAGTTCTGGCCACGTCAATAGCCACATTACCTCCTCCCAAGACCACTATTTTTCCTTTCAGTCTTATATCCTTGCCGGTCCTGATATCTGTCAAGAATTGAAGGCCGTAACAGAGAGCTCTCAAACCTTCTTTTTCGCCTGGGATGTCGATTCTCTTGCTGGCCTGGGCTCCGGCAGCTATAAATACCGCGTGATAGCCTTCCTTTAAAAGGTCATTCACGGTATGTCGGGCGTCAATGGGGGAGTCATAACGGATCTCTACACCGCAGCTTTCGATGTACCCAACCTCTGCCTCGATCACATTGCGGGGGAGACGAAATTCCGGAACTGCAATTCCCAGCATCCCTCCTGCCACGGATTGGCTCTCAAAGACCGTCACTTTGTATCCCATTTTGGCCAAAAAGTAGGCACAGGTCAGTCCTGCTGGACCGGCGCCAACCACGGCGGCCTTTTGATCCCTGGTCACCGGAAACGGCTCTTTGGCCTTAGGGATATGATCCATATACCAGTCCGACGCAAATCGTTTGAGTGAACGAATAGCAACCGGTTCATCCAGTTCGCCCCGTCGACATTTGAATTCACAGGGATGGATACAGATACGACCGCATACAGCGGGAAAGGGATTCCTCTCCCTGATGATTTCTACCGCTTTTTCATACTTGCCGGTGGCGATGGCAGCAACGTAATTAGGCACGTCAATCCCGGCTGGACAGGCATGCTGGCAGGCGGAGATGACCATAGAATCACAGGTGGCCCCGGGACATCGGTGCTCCAAGATATGTTCCTCATATTCCTTCAAGAAATATTTGAGGGTGGAAAGGGCGGGCTTGGGAGCAGTCTGTCCAAGACCGCAGAGAGATGTCTCAACTATGGTTTCCCCCAGCTCCTCGATGGTCTGAATATCCTCGATCCTGCCCTTTCCTTGCGTAATCCGGGTCAGAATCTCCAGTAGCTGGGTGGTTCCCAGCCGACAAGGTGCGCATTTCCCGCAGGATTCCGACTGGGTAAAGCTCAAAAAAAAGCGAGCGATTTCCACCATGCAGTTATTTTCATCCATAACCACCATGCCGCCCGATCCCATGATGGACCCTATTCGCTGGAGGGTATCGTAATCAATGGGAAGATTCAGATACTGAGCAGGTACACAACCGCCGGATGGTCCCCCCATCTGGACTGCCTTGAATTTCCTTCCCTTCGGAATGCCACCGCCAATGTCAAAGACCACCTCTTTGATGGTAACGCCAATGGGAACTTCCACCAGGCCTGTATTATTTACCTTGCCAACCAAGGAGAAGATCTTTGTCCCTTTACTCTTTTCCGTGCCCATCTGCGTATACCATTCCACTCCATTGTTGATGATTAAGGGAACATTGGCCCAGGTCTCTACATTATTGATATTGGTGGGTTTGCCATCCAGTCCCGCCTGAGCAGGAAACGGTGGTCGCGCCCTTGGCATCCCCCGTTTTCCCTGAATGGAGGCCATAAGCGCAGTTTCTTCGCCACAGACAAAGGCCCCTGCACCCATGTTCAAGGAAATATCAAAGTTAAAACCGGTTCCCAAAATATTCTCCCCCAAAAGCCCTAGCTCTTTCATTTGAACCAAAGCAGTAGTCAGGTGTTCGACAGCAATGGGGTATTCATCCCGCACATAAACGTACCCATACTCTGCTCCAATCGCATAGGCACCGATGAGCATCCCCTCGAGGACAGCATGGGGATCTCCCTCAAGAACCGTTCGGTCCATAAAGGCGCCAGGATCGCCTTCATCCGCATTGCAGACTATATATTTCGGTCGCCCCTCTGCCTGGCGGGCGAACTTCCATTTCATCCCTGTGGGAAAACCGGCTCCACCCCTGCCTCTCAGTTTTGCCGCTGTTACCTCATCGATCACGTGCTCTGGCGTCATCCTGGAGAGGACTTTAACGATGGCCTCATATCCTCCAGCGGCAATGTAATCCTCAATATTCGTGGGATCGATTTTCCCACAGTTGGCAAGCACCCTTCTCACCTGTTTGCCGAAAAAAGGTATATCTTTTTCGCATCTGATCTTGTTTTTGGTTTCAGGATCGGTATACAGGAGCTGGTTTACAGGCCTGCCATGGCCAAGTGTTTCAGAGACAATGTCCGATACGCACTCCGGCTCGACCCTGTTATAGAAGATATCCGCAGGCTCAATAGCCATGACTGGCCCATTTTCACAGAAGCCCCGACAGCCAGTTTTCTTAACCTCGATTCTGTTTGCTAAACGACGATTGGCAAGTTCCTGTTTGAAGACATCGATTATCTTGAGAGCACCCCCAGCACGGCACCCTGTGCTGCAGCACACTTTGACGACTTGCATATTAGGGTCCCGTTTACTCAGGATGGTTTGCCGAAAAGCGTCCAACTCTGATGGGGTCCTAATCTTCTTCATCGCCAATATTCTCCGATTCTCTGGACCAGTTCCCCGATGGATAAGAGCCTTTCCATGTCTTTTAGGCTTCTCCCTCTCTCTTGCGGTGCTCGGCCAGTATGTTGGTTACCTTTGGTGGTGATAGTTTGCCAAAATAGGTTCTGTTCACCATCATGGTCGGGGCAAGGGCACAGGCCCCAAGACAGGCTACGGTCTCAAGGGTAAATCGATAGTCAGGGCTCGTCTCCCCTTCATTGAGCCCCAACTCCTTTTTCATAAACCTCAGGATGCTTCGACCTCCTTTGACGTGGCACGCCGTCCCGCGACAGAGTTTCAGCACATATCTACCTTTGGGCTTAAGGGAAAACCCAGCGTAAAAAGAGATCACCGCCTGTACCTGACTAGGAAAGAGATTCAGGGCCTCTGCAATAGGTTCAACGGATTCCATGGGTATGTAACTAAATGTCTCCTGGATATCTTGCAGAAGTGGGATCAGGGCCCAGGCCTCGCCTTTATGTTTCTTTATAATGGCCTCCAGATGTCCCCAATCTATCTCTTTCAGTTTTGGCATGTAACACTCCTTCCATCAATCCTCTATTTTTTCAAGCCTTACATGGCACTCCTTCCAACCAGGTGAATCCCCCTCACCCAGCTGGGTCAGTTCGATCAACTGCATGGCATCATTATTATGAAAAGCCATGGGGATAAAAATGAGTCCCACGGTCAGATCTTTTTTAAGTGTCACCTCTCTGACTATTGATCCATAGGGGGAAGATATCCTGAGGGCATCTCCCTCTTTCAGATTGAGTTGAGCTCCATCCTGAGAGGATATCTCCACTGCTCCCTTCAAACCAAAATCCTTAACTCGGTTTGAATGGCTGGTCCTGGTACCGCTTCCCAGATGGTATCGGAGGGAACCTAAAAGGGCCTTAAAGGGATACTTTTCATCATATGTCTCACCGTCTGTAGAAACTACCGGAGAAAAGTGGATTGGTTTTCCCTCCCCACTGGGACGAAAAAGCTTTAGGTTGCTTGTCTCTTTGATCCAAGATTCTTCCCTATTTTCGCCCAGTTCCGAATACATGGATACTAGCTGGCTAATTTCTGCTCTTATTTTAAGTAAAGACGAATATCTCTTGGAATAACTCATCCTGGCCAATAGCAGATCAAGGATCTCCCAGTCAGGTTTTGCCTCACCTGGTGGGGAAACCACAGGTCCAAAAGACCGGATTCTTCCCTCCAGGTTGGTAAAGGAACCACCCTTTTCACTGAAGGCGGCCCCTGGTAAAACCGCGTCTGCCATACAGCTGGTTTCCGTAACGAGGATGTCCTGGACCACCAGCAGTTCCAAGTTTTCTAATGCATTGCCGATCCGTTCAGGCTGGGGTAGGCTGCGGACAGGGTTTTCACCCATGATGTAAAGGGCCTTAAGATTTCCCTTCTCTGCTTCTTGAATCATACGAATAATATCGAGCCCCGGATCCGGTGACAGTTTAACCTCCCAGGCCTGCTCCCAGTGTTTACGCATCATATCATCGTGGAGGAACCGGCGGCCGGGAAGGAAGTCCGGCACCGCCCCCATATCCCATGCCCCCACCTGGTTGTTATCCCTCGCAAGAAAATAGAGGCCTTTCCCGCCACCACCCAGACTTCCGGTCATCAGTGCGAGATTGAGCAGGGCATCCATGGCCAAGGTCCCATATCTCTGTTGTAGGATGCCGTGCCCGATTACAAAGGCCATTTTTTTCCCTTCAATCAAATTTGCAGCTTCCTCCATCAGTTTTATTTCGAGCCCAGTTATTCGGGAGACCCTTTCAAGGTCGAGGGATGAAAGGCCATCACGGTAAAGCTCAAAACCCTCAGCGAACCGGTTGATGAAATCGGTGTCATATGACTTTCTGTTATAAAGGATGGCTGATAGACCATTTATCAATTCGCAATCGCTGTGGGGGGCAAGAGGTAGCCACAGGGAGGAGAAGGGAACTAACTCTATTTCTCTCGGATCCACCACAATCAATGGGATTCCCTTTATCCTTGAAGCCCGTTTAACATAATAACCGACTACAGGTGCAGATTGGGTAGGGTTCGCCCCTATAACAAAAACCAGTTCGGCCTGTTCCAGGTCAGCTAAGGATGTGACACGGCCGCCACCATCTAGTCTTTCACTAATTAGATTTGTTGCAGCCTTCCCTGACCCATAACTGCCATTGTCGACGTTGTTTGTTCCCAGAAAACCACGGGCCATTTTTTGAAAAAGGTAATTTTCCTCAAGGGTGCACTTGGATGAGCCGAAAAATGCCAAGCTTTGAGGTCCATATTTTTTCTTGATGGAGATAAGTCGTTCTCCAACAAACTCAAGTGCTTCATCCCACGTGACGGGTGATAGGCCCTCATCTCTCCGGATCAATGGATTGGTCAATCTCTGGGAAACGTTCAAAAAGTCGTGGGCAAAATGGCCTCGGACGCACACAGTGGACCGATTGACCGTATCTTCCTGGTGTGAAGGATTTACTTCTATGACTTGACCGTCAACTGACCCCATCAGAAGGGAACAACCCACACTGCAGAACCCACAGATGGTTGACGATTCATTTTGGGGAGAACCCACATATCGGGTATTCTTGATCGAGAGGGCACCTGTAGGGCACAGAGATACACAGGTACCGCAGAAGGTACAACTGGATTTCTCCAATGGCATGTCATGCACTGCGGCTGGCCGGGATTTAAATCCCCTGAGATTATAATCGATGGCTCCCACGACGACCAGATCATGGTCGGCACGAATACACTTGCCGCAAACGATACACTTACTGAGGTCCCTGATAATGAAAGGATTTGCCTGCTCCAGACCGGTATAATGGGGCATAGGATAAAGCCCTATTTGGCCTACCCCAAGTTCAGCGGCGATCTGCCTCAAATGGCATCTGTTTCCCTGGCTACAGACGATACAAGATTCAGGGTGATTCGCCATCATCAAGCGGATAATATTTCTCCGATGCTCTTTAACGGTGGGGGAATCTGTCTTTATGGCCATATTTGAAGCCACAGGGGTCACACATGAGGCCATAATGCGACTGCTTTTCTCCTCTTCCACCACACAGAGGCGACAGGCGCCAACCGGTTCCAAGTGAGGGTGACTGCAGAGAGTAGGAATCCTGATACCATTTTCCGTGGCTGCATTGAGAATGCTGGTGCCCGCAGGACAACTGATATTTTTCCCATTAATGGTGAGGCTTATCTCCTGCAAGCGTCTCTTCTCCTCTTATTATTCTGGTTTTTATAATTTCTTGAGCCTTGCAGCATCTAGATAATATCTCAGTTTATCCTCAGCCCCTATGGTGATGATGTGAATGCCCTGGCATAGGTCCTTCAGGCCAGATACAATGGCGGCAAATACCTCTCTACTTGCCCTTTGTCTGTCAGGGGCCTTGGCCAGTTTTCTAATGATCCAGTCCGGTACCATTCCTGATCTCAGATGGCGATTAAGAAACTGGGCCATCCCCGCTGTCCTCAGTATCATGACCTCTGCAATAATAGGAACCCCAAAGGTGTTAGCGCGCTTCATAAATTTTTCAAACAATCCCACATCGAATACCGGGGTCGTCAAAAAGTACCCGGTACCTTGCTTTGTCATCTCCTCCATTTCCTTCATTTCCAGTTCTGGCACGTTTTTCCCCCACTTGGATTCTATTCCAGAGCCAAATGTGAATTCAGCGTTGCGAGGAAGATCTCTGCCATCAACTGTACGTCCTTCTCCAAGATGAGCCAACACAGAGGAGAACTTTCCCGAATCCACATGAAAAAACATCATCTCTTGGAGGCTGTCTCCAGTAAGCCGGTAGTCTTCTGTGAAAACGAGGAGATTCTCTACACCTGTTTCATGGGCGCGGAGAAGGTCTTTCTGTATCTGCAAACGGTTCTTTTCGCGAGTCGCAGTCTGATAGATAGCATCAAACCTGTTTTGCTTGAGCAGTTTACAGGTTCTGATAGTATCGGCGACAACCCCTTCAATCTCCAATTCAGGCACTGTCAATCCATCCACGCGGCCGCGGACCAGTTCGAATTTCCTTATGAGCTCTTCTGGTTCACCACCAACGGGAGGTTGTATTTCAGCGGTGACCACGAATCTCTTTTCCTCAAGTGCTTCTTTTAGTTTCATTGACCCCTCCTGGCCACTTAGAAGAAGGTGAGCAAAAGCGCCAAAATTGACTACTTATCAATGTGCTGAAGCAGACCCAATGCCTTAGCTACCTCCTTCTTGAGCTGGGGCAGTGGCAGTGGTTTTGAAAAACAAAGATCCGCCCCATATTCCTTCATTTTTTTGAATTTCTCCTCATCCAGATAGGCAGACAAAACTATAATTTTTATGCCTTTTGTCTCCTCATTCGACTTGATCTTTTTACAGACATCGTATCCTTTGATATCCGGCATCATGATATCCAGGATCAAGAGATGAGGCTTAAAATGGTTGACCTGCAGCCCAGCCTCAAAACCATCAGAGGCAGAAAGAACCTCATAATCATATTCCTCTTCTTCCAATGCCTGAACGATCGTTTCCACAATGATTGGATCGTCATCCACAACAAGAATCCTTTTTCTCTCGCTAAGCATTTCTTCTTCTGGAATGGGTATGCCCTGCTTCCTCATAAAGTCCTCCAGATCCAACTTCTTGATACGCCGATGCCCCCCTACCGTCTTATAGGCCTCGATATGACCTGCCTCTGTCCAGTTGATAATCGTTTTAGGGGAGACATTACAGTATTTGCTCGCCTGGAAAACCGTAAGGACATGTTCCATAAAGGCCTCCTCGCTCAAATTGAGAATTACAGTTTTTCTATTTATTATAGTTATTATACGATTGCAAGCTATATTTTTTGGTTTAGAAAAATTGTTTTTCTTGTAAATATTGTAACTCTTATTGAGGATATATCAGCATTTTTATGCACGCCGCTCATTGAGAGGGATTGATTATAATCTCAAGATATCGAGGTTCTATTTAACGAAGGAAATGGTTCTTATACGAAATGCGTTGCTTTTAAAATGAGGAAAGAGGAAGAATTGCCTAAATCGCGACCTGATGACACGCTATCAATAGGTTAATCATGATCTCCATCTTGAACATCTTCTTTGTATTTCGGGAGGATGATCGTAAAGGTTGTCCCTGAACCCCATTCACTTGACACCCGTATGTCACCTCCATGCTCCCTAATAATTCCATAACATACGGATAGGCCGAGGCCGACATCTTTAACACTGTCTTTGGTGGTAAAAAAGGCATCAAATATCTTATTAATGTCTTCCTCCCTGATCCCGGCTCCGCTATCAGTTATTTCAATATGAATATTGTCCCCTTTTGCCATAGTCTTTATAGTTAAAGTTCCTCCATCCGGCATTGCATGCCTTGCGTTGGAAATCATGTTGAGGAAAACCTGGCGAAGCTGATTCCTTGAGGCATAGACCTTCTCCAGATCATCAGCAAAGGAGAAAGAAAGGCGTATGCTGTTCTCCTGGAGTTGTTTTCTGACTAGGAGTAAGATTTCATCCAGTATTGTATTAATATCAGTAGGCTGTTTTTCTTCTTCATCAGGTTTGGAGAAACGGAGCATTTTACGGAGTAATTCAGTCAAGCGCTCCGTTTCAGAGAGGGCCATATCAAGAATCTTTCTCCTCTTGCTCTGTGGGGAAATCTCTGTTTTTAGAAGCTCCAGGGTATTCATAATTCCATAGAGAGGATTGTTTAATTCGTGGGCAATCTGAGAAGTCAGCTTCCCCATGGCCGCCAACTTCTCTGAGTGTAACAATTTCTCCTGGGTTTCTCTTAACTTACGCTCCATATTTAGTGTCTCTTTAAGGTCTACGAATATACCCACCGAGGCGGTCTCCTTTCCCTGAGCATCGTATATAACAGCCGCAGACAGGTTTCCTTCAACGATTTTCCCATCTCGCCTTACATAAACCATTGGATAGGAGCTCAACTTGCCAGCATCCCCATACTTAGGGCTCCGCATCATTTTCATGACCTCTTTGGCCATTCCCTCCGGATAGATCTTTCTGATGTTCATTTTGCCAATGACTTCTTCGGCCGGATATCCCAGGGTTTCTTCGGCGGCCCTGTTCCAGATCATAATATTCCCTTTCATGTCTGTTGCCATAATTGCGTTGGGTGAACTCTTTACAATCTTATTCAAAAAATCATAGGCTTCCTTGAGCTCCTTCTCCATCTGTTTTCTTTGGGTTTGATCCACATTGATTCCTTCATACCCTAAGACCTTCCCCCGCCGATCATAACGCGCATGCCCCGTATGCAAGACCGAGATAACCCCCCCATCCTTGCGTCTAAAATCCACTTCGTAGTCAATCACGTGACCATCTTGCTCAATCATTTCCTGGAACTTTCGACGATCCTCAGGTCTCAGATACAGGTCCTTGGTTATATCAATCTTAAGGAATTCCTCCTTGCTTTCATAACCCAACATATCTAGAAGGGCCTGGTTGGCATCAAGAAATTTACCTTCTTTACTGCTGATGTACACGCCGCAACGCACGTGTTCAAACAATCTTTTATAATCCTTCTCTGAAGCCCTGATTTTTTCCTCGGTTTCTTTTCTCTGAGCAAGATCTCGAAATATGCTTACCTTCGATACGGTGCCGTCCGAATTTTTCAAAGGAAGTTCAATGAGATCGTAGATTTGATCCAAAGTTGGGATATACTGCTCCCAGCGAATGGTTTTCCCGGCAAACACCTCCTTTGCCCTACACCAGGTGCAGACTTCATCTCTTCTGTGAATGATCTGGTAACACTTTCCGCGAGTGCCACGCCCAAAGTATTTAATCATCACCTCGTTCATGTACTCCACGTTAAAGTCATCATCAATAACGTAGACTCCATCTACCATGGCTTCAAAAATGGAGGCAAATCTTCTGCTCTCAGTCTCGACCATAATTTTCCCCATTTAAACCTTTTATTATTCTCAGCTTTAATATTGCCAACATCCCTAGCAAGTATACTTCCTCTTTTTTTACACTGAAAATAGCCAGCAGTAAACCCTTTTAGAAAGTTCAAAGGAGGCCCTAAACCTGACTCAAACTTGACGCTAAAATACCACAAATATGGCGGGCCGGATTAGCAGACAATATTCACTACTCTTTTTTGCTTCTTCAGGGCTGTATCGTTTCCCATTGACTATATGAAAACAAGATTATAAGATGACTGGCAACATTTATAGTTTTTCCTTGACCCTATAACTATTGGAAGCTGTAGAGGGAGGGAATCCATGCCGAATGACAAGCTTATCCTGGTGGTTGATGATGATCCAGATCTGGTAGAGGCGATTGGTATGAAATTGGAGAGCAAAAACTATAGAGTGGCAAAGGCATATGACGGTATAGAGGCCTGGGATAAGATACAGGAGGAAAGACCAGATTTGATTATCTTAGACGTCATGATGCCTCGCAAAGATGGCTATAAGCTCTGTGATGAGCTCAAGAATAACCCAGAATATCAAGACATTACCATCGTCCTCTTAACCGCAGTTGGTTCCGCAGTCACAAGTACTCGATATACTCACCAAGAGGGAATGAGTACCTTAGCCGATGATTATATACCGAAGCCAATCGATCTGGATAAACTAATGTCCGTGGTCGATGACTTTATGAGCCGATCCTGAGGCAGGTCTTTCATTCTCTCAGCGTATCCGGATAGGAGCTTATAGGCTAATAAGCCCCTTTTTTCTATGGTGACCATACAATGGAGAAATTGAAGATAGGGGGGCTCAAACAGAGTCTCGGACTCTGTCAGTATGACCTGAGAGGAATAGATTCGTACCGTCAACTCACCTTCTGCATTAGCCAAGATAAATTCCCCCATACCTCAGAAATCCTTAGAAAAGAAAGCTCTCTACCCATGGGTTGGGGATAACCTGCCACGGGTTTACTCTGGGATTACATAGACAAGGCTGAGGAGGCATTAGGTGAGGCTTTTGAGGTAGCACGATAGTCTTTTTAGGAATAGGGTGATATGAAAAATTTTGACTGGCGTGAAAGGCTCTTTGAGTCACTAACATTTCCAACCTTGATCATTGCCGTTGATAGGACCATTATTAGGGCCAATAAGAGATTTCTCAAGAGATATAGCTGGAGCAAGAAGGAACTGGTGGGCACAAAATGCTACCAGATCCTCTATCAATCCGCCCAACCATGCCCGGAATCATCCTGCCCTGTTTCATCTATCCTGGCCGGTAAGAGAGGGACCTCCTACCTTAAAAAAACCTTAGGACCTGATGGAGCAGAGATATATGAAGACAGGGTGTGCTCCCCTATCTTAGATGATAATGGGGATGCAGCGTATGTAATAGTAAGCGTAAGAGATGTTACCAGAACCGAGCTTCTGGAGATGGAATTGCAAAAAACGAATGATTTTTTGGAAAATATCATCGCGAGTTCAGTAGCCGCCATTATTGTTGCGGATATGAAAGGTGTAATCCTGCGCATGAATGAGAGTGCCCGCAAATTATTCGGCTATACGGACAAGATAGCTGTTGGTAAGAGCATCGCTGAATATCTGTATACACCAGGTGGTGCAAGGAGCGTCATGAAGAAACTCAGGAGCCCTGATTACGGTGGGGTGGGTAAACTCCATACTACTGAGATGAAGATAATCAATTCCTCGGGGGAAGAGATACCGGTTGAGATGAACGCCTCCATCATCTACCAGGATGGCAGGGAAACCGCTACCATGGGTATCTATAATGACCTGAGACCAAAGATAGAGACGGAGAAGAAGTTGAAAGAGGCCGAAAGGATCAAATTGGAGCAATCGAACAAGATGGCCTCCTTAGGTCAGCTGGCTGCCGGTGTAGCCCATGAGATAAATAACCCACTTAGTGGAATACTGATAGACGCCAGTTTGATCCTCGAGGAGCTGGAGGGAGATAGCCCTACAAGAAAAGACATGCAAAATATTATAGATGATACGAACAGGTGCAAGGAGATTGTTAAAAACCTTCTTGCCTACTCCAGGCAGACGGAGTTCAAAGCGGAAATCTTCAATATGAATGATGTAATAGAACAGACCTTTTCATTACTTAGAGAGCATGCCCTGCTGCAAAATATTGCTGTAAATAAAGAATATTCCTCGTCTATGGTAATGTGTAAGGGTGACAGGAATCAACTTATTCAGGTCTTCACCAACATGATAATAAACGCAGCCCAGGCTATGGATGGCAAGGGAAATCTCACCATCCGGACCAGCAGGGATAAACCAAAGGGAGAGGTCTATATTGAGATCAGTGATACCGGATGTGGCATCTCAGAAGAATACCTTCCAAAGATTTTCGACCACTTTTTTACGACGAAGGAAGAAGGCAAGGGGACCGGATTGGGTTTGGGCGCAGTGAAAAGTATCATTGAAAAACATGGAGGATCAATTAAGGTCAAGTACACATGCCCTGAAGGCACAACCTTTCTGATAGAGCTACCCCTGTACAGGGTACCTGAGAGCAGCTCTTTATAAGAGGAGAGATTATTTATGGCCCTCATAGAGGATCGGACATATCGGCCAAGAATACTGGTCATAGATGACGAAAAACGGATAAGGGAAGGATGCTCCAAGGTACTCACAAAAGAGAACTGCCTGGTTGACGTGGCTCAAAATGGAGAGATAGGGCTCAAGATGTTAGCAGAGAAGCATTATGATATTATCCTTATTGATTTGATGATGCCAGGTATACATGGGATGGAGGTTTTGGCCAAGGTCCGGGAAGAACATCCGGACTCTGTTGGCATTGTCATTACCGGCTTCGCAACCCTGGAGCACTCCATTGAGGCAATGAAGAAGGGTGCCTTTGATTTCATACCAAAACCTTTTACGCCGGATCAGCTGAGAGTCGTGGTCGGTAAGGCCGTTAAAATGACCAGGACCCTGCAGGATATTGCTACAGAAAAAACCCGCCTTAAAACAATTGTAAATTATTTAGCCGGAGGCGTGCTGGTAACAGATAAAACCAAAAATATTATACTCTATAACCCCTCCTTACTAAGAATGCTAGGGTATGAAGGGGATACCCTCGATGGTCAACCGCTCAGTGCCTTAACCACGGATGAAAAATTGACCGGTATTATAGATAGTATCCTTGAATTGAAACCAGGTGAATTCAAGATCCTGGGCGCTGAGATCACGCCGCATGAAAGCGGGAAAGGGTCATCTGATCAATTATATCTGAGGGCCCAGGCTGTTCCCTTCCAGAACAGGTCAGGAGAAATACTTGGTTCCGTCACGATTATCGATGATATAACCCATCTAAAGAAATTGGATGAGATGAAGTCTTCCTTTGTTAGCATGGTCTCTCATGAGATCAGGGACCCCCTTTCCACTATCTTAAGTCAGATCAAGATCCTTATGGACGGGCTGGCAGGCGGGGTAAGCCCCAAACAGGCTGATATTCTTGGAAAGATGACCCGAAAGGTTGAAGGTCTCGTTGAATTGTCGAACGAGCTCCTTGATCTTGCTCGGATAGAGGCAGGCTTGATAGTCCAGGATAAACAACAGGTACAGCTAATGGGTGTGCTCGAGAGCCTGGTAGAGTTTCTGCAAACCAGGGCAAAGGAGAAGAATATCTCCCTCAGCCTCAAAAAGGCCAATCTACCCGCTATCAATGCAGACAGGAAAGGCATGGAGGAGGTTTTTAGTAATCTCATCACCAACGCTATCATCTACACCCCAGAAGGGGGGAAGGTAACTGTAATGGGGAAGGTTAAGGGAGATTTTGTGGATGTCAGTGTCAGTGATACCGGTTATGGCATTGCACCTGAGGAGATACCCCGGATCTTTGAAAGGTTTTATCGGGTAAAAACCGAGAAAACCAGAAACATTACAGGGACAGGTCTCGGTCTTCCTATCGTAAAAAGCATTGTTGAGGCCCACAATGGAACGGTTAGGGTAGAAAGTAAGGAGGGAGTTGGGTCCACTTTTAATGTCCGCCTTCCTCTGCAATGAACCATGCATTGGCCAAGGCACACCTTCACTCCTTGGCTGACCAATCCGTGAAATAGTTTAAGCTAATACAGGTGAGTAGTCTGGAAGGATAAATGAGACTTCACGAATACGAAGCTGCCAATATTTTTGAATCCGCGGGCATAGCGGTTCCTACTCGGGCTGTGGCAACGACGCCGAACGAGGCACGGAAAATCGCCTCGGATCTGGGCTGTCCAGTTTTGCTCAAGGCGCAGGTTCTCGCTGGAGGGCGTGGCCTGGCTGGTGGTGTCAGGCTAGCCACGAGCCCCGAAGAAGCCTACATGCTCTCAAAGGAACTCCTGGGGAGTGACATAAAAGGGTTTCGCGTACGAAAGCTTCTTGTCAGCAAAAAGATTAACATCGAAAGGGAATTGTACCTGGGGATCACAATTGATGGCTACGAAAGAAGGCCGGTGGTACTGGTAAGTGCTGAGGGCGGCATGAGTATCGAGGAGGTGGCAAGAAGGTCTCCGGAAAGAATAAGTCTGCTTCACGTGGATGGGTACGATGAGCTTTTTCCTTACCAGGCACGTGGGGTTTTCAGAAAACTGGGGATTTCCTCAAAACAGCTTGTGCCCTTGGCCGATATTCTCATGCGGCTCTATCGTGTATTCGTTTGCTATAATGCCCTTATCGCCGAGATAAACCCGCTTGCAGTGACGGACGATGGCGGCCTTGCCGCACTTGATGCAGTGCTTGATGTAGACGATTCGGCCCTTTTCCGACTTGGCGAGCTTTTGCCGCGTGATCGGGAAAGAATCGAAAACCCCCTCGAACGCAAGGGGAAGGAAATAGGTGTCAGCTATGTGGAGTTGGAGGGCGACATCGGCATCATCGCGTCGGGTGCTGGATTGGGGATGGCCACCATGGACATCATCGCTAAAAGGCTTCGTCCCGCAAATTTCCTTGAAACGGGCGGCGGTATAACCCGGGAGCTCCTGTACAGGTGCATGGATCTCGTGACGATGAAGCCGGGGATTCGAGCCATTTTTGTCAACATTTACGGCGGCATCAACCCCATTCACGAAGGAGCAAAGGGCATCGTCCGCTACATAAAGGAGCGCGATGTACGGATTCCAGTTGTGGCGAAGGCCCTCGGCAACCACCAGGAGGAAAGCTGGAACATTCTTCGCACTGGCGGTGTCCACGTGGTCACGGATGTTCCCACGGAAAAGGCCGTGGACCGACTGTTTGAAATTCTTGGGGCCTAATAGCTGAATGAGTACGGCAAAGGGAAAGGATGAGCATTCTTCTGGATAAGCATACCCGGGTTCTCGTCCAGGGGATCACCGGCAGGATAGGCAGTATCCAAACACGCTGGATGTTAGAGTACGGTACCACGATTGTTGCCGGGGTGACTCCGGGTAAGGGGGGCTTAGCCGTACACGGTGTGCCGGTGTTCGATACGGTTAAAGAGGGGGTTCGCGAAACTGGTGCAGAGGCGTCAGTTTTTTTCGTGCCCTCAGCCTTTGTCAAGGATGCGTTTTTTGAGACGGTGTCCGCCGGGATTGGTTTCATTGTCGTCGTCTCCGAGTACGTTCCAGTACATGATGTGATGGCCATGTGTGGCTATGCACGCCTGAATGGTGTATTCGCTTTGGGACCCACGACGCCTGGGATTTTGACGCCCGGACAAGCCAAGATGGGCATCATGCCAGCCTCGTTGTTCTCTCCCGGGCGGATTGGGATCATCTCCCGCAGCGGGAGCCTTGCTTACGAAGTGGCCGGTGTTCTCAGTGAAGCCGGCATCGGCCAGAGCACCGTGGTAGGGATGGGCGCAGATCCAGTGGTGTTTAGCAATATGCCGGAAATCCTCGAGCTTTTTGAGCGCGACGAGGGAACCGAGGCCGTAGTGATTGTCGGAGAGGTGGGCGGTGTCCAGGAAGAGAATGCCGCGAAATTCATTGAGAAAAGCATGTCCAAATCGGTTGCCGCCTATATCGCTGGACGATTTGCCCCTGAGGGCAAGAAAATGGGTCACGCCGGCGCTATCATCCGTGGTTCCACTGGGACGGCAGATAGCAAGTGGAAGGCCCTGAGTGATGTCGGTGTGGAGATGCTTGAAACTCCGATGGATGTCGTCGACTGGGCCAAGAAGCACGGATTAAGATAGGACAGCATCCTTTAACTTCCCGATAAGGTCCTGCTTTTTCTGGTCATCATCTATGATCTGCTGCTTGAGCTTTCTCCAGGTGGCAGAGCAATCTTTATAGGTAACTTCCACTATTTCATGGATGGCCTGGTCAAGTTGCTTCTTATTGCGAGGAGTAACCTGAATGCCGGCTTCATTGAGAATGTCCTTTATGTGACGAAAATAACAGGATATTTTAGGTTACCTCCAAATGGTTTTTCCATGCTGTCGAAAGATGCTTTTCTACCACGGCGTTTAGGCCCGGTGAAAAGCCAGTCCAAGCCCAAGACGTGGTTGTAATCGATTTCAGGCCGAAACCTTCTGTAATCCCTCACTGATGATTGCCGAGGTACGCCGAGACGTTTGGCTTCCTTATCTAATGGGTGGATTATCCAATAGCCGGTGAGTAGCCCCCTCATCAGGGCTGGCAGGCCAAGTAGGCCAACAGTGCCGGTGCGAAACAAGAAGTGGGCGTGGTTAGGCATCAATACCCATGCGTAGCAGGCAGTTTGCGTTTCGGGCAACAGTACCGCAAGTCGCCCGAGGGAATTGTCGCGATCTCTGTTGTCTTTGGATATATTCCGATGCTCTATTCCGCGGATCGTGCCATGGTGCAAGACACCGGGAGCGTCAAGACGAGCTAATCTTGGCATATGCTGTTTGTTATGAAGATTGTACTGGAGGAGTCAGTTGAAATATTCAAGGACGTCCCCTGATCATCTTTTCTCATCTCCTAAAATCTCTCATTAAATACCTCCTCTTGATGTTTAGGGTCACCCTCTATCATCGTAGGGAGGTATTTTTATTCATTGAATCACTACCTTTCCAGCATAGCAAACCTTAAACCAGCAGCTAAGCTGGTGGTTTAAGGTATTAATTAAGATCGCGGTACCCAGAGCACCATTCTTGGCTTCTTGCCCATTTCCTTTGCTAGTTCCTCGATCCGCCCGTATTTCATGCAGGATGCCATACAGTGCTTCACGCAAGCCGGCTCAAGCCCCTTCTTGGTGCGAGGTGTGCACAAGATACACAGTTCGGTAGGAAACGGCAGGTAGGCGAGATACGCCCTATCATTCGGCAGCTTCTGGACAACTTCAATTACTCGTATTCCCCCCATCCCTGCCGGCCACTGGTATTCTTGGGCGCAGGCGACTTGACACGTATAGCAACCGGTGCAGTATTCGTAATCGATCAAAAGGCCGTATTCATATTTCTTAGGCATTTTCCCCTTCCTCTCTCTTATTGACTTTGTAGACTTTACAAAGCAAATGCTTTATGGGAGCACCGAGGCCGTCTTTACCCTGAAAGCCCATGGGAATAAGCTGATTTACGTTCGATTCCCATACACCGAACAGGGAGGGCTCTTCCCCGGACTTTTCGGGAAACCACCAGCCGTGAGTAGCCATCACCATCCATGTAGGCACCACGAGGGTAACTCTTGCCTTAAATTTGCACCTGCCAAGCCAATTTTCGACCCAGACCCACTCCCCATTGCCGATATCGAGTGACTTGGCCGTATCTGGATGGATTTCAATCAGGGGATCGGGCTCAATTTCTCGCAGCCACGGGATATTCCTATGCTCCGCGTGGAAGTACGCTGGGGACCTTCTTCCCGTGGACAAGATCAGAGGGTACTCTTTATGCAGTTCAGGCTGGCTGATGGGTGTCAATGGTGGTTCTTCATAGTGGGCGATGGGCTCTAGTCCCCACTCTTCACGGAGCGATGAGTATAACTCAATCTTACCAGAAGGGGTTTGGAACCCGGGCTTCCTGTCGGGCCGCAGCAATCCCTTTTCAAACCTGTGATATGGTGTACTGGGGTGACCTTCCGGTGGAAAGACCCAGCCTTTTCCCTGCAGCTCTTTGAAGGTCAGGCCAGAAGGCTTGATGATTTCATCAAACAGTTCATGAATATTGTGCCAGCGAAAATTCGGGTCAAATCTCTTGGCCAACTCGAAATTGATCTCCACATCGGACTTGCATTCGCCGACTGACAGAGCCTTGTTGATGCTCTGAAGAGGCACCCACCAACTCCTGACGCTATCTTTTTCGAGAAAACTGGCCGCCGGTAGAATCATATCGGCCAACTGAGTTGTGGGGGTCATGAAAAGGTCAACCGCAACCACAAAGTCAAGCTTCTTAAGAGCCTCAACCCATCTTTTCGGGTCAAGGCCTATGCCGGCCACAGGATTACACGTCTGTATCCACATACCTTTGATGGGATAGGGGTCCTCGGTGAAGATCTGCTCCAGAACCATATCCGTCTGCGCTCGCCAAATGAATTTGTTCAAGGGCCCGTATCGGTCAGCCCCGATCCTTTTTTTGTCAGCTTCTTTAGATGCTAACTTGATGACTCCCTTGGCCCCAGGCAAGGCATACGCAACCGCATCAAAGGCAAAGCGGGAAATCACGTTCCCACCGGGTATATCCAGATTCCCGGTGATGCACCATAAGTTAGCGATTGCTTGAGCCGTGGGAGTGATCGCGGGTGTCATATCAATAGGCACACCCCAATGTATGGACGCAGGTTTGCTTGTGGCGTAGAAACGTGCTGCCTCGATAATATCTTTCTGCGGAACCCAGGTGATTTCGGACACTCGCTCCACCGGATATTGGTCCACCTGCTCGCAAAACACGGTCCAAACAGTCTTAACGGGCACTGTAGTTCCATCTGAAAGGCCGACTTCATACTCTCCCTCCAGGGCTGGTTTTGCGTCTGCCGATCGGTACTCTACCCCGCCGGAATCCCACACTACCGGCATCCCTCTTGCGGTGTCCCACACTACAAAGTTACCCGGGGAACCGCCCTCGATCAAGTCACTCTCTCGAAGCAATTTCCCAGTATCGCCTCTGATAAGGTGCGTGGAATTTGTCCACTTTTCAACAAATCCTTTATCGTACAGGCCCTCATTAACAATCACATTGAGAAAGCCCATGGCCAGGGCCCCATCCGTCCCTGGCCGGAGCCTGAGCCATTTTTTCGCTCTTGAGGCAAACCACGACAACCTCGGGTCAATGGCGACGATTTTCGTGCCCCTCTTCATAAGATCAATGATCCAGTGGCCAAAGACGTTATCTGGGCATGAGGCCGGAATATTGTAGCCCCAAATTATGATGCACTCTGGGATTTTATACTTCGGGTCGTCGTAGCGTTTTGGTAACCATTGAGCCGCATCGAGTATGCAGTAATCTCCCTGGATAGTATCCACTGCGGCGATTCTCGGGCTATAACAGGCAATTCCACTGAGGGCGAACATGACATTGGGGCTGCCGTATGCATAGGCGAGCATGCATATCCAGGGTCCGATGTCCCTGCCGGTCCCCATGGAGAAGATCACACTCTCTGGACCGAATTTTTCTCGGATTGTGCCCAATTTTTCCTCTATGAGGTCAAAGGCCTCGTCCCAGGAAATCTCTTGCCACTTGCCCTCTCCGCGCTCTCCCACCCTCTTGAGAGGACTAGTCAACCGGTTGGGATGATTAACATATTGTGTCATCGCCAGACACCTTGCGCAGAGACGCCCCTGATTCCAGGGATGATCTGGGTCACCTTCAATCTTAACCAGTTTGCCATCCTCGACGTGTGCAAGTACCCCACAGCCGCCATGGCAGCCAGGTCCGGCTGACCAGGTAGTTGTACGCACAATCTTACGAATTTCGCGTTTCATTGCCCAGATCCCTCCTCACTTCATAACTTGAATCAATCAATTGATGTTAACCTACCGCCAAAAAAAGGGGTAAAAAGGGGTCAAGTCTTTTTATGAATAGAAGTTGAGCTAACCATTTTGCTGATTTGTTCGATACGGCGGCGTAGTGCTCTGTTCAATTTGACCTCCCGCTCAATCACACTACAAGTTCCCCCAACGCTACCATAACTCCCCAGTGAAAAGACCTCTGCTATCTCCCTCAACGATCGATCACACAGCTGTCTGATTAGATACATGGCCACCTGCCTGGCTTCATTCCTCTGCCCCCTTCGCCCCTTAAAAAGATCCTCCTCAGAAACCCTGTAGATCTTCGCTACCGCCCCGATCACAGAGGATACAGGAGGCTTGAGAATCGCGGTCTCATACCCCACATGCTCCCTGCTTGCAGGAAAGTTACCTTCTTTTACCCATGCGACAAAATCCTCATCCCCTAATATGGGAGGACTCCTTTTGCTCGAATAGAACTCCGAAAGGGCCTTTTCATTTCCAGATAAAACAAATTGGTGAAAATGTTTCCGACTTCGATACCCAGACAATACGCTCCGGAACGAAAGCCACCTCGGTGCGTTCTTGGGTCTCAGATAGTCACGATGGCTGCTCCAAGGATAGTCGGCAGGGTCATCCGCCTTCTTAGCCTCCACAGGGTTTAGGTGGAGATAGCGAACCACAGCTGCCAAATACTCATCCGCATCGATCAGAATGGCTTTGTACCGACCCCGAAATAGAGGTCCATCCCTCTTATGACTCCGATTGAATCGCTGGGTGTAAACCCCGTCAATATGACGCATGACTCTTTGGAGATTCCCCATGGGAGTCCGAATAGCGAGGTGATAGTGGGTGTCCATGAGGCAGTAGGAAAATATCTGAATGTCCCATCTGGACCAGGCATCCTCTACCAATTCCAAAAAGCCTCTAAAATCAGAGTCCGAAACAAAGGCCGCTTGGCCTGCTAACCCTCGATTCATCACGTGGTAGTATGCACCAGGATACTCGATACGGAGAGGTCGGGACATGTTTGATCAAATAGCATATTAATCCTAATTTGTCAAAAAAAGACTTGACCCCCTTTCCCCTTTGGAGGATATGGTTCTGTGGAATTCTATGCTCAAGATTCACGTTGTAATAAAAGAGCTTTGGTTGTAAATTGGACTGATAACCCATCATGGCAGACTCCATATATATTGTGTTTGCAAGTGTTATTTGCTAGTTGGGCAGCAGCCTGTTTTGGTTTGACAAGTTGAAATACACTTGAATCTAATTACTTAATTCTGTCAAAATGAAAGATCTGAGCCCCATTTTGTTATCCGGCATAAAAGCTTTTCGTCATGAATCTGGTTTCGTAAATTGGAGAGTGAGGTCCTCATGGAAAAAAAGAGAAGTAAACTTACCCCTTCCTGTGCAGCCTGTGATTTGGAGGTGAACAGGAGAATTTGTTATACGGAAGAGGGAGTTGGCTCCAAAGGTTGCCCTACTTTGAGGGATGAAAAGGTGCTGATGGAAGCCCTCAAAGAATACGAAGATCCGAAGATTCGGGAGTTTGCTCGGCAGGCCTCTATCCAGGAGGGAGAGTGTTATGCCAACCGCCATCAACGACCCTACATCATGCAGCCCATTAAGACCCGCATACAGGAAATCAGTGAGTTTGCCCAAAAGATGGGATACAAGCGTTTAGGTCTAGCTTTTTGCCTTGGTTTAGTGAAGGAGGCTGCCACGGTGGAAGAAATTCTCGAGGCCCACGGATTTGAAGTGGTTTCCGTGCTTTGCAAAGCGGGTAGGGCCCTAAAGGAGATAATAGGGATAAAGGATGAGGAAAAAATATATCGGGGTACCGATGAGGCGATGTGCAACCCCATTTATCAGGCAAAACTCCTTAATCATGAAAAAACTGAGTTCAACATTTTGATAGGACTGTGTGTGGGGCATGATTCCCTCTTCTTTAAATACGCCGGGGCTCCCACGACGGTTTTGGCGGTCAAAGACCGTGTAACCGGCCACAACCCTCTGGCGGCCATCTACCTCTCAGAAACGTACTACCGAAAAGTCAAACACTCTGAACTTTGAAAAAGCCCTTTTTGTGCATTCTCGAAAAAACGGAGATTTGAGAAAATAGAACCGTTTCGTTTTTTACAGAAGCCCCCCTTTACCCGATTAGGCATTATTAGTAAATCTTCATATAAACGGGCAGGACACCTGTTTCGTGAAGCGCTTCGACAATCTCCAGAATACCCATCAACCAGATAAACCAGAGGGCACTAAAAATATTCTTCCTGAATATTCTGGGGTTTACCGTGTATGTTTCAGGCTCCTCCAAGAGTGATAATTTCGGATATAAGGAAGGAGTATTCGCGCAATATTCTTTGAATCTGTCCCCGTGAAGACTTAGCAATCTCTTCTCTTCGCTCTTAATAAGGCTTGGGTAATAAATCAAAAACAAAATAATGATAACAAACGGAATCACCAATGTTTCAGTCGCAAGTCCCACCCCGACAGCTCCAATCAAGCTAAAGAAATACAAGGGATTCCTCGATATCGAATACGGCCCGGTGATCACCAATGTGCTGTTCTTATACCCCCCAATGTATAGCGAACACCACAACCGCCCTAGTGATGCAATTCCTACTAAAATGCAGCCGACTAAAAAGTAAATACTGCCGACAATAAAAATTCCTTCCCATCTACTGGAAGAAAAAAGGATGATTATTAGTAAAATGACAGCAAAGATGTGTGATATGGGAATGCGCATTTTCTCGATAATCGAATGTGATGTCATTAGAAGTTCTCCATTGCTTTTATGCCTAACCCTGGCGAGCACCTGCCTCTATGAAGCTGAAAGTCCTGAGATTGTCGAAGGGCGCTAGCGGAATAGAGGTCAGGTGGATTGAGTGGTAGGCCAAATTAGAATATGATCAAAATACTTAATTACTTAAGCCTGACCCCATTCCGTTTTGTTGTCAAAATCCAGATTGTTTACCGGTCATTTTCTCTATTTCGACTTTGATCACTGCTGCTCCCTTTATAACAGGATCAGGGAACTGAAATACTCGATCAACATATTGGCTCATGATAATGTCAATCGCCTTTCGTTTTTCGTCAAGACTTTCAACAATTACAGCTTTCCCAAATCCGATAACGCTTTGGTATTTCATGCCCCAATTACATGCCTTTTCTGCTTTTACAACTTCGGTATTCACGTCGAACTCGAAACACACATTATGATTCTTCTTAATTATGTCTATCTTCCTGCCCTCCGGCGCACAATGGAAATAAAGAGTTTTATCTTTATAGCCAAAGCACAAAGGCACAATGTATGGTTGATCTTTATCTGATAAGGCTAGTCGGCAAACAATCGAGGCATGGATGATCGCCTCCATAGCTGATATGTCAATAATTTCCCTCTCATCTCTTCTCATACTGCTCTTGTGATTGATTCATAGCTCTTTTCGGATAACTATTGAGTGATCGGGATTATTTCCAGAGTATTGAGCAGTTACGGAAAAATTACAAAATATATAAAGAATAATGGTCTTATATTTCAACTTCTCACCGCGCTTATTAACAAATAAGACCCCCCATATCAACTCAGAACCTGGGTTTTGGCCCTGAAATCTTTTCTCAATGATATTCCTTAAATAAGCCAGGAGCAGGTTTGATCCCTCTCTTCTGTCCCATGTCAAGGCCCCGAATTCTTTCTTCTTCTCGCCGGTATTAGGCTCGTCATTCTGCCATATTTACACTTCGGGACAGTCGTTCGATGGCCGGACGCAAAACAGTTGTCATGATAAACTTGTCTAATAAGCCCGGAGCTAGCAACTTTAGCCAAACTGCCAATGAGCCGGGCCCCATCATGACCTCTCGCTTTCGTTTTAGGGCTCCCTTCAGGGCTATTTTTGCACATTCATCGGCAGTCATCATCTTCCTTGTATAAATCGCTCGCCCACTGGGGCCCTTTGGCTGTCCATCCTTGTTCATAAAGTGTTCGTGAAACTCCGTAACCACCCAGTACGGGCAGATCGCCGTCACACTTACCCCTGCTTGAGCCAGTTCCATACGCAGTGAGTCCGAAAACCCTATGACTGCAAACTTGCTGGCTATGTATGAGGTGTTGAATGGAATGGCTAGCTTGCCACCTAAGCTGGAGATATTGACCAATCGCCCCTTGGTCTTTTTCAAGTAAGGTAAGGCATAGTACGAACAGTACACTGTGCCATAGAAATTCACATCTATGACTTGCTTGAATAGGGTAAGATTGGGGAGGTCCTCCAATGTACTGGCGACACCGATTCCCGCATTGTTAATGAGCATATCAATCTGACCATACTCCTCGTAAGTACGCTGGATCAGTGCCTGGCATTGTTCTTCATTGGCAACATCGGTGGGTAAAGCAAGGGCTTTTGCTCCGCGTTGGCAACATTCCTCTGCAACGGACTCGAGACGTTCAGCATTTCGTGCAGCAAGTGCCAACCGAGCCCCCTGACTGGCAAGGCGAAAGGCTAAAGCCTTGCCAATGCCGCTTGAAGCCCCGGTAACAATAACGGTTTTATCCTTGAATGCAAATACGCCCATGACAACCTCCCCAGATCGCTTTTGGTAGCCAATGGCTTGAGGACAGGTTTTTGCAAGACCTGAAGCCAGGTAACGGCGCTGCTGTGGGGCGCGCGGTTTTTTGCGCGTCCCTACCAGCAGCATGTTATCTCCAAATTTTCGTGATCTGCCGCAACATTTTTTATACTTTAAGCCGCTTCCGCACACAGGGTTCGTTTCTGCCTATTTTCTTTAAGGGCACAGTTAGAGAAGTTAGCCAATTTTGTAGTTCAACATCTACAGCAGATGCGTCATACGCGTCATTCTTGAAATGCTTTTCTCTAAGTTCGTCTAATTTTTCTGCAATTTTGAACAAAAGTCTGACATGGTCATTATCAACTGTTGTTTTTCTAAAGCCTTTTACATACTTGTTTTGGTATACACGATGGCTATCCGGCAAAAATAGGATTCTGCTCTCTCCATCTGGCTTCGGAGTGATATCAGTCAAATTTTCATCCTTGTCTCTGAAACATGTATGAAATTCAGCCTCAAATAGTAACCCGGGCACTTCCCAAATGATCCATCCAAAAACAGCTTTACCACCATGCTGCTGTGCATATTGTGGCACATCGGTGAGGCAATAATTAAATCTTACATCGCGAACTGGATGTACCTCAACGAACAGTGGTTTGGACTCAGGATCAATTTCCTTACAAAAGATAAGTATGTCCTCTGTAATTTTTCGGGGAGTTGTTTGATTCAGACCATTTTCCATATTTTTGGGAGATAACATATAGTATACAGATTAAGACATATTTATATCAGCTTGTTCTGTAGTTGACAATAGTGGCGTTTTCTATATAGTGCAATAAACTAATGCTTTTAGATAGTTGGATGTTGCAATGACACAAAGAGAAAACCATGTCAAAGATTTACGGGCACAGTTTAGGGACGCTGTGGTTGATTCGGGAGTCCCGATATCGCCCGTAGTATGGTTTGCGGTTAGAATTCCCGCAGACTTTTAGCTTCACGATATCCGCCCGCCACAAGAGTGTTTTCATAAATCTTTGTTTTCCCTATTGACTTAGGTCAGGTAGTTTTGTAGGTATTGAATCGCGCATGATTTTCGACAGTATCGGCTAGGAGCTGGGAAATGATCGAGATTCGGCTGCATGGTAGGGGTGGTCAGGGAGCGGTAGTGGGCGCTACCATATTGGCCAAGGCTCTCATGAAGGAGGGTAAGTATGCACAGGCATTCCCCCTTTTTGGTGCTGAACGGAGGGGGGCACCTGTGCAGGCATTCCTGAGAGTGGATAATAAGTACATATATATGAAGGATATAGTGGAAAAGCCGGATCATGTGATTGTCCTGGATGCAGGACTCATCAAGACCAAAGCGGCGCAGGTAGATAAGGGCCTAAAGGCAGGGGGATGGATCCTCATTAACTCCCCTGAGGTTCCGCAGGAGTTTACATTCCCGCCTGATTTCTCGGTAGCGACAGTTAATGCCAGTTCTATTGCGCTCAAACATAAACTTGGCACTCCACAAGCACCGATAGTGAACACCGCTATTATCGGCGGCTTCGCTAAGCTAACGGGCCTAGTTAGCCTGGATGCTCTACTCGAAGCCATAGAGAAACAGGTCCCGGCTAAGAAGGAAGCCAATGCAGCGGCAGCCAAAGAGGCATATTATAGCGTAAAAGTGGGTAGCAGAGGAAACGGTTAAGGGGGCTATCCGGTGAAGATAAAGGGTTATGACATCTGTGATGAGACCATGCATGTGCAGGTGGTGGAAGGGGAGGCGCTCTCGCTTCTGACGAGCAAAACCGGCTCGTGGCGGTCGGTCCGGCCGGTTTTAGAAGGAGGCGTAGCGCCGTGTACCCATGCGTGCCGAGGGAACATTAAAATACGTGAGTATTTAGAGCTGCTTGCAGAGGGAAAGGTGAATGAGGCTGCCGAACTCTTACAGGAAGATAATCCCCTGGCAGCGATAACGGGAAGAGTCTGTCCTTGCTTTTGCGAACCTGATTGCCACAGGGGCAGCTTTGACCAACCTATTGCCATTAAACAACTCGAACGCCTTGTTGGTGATTATATCCTAAGGCAAGGATTTTCTCCACCGGGCTTACCAGCCAAAAAGGAGCGGGTAGCGATTATCGGGTCTGGTCCGGCAGGGTTGAGTGCGGCTTACTATCTTGCCAGGTATGGTTATCAGGTTACCATCCTCGAGGCCTTGTCTGCTGCTGGGGGAATGCTGTATTGGGGCGTGCCCGAGTATCGCCTGCCTAAAGGGGTGGTGGAGCAACAAATAGAGGCCATTAAGGGCTTGGGTGTTGAGATAAGGACTAATGCAGCTGTTGGCCAGGATGTTACCTTACATGATCTTATGGTCGAGGGCTATAAGGCGGTCCTGATTGCTGTGGGAGCGCAAAAGGATTTGAGGCTCAATGTACCTGGTGAAGATGCAGAGGGGGTTCTTCCCGGGGTGGGGTTTTTGAGACAGGTTAATTCCGGGGATGAGGTTAGCCTTGGAGATAGGGTTTGTGTAATCGGAGGAGGCAATACGGCGATAGACTCCGCAAGGGTAGCTACCCGTTCAGGCGCGGGATCTGTGAGTACTTTGTATCGCCGGTCCAGGGCTGAAATGCCAGCCGTCGCCGAGGAGGTTGATGCTGCTTTAGAGGATGGCATTGAAGTACAATTCCTGGTGGCACCAACGGAGATCATTGTCAGAAGTGGTAGAGTGGCTGGTATACGGTGCGTTCGTATGGAACTGGGAGAGCCTGATGAAACTGGGAGGAGAAGGCCTATACCCATCTCTGGCTCGGAGTTTGATGTGGAAGCAGATACGGTAATTGTCGCAATCGGTCAAGTCCCTGATTTGTCCTTCCTTGATGGCTCGGGAGTTGAGATTGCCCCGGGCGGAACTATACGTGCCAACTCCGAGACCCTGGCCACCAACCTACCCAAGGTCTTTGTTGCGGGTGATGCTCAAACGGGACCGGCGACAGTCATTGAAGCAGTAGCTTCCGGAAAGAAGGCAGCCCTGGGGATTAACTCCTACCTGACCGGTCATGAGATCTTGGTATCGCCGGGGAGTGAACGAGTTATCAGGTATGAGGACTTGAACGTTAACTACTTCAAGCACGGGCCGCGGCAGGATCTTGAAGGGGTAGAAGTTGAAGCGCTTAAGAACGCTGCCATTGCTGAGGCACGGCGTTGCTTCCAGTGTGGCAGGTGTAATGTTTGTAACACGTGCTGGTTCCTGTGCCCTGATGCGGTAATCCTGCAGAAAAATGGGGAGATAGACTTTGATTATGACTATTGCAAGGGTTGTGGCGTATGTGCTGAAGAATGCCCCCGGGGGGCACTAGGGATGGACGAGGAAAGCAAATGGCAATAAAGAAGCAAACAGGACGAGGGAGTTATGAACTCCTCAGTGGTGCCTACAGTGCCGCATGCGGTGCCATGCTCTCTCGGACTCAGGTAGTGGCAGCCTATCCCATTACCCCCCAATCAACCATAGTGGAGAGACTATCTGAGTATATTGCTGAGGGGAAGTTAGCGGCCAAGTTCATCCCGGTGGAATCAGAGCATTCAGCCCTCGCAGTCCTGGCTAGCGCCTCAGCTGGCGGGGTGCGCACGTTTACCGCTACAGCTCGGCAGGGGTTGGCTCTCATGCATGAGGTTCTTCACTGGGCAGGACGGGGAAGGTGTCCCATTGTCATGGCAGTGGTGACTGCAACTTTAGGTCCTCCGCCGGATATAGGAATGGAGCAGGATGATGCCCTTGTGCAGAGGGACACAGGCTGGATGCAGTTTTACTGTCAGAGCAATCAGGAAATACTGGACACTATCATTCAAGCGTACCGGGTTGCTGAGTTGGTAAGCGTGCCGGTGATGGTCTGTTTCGATGGGTTTATAATGTCCCACACCTATGAGCCGGTATTTGTTCCAGACAGAGAGGTAGTTGATGGTTTCTTGCCGCCCAGGCAGACCAAGTTCAAGATTGACCCTGATAATCCTTTGCGATTCTTTGCGAGCCCTGGCGCTGTCGCTGGTGCCGGATATCTTAGCAAGCTCCGGCGCCGGACCCAGGATGCCCTGGAGGTTGCTCCGGAGGTTGTAAAAAAAGTTCACGAGGAATTTTACCAGCATTTCGGGCGGCGTTATGACGTTATTGAGTGCTACCATGCCGAAGACGCCGAGGTGGTTCTGGTAGCTATGACATCCGTTGCCAGTATGGCGCACGACATTGTTGATGAACTGCGCAAGGAGGGCAAGAAAGTTGGGCTGCTGAGGGTACGGATGTTCCGGCCGTTTCCCAGGCAGGAGATAATAGCGGTATTGCAGAACGCTGCAAAGGTAGCGGTGATAGACAGGAATATCTCGTACGGTCGCAGCGGTATCCTGGCTTTGGAGCTCAGGGCAGCGATGTACAGTGCACCGAAGAAGCCGCCCATTTTTGGGTTTATCGGAGGGGTTGCCGGGTTAAGTATAACGCCGGGTTGCATTCGCGAGGCAATTGAATATACCTATGAGCACCCAGAGCCAGATGATGAGGTGATCTGGCTAGGAATACCACGCTGGGAGGAGTGATGTCGGTAGAAAAGCTGAGAGCATTAAAACAGTTTGGGATAGAGGTCCCCGAGGCGGAATACGCCCCCCCTGGACATACCGCCTGTGCTGGGTGCCCTGGGGCGGCGATGATGCGTCAGATGCTTAAGCTTCTCGGGCCCAAGGTAGTGTTGACAAACCCTGCTAGCTGCTCGGGATATTTTGCTCGGGCAGTTGAGGTACCGTTGTGCCGTTGTCTGTTCGAAGTTGCTGCGGCCTCGGGAACAGGGATCAGGGCAGCTCTTGATGTAAGGGGAGACAAGGAGACAGTTGTCCTTGTGTGGGCTGGTGACGGGGGTACTGCCGATATTGGAATTCAAGCCCTGTCAGCAGCGGCGGAGAGAAACGAGGATTTCATCTACGCCTGCTATGACAATGAGGGATACATGATGACTGGCATGCAGCGCAGCAGCTCCACACCGGCCGGCGCATGGACTACTACCACCCCGCTTCCCCAACCAAAGAAGGAGCGCAAGAAGGATATGGTCGCTATAATGGCCGCCCACCATATCCCCTACGTGGCGACCGCTACCATCGCATATCCCGAGGACTTGATAAGAAAGGTGTTGAAAGCGAAGACAATACGGGGTACCAGGTTCTTCAACCTGTTAGCTCCTTGCCCTACGGGGTGGCGCTTTGCGCCTAACCTCAGCGTAAAATTAGCGCGTCTGGCAGTAGAAAGCATGGTTTTCCCGTTGCTGGAAGTGGAAGAAGATGGGGTGCGCTGGACAGTGCAGCAGCCACACCAGGAGATACCGGTACGGGACTATATCAAGATGCAGGGCCGGTTTGGCCATCTAGATGAGGCGGATATTGAGGCCATGGAGAAGTCCGTTCGTGGGGAATGGGAGCTCTTGCTGGCGAAAGCTTCTCGCGTTTGTGAGCTGTGAGAGAGATTTGAAGGGGATCAGATGTTATGAACTATGAGACCATTTTATTAGAACGGAGAGAAAACGTCGGGGTAATCAAGCTAAACTACCCTCAAAAGCGAAATGCCCTGGGCAGCAAGCTGATAGGCGAGCTTATTGAGGGTTTGCAGGAATTGGATCGCGATCCCGAGGTATATGTTATAGTCCTCATGAGCAATGTGCCAGGTGTGTTCTGCGCTGGGAGAGATCTATCTGAGGGTTCTTCTACCTCGGCTTCGGATATAGTGAAGTAACGGGAGTTTTCCGATAGACCGGCTCAATTGTGGTCAACTTTGAGGTCATTGCACAAGGTGGTTATTTGTGCGGTAAATGGTTATGCCCTGGCAGGGGGTTGCGGCTTGGCGGTCAGTTGCGATTTAGTAATCGCTGCTGAAAATGCAACCTTTGGGTTGCCAGAGATCCATGTTGGTTTGTTTCCTGGGACGATAGCACCTGCAATGATCCGTAATATTAAGAGCTTGAAGAAGTGCTTCGAGCTTTTCGTAACGGGAGATAGATTTAACGCCCAAGAAGCGGAGAGGATAGGCATTATAAATAAGGTGGTACCCGCCGATAAGTTGGAAGACGCAGCCATGGAGCTAGCCGGGAAGATCGCGAGCAAGAGCCCGACCATTACCGGGATTGGCAAGGAATTCTTCTATACTATATTGGATATGGAGTATAACAAGGCGGTAAGCTATGCGAAGGAAGTGATTAGTATAATGGCCGTGAGCGAGGACGGCATAGAGGGTTAAAGGGCCTTCGTAGAGAAACGAAAACCGCAATGGAAAAAACTGACCTCACGGTAAGAAGCCCCGAGTTGGATGGTGTTTTGGGCTGAGGGGTAGGAGGAGTGATCACCAATTGGCCTGAGGTTTTCTCAGGACCATCGCCGTGCGCTCAAACTCGATTACCTCCACGCCATCCTGGTTGCGGCCGGTGTGGCGAAAGCGCACTATACCCGCCTGCGGGTTGGAGCGGGACTCGCGCTTGTCAAGTACTTCGGTTTCCACATAGAGCGTATCGCCATGGAAGACAGGATGTACATGCCTCACTTTGTCATAGCCCAGGTTGGCTACTATCGTGCCCTCGGTTAATTCCGGCACGGAGATGCCCACTGCTAAGCCTAGAGTAAAAATCCCGTTGACAATGCGGTGCCCAAACTGAGACTGCTTGCTCGCGAAATCCTCATTGAGGTGCAGGGGTTGGGTATTCATTGTCAGGACAGTGAATAACACGTTATCCATCTCTGTGATGGTTCGGCCCAGGCTATGCTTTATTACCTCACCCACACAAAGCTCTTCAAAGTACTTTCCAGCCATATAGCACCTCTTCAAATTAAGCTAATCTACCCAATTATATACGATGGGGACCTTCTATCCTTGTTTCTCGATCTGGGCCTTCAGTTCTCAATTTCAGAAGACCTCGACACTGGAGCTTTTGAAGGTTAGATACACGCGAGAGCCCACGTTTAACCTCATTTCCTGGAAGGATTTTTTCGTAACCTTCACTGTGAGCTTCTCTCCTGCATCCACTAGCAGACTGACTGAATCTCCTCCGTCAGCTACCTGATAGATCTCGCCGGAAAATGAGTTACGGGCGCTGGTGGAGATAGGCTTATGGGAGATGATAACAGCTTCAGGGGGGATGGAGATATGGCTCACCTCATCACTTTCGGGTAGGATGGCCACTTTTATCCTCCCGGTATCAAAAAGGAAGATATTCTTCTCCCTTAAGCCCCTCCCCTTAAACAGGTTTTCTGCCGGAGACTTTGCTATCTTCCCCCCAAACAGAGAAATAACCTCATCTGCCAGCCGGTAGGCCTGATTTATGTCATGAGTAGCCAGGATGATCGTAATCCGAAATCTCTGGTTCAATTCCTTTAAGAGTCTCTCCAGGACGTCTACGCTCCCGCGATCTACATTGGCAGTGGGCTCATCGAGAAGCAATACCTTCGGATACAGGGTGAGGGCCCTGGCTATGGCAACCCTCTGGGTCTCCCCTCCCGAAAGTTCACCTGCCCTCCTTTTTTCAAAACCCTCCAATCCAACCAATTCCAAACACTCCATAATTCTTTTTTTTCTCTCCGCCTTTTTTATTCCTCGAGCCTTAAGGCCGTAAGCTACGTTCTTTTCTACTGTGGTGCTGAAAAGGAAGGGATTTTGCAAAACCAGGGTCATTTTCTGTCTGAGCAAGTGTTTATCTGCCTCGTCTATATCTATCCCTTCAAAATAGATCTTTCCCGAGGTGGGGGACAGAAGGAGGGAAAGGATGGAAAGCAGGGTGGTCTTCCCCGACCCATTTGGTCCCATGGCCCCATAGATACTCCCCTTTTTGATAGTTAAATGGGGGATGTCCAGTACCGTTTTACCATTATAGACTTTGGTCAGGTCCCGGATCTCGAATTGAAAGGTATCCATCTTTTCAATCTCTCTTGGATTGCAACCAGTGCAATAGAATGTTCACAGAAAAGGCTACCACAAGCAGGATGAATCCCAGGGCAAGACCAAAGCCAAACTCTCCTTTGGCTGTCTCCAGGGCAATGGCTGTGGTCATAGTTCGGGTATATCCCCGGATATTTCCACCCACCATCATGGCGCAACCTACCTCGCCGATCACCCGGCCAAAACCGGCAACTACACCAGCCGTGAGTGCGAATCTTGCCTCCGAAAGAATCGTTATAGCTGTCCGTAGGGGGCCGGCCCCAAGGGTCATAGCAGTGAGCTTCACTCGAGGGTCTATTACCTGGGTAGCAGCTATGGTCAAGGCCACGATGATGGGAGTAGCCAAAATAAACTGCCCGATAACCATAGCCCTTGGAGTAAAGAGAAGCCCAAGGGGACCTAAAGGACCCTGGCGGGAAATGAAGGAATAGACCAAAAGTCCTACTACTACCGTTGGAAAGGCCATGAGGGTGTTGAATATAGTAACCAGCAGTTTTTTCCCCCAAAACTCGCTGGCTCCGATGAAGAAACCTACGGGCACTCCCACCAGGGAGGAAAGGAAGGTAGCAATAGTAGAGACCTTTAAAGAAAGTAGGACGATACTGAAGATCTCACTATCTAAGGAAACAATTAACCGCAGTGCATGCCGTATGCCCTCTACGATATATTCCATATAATCTACTTAATTAAGGGTTGGGTACAGCTACCGGTATAAAGAGGGGCTGACCGAATTTATCCTTTCCGAACTCCTTGATGATCTTCTGACCCCTCCGCGATGTTACCCAGCCTATCAATGCCATAGCCTTGACATAATTTACATGAGGATATTTGGCTGGATTTACCGCGATGATCCCATAGGGGTTAAAGAGGATGGGATCTCCCTCAAAGATGACTGGAAGGCTGATCTTTCTCCCCCCCATAAAGGCAAGATAGGTGCCCCGATCGGCAATAGTATAGGCCCTCTTCTCATTAGCCATGGTAAGCACTTCTCCCATACCTTTACCTGCCTCCAGGTACCATTTGCCGGATGGCTTCAGGCCCGCCTTTTCCCATATAGTCAACTCCTTCAAGTGAGTCCCGGATCTGTCGCCTCTGGATATAAAGGTCGCTCTATTTCTGACAATCAGATTGAAGGCCTCGTCTGCCGTTTTGGCACTTTTGACACGTGCCGGATCAGATTCGGGTCCTATTATGACAAAGTCATTATACATCACATCCCTGCGATTAACCCCATAACCCTCGGCCACAAATTTATCTTCCAGAGAGCGGGCATGAACCATGGTGACATCCACGTCCCCATTCTCCGCCAGCTTCAGGGCCTTACCCGTCCCTACCGGGATGACATCCATCTTCACATTGAATATCTTTTCAAAAGGGGGAAGAAGGACGTCGAGCAGCCCTGAATTCTCGGTGCTGGTGGTGGTAGAAAGTCTTAACCTCTCTCCTGCCAGAACAAAAGAGAAAGACAGCAAGACAAATAGGGTAACCAGAGTTAATTCCAAATATCTTTTTAGCTTCATCGCTTACTCCTCAGTATTGTTAAATATGATCTCTTTGACCTTTGTCCGCTTTTCGAATTAATCAATCACTTAGAATACAAGCTGGATCCGGGCCAGGACCACATCCTCATTGGTCAGTTCCTTTCCGTCCTTTACAATATGACCATCGAAATCCGTGCGGTTATAGTTGATCATCGCCCTGATCCTGTCATTGAGGTACCAGTTTGCCCCCAGGGTAAACCCATCGGCATGATCGGTGTAGTTATTGGGGTCTGCATAACCCTTTAGGAAGAGATCGTTGTCGATGGAGAGGTTTTCATATCTGGCCACAAGCTGAACAGCTCCCCAGGTACCTTTCTTGGGATCGAAGTCCTGTTTGGGGGCGATCATCCCATAGGTTCCATCCTTGAAAGGTTGAGACTCTCCAGTCAATACGTAGCTCACGCTTATATAGCTGCCGTCGATACTGAAGTCATCCTTTGTACCACCTTTTGTCACATAGAGGTCATCCAGATCCATCCTCACCCACTCACCTTTCACGGAAAAAGGACCCACAATCCAGGCCAGCTCTGCTCCATAGCGGGTGCGGTCGCCATCATGGAAGACATCCTCGTTAAATTGAAAGAAGGCTGTCTCCCCAGCTGTCTGGAATTTCCCTTTTCGGCGCATCTCATCCCTTATAGCCTCTTGCTTTCCCCAGGCCATCCCACCTCCAAGGTGTAGCCCTTTGAGGAGAGTGCTCTTGGAACCATTAAAAGGGGTGAATACAAGTCTTGCTACGACATCCTTCTCGTCATTGGTATCGGAGGTGTTTTTACCGGTCCCGTTGCAGAGGCTCAGGCCATAGTTTAAGAGCCCTTTCCATATATTTCCGTGAAGCATGATCCCTATGTCTCTGTCTGGGGTGAGGTTGTCTATGGGAAGGGGCATCTCAGTGAAATCCCTCGAGGCAATGGGGCTATACCATTCAACACTGAAGGGCTGTTTGAACTGGCCAACTCGAAGCTTGGCCCACGGGAGGTGGTTAAAACCCATATAGCCATCCCAGAGGTCACTATAGCCCTTTCCGAACTCAGCAACTACACCAAAATCATAGTGCTCGTAGATGGTGCCCTTTAGGCCGACTCTTGCAGTTCTCACGGAGAAACCATTGTCTGCTGGGTTATTGGCTTCAAAGGCCCTGAACTGCCCCAGCAATACCAGATAGGGTTGAAGCTTGGAATTGGTATCCGGGTCCTCCAGGAAAAATCCCCTCTTGAATCCCACCCGGGGCCTCTTAGAATCCTTTACCTTCTCTTCCTCGACCTTCTTTATCAGTTCTTCATACTCCTCAGAGGTGATAGTTTCCTTTTCCTTGAGGATCTCCAGGATCTCCTCCTGAACCGTCTTTTCCTCTTCTGCTCGGATACCCCTAAGCCCAAGAAGGCTGATAGAGAACGTAACCGCAACAAAGACTACCAAGAGCCGAAATATTTTTTTCATTCAGCTGTACCTCCTTTCTAAACACAGATCACGTGATCATTTCCACAATACTCATCGGTATTTGTCCTTACTATTTCATCACACTAACCACGCAAGCCTTGTTAAATACAATGATCTCTTTCTTTGGCCATCACCTGTCCTAATACCACTTCTCTTACTACTCCCTTGAGCCGATTCCAATTACCTCATCTCTCTTCGCGGTAACCTCAGTCCAGGGAACACCTTTTCCTTTACTTACAGGAAATTGATGTCTAGAATAAAGCGGTCGCTAGAGAAGGCAAATGTCTTCCTCTAGCATGGAGGGGAGGTTTCTGCTCAGGAGACTTTGGCTGGCCTAGCAGAAACCTCCCTTTGCACCAAAAACCGGAAGATGTCTGGAGGATACCGGTTTTTTAGTCTGACATTATCTTTCCTGAATCCCCCGTGTCATAACCGCCCATTTGTTTCACCTTTCCTCTGAATTCCCGAGATCTGATTACCTCCAGCAGGGCAATCAGAGGTTTGGTAGAGAAAGTTTCTTGAGGAATAACAAGATCATACCTCTCCTTGGTAATGTGGACGAATTCCAGGCCCAGCATTTTTGCCGCGGCCAATGTCCCTAAGCCTACATCAGCCAATCCGCTGAGCACCGCGGTGGCTACCTCGGCATGGGTGTTGACCTCCTTTTCATACCCATTGACCAGGCCAGGATCGATTCCAAGCCCCTTCAGTTCAAAATCGAGCAAGATTCTGGTGCCTGACCCCTGCTGGCGGTTAATGATTCTAATTCCCGGTCGGGCCAGATCCTCAATTCCGGCGATATGTAAAGGATTGCCAGGTCTTATTATAAAACCTAAATCGCGGTATATCAGGTTAATGACTGTAGTTTCCAAATCTGGCAAATAACGGGGTAAGTAGGGTAGATTGTATTCGCCTGTATCCGGATCGAGGAGATGGCAGCTAGCTACATGGCTACTTCCGCGTCCCAATGCAATGAGCCCTCCTATGCTTCCCACATTTGAGAAAGAGAGGCTGAACGCCGGAAACCTCCTGGTTAACTCGTGGGAAAGAAGTTCTATGGTAAAGTCGTTACTTCCCATTACAACAATATGATCTTCCAATTCTCTTCTTACCTTCCTTCCTATATTTTCACTGGCACTTTCTATTATCCATTCATCAATCAATCTTCTGGGGAAGGTCCATTTGCCGGTAATTCTGGTCGCAGGGATCTTCTTCTCCTTTATGAGCCTGTAGACCTGTTTTTCATTTATTTTCAAATAACTGGCTACCTCTTTGGTATTTAACATCTCTTGATTCATGGTGCTAAAGATCCCTTGGAAAACCACCATAACAAAAAAACCTCATTTGTCAAGAAAAAAATAACAAAAACTTACCTATAATGACTAATAATTACTGATATTCCATTTAGGCTAAGGCATAGTTTTGTTTTTATGCCGTTCATGCTAAACTCTCAGGCCATTACTGTTATCAAAGAGATCTCTTGAGCCTTGAAATTCTACCTTTGCCTTATATCAAGCGGAGGTCATCAACTGGTGCAGGCAAAAGGGCATTGCTCGTACCACAACGGAAGATCAAGATAGTGCTGGAGAGAGGTTAAGAAGGTGATATCCAAGGGGGAATCGCATGATTGAAAAAAAGATGGATTTATTGCGTATATTCTTCTTTGAAAATCTATCAAAGTACAAGGAAATCAGGCATTTTGTATCAACTCGCGTGGGTGGCTTCAGTGACCCCCCATATAGCTCTCTCAATCTGGGGTTCCATGTTGGAGATGACCCGGAAGATGTCCTTAAAAATCGAAAGAGACTTGCAACTACAATTGGAATACCGTTGAATCAATTTACCCTAGCCAGACAAGTTCATTCTGGTAACGTTACAATCATATCAGAGGAATTGAGAGGTAAAGGTTGTGCTAATCATAAAGAGGCAATCAATGCTACAGATTCCATGGTGACCAATGCAAGGGACATCTGTCTGCTAATCCTTACAGCTGACTGTGTTCCGATGCTGTTTTTTGATCCCTCAAGAGAGGCTATAGGGGTCGCCCATGCAGGGTGGCAAGGAACCCTCAAATTTGTTGCCCTCAATACCGTCAGGACTATGGAAAAGGTCTTCGGTTCAGCGCCCCAGGATATTATAGTTGGAATCGGACCGTCTATCGGACCGTGTTGTTATGAGGTCGGCCCCGAAGTCATCTATCAGGTAGAAAAGGTTTTCCAAAACAAGAAAGAATATATGGTAAACGAATCCGCAGATGGCGGTGGTTATTTTGACCTATGGAAGGCGAATTTAAAACAGCTTTTTCATGCTGGTGTAAAAAGAACAAATATAGAGATGGCAAGGATATGTACCTGCCACAATCCTGATCTATTCTTCTCATACAGGCATCAAAGGGGAAGTACAGGCAGATTTGGTGCCGGCATCACTATCTGTTAGACCTCTTGACCGGGACCGCCTGGCAGCAATACGGTGGATCGGCAAACCAAGCCGAAAGGTATTTGAGTGGTTACGGACGATATGGTGGCGATCCCGACAACGTGGACGAAGTTAGCCTGCTGGCCGGCTCCCTTTTTCCAGGGCTACAGCAGCGGTACAAATTTCTCTAAGTCCAGGCGGTAAGGCTTGTAGGTACCGTCAGCTATCTTTGCCTGATGCCGGGCAATCTCTTCCTCATCGATATCAATACCCAACCCCGGAGTTGTGGGAATTTCAATGTAGCCGTCAACAATCTTGATGGGTGGGGTTACTGCCCACGGTGCCATCTCCTCATGTTCCAGGATAAGAAAGGATGGAACCGCAGCCGAGAGTTGGGCATTTGCCATGGCCGCCACCGGGCCGAACGGATTGTGCGGGGCGGCCTTAATCTGATATGCCTCGCACATGGCACACAGTTTCATGGCCTCGGTGATGCCGCCGCACTTACCGCAGTCGAACATGAGGATATCAAGGGCGCCTTTCTCCAGGTATTCCTTGAGCTCCGTCTTGGAATTAAAGCGCTCACCGGCTGCAATGGGGATATTGACATGGCGCCTGACCTCTTTCATGGCGTCCGCCATACCCACCGGTACCGGCTCCTCGAACCACATGAGATTGAATTCCTCCAGCATTTTGCCGATCTTGATGGCAGTGCCGGCATTGAACTTGCCATGACATTCCACAAGAAGGTCGATGTCATTTCCAACGGCATCGCGAATGGCAGCGACCCGCTCCACGGCGGCAAGTATTTCATGTGGCCGGTAGCTGTGGTACCCGTCTATACCCGGTTCGAAGGGATCGAACTTCATGGCAGTGTAGCCCTCTTCGACCAGTTCCATAGCGTTTTGACCCAGTTCCTCGGGTGTGTACCGAACCGAGCCCCAGGGTATAGAGTAAAGGTAATCCGTATTCTTATCCGGAAAGGAGTTCCAGGTACCACGCAGGTGGGGGTAGAGTCTTACCTTGTCACGGTATAGGCCGCCCAGCAGCTGGTGAACCGGAACACCCAGTTTTTTGCCTTTGATGTCCCATAAGGCACAGTCCACAGCACTGATCATGCTCGGAGCGTATTCGAATGCCGTGGCATTCAACATCTTGCGCCACAGCCGCTCGATATTCATGGGATCCTCGCCGATGACAAGATTCTTCAGCATTTCTACCTGACCGGCAAGGATTCCATCGTGATGGATTACATTCTCACCGATTCCGGTTATGCCTTCGTTGGTATAGACCTTGGTGAACGGACTAGGGCCGCACCAGAATGCTTTTATGTCGGTTATTTTTAGGCCAGGCATGATACTTACCTCCTGATTTTATTAGTTTGCATCTCGTGTCCTCTAAGTAATAAAGGCTCCCAGCAGCTCTTTACAGGCTACCTCTTAAAAAGTCAAGAAGATAGAGCTCCTGGATCAAAGGGAGGAAGCTGAGGGTGAAAGAGGCTAGAGGCATTTGGGGGTTTTATTCATTCGCTTGAAAAAAGCCAATGAAGGGCTTATTAATAGACGAGATAGGCTGGGGCTATCTCCCATTTTGGACAGATAAACAAACTGTAGTCCTATTCCCGTACGTTTTAAATGAGCACATATATCCTCATGAAGGTCCTTGAATCGGCCCCGAATAGATACGACAGGGGCATTCGTATTCTCACGCTGGGGAGGTTGGATAAGGCCTACGATCGTTTAACATCTCACATAAAAAAGGGACAGAGGGTCCTTGATCTTGGCTGTGGGACCGGGGCACTGACACTACGGGCTGCCCAGAAAGGTGCACGGGTGAAAGGGATTGATATCAATCCCCAGATGTTGGATATCGCGCGGAAAAGGGTAGCCGAGGCGAATCTCGTCCCAAGCGTAGAGCTATGTGAGATGGGTGTTGCCGAGCTTGGAAGTGAAAAATCGGAAAGCTACGACGCTGTGATGGCTGGTCTTTGTCTTTCTGAATTAACTGAAGATGAATTAGCCTATACCTTGAGAGAGATAAAGAGGATGTTAAAGCCAGAAGGCCTTCTGCTCATTGCAGATGAAGTGAGGCCTAAGGGCATCTCAAAGCTAATACTTAATTGGCTGATAAGAGTTCCCCTTGTCATAATCACCTACCTTATTACCCAGACTACTACAAATGCAGTAAAGAACCTACCGGAAAAGATAGAGGAAGCGGGTTTCGTAATCGATTCAGTTATGCTAAGCAAGATAGGGAACTTTATCGAGTTAGTAGTGAGCAAGCCTCAGGGAGGAGTGAAATGAATCTGGTCAGGTTTCTCGCTGTCAATATTGTTGGAACCTTACTGAGGGTCCTTCCCTTCCCCTGCAAGACGGGTTTGGTCAAAATAGGGAATCCAGACAGGAATTCACCTGTCCTTCTCACGTGCAATTACCATCTCACTGTAGAGAGGGTAAAAAGGGCATTGAGGGGGATAGATGCCTATCTTCTCCTTGCCAATAGCAGAGGGATCAATGTATGGTGCGCCTCTGCAGGTGGCCTTTTCACAGATCACGATGTTATCTCAGTCCTAAAGACAAGTGGGATTGAGGAGCTTGTGGATCACAGAGATCTGATCCTGCCCCAGCTTGCTGCAACAGGTGTTGAATTTAAGGTTATAGGGAAAAAGACTGGCTGGAAGGTATACTGGGGGCCAGTCCGTGCGAATGATATTCCAGCCTTCATAAAAGACAAACTCGAGAAGACTCCGGTAATGCGGGAAATTGGCTTTCCCCTTATGCAGCGTATTGAGATGGCCGTTGCTTGGGCATTTCCGATTTCTGTCATTTTAACCCTTTTTACGATACCTCTTTGGCGCGAAGCTGTTTTGCCTCTCATTTTCCTGGTTTGGGCATTGTCTTTGTTAATCTTCGTATCTTTTCCCCTTTACAGCAAGTGGCTTGGTCCTGAGGGGAAGAGGATGGGTTTTATTCTCTTCGATTTTGGGCGAGGGGGATTTCAGCTCATCCTATGGGGTGTGGTTATACTTGCTCTGATCATCTATAGCATTGCAGTTGGTGATTTCAGGTGGGGCTTTATTCTTCGCTGGGGTTTCGTTACATCCATCATCGTTGTCCTTCTAAGCATTGATCTGATGGGCAGTACCCCTGTATATAAGAGCGGCTTACATGAGGATAGATTGCTCAAGATTATTGTTGATGGGACGAAATGCAAAGGTGTGGCCCTTTGCGAAGGGGTTTGCCCAAGGAACTGCTATGAGGTGGATAAGGATCGCCATATTGCGACAATACCGGGGGCTAGCCGTTGTGTTCAATGCGGTGCCTGTATCGTTCAATGCCCCTTCGATGCCTTGTATTTTAAGAGTCCGAAGGGCGGAATAATAACACCAGAGACCGTCAGAAGGTATAAGTTAAACCTTATAGGCAGACGTCTTGTGAAAATGGGTGGGGAATAGCGCGGGGGGTGATTGTTGTGAGGGAAAGGATGGAAAAGGCACTGCGTAAAAGCGATGCGGAATACACGGAAATCCGAATTGAAAGCGTAACTTCCTCTTGGGTGGATTTCAGGGGTGAAGAACTGGACAGCATCGGCTCATCCAGGACACTGGGTGGGATAGTGAGGGCCCTTGTCAAAGGCGGTTGGGGCTATGTGATCTTCAATGATCTCAGCGATCTTGAAACCAGGGTGAGAGAGGCCTGCGGATCCGCTCGATTGGTGGGTAAAGGAGAAAGCACGCTTGCAGAGGTGGAGCCAGTTGTTGATGAGATAAGGGCGAGTTTTGAGAAGGATTTTCGAGACGTCCCCTTGTCAGAGAAAAAGTCGGTCATCGAGGAGTATAATAAGATTATTCTCGGGCACCACGAAAAGATTGAAACATCGAATGTTAGTTACACCGACAGCTTCAGAAAAGTTTGGTATGGCAACTCGGAAGGGGCCTACATCGAAGATGAGCGGCCTGATGTAGGTGTGCGGATATCAGCTACTGCCCGGGAAGGCGACAACGTTCAGCGTGGATTTGAGAGCATTGCAGGTGGTGGTGGCTTCCAGATCATTGAAGGGCTGCAGGAGAAGGCAGAGGTCACAGCCAGGCGTGCTGTGGACTTACTTTCAGCGCCGCCGGTGACCGGTGGGAAATATCCCGTAATCATAAATCCCAGATTAGCCGGGGTTTTTGCCCACGAGGCCTTTGGACATTTGAGCGAGTCGGACTTCGTATACGAGAATGAGCGTATGAGAGAGTTGATGGTGCTGGGAAAACGTCTCGGTCCGGATATCTTAAACATAGTGGACGACGGCACCATCCGCGGTCTGAGAGGTACGCATAAATACGATGATGAAGGGGTGAGAACCGGAAAGAATTACCTCATCAAAGAGGGCATTTTGGTGGGAAGACTGCATTCCCGTGAGACCGCTGCCAAAATGGGTGAGCAACCCACAGGCAACGCCAGAGCTATTGGCTACCAATATCAACCGATTGTGCGCATGACCAACACCTACATTGACAGGGCAGAGGCCACTCTTGAAGATATGATAAAGGATGTGAAGCTGGGGCTCTATGCCCTGGACATGGTCGGCGGCCAGACATCCATGGAGATGTTCACCTTCAGCGCTGCGTATGGTTACATGGTCAGGTATGGTAGGATAGCGGAGCTGGTCAGAGATGTAGTGCTGACAGGCAATGTCTTTGAGACCTTGATGAATATTGATATGATAGGCGATACGGTGGAATGGCCTCCAGCGGGAGGCGGCTGTGGAAAAGGTGGGCAGTCACCCCTTCCCGTTGGATTGGGTGGCCCCTATGTCCGCATTCAGAATGTCGTGGTAGGGGGTAGGCAAGGGTGATAGTAAACCGGTTGATCGAAAAAGCAATGAAGAAGGCTGAAGGCGCCCAGGCGTCTTTGGGGCAAAGTGAATCCACAGACGTGTCATTTGAGAACGACAAGCTGAAATCAGTAAGATCTTCGCAGAGCACAGCGATGGGCGTAAGAATCATCGTGGATGGCAGGATCGGCTCATCCCACACAACCGATATAGACGATGTGGACGGTGTCGTGGCCAGGGCTCTGGAGGCGGCGGAGTTTGGCAGCCCAGCGCGTTTCAGGTTTCCAGATATACAAGAAGGACCGGATGTGAGGGTCTACGACGATCGTGTGCCACCTGTGACCAAAGAGGAGATGGTGCACATTGGCGAGGAGATGATGACGCTGGTGAAGGAGTACAACCCCGACATCCTTCTCAGCGCTGGCGTGAGCAAGGGTATAAGCTACTGTCAGTTTGCCAACTCTGCTGGTATAGGGCATACCACTGAGGACACAACCTTCACTGTCTGGATTAATGGTCAGTTGATAAGGGGAACCGACATCCTCTGGGCTGGACATGGTTTCGGGTGGAAAAAACGAGAGATTGACCATGTGGGCATTGCCAAGAAGGCCATTGAATTGTTCAGGATGGCTGAGGACACCGCCCGGATCAAATCGGGTGATATGCCGGTTATCTTCACGCCTGAAGGGGTGAATGTGCTGGTTTTGGCCCTCAGATTGGGATTTAATGGCAAGAACGTATTCTTAGGCTCATCGCCGCTTGCTGGAAAATTGGGGGAGACGATCGCTGATGAGAGGTTTTCAATCGCGGATAACCCGCTGCTTGATTATGCAAGCGGAAGCAGCAAGTACGACGGAGAGGGTGTGCCTCATCAGGTGACTCCACTCATTGAAGGCGGCGTGGTAAAGAATTTCCTTTATGACCTTGACACAGCAGGTAGAGCAGGCACCCAGACTACCGGCAACGGTGTTGGTTGTGATCCTACGAATCTTGTTATCAAAGAGGCCGATACACCTTATGAGGCTATGGTGAAAGACACCAAAGAAGGTTTGCTCGTCCACAACGTTCTGGGCCTGGGTCAAGGCAACCCCATGAGTGGAGAGTTTTCCGTAAATGTCGAATTGGGTTACAAGATAGAGAGCGGCGAGGTTGTCGGACGCGTAAAGGATGTTATGCTGGCAGGCAACACCTACGATGCCCTGAAAAATATCGCCGCTGTCGGAGATAAAGCGGAGTGGGCCGGGGGTTCGCTCTTAACTCCGCCGATTCAGGTTGACAGGCTGAGTGTGATAGCGAAGTAAATTATACGCTCGATCATGATAGAAAATGATTGAAGCCCCTCGGGTCAATTTCCTCAACAGACCCATCATCATTAACCATTCTAATACCTTCCTGCTCTCTTATTTCACCTATGAGGTAGAGGGGGGATGGTTTCTTATTTTTAGATAACAGATCGAGATCCTGAGTCTTCGCCTCTGGTACGGTTAGCAATAAGACGTAATCCTCTCCTCCTGAAAGGGCGAGGTCAAGTGGATTGAAATTGGCGATAGAGGCAAGGGATTTGAGCTGGGAAGACAGAGGAATCTTACTCCGAAACAGTATTGCCCCGACACCACTTTCCTTACAGATGTGCCCTAGATCCGAGAGAAGCCCATCACTCAGATCGATCATGGCACTGGCAAGTCTTGAGGTTGCTATGATCCTTCCAGTCTCAATCAAAGGTTTCGGTTCATTGTGGGCCTTGATAAAGTGACCGCCAATAGAGTTTGGGGGTGATATCTCATTCTTGAGAATCTTAAGTCCGGCGGATGAATCACCGACAGTTCCTGTGAGGTAGATCTTATCTCCTGGCCTGGCACCAGATCGATAGAGGATCTCGTTTTCTTTTACATCACCTATGAGGGAGACATTGATAGTCAGTGCATCAGGGGAGGCAACCGTATCACCTCCCACTATGTCGACCTTGTAGTGCCGACAGATATCTTTCATGCCCTTGTAAAAATCCTGGATTAACTCGACATCCATTTCAACGGGAATGGCCAGGGAAATGAGAATAAAAAGGGGTCTGCCACCCATGGCAGCAATGTCGCTCAGATTTACGGCTATTGCCTTCCGACCCAATTGATAAGGGGTTATCGTATCCCTTACAAAATGGATATCCTCAACCAGCATGTCTGTGGTAAAGAGCAACAGCCGGCCAGGATAGGGACCAAATACCGCGCAGTCGTCACCAATACCCTTGATCACGCCTTTCAAAGAGGTGACACATTCCTTTTTGATGGATTCTATAAAGCCGAATTCCCCGATCTCGCTAAATTTCAAGGCCCTGTTTCCTTTCCCATAAAAGGATAGTAAGCCCGTATGGTCAAGTGTTGCCTTAGTCTCAGAATATATTATATGGTCCTTTGGGAAAACAAAACATATTTTTTAAAATTGAATAACTTACGTAATAGGGTTAGATTCTATCGGAAAACCATGCGAGATGAGGGGCGCTTATAGAACTGAAATCCAGCTACTTCATACTCAGGCAGCCTCCGGGTGGCTCAGTGGTAGGGAGTGTCTCGACTTTGACGTTACAGTGCCGGTCATGCGCCTAACTTGATTCAACTGTATCGAGTATGTATAATACAGAGTTTAAAAAAGGAGATCTCGTTGTTTATTACCTTTGAAGGAATAGATGGTTGTGGGAAATCTACACAGATCTCCCTGTTTGAGGCAACCCTCAAGGAAAAGGGGATCTCTTCAGTAATTACCAGGGAGCCCGGGGGAACAAAAATCGGTCAGGCTATTAGGAAGATACTGTTAGATCTGGATGATACCCACATGGTTCCATTGGCGGAGCTTTTTCTGTATGCAGCTGACAGGGCCCAGCATGTAAGAGAGGTAATCAACCCGGCCCTGGAGGCCGGAAAGTGGGTTATTTCCGATCGATATGTTGATGCCACCACCGTCTATCAGGGGGTGGTTCTGGGGCACCATGAGGAACTGATTGAGCAAATAAACCGCGAGGCCACCTTGGGGTGCCGGCCAGACATTACCTTTCTTCTCGACTGTCCAGCTGAGGTAGGTCTGGAGAGGAGAGCAAAACGGGACCCCCATAATAAAAGGAAGGATAGATTTGAAAGAAAAACACTCGATTTCCATATCAAGATACGATATGGATATCTTGCCTTAGCCAACAAGCACAAACATAGGTTTCGGATTATAGATTCAACACTACCTGAGGACATCGTGGCAAGAAAGATCAGGGAGGCAATCTCTCCGTATTTGCCTTAAGACGGGTAAACAGAGTGCAGATGAGCCCTAACTTATTTAAGGAGATAATTGGACAGGAAAAGGCAATAGGTTTCTTAAGGGGGGTTATAGCAACTGATAAAATCGCCGCGGCCTATCTATTCACTGGCATGCAGGGAATAGGGAAGAGAACTACAGCTATGGCCTTTGCCTTGTTACTAAATTGTATGAACCCGGTTGATGGAGATGGATGCAGAAGATGCAGTTCCTGCAAAAAGATAAGTGATGGAAACCATCCTGACCTTGTTTTTATAGGACCTAATAAGGAGAAAAAAGCAATCGGGATCGACCAGATCAGGGAGATTAACAGGCATCTTGCCTTCTCCCCGGTCCTTGGGCGGTACCGGATAATTGTCATAGACCCAGCTGAAAAAATGTCGGATGAGGCGGCAAATGCATTTTTAAAGGCCCTTGAGGAGCCGCCGCCTGGTAACATCCTTATCCTGAATGTCAGAGATCCGGATCAACTTCCCCCAACCATTGTTTCTCGATGCCAACGGGTTCCTTTCAAACCGCTCCCTACCCAGAATATAGAAGATTGGTTAGTAAGCGAGGGAAATATTGATAAAGAAAGTGCGAAGATCTTGGCCAGGCTTTCAGAGGGAAGTCTGGGTGAGGCGATAAAATTGGCCAATGACGACCTTTTCACTGAGAGGGTTAATCTGGTAACTACGTTACACAGTGTCATGAACGGCTCCCCAGATATGTTACTTGATCTGGCTCAGAAATTCTCTGATCTTGGAAAAAGGGCGGCTACGAACAAGGAACTGAAGGATGATAGAATAGCTTTGATGTTAGGGATATGGAAGAGCTTGTTTAGGGATATGCTTGTTATCAAGTTAGGGGGAGCAGTGGATCTAATCTTGAATTCCGATCTGACCGATCATCTTAAAAAGGCATCAACTCTATATAGTGTTGATGGACTTATGAGGTCCCTGGCTGTTATTGCAAGGGCCGAACATGATCTCATGGAAAATAGAAATATCCTTTTTTTACTTGAACGGTCCCTGATTGGCCTGAAGGGGGCTGCAAGTTTTTAACAAATTATGTATAGAAATAGCCCAAAAAAGATTGTTAATGTCTGGTTCCGGAGAGATGGAAGGGTCTATGAATTTTATACTGGTAATTTTGTCCTTAATGAAGGGGACAAGGTAATTGTTGAGACCAGAAAGGGCCTGGAGCTGGGAACTGTGTGCAGTAAACCCAGAATCCGGGATGCCTCCATGCCGAGTAGACCGATAAAGAAGATATTTCGTCTCGCCACAGCAGAAGATATTGAACAAAAGGAGAAAAATGAGAGGATTGAAGCAGAGGCACTGCAGTTCTGTAAGGAGCGGGTACATAATGACAGGCTGCCCATGAATCTCATAGCAGTGGAGCTTACCTTTGACAGGAAGAAGCTTACCTTTTTTTATACCTCCACAATGAGGGTCGATTTCAGGAAATTAGTAAAGGATTTGGTCCAAGAGTTCAATACCCATGTGGAGATGAGACAGATTGGCAGCAGAGACCTGGCAAGGATGCTGGGCGGAGTCGGCCATTGTGGTCGGCAATTATGCTGTTCATTGTTTTTATCAGATTTCGAGCCCATTTCCATAAGAATGGCTAAGGAGCAAGATCTTTCCCTGAATCCAGGTAAGATATCTGGTGTATGTGGGAGGTTGATGTGCTGTCTTGCCTTTGAATACGATAATTATCAGGAGATGAAAAAGGCACGAGGAAATAATGACAGGAAATAGCCACAGCACATTCTATATAACGACACCCATTTATTATGTGAATGCGGAGCCACATATAGGACATGCCTACTCCACGATTGTAGCCGATGTAATTGCAAGGTTTTATAGGTTGGCCGGTTTTGAGACATTTTTTTTAACAGGTACGGATGAACATGGTAACAAGGTGGTTGAGGCGGCTGAGAGATCAGGTGAGACAGTCAAGGCATACGTGGACAGGATAAGCAGAGCCTTTAAAGAGACCTGGCCCAAACTTAATATTACCAACGACTATTTTGTACGCACTACTGATAGGAATCATAAGGATACGGTAAGCAAGATCCTCTCTGAGGTTTATGCAAAGGGAGATATATATTTCAGTGATTATGAGGGGAAATACTGTATCGGATGTGAGCGGTTTTATACGGATACAGAGCTGGTACAGGGTAAGTGCCCGATTCATATGAGTGAACCAAGGCTTATTAAGGAGGAGAATTACTTCTTCAGGATGAGCAACTATCAGGACTGGCTTATAGACTACATTGATAAGCACCCTGACTTTATAAGGCCAGAGAGGTACAGAAACGAGGTCATGGCCTTCTTGAGAGAACCGCTCGAGGATCTCTGTATATCCAGGCCCAGGAAGAGATTATCCTGGGGTATCCCTCTTCCCTTTGATGATAACTATGTTACCTATGTCTGGTTTGATGCCTTGATTAACTATATATCGGCCCTTGGCTACCCGGATGGGGAACGGTTCAAGAAGTTTTGGCGCGTTGCACAGCATATTATTGCCAAGGATATCTTAAAGCCCCATGGGATATACTGGCCATGTATGCTGAAGGCAGCCGGGATTGAACCCTATCAGCATCTTAATGTGCATGGCTACTGGAATGTTGATGCGGGTAAGATGTCGAAAAGCCTGGGAAATATCGTGAAGCCGCTGGATTTGGCCGCTAAATATGGCCTGGATGCCCTCAGGTATTTCTTGCTCAGGGATATGGTATTTGGCCGCGATTCAGATTTCAGCGAGGAATCCCTTGTAAGGAGGCTCAATGCTGATCTGGCAAATGATTTTGGGAACTTGGTGTCTCGATCCATGACCATGGCAATCAAATACTTTGATGGGCTCCTGCCTGCCCCTGGTCCATATGAAGAGGCGGACATGAGTCTAAAAGAGGCGGCCCTGAAGGTGATTGAAGATTATAAGGGTATGATGAAGGAATTTTCCCTTAACAAGGCACTGGTTGCTGTCTGGGAATTGATTGGTAGGACAAATAGATATATTGATACCATGAAACCATGGGCAATAGCTGAATCAAACAGAGGACGACTGGGCACAGTACTCAATACGATCACCGAGGTAATAAGGACAGTCTCAGTGCTCGTCTGGCCCTTTATGCCCCAAACAGCAGAGAAGATACAGTATCAGTTAGGATTAGGGGCTGTCGGGCTGGAACTGCCTCTTGATAGCCTAAAGGCAGGGGGAAAAACAAGACAGGTCAGGCCCATATCCAAGGCCCCTCCCCTTTTCCCACGGGTAAACCTTGTAAGGGATGAAAAGGTAGAGGAAAAAGCAGGGCTGGTTAGCCCTGCAGACTTTCAGAGACTAGAGCTTCGGGTTGGGGTTATAGAGAAGGTGGAACCCATCCCCGGGTCTAAAAAGTTACTCAAGCTGACTGTTGACATTGGAGAAGAGAGGACTATTGTAGCTGGACTGGCAGCTCACTACCGGATGGATGAACTAAGAGGTAAACACGTGGTAGTGCTTGCTAATCTCAGGGCCGTCAAGCTTATGGGAGTTGAATCACAGGGGATGATCCTTGCTGCAGAGGATGAAGGAGGGATTCATCTATTGATCCCGGATACTGAAAGCAAACCGGGAGGCATTGTCAAGTGAAGCGTGAGCTCCCTCCTCGAGCTCAAATGGCGCTCTGAGGCGCCACATCAGGGCTTACTCCTTGATTAACCACAGCGATATAATTTCATTTTCTGAGTTTGTTACATACCCAACGAGGTTGCCAGGGCTGAAATAGGCGCTTGTGGCATACTTCGTTGTTGGTGTACAGTATTTTGCGTAGGGATAAAGCTTGAGTATTGTGTCATCGATTACCACCGTATCCTCTGTTATCCTATCAATGCGGCCCCACCCGTCAAACCCATCAGGATAATGTTTGGGCAAGACCCATTCTCCTTTAACTCTTCTTTCCGCAAAGCTCACGCTTGCAGGGATAGTAATGCTGAGGAAGCATACCGCCAGTCCAATGCAGAGTATCATATGCTTTATCCTTGCAGGAAATATCTTGTTGTTCTCCTTCATAACGGCAACTCCTCTTAGATATTCTTAGATATTATTCAACTTCAATCCAGTAGGTAATCCCTAATCTTATTGCCCTTTCCCTCACCGTTTCAATCTGTCCAGTAGAGGAACTGAGGTATTTAATCTCTTCAGCTCCCGCTCGTAATATGGTGGGCGGCTGGAGTTTGCCTTTTTCCCAGCCCTTTATCTGGGTCGGGGCGACAGTGACATAGATCGGATTACCTCCTTCGTCCGTCCCAACTTGGACACTGATAAGATCACTTGCATCAATCACCGTGTCACCATTAATATCAAACTGAGGTTTGTCCAGCCTACCCCCGGTGCAGGCATCCCCTTCATGAAGCCATGAATACCCTCCAGACCCACATGCAGACTCCTCAGGTACAAAGGTTATCACTATCAATTTTTCGTCCCTGATGAGCACATCGCTGACGACCCTCTCTCCGGAGTCAGGAAGGTCAAAGTACCATCCCGCATGTACGGTTTCAGATGGATCTTCAGAACCGGGATTGGGTTGCTGGCCTGCAGTCTCATCGCCCACCGTTCCCCAAGATGGGACATAATCGGTTAGCGTTCGGAGTTCTATAGTGCCCTCTATCCTCCAGTTAAATAACTCCTGTTCCAGCAGGGCCACGTTGTCTGGTTGGTTTGACAGTTGAGGTGTGGATTCCCTGTTGAAGGTCCCCAGATATTCGCTGTCGTCATCTTCACTCCATGCCCCTGCAGCATAAACACTATCTCCGTAATCCCATATGCCATAAATACTTTGGGTGCTGCTATCCGAAATATCTATATCCCCCAGATATTTCCCTGTTGCAAAGGTAACCAGATACCCATGTCTCTCACAATGCAACATCACATCAGGCTTTGTGGTTATGGGCTGGGTTGTACCGCTCGGGCCTTTGGCCTGGAAAAGGGGTTTTGGGGTCGCCCCATCCTTATAGGCAACATCCCAATTAAGATAGCTCGAATCGGTGAAATCAAATTTCCACAGATTGCCCTTCAGGTCACCGGCGTACACGTAATCTACCTTACCATCCTCATCAATGTCGACCGGCAGAGGGCTTGAGAGCCCATTGCATGAACCTGCCCCGGTATCTATCTTCTTGAGCAGCGTGCCGCTTAAGGCATCCAGGACAAAAAGCTTCGCGTAGCCACCTTCGCTGTTATACCCATTTCCGAAGATCACGATCCATCCATACTGAGAATCAACGATAGTGGGCCTGGTGTATGTGTATCCGAGGTCAGCGCTATCCGAAAATTCCCACAGGAGCCTGCTGGCTAATTCAGTTTCCGAGGTAATCAAGGAGGGGCTGGAGACATCAAGGGCAAAATAGCCTTTTCCGCCTTTTCCCAGTCCACAGACCAGCATGGTATCTATTCCTGATATGGTTACCTCCTTCAGAGTGGGTGTCAGATCCACAAGAAAGGTATGGGTATAGGAGGAATCTGCAAGATCCTTGAGGTTTTTAAACACAAGGTCCGGGACATAGGCAAAGCGTTCTGTGCCGGTCTCCGCATCAAAGGCGTGAAGCATTCCATCATTCGCACCTGCATACAGAAGCCCATTATGGTATACCGGTGAGGAATGGACGATATCACCAAGTTTCTGGAGTTGACCATCTATATGGATACGATCCCTGAAGGTGCCACCGTTTGCCTGTTCATTGCTGTCATCACCCCTCAAAAAGTTCACTAGGTTTTGGGCTGCGGTAGGATCCGTTTCCCAACTGGGATCAAGAGCTGTCTTTTGATCAGATCTCAGCTTGTTATACCTGAAGGGGATACCTTTCTCATTTGTATCCTTATAGGTGGCTATTAACCGGCCGGTATCCCAGTGCAGGTCCTCAAGCTCTTCGGCAGCAGACCACACATGAGATGACCTTATGACCTCCCCTGTGGTTAAATCCAGCGTATAGGCCTTAAGGTCCCCTGTCCAGCCATCACTGCAATAAGTGGCCTGAAACATGCGAACATCGGCGCCAAGGCTCTCATACAGTTCGTCTCCGTTGACGGAGACTGAAGAGGCGGATCCTATCCTTGACTCAACATTCTGCATGATCGACAGTAATGAGTTGATTAGCTCTGTGGGATTTGAGGCGCTCAAGAATGTCCCTCTTCCATTGACAGCGGCATGCCACAGGTCGTCGATTTTTTCCTGGTCGCCATCATTCGGGTTGGGCCATGTAGGGTAAGGGCCATTTTCGATGTCATAGTCGCCTGGATTCAGGGTTCCGAAAACACCAAAGGATACTGTGAAGGTTACCATGTGCTGGTGAGTCGCCTCATCCATAGGGCTCGTGGGAACGAGGTTACCCAGGGGGGAGAGGTCATCTTCATAGTAGTACATCGCTACGTCAGCCAGGGTATTGCTGTAGCTATCACCATAGGGAGAACCGTCGAAATCGGTATCGCCATCTCCATCCGCATTGCCCACATTGGGGCTCCAGCCGTTCCAATATCCATCGGTCATGACAATGGCGAAGGCCTGTTGGCACTCTCCACCATTCGCGGCATCGGCATAGGGCGAGCTGCCAATCCCCCCGGACTCACCCTTGTAATACTTTCCAACGTTCTCCAGCCCCCGCCTCAATGGGGTGCCCTGGGCCTGGAGGGTGAGGCCGTACAAACCGTTAAGAAGTGCACTGGTTTCATCAACAGCTCCGACATTAACGCTGAGGGCCTCTTGCACCAGATTTCCATTAATGCTGTTGAAACCGATCTTCACGCCCTGCATGTTGGCAATGACCCTGGCTATGGCGGCCGCTGCGGTCAGCTCCCGCCTCCTGTAAAAAGAATACCAGTTTGCAAAGTTCTGGCGCTCCTCTGCATAGGTTCGACTGCATAGGACATCTGAGGGGACATCCTCAACATTGGCTATGAGCTGCAACTCGCCTGTCTCAACCTGGTTGTTGCTGTTGGCATCATTCACCGCATAGTACTTTATCTCTCCGTCAAGGTTCACCAGATAGGGTTTGCCTTGCTCAGCGGACCATACATAGTAATGGGCCCTCTTGATATCTATGGTGACGGGGTTTACGGCAAATTTCACCGCGTCCGCGCATAGATTGCCGGAAGTAGACGTCTGCTCAAAGGTGATCGTCACATTCTCGCTGGGGTCTCCATTGAAGTTAAAGGCGCCAAGTAGGTACCACTGCCCGCCGTTTTGCTGCTGATCAACCGGGACCGTGGTCGATCCCCCTGCATGGTTGATGGTGTACGGCACGGCCGTGGAGCGGTTAAGATTGGCAACCCACCTTGCATAGACAGCATATTCCCCAGCAGTAAGGCTTGGGGTCCAGGTCGCTGTGTACTCGCCATCGGATGGGGTCCACCAGTAGTGATAGTGGTACGCTTGAGATGATGTAGCCCAATCCCAGCTGGCGCCGGTAGGGGAAAACCTCACCGCATCCGCGCATACCCTGTCGTCCCAACCATTCCGGGTATAGATGATGGTCACGTTCTCACCGGGATCCCCGTTAAAATTAAAGGTGCCAAGCTCAACCCATACACCCCCTTTTTCGCGCTGATTTACCGGGACTGTAGTTGATCCACCTGCGTGGTTAATGGTGTAGGGCACGGCCGTGGAGCGGTTATCATTAGCCTGCCACATGGCATAGACAGTATATTCTCCGGCAACAAGGTCTGGCGTCCAGGTCGCTGTGTAATCGCCGTCGGAGGCGGTATAAAAGTAGGTGCCGTCGTAAGCCTGGGCGCTGCCCGTAGCCAGCCTCCAGTACCCCCCATTCTCCGCGCTACGCGAGAAGTTAGTGTCATCGTTGTCAACGATGACCACATTCCCTGCAGGGCCTTTGGAGAAGTTGGGGTCTTCATTGTCGACGATGATGGTGTCAGTGGCAACGGTGTCATAGTTGTTATTGAGATTCAAGGTGGGACTTGCATGCATCGGGTGAGACCTGGGATTATCCGGGTCAGCGTCAGTAAGGGTTGGCCAGGCCTCATAATCAATACTGGGGTCATAGTAGAGCTTGTTATAGCTCGACCACTGGGACTTCCATCGAAGTCGGTCAGTCCCGCGACCCAATATGTCGCCGTTCCAACTTGTGGATGAGTACACGTTATCCCCTGGATCATCAAATACATATTCATGCCCTTGAAACTTTCCATCGTCCTCCTGGGTCATGAACTCCCAGTCCATGCTGCCTGAATCGTCCAGCACAAACATGATAGTAGCAGGGGCGGCCAGGAACCGGGCATCTAAGGGGACATCAGAAATATCCACACACAGACCCAATGGTAAGGCAAAGGTGGCCGCTATTGTATGGCTAGAGGTGACGTTACTGAAGGTGTAGGAGCTTACCTGACCCACTGAGGATCCATCCACGACCACATCCTCTATGGAGTTGCCGGCGTTAGGCGTTATCGTGAATGACTGACTTCCTCCCTCAGAGACCGCCACGGTCCCTGATGGTGAGATGGTGCCACCTGGTCCTGCACTGGCTGTGATGGTATATGTAACCTCGCAGTCCACCCCCAGCGTATAGGATCCTGTACCCGATGAACTCCAGTGTTTCACAGCGATATAGTACATGCCTGCAGCCAGCGAGTTGACGATACGGAAATTGTAGTCCGACCCGCTGTCATCATCTTGGGCGATTACGCTACAGGTCGAGTCCAACAGATACCCGTAGGTATCCGTGGTTCCTGTTGTGTAGACCGTGAGTACGCCTGACCCCAGAGTTATCTGGAAATAGTCATAATCCCCGGCTGCCTCGATATCTCCAGGGGTTGTGCTGTTGCAGCTCACAGAAGTGGCACTGCCGCAGTCGTTTCCATGGTCATCGCCGGCGCACTCCACTTTAAGGGTATAGGATCCTGTGCGCCATGAACTCCAGTGTTTGACAGCGATATAGTACGTGCCTGCAGCCAGCGACTGCTCGATACGAAAATTGTAGCCCGACCCGCTGTCATCATCCTGGGCGATTACGCTACAGGTCGAGTCCAACAGATACCCGAAGGTATCCGTAAATCCTTCTGTGTAGGCCGTGAGCGAAGTTTGTTGCGTAAGGTTTATACTGAAGTAATCCCAATCTCCCCATGTCTCGATATTTCCCCCGGTTGTGCTGTTGCAGCTCAGAGAAGTAGCAGTAGCGCAGTCATTTCCATGATCATCGGCGTAGGCTGTTCCACCACACACGCAAAGGACAGCCAAAACCAGTAAAGGAAAGATATGAAAGAACCTCAGAATAGAAATATTCCACTGTGCATTTTCCCGTGAGCTGGTCGAAATATGCTTGCTACTATGGAACATGGTATCTTCTCCTTGTTTTCTACCGACTGACACGTGATCAGAAGGCCTTTCTGTACCCCACCTCTACAAAGGCCAGCCCATTACCCCGGTTAGACCGACCATAAACCTTGTATGCATACACGCTGCCCTTGGTCATGTCGAGGGAGGCGCCTGGAGCAAGCCCTTCAGAGGTCGCTAAGACACGGCTTGGATCTATGGATGGCAGTGAATTTGCGGACCAGACATTGTCATCGGGGATATTATCATTGTCCAGATCCACATTAACAAGTGGTCCCAGCAACCATGTGGGGGTGTTGTTTGCGAGATCGGTGTTTTCAAGGTCCTGAGCCCCATGCATCGCTGCGGCTTCGGCCAAGTAAAGGTTCTGCTTATAGACTCTTTCATTTCCGGCAGTCTGTATCTCGATGGTTGAGGTCGTGGTTGCTGATATTCCTAACAGGGTGAGCAGCATCAGCATGAGCAGGCTTATGACCAGAATAGAGCCATCCTCATTTTTTAGCAGGCATGTTTCTTTCATAGCATGTATCCTCAAGTCAGGTCTTTCATTTACCCCAGGCCCGAAGGCACCGGGAGCAGCGAAGAAGAGCAAGGTCACAGTTGCGTTTTGACACAGGTAAGGTCGGTCTGCCTTGTGATCCCTTTATCCTGACATGTGACCGTCACTGTTATGAGCTTGGTATTATCCACTGGGGTGCCATCGATTGGGGGATCATCGGCCACATTCCAGGTTATCGTGTAATGCCATGCAGAGCTCAGTTCCACCTGAGGTCCATGATCCCCAGCGGTCAGGTCAGCATGAGTGTACGGCAGGGCCATAAGTTCTTCCAGCTTGTCCTGGGCCCAGGTGGTTCCCTGTGTTACCTGAGCGGCAAAGGAATTCCCCTGGATGGCGCTGATATGCATGGAAGCGACAGCCAGAATACCGAAGGTCAAAAGGCCGATAGCAATAATAACTTCTATGAGGGTGAAGCCCTGCTCTTTTTTTGGCTTGCTGTTGCTCATCTTTCTGTGGTTTCTCCGGTTTTGATGTGATCTCATGGCATCTATTTCCTAAAGCCCAAGGTTTCGGCACCTGATACTCGTCGTCAAAAGCCTGCGACGAAAGCTATCGTTTTGTGCTGGGAGGATTGGATTGACCAGATCCTGCTGGTTATAGTAGACCTTGGTATCCTTGTATCCTGGATCCTTCCTGCCTGTCCTGGCTACAATGGTTATCTGCACCGATCGTATCTGAGCGATGCTTGTGGTGACGTTACCGCTTC
>Ga0209979_1000318_pt1 | contig 69002 bp, 53 predicted proteins | sample AnhtaG_FD_183114 | JGI IMG/M metagenome (GOLD analysis project Ga0209979, IMG submission 183114) | Deep subsurface microbial communities from Anholt, Denmark to uncover new lineages of life (NeLLi) - Anholt_01485 metaG (SPAdes) (version 2) | ecosystem: Environmental > Aquatic > Marine > Oceanic...
TGACACACAAAAAAGCAAAATAAAGATTGCCCGGACAATCGTATCGCCGTTACAATGACCCCTCTTAATATTTGTTATAAAATCAATTCTTAAAGCCGTTTATTAAAAGGAGCCAGATGGATGGATAAGATTGTCAGACCTCTGATGATAATGGCTGCCGCTGCCATAATGGTGATATGTGCCGGCTGCCAAAAAATAGTGGATTCACAAGCAACGCTGACAGAAGGCCGGAACCAGCAGCGAAAGGTTATGTCTTTAGCGGGTCAATGGCTCTTTCGGCTGGACCCACAAAATATCGGCGAACAAGAGAAGTGGCACAAGAGCATACTGACCGGCCGTATCAAGCTGCCCGGCTCGGTCCCTGAGAACGGCTATGGCGACGATATTTCCATCGATACGAAATGGACCGGGCAGATTGTTGACCACTCGTGGTTTACGGACGCCAAGTATGAAAAGTACAGACAGCCCGGCTCTGTGAAAATCCCCTTCTGGCTTACGCCTGTGAAACATTACGTAGGCCCTGCCTGGTATCAGAAAAGGCTCGACATTCCTGAGGACTGGACGGGCAGGCGAATTATTTTGTTCCTGGAACGCTGTCACTGGGAAACAAAAGTCTGGGTGGACGATATTGCCGTCGGCGTCCGGGACAGTCTCTGCGCGCCACACGTGTACAACCTTAGCGATGTGATGACGCCGGGCGGACATCTATTGACCATTCGTGTTGATAACTCGATTAAATATAACGTCGGAACAAATGCCCACTCAATCAGCGACCACACCCAGACAAACTGGAACGGTATAATCGGCCGTGTAGAGCTGCAGGCAACCGACAAGATATGGCTCAGCGACGTCCAGGTCTATCCGGATGTGAAAAACAAATTAGCAAAACTCCACATCACTATCAGCAATTCCACAGGCCGGGATGCCGACGGAACACTCAACCTTAACGCCGGCAGCTACAATACCAACCGAAAGCACACGGTTGCAGCCAAGAGCGTTGAGCTCACTACCGCAGGGCACCAGACAACCGTCACAGTGGACTATCATCTGGGCGAGAATATGCTGCTGTGGGACGAATTCTCTCCCGTAATGTACAAGATGGCCGTCTCACTTACAGCCACTGCCGGAAAAGCTGTTTTCTCCGACCAGCAGACTGTTACGTTTGGGATGCGCCAATTCCTCACAAAAGGCACACAATTCACCATCAACGGCCGTCCAACCTTCTTGCGAGGCACACTTGAGTGCTGCATCTTTCCCCTTACCGGCTATCCGGATATGAGCGTTGACGGATGGCTGCGGATTTTCCGGACTGCCAAGGCACACGGACTGAATCACATGCGCTTCCATTCCTGGTGCCCACCCGAGGCGGCGTTCGAGGCCGCCGACCGGATGGGATTTACCTTTCACGTCGAATGTCCCGCTTGGACGACAGTGGGTGATGGTAAAGCCATCGATAAATTTATTTATGCCGAAGGCGACCGTATCCTGAAGGCCTACGGCAATCACCCATCTTTTTGCATGCTCGCTTACGGAAATGAGCCCGGCGGTAAAAAACGGAATAAATTTCTGGGAAATCTGTTGAACTATTGGAAAGCCAAAGATCCCCGCCGGCTTTATACCAGTGCGGCCGGTTGGCCCATCATTCCCGAAAACCAGTATCACAGCGATTTCAATCCTCGGGGCCATCTTTGGGGGGCAGGCCTCAAAAGTCGTTTCAACGCCAAACAGCCGGAAACACTTACGGACTACCGTTCATTTGTCGAAAAATATGATGTCCCTGTTGTCAGCCATGAAATCGGACAGTGGTGTGTATATCCCAATCTCAAGGAAATCAAAAAGTACACCGGCGTCCTCCGTGCCCTTAATTTTGAGATTGTCCGCGATTCACTCGCCGAACATCACATGCTCGACCAGGCCGAGGATTTCCTGATGGCCTCCGGTAAATTGCAGGCCATGCTGTACAAGCAGGAGATAGAATCCGCCCTGCGGACCCCCGGCTTCGGCGGCTTTCAACTGCTCGACATTCACGACTTCCCCGGTCAGGGAACGGCTCTCGTCGGCATCCTCGATGCCTTCTGGGACTCCAAAGGATACATCGAACCGCAAGAGCATCATCGCTACTGTAGTGAAACCGTGCCGCTTCTGCGGATGAAAAAACGCACCTGGACAACGGCTGAAACATTCAGTGCTGATATCGAAATCGCTCACTTTGGCCCCGCTCCAATCCGGGATGCCGTTGCTGTCTGGTCCATTAAAGATACTAACGGCCGAAAAATCGCATCAGGAGAAATTCCGTCCCTTACCATCCCGTTAGGCAATGGAATCCGACTGGGAAATATCGAAGTACCGCTCGCAAACGTCGCCTCACCGGCTAAGCTCATAGTAACTGTTTCACTAAAAGACACGCCCTTTACAAACCACTGGGATATTTGGGTCTATCCGAACAATCTGTATGCTGAGGTGCCTGAGAATCTGCTGATTGCCGAGCGCCTGGACGAGCAGGTATCGGCTGCCCTCAAGGCCGGCAAGAAAGTGCTGCTGATGCCCCCGTTAAATTCGATTGATAGCGACATCCCCGCGGGTTTTACTTCAATTTTCTGGAACACGGCCTGGACAAGAAATCAGCCGCCACATACTCTGGGTATTCTATGTAATCCGAAACATCCTGCTTTGGCAGAATTCCCAACAGAATCTCACAGCAACTGGCAGTGGTGGGACCTTGTAACAAAATCCAGATTTATGGTCCTCGATAGCTTTTCGCCCCAGTTGCGGCCCATCGTACAGGTCATCGACGACTGGAATACCAACCGGAAGCTCGGCCTGCTCTTTGAAGCGAAGCTCGGCCGGGGCAAGCTCCTTGTTTGCAGCATTGACCTCAGGAGTAATCTTGATGCACGGCCCGTGGCAAGGCAAATGTTGTATAGCCTGCTAAACTACATGGAAAGCGAAAACTTCAATCCAAAGGAAGCCCCAGACATTGAACTTATCAGAAATCTTCTCAAACAATAAGCGTAGGATTAGTATTCTATTAAATAGTATCTGTTGCGGAAAACGAAAATCGACGATGTCACCCCTGCGAAAGCAGGGGTCCAGAGCGAAAAACTGGATTCCCGCTTTCGCGGGAATGACAAATACTGTTTCCGCAACAGTAACTAACTATTAAAACACTATGAATCCAGGAGAAAAAACGCAAGAGACTTTGAACGGCCAGGTCAGCTACAACATGGCCTTTATATGGCTGGTCTGCCTTGTCGCAGCGATGGGGGGATTGTTATTTGGTTATGACTGGGTTGTAATCGGCGGAGCAAAGCCGTTTTATGAGCCTTACTTTGGAATCTCCGACGAAACACCTTTTTTGCGGGGCTGGGCGCAAAGCAGCGCTCTGGTTGGCTGTCTCATAGGTGCTGTTTTATCCGGATTAATCAGCGACAAATCAGGTCGCAAGCGTCTCCTTATTTTATCAGGTCTTCTTTTTACCGTATCCGCTGTCGGCACCGCTTTTGCCGGGAATTTTCTCTTCTTTAATGTGTTTCGTATCATCGGGGGTATAGGAATTGGACTGGCCTCAAACCTTTCCCCAATGTATATCGCAGAAATTTCTCCGGCCCGTATGCGGGGAAGATTTGTTTCTATAAACCAGCTCACTATTGTAATAGGTATTCTCGCCGCCCAGATTATCAACATGCTGATTGCTCGGGATGTACCGGAAGGAGCAAGCACGGAATACATCCTGAGCTCATGGAATGGACAATATGGCTGGCGATGGATGTTTGGGGCCGAAACAGTCCCGGCATTTCTGTTCTTTTTGCTGATGTTCTTTGTGCCGGAAAGCCCACGCTGGCTGGTAAAGTACGGCAGAGACAAGCTGGCTGCGAAGATTCTCAGCCGAGTGGGCGGCAGTCAGTACGCCGATTTTAGAATCAAGGACATCAAAAAAACTCTTGCCAGCGAAGAGATTGCCAGGGTCAACTTCCGGGACTTAGCTGAGCCGAAGCTGCGCAGAATTGTTATGTTGGGTATCTTCCTGGCCGTTCTCCAGCAGTGGTGTGGTATCAACGTGATTTTCAATTATGCTCAGGAGGTCTTCGCAGCCGCCGGTTATGGCGTCAGCGATATTCTTTTCAACATCGTAATAACAGGCGTGGTGAACCTGATATTTACGTTCGTGGCGATTTATACAGTAGATAAATTTGGTCGGCGTATCCTCATGCTGATTGGCGCATGTGGGCTGGCAGGCATCTATGCAATCTTAGGCGCTGGTTACTTTTTCAAAAGTACCGGAATTCACATGTTAATCCTGATGGTGTCAGCTATCGGTTGTTATGCGATGTCACTGGCGCCGATTACCTGGGTGGTCATCTCGGAGATATTCCCGAATCGAATACGTGGTGCGGCTATGTCCGTGGCTGTGTTCAGTTTGTGGCTTGGCTGCACGGCCCTGACGTTGACATTTCCTTATCTGAAAGGGGGGCTCGGCGCTCACGGGGCATTCTGGCTGTACGGCGTTATCTGTGTGATTGGGTTCGTTGTTATCTTTTTGAAACTTCCTGAAACCAAGGGCAAATCGCTGGAAGACATTGAACGTGAGCTGGTTAACTGAAAAAATACGGCTTAATAAGAGCCTATCCGAATAACCCTTCAAAAGCGGTAAATGACTTGCATAAATACCAACTATCAGCTACAATATCTTAAAACAGGCAAGAAAAAAATTAAATTGTGATTGGGAAGCTAAAAAATGGCCCGGCAATCAAATACCAGAAAACCAAAAGCGATTTGCAGTTTCTGCGGTCGATCGTCAAGTCAGGCTGACACGCTCATAGAGGGCCCAAACAAAGTCTATATTTGCCCGGAATGTGTCGAGCTGTGCCACAACATCATCCGGCAAAACCGCAAACGAGTCGGCGTGGGCAGCGTTAGTCTCAAAGAAATGCCCAAACCCAGAGAAATAAAAGAATATCTGGACCAGTATGTAATTGGCCAGGAACACGCCAAAAAATATCTCTCCGTCGCTGTCCATAACCACTACAAACGCCTGATGCACAGCGACAGCAACGACAGCGACGTTGAGATAGACAAATCCAACGTTCTTTTAATCGGCCCGACCGGTTCCGGCAAAACACTCCTTGCCCGCATACTTGCCCATAAACTGGAAGTGCCGTTCGCAATATGTGATGCGACCACCGTTACCGAGGCCGGGTACGTCGGCGAAGATGTGGAAAACTTTCTGCTGCGATTGGTCCAGTCCGCCGACTACGATATAGAAGCAGCGCAGCGGGGCGTCGTCTATATCGATGAAATAGACAAGGTCGGCAAAACATCTCAGAATATCTCAATCACCCGTGACGTCTCCGGCGAAGGCGTTCAGCAGGCACTGTTAAAGATGCTCGAAGGAACCACCGCCAACATCCCGCCGCAGGGCGGTAGAAAGCATCCGGAGCAATCCTACATACAAATCGACACTACGCAGATACTTTTTATATGCGGCGGAACTTTCGTCGGCCTGGAAAATATTATCAAGAAGCGGCTCGGCAAAAAAATGATCGGATTCGATTCCGAACTGGCCGGAAAAACCGACGAAAAAACCGAATACAGCGACATTATACAACAGGTCGTACCGGAAGATATTATCGAATATGGAATGATTCCCGAAATGGTGGGCCGGCTTCCTGTAATCACCACTCTCTGCGCCCTCGATGAAGATGCGCTAATAGATATATTGACCAAGCCGAAAAATGCACTCTGTAAGCAATATCAAAAATTTTTCGAGATGGAAAATGCCGAGCTTGAGTTTACAGACGACGCCCTGCACGCATTAGCACGGAAAGCCCTCAAGCGTGACACCGGCGCACGGGCACTGCGAGCAATCAGCGAGGAGCTGATGATTGACCTGATGTACCAGCTACCTGAAGAACCCAAGCCCGCAAAATATGTAATTACCGGCAATATAGTCGAAGGCAAAGCCGAACTGTTCACAGCAAAACAAAAAGCAAAAAAAGAATCCGCATAAAAAAGCTCAGGTGATTAAATTTGAGGCTAAATATGCTGTCCAATCCTAAAGTGATTGAATCACTTGTACAAAAAATTGTTGAAGCTGTACACCCCCTAAAGATAATTCTTTTTGGTTCATACGCCCGAGACAAAGCAAATCCGGAAAGCGACATTGATGTCCTGGTTGTGATGCCCGAAGGTGTTCATTGCCGGCGAACTGCACAACTGTTATATCGGCAAATTAGAGGGTTAGGGGTTCCTTTTGATATTTTAGTAACAACGCCAAGTGCTTTAGAAAAGCATAAAGATAATATTGGCTTAATTTATCGAACTGTATTAAAAGAAGGAAAAGAAATATATGCCGCATGAGGGTCATTTTCTGGGGAGCCCGGCTGATTGGTTACGTTATGCTCGCAGCGACTTGGAGCTTGCTCGCGTCACCCGGCCAGATGAGGTTTTGTTTGAAGGACTCTGTTTTCATGCTCAACAGGCGGTAGAAAAGGCGCTGAAAGCAATACTGATTGCTAAGGGCGTTCCTCCTCCAAAAACTCATAACATCAGAACGCTCCTGGACCTTTTGCCGCAAGAGGTCATTACACCACAGGAAATAGAAAATGCAGCGAGCCTTAACGACTATGCCGTTACAAGCCGTTACCCTGGTGATTTTGAGTCTGTCGATGAAGAAGAATACAAAGAGGCAATACGATTGGCAGAAACCGTTGTTCTCTGGGCGGAAAGAATTGTCCAATAGCGAAACAATGATGTCGCTTAAGTGTGAAAAAATTGGATTATCGTTGTGAATAAGGTCCGGGCATATAGAAATCGAACAATAACACTCAGCCAAGCGGAAAAGCAGCTTTACAGCAAGGATTTAATTCACATTTCCAAACCTGTGGCCATAAATACCATCGAGAACAAAATAGTAAACCAGGATACCTTTGAAGCACTTGGTTTGGTGCCGGCTAACTTTGTTGACCTGCTGCTCCTGGACCCACCCTACAATCTTACAAAAACCTTCAGCTCAACTACCTTTAGAAAAAAGAGCATTACCAAATACGCCGAATGGCTTGAAAACCTGCTGGTCAAGTTACTGCCAACACTTAACAACACCGCATCGGTCTATGTTTGTTCTGAGTGGTATTCATCGACAGCGGCCCACCTTGTCCTGGATAAGTTTCTGAATGTAAGAAACCGAATCACCTGGGAGAGGGAAAAAGGCAGAGGCGCAAAAAGAAACTGGAAAAATGCTTCGGAAGACATTTGGTTCGCCACCGTCTCTGATGACTACGTATTCAATGTGTCCGATGTAAAGTTAAAACGCAGAGTCCTCGCACCATATACCGACACAAACGGCGAACCAAAGGATTGGCTCAACACATCCGATGGCCAATTCCGCCTCACACATCCCTCAAATTTATGGAATGATATTACAGTACCCTTCTGGTCAATGCCGGAGAACACAGACCACCCGACACAAAAGCCGGAAAAGCTATTGGCCAAATTAATCCTTGCAAGCACAAATGAGGGTGATTTTGTCTTTGACCCTTTTATGGGTGTCGGCAGCAGTCTTGTGGCAGCTAAAAAACTGAATCGAAAATTTTTGGGGATTGAGGTTGAAACCGAATATTGCCTGCTCGCTGCAAAACGCCTGCACTTAGCCGAGCTTGATACTACAATTCAAGGCTACAGTGATGGCGTATTCTGGGAAAGAAACACGCCCAACATCCAAAAGCAAAAGAGAAAGAAACCATCTATTGATGTGTTTGCACAGCCGAAACAAAACCCTATTATCTCAGAGTCTCATTCTATGATTTAGCATAAAGTGAGTTATTACTCCACCACTTCCACTGTCGAAAGATTCGGCACTAATAAGTTGTAGATGAGTATTACTTCGCCATTAAGCATGCGAATACAACCTCTTGAACCCGTGGTGCCGATTTGTTCCGGGTCCTTTGTGCCGTGGATGCCAAAGCCTTCCCTTCCTTTGGCGTTTCCTTTTATACCTTCCAGCCCTATCCATCTTGAGCCTAAAGGATAATCCGGGTCCTCAGGATGATACGTTTTACCGGTAGTTCTGTCTGTCCACATAGGCCTTTCCGCCTTTCCATCGGATCTGACACGCCAGAGTCCTGTTGGCGTTTCTGTCTCCGGCTCGCCCAGACCAACACGAAAACTCCGAACGAAAGTCTCCTGATGATACAAATCCATCGTAAAAGTAGAACGATACACCTTCGCGTGGAATGGGCCGTTGATGACTTTTATCGTCTCCCCCGCTTGCAGGTCTTGGGGTCGGCTGATTTTGTTAATCTCCATAAGAATCTCCCACGGGACCTTATATCGCTTGGCGATTATTCTAAGTTCGTCACCCGATTTGACCTTATAACTTCCGCAAAGCTTGTCGTCAGGGATAATAATCTTGCTGAGCAGCCATTCTTTGGCAAGCTCAGACAGTTGGTCCTTCACAAAGGTTCGCTGCTGGATGTTCATAGGTATTCGTAACGTCTCGTTTAGCTTCTCACGGGCGTCTATAATCCTGCTGGGTTTTTCGCTGAGCAGCGCCGTGGCTTCGACAATCAGCGCCGCAGCCTCCGGATTAGGCTCAACATCCGGCACCAGTGCAATGTCAGGCAAATTCGGTTCCGGTGCAACCACCGGCAAATTTGGTTCCGGGCCAGGCCCCGGCTCTTTAACCACTTCCGGCTTTATTTCGTTCACTTCCGGCACATTCGCCTCGGGTATGACATCGGCAGTTTCATCTGTACTTTTATCTTTACCGAAAGGACCATAATGAAAAGCAATCGCCACAGCAACAATAAGTAAAACCGGAATTATGTATATCCAGTTTATGGTTCTTCGTCTGCCTCGCGGGCGGTGAGAACGACGGGCCATCTCAATCTCCTTTCTTGCCTCTGCAACTCTCGTCGCAAGACGAGGCAGCAGGCCTGTTATTAAAATATATTATTTCCTCATCGGTTACTAACAAATCTACCGGCTCATCATACTCTGTCACCGGTATCGTCTCAACGAGCTGCTCCGCAAAGCCAAAGCCGCATCTGGAAGCATTAAGCTCGGCATTAGCGAAAAACCTGTCGTAATAGGAACCGCCACGCCCGAGCCGATTGCCCTTCCTGTCGAATCCTAACGCCGGCGTAACCACCAAATCAATCTCTTCAAACGGCATCGGTAAGCCCGCTATCGGATTTCGCAGACCGGATGAACTCGTTGAAAAACCTGTTTCCAGTGAATGTATCTGCACCGCTATCATATGCCTTTGCTGCCAGGAAATCTTCGGCACCGCTACTACCTTGCCGAGCTGCCAGGCGTGCAGTATTGCCTCGGATGTATCAGCCTCGTGCGGAAGGGACAAATACATCATAACCGTCGATGCGCTTTGAAATTGCGGTATCGAAAGCAAATTCCGGCATGCCTTCCGGCTTTTTTCACTCCTCTGCTCCGATGGTATAGCAAGCAGGCAGTTCTGTAACTGCCGGCGCAACTGAGCTTTGTCCATTTACCTATCTTTCTTCTCAACTTTATTTTTGGCCACCTATGAAGATCTCAAAGTGCCTAAAGTTTAGAGTGCCTAAAATTCAGTTTTTGTTTAAGGTTGTCGATGCTCGTATCGATGCTCGTATCGATGCTCGTCATAGAAGCTTGAAACTCGCTTTTCTTCGAGCATCCAACGTCGAGCTTCCAGTTCCGATACCAGCTTCGACACCGACAAACGAGCTTCTACAACTGGGCAACTTTTGCTCACTTTAGGCATTTTAGCTCACTTTAGCTCACTTTAGTCACTTCAATCCTTCTGCGCACCTCTGTGGCTTTTTTTTCATTTTTATTTACTGGTTTTGATGGTTTTGCTGTTTTGTATCAAGCTTTGCAGCTTTTGTAAATAGCGCTTGATATTTTTTTCACAACCGCTTTCTTTCGGCATGTAATATTTTTTCTTCATCGCCGCTGGAAGATATTCCTGTGGCACGAAACCATCCTTAAAGTTATGCGGATACTTGTAATCAGCTCCGAAACCCAACTTTTTTGCAGCCGAATAGTGGCTGTCTTTTAAATGTTTCGGCACTTGTTTAGTCGGCTGCTCTTTTACATCTGACATCGCTGACCAAATAGCACGAGCCGCAGCGTTCGATTTCGGCGCACAGGCAACGTATAACGCTGCCTGCGCCAGCGCCAACTGGGCTTCCGGCAAACCCACAAACTCAGATATCTGAACCGCAGCAGCGGCTAAAACACTCGCCATCGGGTCGGCGTTTCCCACATCTTCAGCCGCACAAATCGCAATCCGCCGGGCAATAAAACGCGTATCCTCACCGCCCGCTAACATTCTGGCAAGCCAATAGACCGTGGCATCAGGGTCCGAACCCCGCATACTTTTCTGCAAGGCGCTTGCCAGGTCATAGTGCGTATCGCCCGTGCCGTCGTAATCAATCGTCTTCTGTTGTATCGACTCCTTCGCAACTTCCAGATTAAATTTTATTTTCGCACCGGGCTTTCGGGCCTCCTGCGATAACACACCAACCTCAAGGGCTGTCAGGGCCTTTCTGGCATCCCCGTCGCTCATCACCGCTAAAAATTTCAGTGCCTTCTGGTCCGCCTCGATATCAAACTTACCAAGCCCTCGCTCGGCATCGTCAATTGCCATCTTCAGTAATTGCAAAATATCTTCCTCACTGAGCGGCTCAAAATGAAATACCGTGCTGCGGGAAATCAAAGGCGAATTGATTGAAAAAAACGGATTTTCCGTAGTGGCACCTATGAGAATCAAAACCCCCGCTTCGACATCATCCAGCAGGACATCCTGCTGTGCACGGTTGAAGCGGTGAATTTCATCGATAAAAAGCACCGTCCTCGTCCCATCTACTGCGAGTCTGTCGCGAGCACGCCCGATAATCTGCCGAATATCCCTGACGCTGGCCGCGGGGGCGCTAAGATAGTGAAATTCGGCCTTTGTATAATTCGCAATCACCGCTGCCAAAGACGTCTTACCGACCCCCGGCGGGCCGTAAAATATCAGACTGCTGAGCCTGTCGGCCTCGAGCATCCTTGTCAGCAGCTTATCGGACCCAAGAAAATGCCTTTGTCCGATAAATTCATCAAGCTTTCTCGGCCTCATCCGAGCCGCCAGCGGCGCCACTGAGCCTATATTCGCCTCTTCAGAGACGCTGAACAGAGTTTTACTGGGTTCCCGCCCTGCGGGGTCCCTGCCCTTGTTTTTACCCATAGTCCTATATTATATGAAAGATACTCAAAACTGTCGAAAATTTATTTGGGACACTGTCTGAGCTCGACTTTTGCCATTTTGTGAAGCTCGTAAACGCCATAATTTATAAAGGCTTACGACTTTCCGACTTTTTTAACACCCTCCAAAACACAAGGGTTTTGAAAAAGTCCAAGGCTGTTTACGTAAAACCTTGGAAAACAAGGGTTTCGCATCGCCAAAAAGTGCAAAAGTCGAGTTGAGAGACTCTGACACAATCCTTTTGCCTCATTTTTCCCGCACAGGGAATGTAAAAAAAGTCCAAAAAAAAACTTTTTTTTATTTGATTTACAGCTTAGAGCCGATAAACTTTTTAGACAGTAGGTGGGTGGTTTAATCTTATAACGTATAATATAGTGACGTTTCACGTAGCAGGGAAAGTTTAATTAAAGTTTTTTAAAAGGAGATGAACATGAAGAAAGGAATTTTGTTAGTTGCCGTGATATTGTTGAGCACAGCGGGTTTCGCCCAGGCACAGGAAGAACTTAGTGGAACTATCGATGTAACCTATCTGAGCGCCTACATCTGGCGCGGCATCGATATGTATCCGGGAGCCCATGGTGAAGGCGCAATTCAACCCAGTATCGACCTGGACCTTTATGGCACGGGGCTGGGACTAAATGTCTTGTGGTCAAGAGCCAATACAAGCAGATTCGAAAATGACGAGGAGGTGGACGTAACCTTGTCTTACAGCAGCAGCCTCTTTGAATACGAGACTTACGCCACTGACTACACTATTGGCTGGGTCAATTATGATTACCCGGATGAGCCCAGCAAAATTAAGGATGCGCAGGAATTCTTTGCCTCTCTTTCCTGGCCTGAAATCTGCCCCGAAGGCGTCGTCCCAAGCTACACCATTATTCGTATGTGGGCATCCGAAAGCGGTGCCCAGGCTAACGATTTGTCCGGCTGGGCACATATCTTCGGACTTGGCTACGACCTGCCGGTAGAGGGCCTGCTCCCCGACATTCCGGAACAAATCCTCCATCTTTCTGCTGCAGTAGTCTATAATGAGGGCATGCTTCAAGCAGATGTGGATCACGACTGGTCTCATGCTGTTTTGGGCGTCTCTACAGATTTTGACCTCGGCAACGACCTTACTTTCAGTCCGGGTGTTTACTATCAATCATCCTGGGAAGATACGGTCAATGGCTCAGATGAACTCTGGTGCGGCTTGAGTGTGAGGTATGCATTCTAACGACTAAGTAGTATTAGCAAAAAAGGTCGGTCTTAAAAAGCCGGCCTTTTTTGTTAGCTCATTACTACAACCGTCAGATAGACCAATATGCTCTGTTGAAAACGTCAGACAGGGCTTGTCATTGCGAGCGAAGCGAAGCAATCTCAAACGCAATGACGGCTTGCAAAGGTTTTCAACAGGGCAAGACCGATACTAAGTTATTCTGCGGGCCATAAATTTCGCTGTCTCAATCAGAGCGTTTTTAGCATCGCTTTCTTTCAAACTCCCCAACGCCCCTACCGCTCGGGTAACAAACTCCTGTGCCCGGCCGTGCGCATATTCCAAACTACCATAACGGCCTAACATCTCCGCCAGCGCATCTTTATCGTATTGCACGTCTTTCCTCTCGATATACGAATTTATAACCGCCTCTTTTTTTCTCTCGTCCACTGCTCTCAACAAATGTATCACAGCCAAAGTCAGCTTGTGTTTGTCAACATCACTGCCAAGCGTCTTACCTGTTTTGCTTTCATCGCCGATTATATCGAGTAAATCATCGGTAATTTGAAACGCAACGCCGGCATTCAAACCAAATTCAGCCAACGACCGGGTCTTGGCATCGGTCCCCTGAGCCAAAAGCGCACCAAGACGGCAGGCGCTGCTAAAAAGAACGGCACTTTTTTCAGTGATAATGTCGATATATTCCGACTCGCTTAATTGCCAATTCCGTCTTTGAGCTATCTGTCTCAACTCACCTTCACAGACCCGAACCGCTGCACCGGCAATTACCTTGGCTGCCTGCGGCTCCAGCCCGGCACACATCTTGAAAACTCGGCTTAATAAAAAATCGCCTAACAACACAGCGGCTTCGTTACCCAAAAGATTATTTATCGTGGGCCGCCCACGCCGTTTTTGCCCTTCGTCTATAACATCATCGTGCAACAACGTAGCATTGTGAGTCATCTCAACAATCGCTGCAACACGGATATGCTCGTCTGTGATTTTGCCGCAGCAGCTACCAGCAAGCAATACCAGACCGGGGCGAATCATCTTGCCGCTGCGGCCACGCACATGTTCGAGCAGTTGGTTAATATCACCCGATTCAGCAGGAGCAGTCAACTGCTCATTGATTAGCTCTTTTACCCGCCTCAACTGGCTGTCGATAAGCCCGAAAGCACGAACCTTGCTCTGTGGAACAGAAGCTGATATGTCGGTATGTGTGCTCATAGTTTTAAGTTTTGAATTTTGAGTTATAACCAAAAACTCAAAACTCACAACTTCTTTTCGTGGGCATATTTGAAGAACTTTTTTCTCAGCAATTTTGTGATAGGCCCCGGCTTACCGTCACCGATAATCCTGCCATCGATATCGACAATGCCGATGACCTCCGCAGCCGTGCCCGTGAGGAAAAATTCATCGCAAATGTACAAATCAAATCTCGTCAGATTCTTCTCAACCACCTCAAGATTTTCTTCCCTGGCCAGCCCGATAACGATTCCCCGTGTTATCCCTTCCAGCGAACCTGCTTCAGCCGGCGGCGTGTAAATCACACCATCCCTAACGATAAAAACATTATCGCCGGTCGCTTCGGCCACATATCCTTCGTGGTTATACATAATCGCTTCGGGTACGTCATTATCGAGCGCCTCAATCTTAGCTAAGATGTTATTCAGATAGTTCATGCTCTTGACCTGGGGCGGAATCGCCAAAGGATGATTACGAACCGTGGTCGCACTGATTACCTTCATCCCTTTTTCATAAAGCTCTTCCGGATAAAGCTGAATGTTATCAGCTATGATAATTAATCTGCTGTCCTCGCAGATGAAGGGATTCAATCCCAAAGTTCCAACACCACGCGTAACAAGCAGTCGAATGTAGCCGTCGATAACACCATTGGCTTCAACAGTTTTTTCAACTGCACTAATAAGCTCGCTTCGGCTCATCGGGATCTCAAGCCGAATTGCCTTAGCTGAGTCATAAAGCCTCCTGATATGAGCATCCAGCTCAAATACCCTGCTGTTATAAACACGAATACCCTCAAAGACCCCGTCACCGTAAAGCAGACCATGGTCAAAGACAGATATTGTTGCATCTTTTTCGTCAACAAGTTTGCTATCAAGCCAAATTTTTAGTGCCATAAAAAAATCCTCATAACTCATATAAATCCGAAACGATATAGTTAATTGGTTAACTGGTTAATTAGTTAATTAGTTCCTGTTGCGGAAACAGTATTTGTCATTCCCGCGGAAGCGGGAATCCAGTTTTTTCACTCTGGACCCCTGCTTTCGCAGGGGTGACATCGTCGGTTTTTGTTTTCCGCAACAGATACTAATTAGGAATTTTTCCGCTTCGAGTTTTCCTGACATACTGCTTGCTGATATCCTACCAACTAATCTCTAATCAACTAATTCACTAATCCTCTATTTTCCCATCGACTAATGTTACTATCCGCTCAGCCCTTTGGGCGATCCTCTCGTCGTGGGTTACCATCACAATGGTCTGGCCGAGGCTGTTCAGTTTTTCAAGGACATCTAAAATACCATTTCCTGTCGCAGAGTCAAGATTTCCTGTCGGCTCATCGGCCAAAAGCAGTCTCGGCTCATTCATCAAGGCCCTGCCGATAGCCACCCTTTGCCTCTCTCCGCCGGACAACTGATACGGCTTATGTTTGGCCCGTTCAGACAATCCAAGCTGCTCAAGCAGCTCTCTTGCCCGGCTTTTAGCCCATCTACGGCATCCAAACCAGCCGACCACACTCTTGCCCGCCATCACCGGCAGAAAAACATTTTCCAACACGCTTAATTCGTCCAATAAATGATAAAACTGAAATACAAATCCCACCATCTTGTTGCGAAATCTGTTCAACTCACTACCGCTATGCCGGCTCAAATCCCGGCCTTCAAACTTAACAACGCCCTTATCCGGCTTATCCAATGCGCCCAATATATGTAAAAGCGTGCTTTTGCCGCTGCCCGATGCCCCCACTATTGCCACAAATTCACCTTTCTTTACAGCCAGTTCAACGCCTTTGAGCACCCTGACCTCGGCCGCACCCATCCGATAAGATTTATAAAGCTCATCGGCCTTTAATATGAAATCATCTTTACTCATTTTTTTAGTGAATGGTAAATGGTGAATCGTAATCATCAATTACCACTTATCAATTATCAATTACCAATTATAACTGGTTCACCTGCAAAATCTCTACCGGATTTTGCTTCGCCGCCTGACGGCTCGGCAGCAGCGCGCCCGCCAAACAGGCGACAATCGCCGAAAGGACAATTACTCCCAAAACTTTTGGGTTCACCTGGTTTGGAATATCTCCTATCGCATAAATTGTCCTGTCCCACAATTGAAAATTAAAACGCTCGAAGAGCCAATTTTCTATCCGGTTTATATTCAGCAAAAACAACCACCCGCCAAATAAGCCTATACAAGAGCCTAAAAGCCCCACTAAAAAAGCAAAACCGGAAAATAATTCCATAATATCTGCATTTGAGGCACCTATGCTCTTCAATATCCCTATGTCTTTACTCTTATGGCTGATAATCATATAAAACACAACAAAAACGATAAAAACGGTCGTAATCCCCACAAAAGCGAACATAACAGTCATCACCGTCTGTTCCTTCTCCATTGGTGCGATGGACGAACGTCTGTAATCCTTCCAGTTTTGTACAGTAACGGTATCCAATAAGTATGCCTGTCTTTCGCCGGCTTTTCTCTGTTTGAATTCTTGCCATAGCGAAGCGGCTTTTTCACATCCGGCTCGGAGTTTGACATTCGGCTTAAACTTTATATGAATAGCGCTGGCCCTCTTGACTGACCCGTCCATACCGCAAAGACGCTGGGCCCACTCGAACGGCAGGTAAAACAATGAGGAATCCACGCGGGCCAAACCGCTTTGTGAAGTATCGCTGTAGTAAAAAGTTTTTGTATCAACCAGACCGGCACCGGCTTTAGACAAAGCGCCCCTTGAAGTAAGAGGAAAACAACTTATAGAAAAACCGGCACGCACAGGACTCGTCTCATAAAAATACCTGCTCTTGAAATCACGCTCCAGAGCCAGGTCAATCCCCAACACGCACCCCAAAAGATTTGGGTCGTACGCCGGTTCAAATGTCTTGGAGACATCATCCTTGTGGTAATGTAATGTCTTCCCAAAACCGGTAACCCGGCTGTGCCTGACCGGCTCAATGCCCATAATCTCAAGACCTCTGTTTCGCTCTGAACCTCTGCGACCTATCAGGGCGTAGCTTTTTATTACAGGCGAAACGCCTTCGACAAAATCCTGCTTCTCCAGTATATTTACAAAATCTTCATAATACGCAAAGCCAACTAATGATTCGGTCCCGACAACACAATCTCCCACAAAGTCGCGGTTCTTCTGCTTGAAATCACTCACCAGACCTGTCATTACGGTCATCACTATAAAAACAATAAAAACGCAAAGCGCAACTGCAAGCACAGCAAAATATGTTATGCGTCGTTTTAAAAAATATCTGACTGCAAGAAGAATCTTGTACATATTTTAGTTTTGAGTTCTTAGTTTTGAGTTTTGAGTTAACTAAAAACTGAAAATTCAAAACTCAAAACTATTTTTTGTTATTCATATCTTAGAATCTCGACCGGCTTTGTTGCCGCCGCGACAATCGCCGGTATTAATGTTCCAATAGCTGCGGCTATAATTGCAAACAACACAATAGGCATAGCCGTTGCCCAATCAACCTCATTGGGTATCTTACTGAACATATACACACTGCTTTTCCACAGCTTCAATCCAAAGATTATCCTTATCCACTCCTCAATCGTATTGACGTTCTTTGTAATAACGTATCCCAGAACAACTCCCACGCCCGAGCCGACTATTCCGACGCAAACACCAAACCCGACAAAAATCCAGGCCACAGAGCTGCCTGCCGCTCCGCAGCTTTTTATTATCGCAATATCCTTTTGCTTTAGCCTGACTATCATATAAAATATGCAGAATATCAGCAGAACAACACCAAGGCTCACAACACCAAATATCAACAACAAAATCCCCATTTGCTTTCGATACGCCGCAACATACGGTCTTTGTATCTGTTTGGCCGTCATAATATTGGCATTTAGGTCCTCTTCCAACTGCTCCTCAACGAAATTCCGCCATACCCCGCGAATAACAGCCAATGCAACATCAGTTTCGGTATCATTGGCCAGTTTGATTTGAATCTGGCTGGCAACCGGTAACTCCTCCTCAGGGTATAAATATTTTCGCAGCTCCTCTATCGGCAGATAAACACAACCTTTATCAAATTGATGGACTCCGGTTTCAACGACATCTGCAATTGTAAATGTTATCACTCTTCTTTTAACTTCTGCTCTTGTTCCACTGTCCGGGTCTGCCGGCGATACGGTCCCGGTGGTAAGAACAACTTCCTTACCGAACATCTTTTCAACCGCGTCAACATCATATTTATCCGTCTTTTCGTCGGGCTCCGCAATAACCCCTATTCCCACAAATCCTCCGATATTGTTTTCAGGGCCTTTTATATCGAAAGATGGTTTGCCACCGGAACCTCTTTGTCTGAGCAAAAAACGGTCAAAACCCATCACTCTGGCTCGTCGTTCAGGCTCAATCCCCCAAACTGCCACCGCACGAACATTGCCTGTACCCAAATGTAACAGACCCTCGGCCTTCAGCATCGCCGTTGCCGCCTCCACCTCCTCTCTTTGCTCTAATCGCTCGATAAACTGCCCATATTTTGCAAAATTGGCCGATGGCTCAAGAACCACATCGCCTATTGCCTCAACCGCCGCCCGCTCGTAAGCATTGATAAAACCGGTGAACAGACTGGCAACGACTATCAGTAGCGACACAGAAAGCGCAACCGCAGCGATACTCAGAAATACTATCTTTTTCTTGCGCAGATATCGCAGCCACAAAAAGTAACTTAGAAACTTTTGCCCAATTCTTCTGCGCAAAATGGAATAAGTTGCCAGTACGGCACAAGAAGTTGTAAGTAAAACTAAAAGAATTGTCAGTGAAACGAGAATCTGTGCAGCCAAAAAATTTGTCCGTCCAGCAAAAAAAGTTATAAGCCAAATTAAAAAAGTTTCTGGCGGGACAGAAAACAATATTACACTTCGAATCCCAAGGGCAGTAAAAACTAATAAATTGACGAACCATAAGAAAGCGGTTATAAAAATTGCCCAAAACCTCTTAAATTGATAACAGGTCACGCATCGCAAGATTATTGGTACTGCTAGACCACCGATCCAAGTAAGAAGCAAACCAAATATTATATTTTGAAATGCGTAAGATTCCATCGAAACGTCATAAATTAAGGATACAACACGCACCGGCCCTAGAAACTACTTTCTTTTCACACGCCACTTAGTTGCCAGTTACACTTCAATTGTCATTCCTGCGCAAGCAGGAATCCATAATCCATCCGCTATCTGCTATTATTATCTGCTGATTTAGGCCTTAGAAGTGGAAACAGCACAACGTCACGGATGCTCGCAGCACCGGTCAGCACCATCACCAATCTGTCGATACCGATACCCAGCCCGCCGGCCGGAGGCATACCGTATTTCAACGCCGTTATATAATCTCTGTCCATCTTTGTCAGCGATTCTTCCTGCCCGCGAAGCTGAGTAAGGAAATTCTCGTATTGCTCGGCAGGGTCATTCAGCTCCGTATAAGCATTAGCCAATTCCATCCGGGCGATAAACAATTCAAACCGCTCAGCAAATTTGGGATTATCCTTTCTCCGCCTGGCTAATGGACACAGCGCCGCCGGATAATCTATCACAAACGTCGGGTCAACCAGATTATCCTCAACAGTGGCCTCAAACACCTCATTGACAACCACCGCATCGTCCATATCCTTTTGGTCCAGTTCGAGCTGCCTTGCTTTTGTTCTGACTGCCTCTATATCATCAATATCGCAGCCGCTGTATTCTTTCAACAGTTCTGAGTATTTGTCCCGACGCCAGGGCCGGGTAAAATCTATCGTTAAATCGCTGAACTGAACCTGCTCGCTTTCGCAGTATTTCTCCACGCAAAGCCCAATAATCTCCTCGGTCAAATCCATCATCACGTTGTAATCACCGTATGCCTGATACACTTCGAGCATTGTAAATTCCGGGTTATGCTGTCGGCTCAACCCTTCATTGCGGAAATTTCGGTTTATCTCGAAGACCTTTTCCATTCCACCCACGAGCAGTCTTTTTAGAAACAGCTCCGGCGAAATCCGCAAAAACAAATCCATATCCAGACTGTTATGATGCGTTATGAAAGGCTTGGCCGCGGCTCCGCCGGCTATAGTCTGCATCATCGGAGTCTCAACTTCTAAAAAACCTTCGGATTTGAGAAATTCGCGAATCGCAGAGACGATGGCACTTCGATTCTTAAAACGCTCCATCACTTCAGGATTGGCCCACAAGTCCACATATCTCTGCCTGTAGCGCTGGTCAATATCTGACAGACCGTGAAATTTCTCCGGCGGCGGCAGCAGACACTTGCTCAGAAGCACAACATTATCAACCCATATCGTAATTTCACCGGTTTTGGTTTTACCCAATTGACCGGATGCGCCGATTATATCACCAAGCTCCAGTAATTTCACAAGTCCCCACTGCTCGCCCAGAAGCTTTTTGCTCAAGCCGACCTGGATAGTACCACTGCGGTCGCGCAAAGTAATAAAAATCAGCTTCCCAATGTCCCTCAACAGCACAATCCTGCCGGCACATTTGGCCTGCTGGCTCTCGTCCCCGTCCTTAAATCGGCGTTTGATATCTTCGGCCTGCTCAGCCCCCTCATATCTGCCACCGTAAGGCTCAATGCCAAATTCTTTAATCCGGGACAGTTTCTCCTGCCTTTGCCTCTCGAACCTGTTTACCTCGTTAGAAACTTCTTCTTGTACCATATACATCTCTAAAACCGCAAATCAATCACGCTGGGCCAACGCCGGAGCTTCTGCTTGAATCAATTTGCTCCTGACAATTAAAAGACCGACCGCCAATTGTGGGTCAGCCGCTAAGGTTTCTTCCACCGTATGTTTCTTTGGCTTATGGTTGACGTGGTCGGCTTGAACCAGCACATCATTATCTCTCTGTATCTCAATCATCTTTCTGATTTCATCGCTTCTCAATTCAACCTCAACATTTGGCCCAACACCCCAATCCTTTCTGCCCTGTTTTTTCATTGCATCCCGGCTTTCAACTCTCTGGTCGGAAGGTAAATGATAATGCGCCATCGTATATTTCAACTGTGCACCTCCACCGGGAGAGCCTGTTATCCCTTGCACACTGCCTTTGCCGTGAGTCCTGGTCCCCACCAGAATCGCCCGCTTATATACTTCATCTGCCAATGCCCCAGCTACAATCTCCGAAGCACTTGCAGAGCCCGAATTTATCAGTATAACAAGTGGATAGTTCGGATGTGTCCCCTTCTTGTGTGCCGGCTCATATATCGGCATCCTGCCGAATCCGGGCTGCCGTTTAACTATCCATTCTTTTTCATCTGTTTTTTCAACGAATTTGTCGGCCACAGCAACCGCACTATCTAAAAGACCGCCGGTATTGGACCGCAAATCCAGAACCAATCCCTTTAAGCCCTCTGCTTCAAGCTCGACCAATACCTTCTCCAAGCTCGAAGCGGTTCCTGCCGAAAAGCTCGTGAGGCGGATATAACCAATCTTGTTCCCCTCATCAATCATATACAGCCATTTACCTGCATCGGTCCTTTGCCAGCCGCGAATTGTAGGAACAATAATCCTGTCTCTGGTTATCGTAATATCTTTGGTTCCCTCCTCGCCGGGTCGTTTTATTGTCAGCGTAACTTTTGTACCTTTCGGACCGGTTATCTTATGAACCGCGCAGATAAGAGTCATATCCTTGGTTTTAACCCCGTCCACCGCTTCTATTACGTCCTCTGCATCAAGACCGGACTTATATGCCGGCGTATCAGGCAACAGGCTCGCCACCGTCAACAGCCCTTTCCGCCTCGAAATCTCTATCCCGATACCCGTAAACTCATTGGTCATCATCTTTTCAAAATCCTGCACCTGCCTGGGCCAGATTATCACCGTATAAGGGTCAAGTGCAGACAAGGCTGCCTCTGCAAACTGCGCAATCAGTACCTGCTGCGGCAAATCCACAGTCGTATCGTTCAGCTTTAGAACCTTCTCAAAAACCTCTAAAAGCTTCAGCTTATCAAACTTTGTTGGGCCGTCCGAGGCGGACTTAACTTCATCTAACAGCGCGGCTAAAGACGCCGACCAGGCCGCAAGCTTCTGACTATCAGGCGGCAAAAAAGAACCCTGTTTGGAAAGAAACTCTGATAGTTCAAGTGTTTTTTCGTCGAGCACTTCGAACTCAGTCTTTTTGGAGGTTGTATCTTCGCCTCGTGAATCCCGACTGAATCGGGACGATGCCCCCACCACCTCTCCTAACAGCTCGCAACGCTCGATAGCTTGCTTTGCCATTTGGTTGTAATTGATAATGCTGACGTACTGCATGTCTAAGAAAATAATCGTCCGAATAAACATCTCTTTCTTGACACCCCAGAAACGCTCCTCGCGGGTTTCACAGGGACTGTCCTCAAAAGACGCTGCAATAACAGCCTTATCCAGAATCTGCTCGGCATAATCTGAATATCCCTCATTCTTTGGGTCTATCGCCATCAGCCAACGGTAGCAATTCGTGTATGCCTCAATCCATTTGCCCGCCACCTCGAACTCAGCGGCCTTATCTATCGCTCTTTGTAAAACCTCGTTCACGAACTCATCAGACAAAAGCTGCTCTTTCTGTGCCTCGTCTGCAAACTCGCACGCCTTGTTAATAACTGAAAGCGCATCAACAATATCATTTACATCGTTTACATTTACATCGTTTACGTCATCGATATCTGTTTCAGCCTGAAGCTTTTGAAGCTCAGCTAACTGTTCTTCGTAAGCAGTCTTTCGCGCTGTTTGGCGTTTCTCCTCTGTCGTTTCATACTCGGAAATAATATCTACCAGCCGGGTAATAGCTGTATTTTCAGATTCATCGCTTTGCCCAAGGAGCCCTCGCGCACCGGCAAAATCACCTTCGGTAATCTGAGAACAAATCTGTTCAACCAGTGCAACAGACTCGCCCCCAACGGTTACCGGCGCCGACTCTGACGCTGCTGCAATGTTAGATTGAGCCGTAAAGCCATAACAGGCAAACAACAAAAACGCTACAAAGCAGCTTAAACCAATTAAATATGTTCTTTTCATCACACAACCTCGATTTCTTGAATTTCGTGAAAATAAGTAGCTCATTTTCGATTTCCGGTTTTCCAAATCCCGTTTTCCAATTTTTAAATTTCAATCACCCCCGCTGCTTCGTTTTTGCGAAGCAAAACGGCGGAGGTAAATCGACAGTTTATAAGCACTCCGCCGCTTTTCCGGCGCAACCCAAAACGTGCAGCTTATGTTTGACCATCTTTTTAATAGCTTCTCTACCCGGCCCGAGGTACTTACGCGGGTCAAATTCACCCGGCTGTTCTGCATAAACCTGCCTGATTTTAGCGGTCAGTGCCAGTCGCAGATCCGTATCGATATTGACCTTGCATATTCCCATCTTCGCCGCCTTGCTGACAGCCTCTTCAGGCACACCCATCGCATTGGGCATATCACCACCGTACTTATTAATAAGGTCAACGAACTCCTTTAGCACACTGCTCGAGCCGTGCATAACCAGCGGAAAACCAGGCAGCTTCTCCTGGATCTCCTGTATCACATCGAAAGCCAGCTTCGGCTCACTCTTGAACTTGTAGGCACCGTGGCTGGTGCCTATGGCCACTGCCAAGGAATCAACCCCTGTTTTCTCGACAAATTCCTCAACCTGATTCGGGTCGGCTACATGTTTGCTGATGTCATCGTCGGCCACACCAACAACGTCTTCCTCGATACCGCCCAACTGCCCTAACTCGGCTTCGACCACTACATCTCTGGCGTGCGCATATTCAACTACCTTCTTAGTAACCGCAATGTTCTCTTCAAACGGCTGTTTTGAAGCATCTATCATCACTGAAGTAAAACCATCATCGACAAATTGCTTGCAGGTCTCAAAATTATCTCCGTGGTCCAGGTTTATCGCGATAGGAATGTCCGGATTTTCCTCGACTACCACATTGATAATCGCCTTTAGGTAGCTAATGCTTGCATATTCGCGCGCGCCTCTCGATACTTGCAGGATAAGCGGGGCCTTTTCTTCAGCCACGGCGCTAATAATACCCTGCGTGATTTCCATATTATTTACATTGAACGCACCGACTGCATAGCCGTTCTTGTAAGCCATCTCGAACATCTTTTTGGTATTGACCAACGCCATAACATTCTCCTTTATCAATCTACTATTTTCTAAGTTTTCTGCAAAATCAAAGACCTGATTTCCTTAAATAATATATGCCTGTCTCGGCTTGGCCGAGCCAAGACGGGCCTAACCTCAATTTTGCCTTTTGTTCCGTTTTATACAATCACCAATAAACAATATCGGAAATTAACACGGGCCGAATCAATAATTAGTACCCTGTCGAACCGCTCAATCCCATATATCTTCTCGGCCCAATCGCTAAACCCGGCACTCCTTGGGGCCATATACTAAATACTATTGCCTGTCTGTCTAACGACGCATCCGCACTGTACGTAAAACCACAATATATCCTGTGATACCTCCTTATAAGCGTTATATCACTTCGTATCGTCTTACCGTAGTCAAAATCGAGCTGCCCGGAATATACAAGAGTATATCGCGGGTCAAGCACGTACGTAGCCGCAAAAGTAAACGCATTCGAGCCTTCTTGCAGCTTCATACCCGTAGTCGGGTCATTTATCGTAATGCGTCTCAAATATCTGCTGCCTATATAATAACTCAAATCAGGCCAGCAAAGGCGCGAAAAACCAACATTTAATTGCTGCACCACTCCGCTTTGCATATCAAAATTCATATCAGACAACACCGCGGTCGTATCGCTCAGCCGCCACATATAGTCGGCGCCGAAATAATTTCGCCTCGGCCCAAATATGTTGCCGCTGCGTCTATCGTATCCATTTACCAGCGGAATAAACGGCTTGTTCCAGATGAATCGGTCCGCCCCTGCCGATGCGTCATCAGAATCATTCACCCACGTAACGTCCATATCCAGCCGCATCCAGTCAACAGTTCGCTGCTTATCACCAATGCCCCTCTTGGTTTGCAGCCGTTGTGATATACCTACGCTCAACGTATCACGTTGTTCGATAACCGAGTCGCTCTGGGTGTAAGATACAGCCGTTAAATACGGCCTTATCAAATGCCGAAGTTGGTTCAAGTCCCAGAGTTGCGATTTGACATCAGGAAAAACCTTCCAGTATGGTTGCGACGATACACGAACGCCGGTTTCACCAAACCAAACATCATCTTCCCTTCCCGCCGTTCCCCCGTCAAGCTCCCTATAGAAACCCAGCCCGTCTTCATACGCCACCGTCCCGGCCACAAAAGGTACAACGTTGGCCTTGCCAAACGTCATCGGCATATCAAGCTCGTTTCTCGTTGACATAAACGTAAAAAACTGCTCTGAACCCGCACTCTTCGAAGCGTAACGCTGACGGAATCGACTGACCTGACTGTCGCTGTAGAATGTCAGCTTATCGTCGAAAAACGACTGACCGGTCCAATGGAATTCAGCACTGGGCAATTCTTCCAGTTTATTGAGAAAATCGTTGATTCGAATCTTGCCCAAAAAGGAAAGGCCCCAGTTATCCTCAATCCGCTTCACCTGAACGAGTGTCTCCTGCGCCTTGCTGACATTAAACTCACTGCGATAAAAACTCTCAAGGAAATACTTATCAGATAGATAACTAAGCTCCGTGGTAAGCTGCCAGTTGTAGGGTAGAAACTGCCTGTGCTGGAAGCCGAATCGGCCGCGAAGGTCACGTTCCGGCTCGATATGTTTTCGAGTGCTGTGTCTGCCAAGCCGGTCCTCGCCCCTGTCGTCAATTATATAGCCGAAAATCCTGCCGAAATAATTCTCTTTAGCATAATCAACCTCTATTCCACTGCCGATACCGCGCTTACTGTAATAATCTAATGCAAGAGTGCTCTCTGTCCCCTCCGGCTCTTCCAGCCCTAACAGCCGGGACAGATACCATCGCGTCTCAACCAGTGTCCCCCACGTACTGTCATGCCCGACGTGTGCACTTTTGAGAGGAATATCAGGCCTTTGCAGATTACTACGTATAAAAGGCCAATAGAAAATCGTCTTATCGTACATCTTCAAACGCACATCACGCATCTGCGCATCGTAACTGCCCTTGGAGACCCTGCCCTGTTGTTCGTCAAGAGTGGTCGTATCGGTGATAATCACACTCGAAGCGTTAAGTGAAATCTGAGGCACGTAAAATTCGCTGGTTGTCAACGTAAAATTTTCAGCCGCAAACTTATTTTCCGCTAACTGTCTTAACTTCGCCGCCCTGACATAAATCGGAATCCCTTCGGATTCATCGAAACTCCTCATCACCGCTTTTACCGCAAGTGCCTTTTTCCCCTCGAATTCATAATACATCTCATCAGCCCGAATTGTTCGCAGCCCTTCAGTCATCAAAACATCGCCGGACAAATAAACCGCCTCTATAGCCCCGCCGCCAAAAATACCTTCACCACCTGTTCGCTTCTCATTGCTGCCGGGCTCCTGCCCGGAACCAAATACAACCGCGTTGTCAGCCTGCAATTCCAGCAGGCCGCCTTTTTCATCCTGTTTTTGCCACAGATAGAGCCTGCCAATCCATGTTCCAATCTTTGCCTTGTCGTCCCACTCGACCTTCGGAGCAACCTCACCGACGCCCGAGTAGTGAATCGGATACCTGAAATGCGGCTCTTTGTCTTCCGGTTCAATGCCAACCTCCGCCGGTTCTTCTTTCTCTGCCGGTAACTCAACCTCTCGCGGCTCAGCCTCAACACTCGTCGGCCGAATCCCGACTTTCCGCAGCCCCGCAAAGGCCTCTGCGTAAAGCGCTAATCCACGCGGGTCGGCTATCCTTCTTTTGTCCGCTGTTACAAAAACCTCCCCGCTGACACCAAACTGAACCACCATCACCCGGCCCTTCTCAATCACCGTTCCCATCAGGCTGGTCATCCTGGAGCCTTTGGCTTTCTTGACCGATACACCGCCCTGCAGATATACCATTGCCTTATAACCAATACGAGACCTGTCATCGACTTTCCACTTAGGGCGGCTCGTGCTTTCCACGGCCACCGCAGAGCGGGGTATCAGCCATACCACGGCATTATCGCTGGAAAACTGATTAGCCCCTATCGACATCGAAAACCCATCACGGAAAACCAGAATATGTTCGGCCGTGCTCAACTGATGGCTTATAACCGCTCGCCCCGTCATGTGCAAATCCTGACCGACAAAGGCACTGGCCTTTGGAACCGGCTCGCCCCCACCATCCATAGCCGACCAAGCCGTCCCCGACAGCAAAACCAAAAAAACTAAAATAAACAGCGTTCTATTTCGCATACCAACTCTCATATCCCGCTTCAGACTTCACGAGATGGTCTATCTACAGGCACACCAACTTCGCCTCGCAATTCAGCCCACCCCCGTCGCTTTGCTCCGCAAAGCAACACAGCGGAGGAACTTTTTGCAGATTATAGCCGGTTATCCTGACAAAGCCAGCAAAAATCGCTCTTAATAATGCCGATAACTTGATTTATCTGAAACTTTCTTGTAAAAAGGCTCTCGGTCGAAGCCACCCCCAAACAAGTTTGAGGGTGCCACCCGGTATTTCTAATAACGCAAGGCTCAATAACGGCCTGTAACATCTAATTTGACGGGTGGCAGCCTCAAGCGCAGCTTGGGGATGGATTGTAGTTTGTGGATGGGCTTCAGCCCATCAAGAGGTTGAACAGAAAGGACGATATGCCCAGGAATGACTATTCACAATACCAGAAGGCCGTCATATCAGGCTATTACAACAACCTTGATACGATAATGCTCGGCAAACTGGGCGAGCTGGTAACCGAACTGTACTTAGCCGATACCAGGGCCAGGCAAAATCGGCTCTGGCAAAGGGCCAACAAGGCAATGATTAAGCTCAAAATCCCCCCGGCAATCATCGACCACATTATGGAGAAAAAAGATGTGCAGGTTTTAGCCAAAAACCTCCAGGACTGGCTGATCAACAGCAAGAAAAAATAAAATCACTCACTCTGGCCGGACAAAACAACAGCAGCACTCTAAAAAAAGCCCTAAAAAACCCAAATTCAATTTTTTACGTAACGATATTCCCTCTTTTGCGTCTATATATACGGTATAATTATAGTCATAGCATAGATGATGTTTGGGTGTGAAGAATTGGTTGTTAAGAGTCTGCATCAAGATTCGTAAAGGGATATTGATGTTGGAAAAAACCGCTTCGTCTGAAACACCTCTGAAGAGCCGTGGCTGAGGGTTTTTCCTTAGACGAACTTGACGCTAAAATCAAAAACCTGAGAGAATCTCAGTGAGAGGAAGACAAATGAAAGTGAGACTCATGCCGTTAGTTGTGTTATGCCTTGTGACCATCACTCATGCTGGAACTCAAATCCATCAGGCACCAGTAGATCGCGCGAAATCCAATCAAGAACGAGTCCTTCGGTTTCCCAGTGAAACTCCGATCGGAAAAGTCTGGATCATCGACAACACAACCAAACGAGAAATCAAGACGTTTCATCACCATATCAATGGATTTGACCTTCATTGGGAATATTTTTGCTTAGCACAGGGCGAGGTTTCTATCCCTTCAGGTAATTATATAAGGCTGGACCTCTATCCCTCTGCTAGTAGGAAAGCTGCAACGTTGGAGGCCCTCAAGGCCCTTAATCCGAATGACTTATATGAACTGCATAATGCCGATAACCGGACTCTACCTTACATTAAACACCTTGTAGGGCTTAAGGCCCTGCGCATGGCGCCAGTTATCTCCGTTCGTAATCTCAAACACCTTACCAGTCTGACGTCACTAGAACGTCTGCATCTACATAAAGGCTGCTCTGATGCCGGTTTGGCACAAGTAGCACGCTGTCCTTGGCTAAAGGGCCTCTATTTCTCTGAGAATCGCATCTCAAACCGAGGCATCCAATACTTGAGTAAGCTGAGTGCTTTAGAAGAACTCAAGATCCTTGGAGACGGTCTGGGAGACAAGAGTTTGCAGGCACTGGAATCTCTTCAGTCACTCGAATACCTGTGGCTAGTGGGCCAGTGTTCCGACGAGGCGATGATACATGTGGCTAAAATCCCCAACCTTAAAATAGCACGTCTGCACATTACTTTGCCTACAGCCAGAGGACCCATTGGCTCCATGACGGATAAAGGATTGTATTATCTATCGCAAAGTCAATCCCTGGAACGCGTTTGGGTCCATTGGATGAACCAGATTACAGGCAAGGGAATTGCTTATCAAAAAAATTTGCCCAATCTGACCATGTTGGATGTTCGTTATGCACAGCTTAGAGATGATGACCTGATCCATCTCAAGGCAATGCCGCATCTCGAATACTTGGAACTGCCGCATAATGAATCTATTACGGACGCCGGTATCACCCACTTAGGCTATCTGGATAAGCTTCGAAATCTACACATTGGGGGGTGGACATATTCTCCCTTGTCGGATGAATCGTTGAAAGTAGTATCATCGCTACGAACTATCAAAGAACTCAACATTGGTGGCAAAAACGTCACAAACCATGGAATGCGATATATAGGCACAATGACCAATCTGAATAGTCTGGGCTTATTTTTTGGTCTTAATCAAGTAACATCTGAGGGCCTCAAAGAACTCACCAAACTCAAAGATCTGACACGCCTAAGCATGTCTGTACACAACACAATAAGCGACATAAACCTGCTCAATACCCTAACCAATCTCCGGCACTTAAACATTAGGCATATTCATCAAGACCACAGTACTTTAGATATCTCAGGCCTAAAAAACCTCAAAGAGCTAAGCATAAAAATGCATTACAATGTGATACGCGAGCCGGGTGGCCAACGTACCAGGGTATTCGATAAAATGACGGATGCGGATATGGCTTGTCTGGCCGGCTTAACAAATCTCCGACAACTCTTTATATGGAGTCCCGGCATGAGTGACAAAGGGATGAGCTATTTGGCAGGTCTTAAAGAACTCAATGATATTCGATTTCATGGCGATCCCCAAATCACAGACAAGACTCTACAACTCTTGAGTCAACTTAAAAAGTTGAATGTGGTCATGATAAACGACAGCAGTATCACGGATAAGGGCCTGACTTACCTTTACGAGGCCAAGGCATTGGAACATCTAACGATCCACTCACAAAATGATATAACGCCTAAAGCCATACGGGCACTTAAGAAAGAACTGCCGTCTTTACGACTATTAAATATCAACCACCAACACATCGATGATATCTAATCTTGGATTTCCTCTATATTTAAAATGAGGAAGAAAAACAAACCAGCACTTATTAACGAATGGGTGAAGGAAGAACTGGATGAAAGAATTAAGGCAGTCGATGGTGAAAACCGTTAAGATGACAATTGCAAGTTGAGCTCACCAAAAAATCCGACTCCACCCACCGCTTAAAAATTTGGCTTTTGCTTTGGGACGGTTGCGATGATATACTACTACCAAGCTTCTGCAAAATCGAACAAAAAGAATTTTTCGATTTTTGCTATTAACAAAATACTGCCCACTAACGACTAATTCCGGTGGAGACAAGTATGGCCGAAGAATATTCTGCTTCAACAAAAGTTTATCCGACCAAAGAGCAGGGCAAGCTTAGCATTCTTGATATGCTGACTTACTTTGAAAAGCACGGTGCAATGCGGGTCTCGGATTTGCATATCAAGGTCGATGCCCCGCCTGCATACCGCATCGACGGCAACCTGGTAAAACTCAAAGGCCCAACTGTAACAACGCAGATGGCAAGGCAGCTCCTCTATGCGCTTCTAAGCAACGAAAATCTGCGCAAATTCCGTGCCCGGCACAGCGTGGACTGCTCTTATCGACTCCGCTCACTCCAATTTCGAATAAACATCTTCAGGGAAAACGATGGCATAGCCGGGGCAATCCGGGCCTTATCGCTGGATATCCCAAAAATAGAGGAAATCGGCTTTCCAAATGACGTCTGGAAAGACATCATCAATCGCAGACACGGCCTGGTCCTCATGACCGGCATCACAGGCGCCGGCAAATCCACGACGATTGCCTCACTAATCCACCTAATCAGCGAAAAAAGTGCCTGCCGAATTATGACCGTCGAGGACCCTATCGAATACATCTTCCCCCAGAAATACTCCATCATCTCCCAGCGTGAGCTCGGAAGGGACGTCGAATCCTTCACTGCAGGTTTGAAAGAAATGCTCCGACAGGACCCTGACATAATATTCGTCGGCGAAATGCGCGACGCCGAGACAATATCTATGACCCTTATGGCCGCTGAGACGGGCCACCTGGTCTTTTCCACACTGCACACAAGAGATGCGACCGGCACGGTAACGCGGATACTGGACTACTTCCCCGCCGGCAGGCAGGCCGAGGTCCGCAATCAAATGTCACTGGGATTGGCTTATATTGTATGCCAGAAGCTTGTGCCCAAAAAAGATGGAAGCGGCAGACTTGTAGCAATGGAGATACTTAACAATAATTACGCCTGCGCCAACCTCATACGCACCGGCAAAATAGAGCAAATTTATTCGCAACTGCAATCGAGAACACGAAACAGACCCGACGAAAAAATGATAACGATAGAAAAGCACCTGGCTATGCTCGTAAAACAGGACAAAGTTGACCTGTTGGAAGCTAAAAAATGGGCCAACAATCTCAAAAGCTTCCTTGACGTTATGCAGCGGGACTAAAGGAGTGGATGGGTAAATGAGTAGTGAGCCGAATAAGTGAACTTAAGTGCCTAAAGTGAGCTAAAGTGCCTAAAGTGAGCTAAAGTGAACTTCAAACCTTAGGCACTTTCCTGATAACCAATAACCAATTAACTACTCACCAATTAACCAAATATACTAAATACGATAATATGACAATCCAGTTCAACTGTCCAAACTGCAATGCGGTAATAGCTTTTGCCGACAAACACTGCGGGAAACGCGCCCGATGCACTACCTGCGGACAACTGTTCATAATCCCTTCCAAAAGCAACGAAACACCAAAAAAAGTTGAACCCCCCAAAGTAAAAGGGCAGGTGATACCCGGTTTTTACCGCGCTGTGTTTGTTGACAATTGGAAGCTCTTTTTCAACTCTGAAAACGCAACTTCGCTGGTCTTTGTAATTGCAGCGGTGTGCTTCAAATTCTTCTCATCCCGTTCATGCTGTTGTGGGTTCGTAACACACTATGTTGTCTGGGGCTGGCTGCTCGGATTTTACCTCAATATTATTTACGAGACGGCTTTCGAGATAGACAAGCTGCCCGAAATTTACCTCGGAACAGCCGTTACTTTCGTATGGTACATTATCAAACCGTTTTTTCTTTTCTCCATTACTATGTCCGTCGTCCAGCTCCCATTCATAATCACATTTGTGCTGTTCAAAGACGAAGGCCTGACTTTGGAGAATATTTGGCAGGCCGAATTGGGTTTCCGTTTGCTGTTACAGGGTTTCTTTATCCTTGGCCTGTTCTTATTTCCAATAGCAATATTAACTACAGCCATCGGCAAAGATATTACTATGTTCAGGCCCGATTACCTTCTTCGTCCTGTATTCAAAGCCTTTGTGCCTTATGTTGTAACGGTGCTTTTACTTATCGCTGCCGCTCTTCTCGAGACCCAGATAACCCAATACACCGGCGCCGAGTTGCTAACAACCGCAGGCCATCTGGCGATGAACCTTGCCGTTCAGGTCATCGCCATAATTGCGATGCGCTCGATTGGCCTGTTCTACCGACACTATAACTGCCATCTTAAGTGGTAAGCCCGCTTTCATTTGACCACAATCTTAAAGCGGAAAATTAACAATCCCGTTACTTATATTGCTCACTGTCTTTTATTCGGCCGACCGGCCGAGGCACAATACGGCGGTGGCAGCGGAACAGCCGAAGAACAGTATCTGATTTGTACAGCCGAGCAGATGAACGCCATTGGCGCCGATGAGAATGACTGGGCCTTCACATTCGCTTATGTGCTAACAGACCATATCATTTAATTTTATAGCTGACCGACATGCCATCGTTCTTCTCCATAGAGGCTCGTATGATAACTGTATCGTAGTTGGGGCTTTTTTGCATATAATCCAGAAAATCCTTCATCGCCCTGGCAGAACGGATGACATTGTCGCCGACGACCATGGCGCCTGGTTTTAGCTTCGGCTCAATTAGCTTGAGATATTTTAAGTAATCCCGTTTCACGGCATCGATGAAAACGAAATCAAACTCGCCTTCAAGTCTCGGTAGTGTCTTAAGGGCATCCCCTTCTACGCAGGTAACTATATTTTCCAAGCCTACCTTCTTCAGATTTTCTCGGCATTCTCTCACCATCTGCGGGTCGATTTCCAGCGTGTAAAGGTGTCCTCCTGTCCTCTCGAAAGCTATTCCCATGTTGATGGCTCCGAAGCCACTGGCTGAGCCTACTTCGATCCCGCGCTTAGCATTTGCGCTTTCCACAAGAATTCGCAGCATCATTGCATCACCTATCGTCGTATTCAGTGAAGTGCGTCGGAAGTTTTGAATAAACTCTTTGCGGAACTCATCGCTCATTTTGTTTTGCTCACCTGAATAAACCAGAACTACATTAATACTAACCAGAGCGACACACAAAACCAGGAGCAATAGTCTATACCGTTTCATAATAACCTCCTTCAAACGGGTGAAATAAAAAAGCAGTTTAATTTTCCATCTCAATCGAGATTTCGAGCATAATGTGAATTTCTGCAATATTCCTCAGATTATCAACCTTTTTAGAATACCAAATACATCCTCAAATTGCAACTGTCTCAATGTAACTCTGGATAAGTGGGAGTACCTAATTTGTACTTTAATCTGAATCCACCGGGAGCTGACTCTCTACTCCATGACTTTCAAGCTGCCCTTCTACGTAATCAAGTGTTGCTGCCAGCTCTTCGGAGTAATCGTCTTTAACCACCTCAATAGCTGCAAGTAAGCCTGTCTTCATTAATTCAGAAGGTACTTCAACTGTAATTCCATACTGCCCTTCTAACATTAGTTCAGCTAATTGTGCGCCTTGTTCAGCCATCAAATCTATTGCGTTTTCTTGTGCTAATATTTCGCCGTAAAGTTCCATATACTCTTTGAATGTTTCTTCAGTTTCAACGATTATTAGGATTGCTTCCTCAACTATTATCCCAGCCTCCCCGGCGAAATCTTTTGCGTATGCTCTGCTTAATAGCATTGGGACGAACGGACTTCTCAATTTAGCGGCCACTTGCATCCGTGTTCCGATTCGCGTATCTTCATTTTGACTTACTAACAAATCGACCACACTTTCTATGGCACTATCAGCAATCCTCAAAGCTAATTCATCAAGTAATTCCGGCGTGTAAGCAATGCCATTTGCGTTCAAGAACAACATAATTCCGAGCCTTAATTGAGGTGCCAATATTTTCTTTTTTGTAACCACATAACCCTCTCCAGATTTGATGCCCACAGAATTAATATGTGCTGTGTGGTCTGCCCCCCAATCTTCATTATGACTTGCAAATCCATATCCAAACACCTTGCTTTCGTCAGAATTTCCCTCCTTGACCACCTTCATAAACCCATAATGTGTTTCGGTCCATAAATAATCCTGATGTTCGTAGCCAAACATCAGATTAAACATATCCGGTAAAACCGAACCATACATCTCCTGCAAATTCATAACGCCCGGCTCGTGCCCTAATTCTTTAGCAAGGTACGCATGAGTAGCCGCCCCCCACCCAAACACTAAGGTGGGCCCGGCACATACAACTACAGTTATAATCAGACTTGAAAGTAACCTATTGTTCATTTTCCTGCCTCCTATATTAGATTAACAAACATTTTTCCACTTTGGATGGGATAGTTTTCTGTTATTATAATCTCTCTCTTTTATAAATGCAACTATTATTGCATCAAGCTTGAATGTGTAACTTGTCATTCCCGCGAAGCTTGTGCCCGCGAAAGCGGGTAGCTGGAATCCACTTTTTCAATAACAGAGATATTAAGGCCCAATAATTTTTCATCTACATACTCGAATCGCACCCAGTTAGGTATCCCGGAAATAAATTTCTTGACTACGGCGGAAATTATTTGTAATGCTGTCCATATACAGGATGGAAAAAAGGATTTTGTGGTATTGACAATGGATATAGCCGGCGAGCAAAGAGCAGAACAAAGATTATGTTATCGTTGGCCCGTTCGGTTCGCTAAGGACGTTAAGGAAAAACCTTCCCCGGGCCAGATCGTTGATGTTTCCAGCAGGGGTTTGGCCATTCTTTGCCACGCCGACAAAAACTGTCCCCATCCGGACCAGCTCGTAACAGTTGACTTTGGTGTCCCGCACTTTGACTTGGCCGATTCCTTCGATGCGGTATTTTTCAATCGCATCGGACGTGTCTGTCGAGTTGACAACCTGAGCAGCCTTGTAAACCGTGTTGCACTCCAGTTTGCCGAACCGCTGTTTTTCAAACCCGGCGAACAGGACATCAGTGAATCCGACGCACGGCAAAGGCTTGAAGCCAAAACCCGCTCGATTGCCAAAGCTGAAGAAAAGGCCAGGAGTTACGGTGGAGCGCTGGCCAGAGCCGAAGAAAGAACAATCTCCTATGCACAGGCGAAAGCCGAAGCAGAGGAAAAGCTAAAAGCTGAAATTGAAGCCAGATGCAAAGCTGAAGCCCAGTCAAGAATCCAGGCCGAAGAAAGAATAAAGTCCTATACACAAGCAAAAGCCGAAGCAGAAGAAAAACTAAAGGCCGAGATTGAAGCAAGATGCAAAGCCGAAGCTAAGTTAATATCTGCAGCCGAACAAAGGGCAAAAACCGAAGCGAAAGCGAAAACCGAAGCTAAGTTGAGAGCAAAAGCAGAAAAGAAGGCCAAGGCCGAAGCCCAAAAAAGAGCAAAGCTCGAAGCCCAAACGAAAGAGAAGATTAAATCTTATACCGAGCAGATTGTAAAAATCAAAGCTGAACTTGAACAAAAGGCAAAAGTCGAAGCGAAAGCGAAAGCCCAAGCTATGTTGAGAGCAAAAGCCCAAAAGAAAGCTAAGGCCGAAGCCCAAAAAAGGGCAAAAGTCGAAGCCGAAATGCGGGAGAAGATTAAATCTTATACTGACCAGATAGCTAAAATCAAAGCTGAAGCTACCGAGGCAATAGTATGGGCAAAGGCTGAGGCGGAATATACTGTAGCCAAAGTCAAGGCCGAATTCAAACAAAAAGCCGACGCACACGCTAAGGCAAAAATCGAAACCTCAAAAAAGCCAAACGCCAAAGCCAAGACCAAAGACAAAGCCAAACAACCAGCAGAAGCAACCTTGCTGAAAAAGGTGGACAAATTTATCACAGACAGGGACAGGATTTTTTAGAACGTCTAACAAAATGAGCAATTAACTTCAACCGTCATTTCGAGCGTAGCCGAAGGCAACACAACCGTCATTTTGAGCGTAGCCGAAAGCAACACAACCGTCATTTCGAGCGTAGCCGAAGGCGGAGTCGAGAAATCTATTAAACAATTTCTTCCTCTTTATTCTAATTACCGCATGCAATTTTGCAGAACTCATATTGTTACAAAGAAAGGGAGACAGGCGCCCCCCAGTTGTAGTATGGGCTTGGTGAACCCGCCTGTCTCCCTCAGTGAAGGAAAGAGTATTATGCCTGTTTTAAGGCGCAGCGACTTGTTTGGCTAACGCCCCTCATATATATAAAATATAACTTATTTATCTCGAAGGACAAAAAAAATCATATAAAGTTTTTGTTATTTTCGTTTATTATAGGTCCCTACGCCCATTTTTTGTGCTGTTGTACAAACCTTTTGGAATCTCACAAAACCTGCACCGGTACGCTCATAGTACCGTATTTTTATTGAGAACCGGCCTGCGTCAAAAATCATTCCGATAATAAACAAAATGGAACAGTGGTCTGGGGGGGAAATTTCGACAGTACTACGTCAAACAGAAAAAGCAAAATAGCAGCAGCAATGCTTTTCAAGAAGCATGCTATTATTAATAGACAGATTTGCAGTCATATCAAACTACTTTTTTGTCATTGCGAGCACCTGACCTGATTCTCAGGAAGTATGCAAAAGAAAATGGACCAACAATGTCATTGCGAAGGAGCCGCAGGCGACTGTGGCAATCTCAACCCTCACAATGCGAAAACCGTTTATTTTCTTAGGAGCGAAGCGAAGCTCGTGCTGCGTAGCGAGTACTTCGCAGAGCAGTGCAATCTCAATCGTTTGTAAGCCGGAGATTGCCACGGCCACATTCTGTGGCCTCGCAATGACAAAAGTGGCGTTATTACACCTTGTGAATGAGTATCGACAACGAAGGAACCGCCTGCCAGAAAATCCGGCCACGCCCCGAACGGTTGGCGTTGCAAAAAAAGTGGATTTTGGGTTGTTTTTTTGTAACGAAAAAGACTTCTGAGCGTCTATAATACAAAAAGGCTAACAGAAGGACAGGTAAGAAAAAATAATGTTTGCACAGACTACTAAATTCAGATTTGTCAGTTTATTTATCACCACTCTTTTCTTTTTGGAGATAGGGATTTGCCTCTGCGAAGCCCAGGAAACCGACAGTCAGGATTCGGCCTTTGGTGAACTAAAGCTTCAGGGCAAATATATCGAGCGCCTGGTTCTGCGGCGAAAGGACAGCCGCACAGAAAGGTTTGACCAGCCGGCCGAGACCATCAAGTTGCAGGTGGGGGAATATCGTTTGTTGGAGACACATCTGAAAGGCGGATACATATGCCGTAGCAGTCGCACACCTACTGGTGATTGGGTTACCATTGCCGAGGATAAGTCGGCAGTGTTAAAAGTTGGTGCTCCTATCAAACCAACAGTGAAAGCACAAAGGCAGGGAAGTGTACTTGTATTGAATTATGAGCTGCTTGGTATAGGTGGCGAAATCTATACCGACTCAAACAGGAACAAGCCGCCGACTTTTACCGTTTACAAGGGGGATAAAGAAATTGCTTCTGACAAATTTGAGTTTGGCTGAGGCGGCACCTGCTCGTACTCGTGGCGAGTACCTCCAACAGCCTTCGGCAAATTGAAGATTATCGCTTCACAGGACATTGGTGAGCTGGGAACAAAAGAAAGCACAGCAGTTGTTTACAATTGGAAGTGGTATTATAGCACGCCGAGCCTCGCATTATGGCTCGTTTTGATCGCTGCCTTCATCTTTATCAAAGCTAACCGCAATCTTCAGGCACTGCTTATCCTTGTGCCTTTACTGATAGTGAACCTGTTGTGGTTAGTATTCAAGAAGGCTCTGGGTTTCAGCTCCGCAGATGCAGAGATGTTTGGCATGGTATTTAACTCGCTGGTAGTAAGTATTACCGTACTATGGCTGTTCGCCCATAAGCTCGGCAATCGCAATCGCTTCGTTACATTTCTTCGGGCTCTCGCGCTAATGGCAGTGCTTGGTCTGGTGGGTGCTATATCCTACTGCGGACTGACATTTTCTCAGCAGACTGAAGGGGCTTTGATAATACTAACTATGTTGGCATTGGCAATGCTGCTTGGCTTTGTCATGGCAGGCTGGCAATGCCGAAATCGCTATAGTAGTTTACGATTTATGCTATATCTGGCCTTCTGGACTGTAGCCGTCTGTCTTGCAAGCATGTTGGTGGTTTTCTTAACTGTGTCTATTATTCAACAAACCACTTTCTCGATTTCTACATTATTGATTATGGTTCCAATAGTAAGCCTGATTTTTGGCGCCTGTTTATATGTGATTGTCTTTCCGTATGTGATTCTGGCTTTGCGGAGTCCTTTTTTCCGCAAGCGTTTTTATGCTTGTTTGCGTTTAAAATCGATGCCCACAACTATCAGCCAGGCTGGCACAGATCGGCCTTGTGAGCAAAACCCAGACCCGGATACATCCGAAAACAATGGTTCTGTTTGAGAAATGCCAAAACAGCAAGCATTTACGTAAGAAAAAATATTAACAAAAGTACAAAAAATCTGTAACATTTCACTGAAATGCACGTCTAAACTTACATAACGAACATAACGGGCTATCGGTCCGACTAAATAATTAACCGTATTGGGAGATTTCGCATATGGGAAATAAAATCTACATTCAAATCGTTGCAGGAATCAGTGTGCTTATCCTGACCTCAGCGGCCGGAGCACAGGATGAGCAGTGGCTGCAATATCACTCAGAGCGCGAGGCACAGCGGATAGTCGGCGATATGGGGACGTCGAATCCAACATTAACGTCTGAGAAGCCGCAGGGCGTTGAACTACCGCAGTTCAAGGCCCAACAACAGTTTTTCGCTCAGTGGTCAACTCCTATGGTCGAGAGCGGCCAACTATGGATAGCACTGGACCGTACGAACAAACAGGGGCAGTGGGACCGGTTGTTTATCGACTCGAACGGAAACGGCCATCTCAACGACGAGACCGCTATCACGGCGTACCGCATGGACCAATACAGTGCGTATTTTGGCCCTGTAAAGGTGGTCTTTGAGGGTGAAGACGGGCCCCTGACTTATCATCTGAACTTTAGATTTTACAACTATAATGAGCAAAATAGACGGTTATATGTATATTCGGGCGGATGGTATGAGGGCACCATCAATGTGGCGGGGGTAAAAAAGTACTGCGTGCTTATCGACCAAAACGCAAACGGCACGTTTGATGATAAATCCCTTGAAGCTCACAAGTGCGACCGGATACGAATCGGCAAAAAAGGTGATCGGGACACCCGTTATGTTGGCAACTTTATCGAGGTTGATGGTGTGCTGTATCGGCCAGAGATTGCCCGCGATGGGGCATACATAAAGCTGAGTAAGGCCGAAGATGTGAAATTTGGAAATATTCGACTGCCTGAGACAATTACTGAGTTTTCCGCAGGCGGAGAGAACGGACTATTTACTCTCAAACCGGAAAAGGGCACCGGTTCACTACTGGTGGGGAGATATCGTATCAATTACTGGGCCATCGAACGCAAAGACGAAAAGGGCAAAAAATGGAAGCTACAAGGCAGTCTGTTCTCACAAAAGGGTGATTTCGAAATTGTCGGGGACAAAGAAACCGAGCTTTCGATTGGTGAACCGATTATTTCCACACTGCAGGCAAGAAAAAATGGTTCAGGATATTCCTTCAGCCAAAATCTACAGGGGCAGCTCGGCGAGCGTATCGCTCTGACCAGCAACGGTGCCCGGCCACCAGCCCCGAAACTCCATATCAAAAACAAAGACGGCACGTATGACCGGCTTTTCAGTTTCGAGTATGGCTGAGGCGGCACCTGTTCGCTCTCGTGGCGAGAGCCCAAAAGCGTAGAAGGAACACTAACTGCAACTGTTGAAGTGGCCGGTCCGTTTAAGATTGAAACCAAACCGCACACTATTACTGTCGAAGGCAAAGCACTCGTTACAGCAGTCGAAGACAGAACACCCACAGCCCGCAAAAAAGCAGGCCGCAAACTGGTCGCCTGGTGGAAGCTTGATGAGGCCAAAGGCAGCAGCGTTACCGATTCATCCGGCAATAACCTTGTCGGCACACTCGTTGGCAATCCGCAGTGGCGCCCGTTAGGGGGCAAGGTCGGTGGCGCACTGGAATTCGATGGTGAAGATGATTATGTGGATATTGATGAGTCTGAGAGTTTAGACATTTCCGGAGACCAAATAACAGTAAGTGCATGGATAAATGCAGAAAGAATTAACGAACGGCAGGTAATTGCTGCGAAAACCGCCTTGGCGGATAATACCTGGTTAGTTGAGATAAATCCCTTGGATTTTAGCGACGGTAAATTGAATTTTTTCTTGAATACAGATGGCCGTGAAACCAACTCCGGAAGCGAAAGCGCTATAGATGTCGGCACATGGTATCACGTCGCATTTGTTTACAATGGAATGGAAAAAATGATCTACATAGACGGAAAATTCGATGCCAGCGAAGCTCATTCTGGAAATATCGCAACTAATGATCAACCGGTCAGGATAGCAAGCTGGGGCGGCCTTAGTGATAGTAGCCAAACGAGACACTTCACGGGAAAAATTGATGACGTCCGCATCTACAACTATGCTCTCTCGGGAGCTGATATTGCAGCGATTTATGCCGGCAAAGAGCTCGGCAAGAGTAAGAGCTGGATAATAATTTCGCTCATTGTAGTTTTAGCCGTCGCGGCAGGCGGATTTGCAATCTACAGAAAAAAAGCAACAAAACTTAAACGGGGAATCAAAAATAAAGAAACGGTAAATACCATGAAGGAGAGTTACTATGCGCAAAAATTGGACGACGGTGTCATGCCTGGGTCTGACGATTATTTTTGTCGCCGGCTTAGCCCCGGCCCGGAGCGAACAAGCCAAACAAATAACCTGTACCGGCAAAGTAGTTGATGCCCAGGGCCGGCCAATCGCCGATGCGAAAGTCAAACTGTACAGGTTGACGGTCAAGCCCGAAACTTTATCGTATGACGTAAAATTAGCACAGGAACTGGCCACCAAAGAGGATGGCGCCTTTACTATCAAAACCGAGACAAGCAGCGACGAATTCTCGGCCCAAAGGATTATCTTGGCCCAAAAGGAAGGCCTGGCCCTGGGTTGGGCCAACTGGCGTTTACGGGAGAATCTTGACGTTGAGATAAAATTGGGCCAGGCGAAGATTCTGACCGGGACTGTGGTTGATGAAGCTGAAAAGCCCGTCGTTGGTGCCGAGGTTAGGATCCTGATGTTGGTGGTGGGAGAGGCTCCGCGTCCACGGTACTTAATAGGAGTCGAACCATTTGATTTGCTGCTGGCGATTACTGATGGGCAAGGCAAGTTCAGCTTCAACAATATTCCCGGTGATGCTACCGCGGAGTTTCTGGTCAAGAAGCCAGGCCGGGCCACGGTCAGTACTTTCGAGCCCCGCGGTGGAACTACGTTGCATTATGCCCCGGGACAAACCGATATCAAGCTGGTTATGCCAGTCGAGGCGAAAATTGAAGGAATCGTTGTGGAAAAGGCAAGCGGCAAGCCGGTTGCTGATATAAAAATAATGGTATCACGAGGTCGCAATCAACCTAATTTCGGCCTAAAGCCGGTCGTCTCCAAAGAAGATGGAACATTCAGCGCCAATGCCCTTGCTGGCGGCAAACATATTTTGCAGATTGTAACGCCGATGGGAAAACCGGCGGATTGGATAACCGAGCCGGTGGAAGTCTCGACAGAGACGGGCAAAACTAAAAGTGACGTGAAAGTGGAACTGAGCAAAGGCGGTTTGTTGGAGGTTGTGGTTACCGAGGCCGTAAGTAAACAACCCGTCGAACAAGCGAGAGTGAGTATTCGACAGCAAGCCGGCAATAAATATTTTGGTGCTCTTTCCGACGAAGATGGAATTGCCCGGATTCGCCTGATGCCGGGAGAATACCAAATGAGCGGGGTTAACAAACAAGGTTATTCGCGGGAAAGTCGTCAGGAGACCATCACGATTGAGGACGGCAAGACGGAACGCATTGAGTGGCAGCTTACCGGCCAGCCGAAAATTACCGGTGTGGTGCGAGATGAAAAAGACAAGCCGGTACAAGGCGTCAAACTGAAAGTTTGTCCAACCGGCGGGCAAGATGTCAGTTCGGATGCTGAGGGAAAATTCGAGGTCAATTGGGACCCTCGTGGTTGGGGAGAACGGGAAACGATTTTCTATCTTGTGGCCCGGCACGAGCAGCTTAATTTGGCTGCTACCGTGGAAATTGATGAAGATACAAGAACGCTCGATATCAAACTTGAGCCCGGCATGACTTTCACCGGAAAAGTGCTGGACCCTGATGGTAAAGGCATTGCGAATGCCCGGATTTTGCCTATGCTGCGGGCGTCAAACTGGGGTTCGTCAATGGGACGCTATATAGAAGCTGATGCTGAAGGGAATTTTGAAGTCAAGGCCATACCGGCTGAGCACAAATACAGCATCACCGCAAGTGCCGAAGGATACGGCCAAAATCGTACCGAAATCAATACGGATGACGCAGTAGATAATCAACTTGATGTAGGGACATTAACATTAGCCGTGGCGAACCTTTCGGTCTCAGGAGTGGTGGTGGATGTGAATGATAAGCCGGTGGCCGATGCCAGAATCTCTACCTCCGGCGAAAGTCAGCCATATCGCAATACGCAAACAGATGCTGAGGGCAAATTCACGATTGAGAAAATCTGCGCCGGAAAGATTCGAATCAGTGCAAATATAAGTGGTAAAACACGATTGTACGGCAATGTCGAAACCGATGGCGGGGCGACCGATGTCAGGGTCGTGATAAGCGAAAGACCATCAACTTCTCGCTATGTGCCGAAGCGGCCCCCTTCGCTTGTTGGCAGGCCCTTACCTGAACTAAAAGACCTGAAAATCAAACTCTCATCGGCTGATACTGACGATAAGATGCTCCTTGTCTGCTTCTGGGATATGGAGCAGCGGCCGTCACGGAATTGCATTATACGACTTGCCAAACAAGCCGAGCAACTCAAGCAAAAAGGCGTAACCGTTGTAGCCGTGCAAGCCTCAAAAATTGATGAAGATACGCTTGATGAATGGGTGAAAAAATATAACATTCCCTTCACCGTCGGAATGGTTCAAGGCGATGTGGAAAAAAGCCGTTTCGCCTGGGGCGTCCGCTCACTTCCCTGGCTGATTCTGACTGACCGCGAGCATATCATTTGCGCCGAAGGCTTCGCGCTAAGTGAACTGAGCGAAAAGCTTAAACAAATAGATGGAAACTAAAGTGATGAAAGAGAGTATAGTGGATAAGCCCATGTGGAGAGCGACATTTTCTCTTTTGTTGGTCCTCATTTGGACACAGATGTCCGCGGCACAAACCGTAGGTGGGCGAGTGGTAGATGAAAAAGGCGATGCAATCAGTGGCGTGAAAGTTAAGGTTTCCTGGTTTGATTCACCCAGCCATGGGACTGAAAGAGAGTGTACAACCGATGCTCAGGGGCGCTGGCAGGTAGCTTTGCCGGCAGATGTGGATGACGTTATTAATGTCTACCTTGCCCATCACGATTACATCAGTGATAAATCTTCCCGCAAAAACAAGCCGCCCATGTCCCGTTTACGTGACGGCACAAGTATCATGGTGATGAAGAAAGGGCTAAAGGTGAAGGGCATTGTCCGGAGCCATGATGGCAAGCCCATAGAAGATGCGTTGATTTTACCCCATGGCTATTATGCCACCACTGCCCCTGGAGCAGCGATTGAGGATTCCACCACTGCACGAACTGCGGCCGATGGTAGTTTTGCCTTGACCAGCCTCGAGCCCGGTCCCAGAGAACTCACGGTAACAGCAATTGGCTTTGGTCCCGAGAGTGTTCCGGTGGACGTTGTGGTAAATATGACAGCGGTTAAGATTGTGATGCGTCCCGGAGGAACGTTTCAAGGACGGGTCTTGGACGAAGACGGCAAGCCAGTGGAAGGAGCGGGAGTATATACCCGGATCTGGGAGATGCGGCGTAGACACATTGTTAATCTGACGACTCGCACGAATGCTGAGGGCCATTTTAGGATCACCGACGCTCCCCGTGAGGGCAGTTTGGAATTCTATATTAGCAAGAGAGGGTTCCTGTCCCCACATTACGAAGTCTATTTTCCACAAGAGGAACCTTATAAAATCACATTATACCGGCCACTCATCATCTCCGGTAGCGTGGTCGATGACAAGACAGATACACCTATTACAGACTTCGAGGTCAGTGACGGTATTTTGTGGCCTTATTGGAGCAAGATATCCTGGCGAAGGCCACAGGTTGTCCATTCTAAACGAGGAACTTTCCGCAGAACCATCGGACGCTTCGTATTCAGGCAGTCCCTGCCATCATGTGCTGTTAGGATAATGGCGAAAGGGTATGTCCCTGGGGCAACACCGTTGATTCAGGTGGGTGAAAAACCAGAACCGTTTGTTGTGCGGTTGCATAAGGGCAATCCCTGGACAGGGTTTGTCAACGATTCTGCGGGAAAGCCGGTACTGAATGCAAATGTTGCCTGGATCGGTCCGGGTCACAAGGCCTTTGTCAAAAACGCCCGACTTCAACCTCAATACCACGCTTCGCCGGAATGGATTGTCCAGACTAACACCAGCGGTCGCTTTGAGTTGCCTCCCAGCAGGACGGAAGGCTGGATTCTGGTGTTGCATGAGACCGGCTATGGATGGTGGCACTCAAGACGTTTCGTTCGTAATTCCACAGTTCGCTTAACCGCGTGGGCGCAAATTGAAGGGATGGTTCACATCCCTGATGCGAACAATCATTCTACGCAACTCAAAATAGAGCCTATTGAAGACAGCAAACAAACTGCGGTTGTACCGATCCAGTGGTTTTTCACGGAAACCTCTCACATAGACGGGCGATTTTCTTTTGATTATGTGCCTTCTATTTCTCTGGGGGTCGGACACATTTCAGAGGATAAGTTTTTTCTGGGAAAATATATAACACCTCAGCCCGGCCAAAAAAGTAAAGTCGTGATAACTACCGAAAGAACAATGCCGATTTCTGTTCCTTCGCTTGTAGACAGCGCTTTGCCTGCAATGGAAGATATCAAGATTGATTTTGAGCTCGAACAGGCAAAGGGCCTACGTCTGCTGTTGTGCTTCTTCGACATGAACCAGCGACCGTCGCGTAATTGCATTATGCGACTCGCCAAACAAGTTGAGCAGCTTAAACAAAAAGGCGTAACCGTTGTAGCCGTGCAAGCCTCGAAAGTTGATGAAAACGCACTCAATAAATGGGTAAAAAATTACAACATTCCCTTCCCGGTTGGAATGGTGAAGGGCGATGTGGAAAAAAGCCGTTTCACCTGGGGCGTCAAGTCTCTTCCCTGGCTGATTCTGACAGACCATGAACATATCGTAAGGGCAAACGGTTTTTCATTAGCCGAACTCGATGAAAAAATCCAGTCCACTGAAAAATAGCTGACGGCGTTAAGAGAGGGTATGCATCATGCGGAAAATTTGCGTATTAGTATGGTGTCTTTTTCTAACGGCCACTGCTCTCGGTCAGCAGACCGGACCGTTCACCCTAACCGGCAAGGTCGTGGATTCCAAGGCCCGGCCCCTCGTCGGTGCCGAGGTCGCAGCCTACGAAAAGCTCTATAATTATTCAAGCAGGCAGGAGTACACGAAGTTACTGGACCAAGTTAAAAAGACCGATGTGAACGGTCATTTTGTTCTAAATGCCGATATTAGCTCCCAACGCAATGTGTTTATAGTCGCACGGAAAAAAGGTCTGGCCGTTGGCTGGGACGTCTTGAACTATAGCAGGAGCGACGAACCCCAGGGCAATTTCAACATCATCCTGGAGCCGCCTTGTGTTTTGGCAGGGGTTGTTGTGGATGAAACCGGCAATCCCGTTGCCGGGGTTAAGGTTCAAGCCATACCAAAAACCAGCTATTTGTCTCGGCTTGAGCAAAGACCTGTTCTTGCACCGGAACAGTGGTTTACCACTCAAACTGATGCCAAAGGGAATTTTAGCTTCCATAATTTTGCTGCTGACGTAAGTACAGATTTTTGGGTGGAAGCTCCAGGCAAAGGGTCTGTTTACGAATATACGACCCACTGGACAAGCTCGTGCGGATTTGAGGCGGGCCGGACTGATATTCGGCTGGTTCTGCCGCAAGAGGTGGCCATCCGGGGGCGGGTCGTTGACGCAGAAGGCGGCAGTCCTGTTGCAGGTGCACACGTGCTCATCAAACCGGATAATATTAAAGAGCATAAAAATCCATATTGCCCTAACCAGACTATTTCAGGACAGAACGGGCAATTCAATTTTGAAGGAGTCCCCCCGGGTAAACACTATATAAATTTGTCTGCCCCCCAAACAACAGAATTAGTGGACAAAAGGGTCAAGTTTGATGTGCAAGCTGACCAGGAAGTTAAAGAGATAACTGTGGCACTCGATAAAGGCGGATTAATCGAAATCATCGCACGCGAGGAAGAAACGAATAAACCTGTTAGCAACCTTCCTATATATTTCTGGCAAGCCATACAGGATGAACATTCCAATTTTTACAAGTACGCAATAACCGGGAAAGAAGGTAGGTTACGAATTTGGGCGCCACCGGGAGAGTGCAAACTGAGTACCCGCTATGACAGACGTTTTCTACAGACTTATGAAAACCAGGTGATTGTAGCCAAAGGGCAGACTGCAAAGTTGGAGGTTGTGTTGAACAATTACCAAAGTGTCTCGGGGCTCGTGCTCGATGAAGCTGGTCAACCAGTCCCCGGAGTATTAGTGGAGGAAGTCCTTACCAACGAAACCGGCGGATTCGAGGTTGGTTTTGATCCGAGTAGTCCTTGCAAAACGTTAATCGCTCGACACATAGAACGCAATCTTGCGGCAATAGTAGATGTCAAAGATTATTCAAAGCCGCTGACAGTTATCATTAAACCTGCTTTGTTAATTACAGGAAAGGTGACCGATGCGAATGGCGTAGGTATTCCGGCTGCCAGATTGTCATTATATGTCAATCTACCGGGTACCCTCTTACGATTCGGAGCAGAGGTGCTTACCAATTGCCAGGGACGTTATGCGATGACGGCAGTTCCGCCACCGGCAGGATTTGGCTATCGGCTGTCAGTGTATGCAACTGGGTACGGGCCTGACACGTATAAGCGCGTTTCGATCATGGGCGAGCTGGGAAAGACTGTGGAGATAGAAACCATTGTGCTTCAATCGGCAGACCAATCGATCTCAGGTGTGGTGGTCGATGGCGAGGGCGAACCCGCTGCCGGAGTGCCGATATTTTTGCATGGAAGAGATCAGCCTAAAAGAAGTACCGCAACCGATAACAATGGCCGGTTCACAATCAAACGAATTTGCAAAGGACGGCTCCGGCTACAGGCAAACTTTGGCAGCAGTCCCGGAGGGGCCGGCTTCCTCGAAGCCCAGGGCGGCGATAAGGACGTAAAGATTATTCTGGAACAAGAGGGTGTTCATAGACCTCAGTTTTCATTAGTGAACAAGCCCTTACCTGAACTGAAAGACTTGAAAATTGACGTGTCGCCGACCGATGCCAGAGACAAGATGATACTTGTCTGCTTCTGGGATATGCAGCAGCGACCGTCGCGGAATTGCATTATACGACTCGCCAAACAAACCGAGCAGCTCAAGCAAAAAGGCGTAACCGTTGTAGCCGTGCAAGCCTCGAAGATTGATGAAAACGCACTCAATAAATGGGTAAAAAATTACAACATTCCCTTCCCGGTCGGAATGGTTCAAGGCGACATCGAGAAAACCCGTTTCGCCTGGGGCGTCAAGTCTCTTCCCTGGCTGATTCTGACAGACAAAGAACACACGATCCGCGCAGAAGGTTTTTCGCTTGCTGAAATGGATGACAAAATTAAGGAGATTAACGATGCGGAAGAATAAAGAGGTAATCGCAGTTGCTGTAATGGCAATTTGGGTGGGCTTTGTGAATGCAGAGTCCAGTATCAACTCATCCGGTGTGGGTAACGCAGATGCTGCTGCTGTTTGTGTACTATCAGGAAAGGTGGTTAATTTCGATACCGGCAAACCAGTGCCTTATTTTCATCTTTCATATTTCCATGGCAACGGTGCACTCATTGAACACTTGGAGACAGACGAACAAGGTAACTTTCGTGTCACAGCCCCAAGGAATAGCCGAAGGTATTTTAAGTTTACTCTATCACGCCAGAAACGGGGAACAGGAACATATCTCATCGACCGGGATCGACAGAGACAAATTGCCTCCCAACCTTTCCGCGGAGTCGTTAGGGACGATATGACAGATCTTATCTTTCAAGTTAAACTCTGGCCAGTCAAAGTTCTTACTGGAAAAGTGCTTGATAAAACAGGCCAGGCAGTAAACAACGCCTCAGTATATATTCACTGCGATGTACCCGCTGTTAAAACGGACGCCACCGGTACCTTCAAGATACAGGTGGCTCCTACAGACCGAAACTTTGATCTGTTTGTGATTTCCGAGGACATGAACCAAGCAGGATTGGTGCGTTTGAAAGCAGGTACAACTACTGCAACGATACATCTTGAACCCACGGCGAGTTACACGGGGCGTGTCATAGACATAAAAGGCCAAGCCGTCGGGCCTTTCAAACTCATTTTGGGTTTACGCCTCAATGGAAGCCGTAGCGACTGTCTGCAAAAGCAGATACAGGCCGATATCGATGGGACTTTTACACTCGACTATTTATACCCGAAAGTGAGCTACCGTGCCTGGTGGTTTCCGGATGAACAAATCAATCGTACCATCGGGGAATTTGGAGGGAAAAGCATCGATCTTCCGAAGTACAAGCCTGCCGAACAGATCGAGATCGTTGTTGAACAGTATCTCAATAAGCTTTCAGGGAGGGTCATAAACGCCAAAGGAGAACCAATTGAAGGCGCAAAAATCATGGTTCTCACCTCACATGGCATTCAGGCGCAACATAGACAATCTAAAGCGGTCTATAGCAGCGATGGTGGGGAGTTTAATCTCCAAAACCTTACTAACGGCGAAGTACTCTTCAATGTCTATGCGAAGGGATACAAGAGCCGACATGTCTGGGCACCAACTGATTCGGCTGATCTGGAGATCATTTTAAAACCGTTGTCAGAAATGGGCATCTGTGAAGTCTGGGTGGTAGATGATGAACATCAACCAATTCCAAATGCTCCTGTCAATTTGCATTTCAGTGTTATTGAATCTGGCAAGCTTTTGACATCCCACACCGCCATGACTAATACAGAAGGTAGAGCTGAATTCAAGGTAAAGGATTTCGGCGATAATGTTCGGGCCCTTGGGACAATTTATTGCGATTTGGATGGCTATGATCTGGCCTATAATAGTGTCTCGGATAATTCCGATTCCCAGGAAAAGCTTGTTCTTCACAAAGCTGGTGAACACTGGGGCGGTAAAATCGTAGATCCGAAGCTAAATCCTGTTGCCGAAGCGAAACTTTATTTGAGAAGTATGGCACAAAGGGTAAAGACCCCACAAAGAAAGACCGTTCAATCGTTGGGTCAATCGGTTTTTCGGGAACTATCGGAGTTGACTTTGCTGGCTCGAACAGATGCAAATGGGGATTTTGTATTGAAGCGGTTTAATAAGAAGGACTTCGTCAGGATTACTGTCAAGGCTCCCGGATATAAAAGTCAAGATATTGACTTTTCGCCGGAAGATGGTATCTCGACCATTTCCAGTTTTGGCACTTTTTCCAAGTTCAAAGACGGTGTTTTTCAACTGTCTACCGGCGTTGCAATTGTCAAAGGCATGTTGATAGATGAATCTTCGGGAAAACCTCTACCGGATGCGACTGTGCAGCTTAGAGCTGATAATAATCTCAATCGTGATGTCATAACAAATGAACAGGGGGCCTTTTTTATTGAAGACTTAGAGCCTGGAGAATATGTGCCTGTTCTAAGTAAAATTGAAGGTGGCACTGATAAAAACCTTGTGTGTGTCCCTGATATCTTTACTGCCGAAGCCGGCAAGACTTTGCAGGTGACACTCAAAGCGCAGGAAGGTATCCTTTTGAAAGGTCGCTTGATAGAATCAAAGACCCAACGACGTCCCACAGACAGAAGGGTATATATTGACGCATGTCTGAAATCGCGTCAGGTGATATCTTCTGATTCTATTGCGAAGGATGGAAGTTGGGAACTGTTACTTGCCCCGGGTAATTATGATTTTTACTGTTCTATTTTTATCGAGGATATTTCACGCTTCATAGATAATGATGAACCTTTATCCATGACAGTCGAGAAGGGAAAGAATTACAACAATCTGGTACTTGAAATTAGCGACCAGGGTTCTCTGTTAATGCAGCCGCCTTCACTTATAGGCAGACCTTTGCCGAACTTAAACGATTTCAAGATCGACCTATCGGCGGCCGATTCCGATGGCAAGATGATACTTGTCTGCTTCTGGGATATGCAGCAGCGACCGTCGCGGAATTGCATTATGCGACTCGCCAAACAAGCTGAGCAGCTTAAACAAAAAGGCATAGCTGTTGTTGCAGTTCAGGCCTCGAAGATTGATGAAAACAAACTCAATCAATGGGCGAAAAAATACAAAATTCCCTTCCCGGTCGGAATTGTGCAAGGCGATGTGGAGAAAACACGTTTCACCTGGGGCATCCGCTCACTTCCCTGGCTGATACTGACCGACCCGGAACATGTTGTCATCGCAGAGGGCTTTGGCATTGATGAGCTATGGGACAAATTAGAGAAGGCAAATAATGTCAAATAACAAAGTAGAACTTCGTAGTATGAAATCAGTCCTTTGTACAGTGCTGGCTCTTCTGGCCGTAGCTATGGGAGTCGTCAAGGCTGCAAAGTTGCCTAAACCGAAGACAATCGCTGATATCAAACCACCGTTCGCATTTACAATACGCACAGCCACCCCGGATGGAAAGCCTCAAGTGGGAGTTAAGATTCACTGCCGGCACCCAAGGTATGAACGCGAACCACACATTGTTGATATGACCTCAGAGACGAACATTGAAGGATTGGCAATATTCAAGGTTATGGAAGCGAATCTAATTAAGGATCCGTTTTTTAGGTTTGAGGTGGTTGATGATGACTTCATCAGTAGTGTGAGAGCAGTCGACATATCATCGGTTGATAGGCAATTCGATCATACATTTAAGGTCCTGCCTGCCCAAATATTTCAGTTGCGTGTGGTGAACGATAAAGGCTGGCCTCTTGAAGGTGCTACTATAGGCCTTAGAGCTGATAATACCACTTCCAGTAGGGACAAAGCATCTACTTTTAGAGGAAAAGCGACCGCAGTTACAAACTCCAAAGGCGAGGTGGATATACGTTTTGCCGACATAATTGCGACCATCACGTCTGTGGCACCTGAATATGCCCTCAGGATTGTGAATGGTGTTAGGCTGTCCGAAAAAAAATCTTATGTTATTGCACTTGGTCAAGGTCGGGAAATTCCAGGGAACATCGTGGATTCCGAGGGCAATCCAATGGCTGATTTTGTGGTCCGAGCACAAAAGATGGGTATCCCTCATTATCACGTACTTGAGGCACGCTCAGATACGAAAGGACATTTCGTTCTCAGGAATACTTCCGAAGGACGGTGGAGAATCACAACAAGGGCTGCAGAGCCATCTATAACAAATTTTGTAGCGCCTGTCGAAGTAGTGCTCAAGGAAGGTCAGGTAATAGATGAAGAGCGGGTCAAGAAGACCATTGATTTGGAAGCCAAGCCCGGATTCCGAATCAAGGGCAAGTGTATTAGTCAGCACAATCTTAGCGGAGCTTTCAATTCCATGCCGTGGGGTAAGAAAGGCTATCTCATCGGTGTGGGCACGTCCAAACCAGAACGGACCTTCCAACAGGAATGGACCGACGAACAAGGCTCATTTGATATTTGGGGCCTTGCCTGCAATGCGAAGGGATTCGTCAACTTTGTCGGCATACCGGGATTCTACACGTTTGTCAAAATACCTGTTGATTATTCGTTCTTTAAAGTGTCTAACTCGCTCAACTTTGAAAACGTTCCACCAGGCACATATGATGGCATCGAGGTGCATTTCCTTCTCACGGGACGGGTAATAGGAAGGGTGACAGATCTCCTGGGGCATGGCTTGCAGGGAGTCAAAGTCGTACCCAAGCCGTACGGGCTTGGTGTCTTGCAACCTAACGAAGCAGGGCGATTTTATGGTCCCCTTCCACCTGTTGATAACGTGACTTTGTTAGTGAGGGAATTAAAGACAGGAAAGCTGCTCTTTGAGAGCGAACCGGTTGCCGTCAGGGAAGGGCAGATTATTGAAAAACAACTGGCTTTTGACCCACCTGAAGATTCTGATGTGTGGCCCTCTCTTCTTGAAAGCCCGCTACCGAGATTAGAGTTCGTTGGTCTTACCGTCGATGACCGGAAGTTCAAAGACAGAAGGATACTCGTCTGCTTTTTCGATATGCAGCAGCGTCCATCGCGGAATTGCATTATGCGACTCGCCAAACAGGCTGAGCAGCTCAAAGAAAAAGGCCTAATCGTTGTCGCTGTCCACTCATCTAAAGTTGATGAAAACATACTCAATGAATGGGTAACGGAGCACAACATCCCCTTCCCTGTCGGAAGCGTTCAGGGCGATGAAGAGAAAACCCATTTCACCTGGGGCGTCCGCTCACTCCCCTGGCTGATTCTAACAGATAGAAAACACATCGTCCGGGCGGAAGGTTTTGCAATACCCGAACTTGATCAGAAGATAAATGCAATCACTCAAAAGTAAGGTTTAACTATTCCTGTCAGCGACTATGTACATCTTTTAATAGCGATGGGTAGGATGAACCATGGGGATTATGGCAATTACTGCAACCTTGTTCACCCAGTGCGTGAGCTGAGCCTTGGAACTTCGATTTATCGTAGCCGGACCCGACAGATTTGGCTGGGAAAGATATACCAGCAGGCGGATCACCATCGTGGCAGGTCAGACAGAACGCCGTGCGTGTGCCTGTCCACGCCTTGGTTCCGCCGGAATCCGGGTCAATCAAACTCACGACACCGTTGCCATGTTTGCTATTGTCGTGGCATAACAGGCAGTCTTTGTCCTCGATCGTGCCGGAAATGTGCTTGGAAGCCGTATCGAATTCTCCACCCGACCCAAGGATTTGTCGGCGACCATACACACCCACACCATCCCGAGGATGGCATTGGGCACACGAGCCTTCCTTGATGCCGAAGTTGGCGTTGCCCATTTCTCCTACATGGCAGTTTGCACAGTCTTGCAACTTCGCGTGGTGATAATCTGAGTCGCTGTGACAATCTATGCAGCCGTCTTGTTGGGGTAAGGTTACATTAAGTGTGCATGTGCCGGAACTGATTTTTCCGGTCCAAACCGTTTGCGTGGGAGCCGGTTCGATTTGAGCTAACGTATTCTCGTCGAATGTGTTGTGGTACACGGCGTGGAACTGGCCGGCAATAGATGTCCCCTGGTCGGAAGCGGCAACGATTTTACCATCGATTTTAGTCTCGAAAGTCCCTCCCGGTGCGATTGTTTGTACTGGACTGCTGCGCCGTCCACGCATACGAAACCGACCGGCTGCGCGAGAGGCTTCTATCTTCAAAGTTTGACCAATGTCATTATTAATGACAAAGCGTTTGATGGCATCGGTCGGTTGGTAGTAGAAGTTAATGGGTTCATCTGTGGTGTTTTCAAATTTCAACTGGGCAGTAACATCTTCACCGATGCTCAACTTTTCCGGGTCAAAGCTGAGCCCGCAGCGCAGGCCGTTGACCGGCTGGCTCCATTGTGGTACCGGTGGCGGCGGCATGCGGCCCCCGTTAGCGATAAGCTTCTTCAAGGTTTTTTCTACAGGGGGAAGCTTGAAATCAAATGGCCCCCGGCCGGCGTAAAAGGCAACCTTGCCATCAATATCGGTAACGGTAACGCGGACAGGAGCGGCTTGATAGGCGTTATTGACCTTGCCGTCCATGCCGTCGATGACCATCGGTATGGTAAACTTGTACTTAGCGACACATGCGGTTGCCAGGATAACTCGCTCATCGAGGTTTTTTGGTCTGCCAAGGATGCCCGTTTTATTGCCCGGCTTTAACAGGTTAGGATGGGCCTCGCTGACATAAACGATTAGGAACTCAATATAATCATTGTACGACGCGTACAATCTTTCAATCTCCGCTGCGCGGGATGTGAAAGGTGGTCAGGTATAGCTGGACATGATTAAGCAGACTGGTTTTTTGCCGCGGAAGGAGGATAATCTGACCGTATCCTTTTCGCTTATTACTCCGATAGGTCTTCCTGTATCGTCTGTTTTGAGCGTCAGTTTGGGCAGCTCAAAATCGGGAGCGAGCTGGCCCAGCTTGACCAGTGGATTTCTGGCCCCTGCGTCTCCCGACGCAAGTCGGGGCAGCGGGTCGGCGCTTCGAGCCTGTCTTGCTTGGCCGCTGGAAAACTCTGCTACCAAGGCCAAGAGAAAAAATATGGTCATCAAAGAAGCAACTGTATTTCGAAGAACTTTTCTGCTTGTTCGTCTCATTACCAACTCCTAATAATAAATTCAGAACTTATTCTATTTTGCCTAATTTAAAACGCTAAATCAACAATTATTATTGCAACTTTTTTTATTTCTTAATATCGAGAAGAAATATGCTCCATATTAATCCTTTGCAGGTGGGATTGTTGTTTTTGAAGACCCAAATATACTGCCGAGAGTCAATGCGCCGGGGCCGCAGCCGATACACTCGAGGCAGCGATTACACCGCAAGTCGTTAGGACTTTTCTCCGGCTCTATCCCGTATTCGCACAATTTATGACAGCGCTCGCAGTTAGTGCACTCATCGGGATTGAACCGCAGGAAAAATGCTGAGACGCGATTGAAAAGTGAAAATATCGCACCAAGAGGACACAGTATCCTGCACCACGGCCTTTTTATGAAGAAAACAGCTATTAGAAACAGGCCAAGGATAGTCAGCTTCACTGCGTTCGGCCAGGCAATCTGCTGGCCTGCAGTCGCCTGGCTAATCATATTGGGCACAGCCGCTTCGATTGCCCCCGCCGGACAAACCCGACAGATAAAAAGCGGATGCCCTTCTCCGAAGAAGTAGGGCACAGCTAACACGGTACCAATCAGCACTACATAACGCAAATACCCGGCCCATTTAGGCAGGTCAAACTTCGGCGTTGGAATCTTGGCGACCAGGTCCTGGAGAAAACCGAAGGGACATACCCACCCGCATATAAGCGAACCGAACAAAACGCCGACCGCGATTAACAGGCCGACCGCCATAAACGGAAAAATATGCAGTGCGCTGAACTGGGCGATGACGCCGATAGGACAGGCGAAAGTTGATAACGGACATGCGTAACAATGAAAAACAGGCGAGCACATTGTATGCAAACGCAGGCCCAATGGGTCCAGCCAAACCAGCAGGAATGCCGATTGTACCCACATTCGCCAGCCAAGCAGTTTTGAAGCGAGATTGCTTAATCTACTTTTTTCGACCATGGCCACCATGGTCTCCTTTTTAACCTGGTCACGTAGGACAGGCTTTAGGCGCCTCACCGGTGTATGTTTGCTTAACCTTCCCTGATTTATCTCGCGCTACGCCGCCCACTGAAGCTTCTTTGACAAGAGCGGGTTCCGACTTGGTAATCGACACGGAACCGCCTTCCACACTGGTTGCAATTTGTATAGAATGAAAGAACGCGCCGTAGGTGAGTAAAGCCACCCCAAGCAGAATCAGCAGGCAAAAAAGGATGATTTTTGTTTTTTTTGTCAGCATGAAAACCTCATCCATTGATATACAGTTTCTGTAATCACCTATTTTATTTTTTATATCGGCCAAGTACAAGCAAATAGTTTTGCTTTAGTTCGCCGCTGTAATAAATGGCGGAGGCGAATGGGAATCGAACCCACCCGGGACCTTATCAGCCCCACACTGGTTTTGAAGACCAGGGGCACCACCAGGCACCAGTCACCTCCGCAAAGGCTTTGTTTATTATTTTATCAGATACCATATTAATAAATCCGCTTTGTCCTGTCAATGAGTAAGTGCCCCGTTTGAAATTGGCTTTGTTTGGGTTTGAATTGGGTTTGAATTGGGTTTGTTTTTTCATAGCCCATATCCACATTTTTCTTCATAATCCTTTGTAAATACAGACTTTGCATCAATTTTGCCCTCTGGCAAATTGGGTTTGATTGGGTTTGAATTGGGTTTGTTTTCACCAAGTGTCCAATTGGATTTATTTTCGTAATCCGTTGTATTATATGATTTTACGTTCATTTGACTTTTTCGGAAATTGGGTTTGTTTTGCATAAAAAGGAGCTGATTTGTAGAGGGTTCTCGATAGATGTAGAGGGGCGAGGGAGTGAAGCGTGAATCGTGAAGCGTATCTCGATACGAAAAATACGAAATTCGAAGCACGAAATTCGAAACAATATAAAAATCTAAATGATCCAAATTCAAAACTTTGCTTTGCTTGGCTTTATTGCCAAATAATGCTTTTTGGCGTGTATCTGCTGATACGAAAACGTGCGGTTCTCCGCTATATCTATCGCCTACTGGCGGTTTATGTTAGCCTGCTGGCTAACATAGGCGTATTATACCAAATTTTGAGTTTGATTTCAAGTAGATTTGAAAAAAATGTCCGAGACACGGCACTGTATTCTGGACGCTCGTTAGTGAGGAGTGAGCTAAAGTGAACTAAAGTGCCTAAAGAAAGTGAGCTAAAGTTGGATGCTGGATACTCGATGTTCGAATTTATTAGGGAAAATCACCGTTTTTGCGTGCTGTGCCAAGCTTCCTACATCAGGATATAGTGGCTCAAGTTCCACATTCGTAAATAAAATCATGGGGATTTTCTTCTGTTTTAGTTTTTTGAAAAGAGCAAACACCTCAGGTTCGAAGGTTTCAGCGGGGCATTTTTATTCACTATAATGCCCTATTACTCCATATCGACGGTTTATCCCAAGAAATTTCATAAAAAAAGTAATTTTTTGTTGTATTTATCTTGGGGATTACTAATAATAGTAAGTAAAGGTATTTATCACATTATTTAAGGGCAAGTATTATGAATAAACAAAGCAAGAGAAAGAAATATAAACCACGTAGCCCTCGATATCCATGTATTAGCCTGAGAGAGGCTGTCAAAAATGCCAGAGCATTGTATGTGAAGGAAGGAAGGGCATTTGTGGCAAAGGAGATAGCTGTTAGATTATGGGGGTATAATAAGCTACACGGTCGTTCCCTTACAATATTAGCTGCTATGGCTCAATATGGACTTACTCGCTACCAAGGGGGTAACATAGGCATTACGGACGATGCTTTTACAATAATAGAAGCTCCTCGTAATTCGTTAGAAAGAAAAGTGGCATTAGAGAGATGTGCTAAGTTACCTACCATATTTGACGAACTATATCAAAGCTATGGCGAAAATATACCATCAGACGATGCCCTGAAATGGGCGCTTAAGCAACGCGGGTTCACAGATGAAGGCGCACAAACAACCGTTGGATGTCTTCGAGATACAAATATGTTTGTAAAAGAGGAATTGAGAGATTATACTGGCGGTAATGAAGTAAAAGAAGAAATAAGTGAATATGAGGAATTACCGCCAATGCAATCAATGGCTCAGCAAAAAGCTAAACCTGCTACACCTGCTACAGCCAGCATAGAACCGTGGATTTTCCCGCTTCTTAACAAAAAGGCTGTTGTCAACATCGTGGGTGAAGAACCACCAATGCAAGAAGATGTGGATTTATTGATAAAAATGTTAGGAAACTTCAAGTTAGGGCTTCATAGTAAAAAGGCAAAAGAAAACACAGATAACAAGGAAAATAAGTAGGCCACCAGTTGTGGCTGATGGCCTGGGTTTTGTTACACCTAAAGGAATAACGGAAATTAAACCTTTAGGCGGGGGCGGGATAGCCCCAAACTTTGTAACCAAGTGTATTATCGGTTATCCCGTCCCATAAGTCAATAGATTTCCAGAAAGGAAGCTGGCTATGCCTAAACAAATTGTTTTTGTTCGGCCTATTAAGCATCATTGGACTTTTATGTCCTTCGGATGCTTATAATGGCTTGAATACCGTGCGCCCAGTTGTGTAGCTGGGTGCACTTTTTTTACTATATATATTATACTTTCAAATTAGGACACTACCCTCCTCTGCAAGTGTCTTGGGACTGCCCAAGCGGTTTATTCTTTTCATTCTTTTAATTCAGAATTCCCTATGGGATGCCTTACGGTGGGGCAAGCAAGTCCCTTGGGGACAAGTTGCCCATCCTAAGAATTTTCATTCAGTTACTGTCTGAGAATATGTAATATAGAAAAAACATATATTTTTTGCGCTTATTTTGGGCGTATAATCAGACAATATAATGAATGCTGATTCAGCAATATAAAATTTGGAGTTTAACCTTCAGAACGTGCCGGACAAATCAGAAACAAGATTAGTTGAAGCCGCTATTGACGGTGACATCGAGGGCTTTGGTAAATTGTGCCGGCGGTATTACGCTGCTATGGTGGCAATTGGATACTCAGTTCTGGCAGACCATCAGCTTGCTGAGGATGCTGCTCAGGAAAGCTTCGCTCGGGCACTCATTAATCTGAAAAATTTGAAGAACAAAACAAGATTTGCTCCATGGCTTGCTGCTATCTGCAGAAATGTTGCTAAAGATATGCTCACAATCAAAGCCAGGCAAATCAGCAGCAGTGAACTTTCGCAAGTAGCTCAAAATGATAACCGTGTCCAAAGCACCCAAGAAGTTAGCTGGGCCATTGAGCAGTTGCCTGTCTCTGCTAAAGAATTGATAGTTTTACGGTACTACAACGGCCTATCTTATGAAGAGATTAGCTCCGTGTTGGGGATTTCCAAACCGACGATTAACGGCCGACTGACCAGAGCAAAACGAAAAATAGCAAAATATTTAAAGCGCAACGGATTTCCGGAGAACCAATTATGAAAGCTGATGAAAGTAATAAAAAGTTAGACGAACTTATCTTCAAGACTGTTGGCCGTGAGAAACCAACGTTCGATTTTGATAAATGGAAACAGACACACAAGGGAGAAATCCAAATTTATAAATCACAAATAAACGGGAGGCAGATTTCACATTCTGCCCAAGCGTTTGGTATTTGGAGAATAATTATGAAAAGCAAAGTAAGCAAAATAGCCGCTGCAGCGATGATAATTATCGCTGCAGCGGTCTGTGTGCAACATTTCGGTGGCTCATTCCGCGCTACAAGCACGGCGTACGGCATAACCGATCTGCCCCATTTGCTCAGCGAGACGCGTACACTGCACGTTCGATCAACAGCGTATCTCTATGAACCGGATGCAGAGCAGCCCGAGTTCGACGAGGCAACGGTCATCCCCTGTGAACTCTGGCTGGATGTGCCTGACATGCGCGAGCATTTTGTCAGCTACATGTCATGGAGCAGGCCTAACGGTAAGAAAGGACTGAATAAGGTAGAGGGCTTTCGGGATCGAGATTTAGCCATGGATATCGACCACACCGAGAAAACGGTTCGCTTTAACAAGGTCAGCATGGTCAAAAGGCGGCTTGCGATGCGCGATACAATACAGCGATATCTGAACAGGATTACTGAGGAACAGCTTGACCACTTTATCAAAGTGGGCCAAGAGACCATCAACGGAATCATATTTGACATATGGGAGAGAGAGGATATTGACATTCACGATGCGCAAACACGCAAGAGAATCAAATGCTGGCTGGCACCCGCAACAGGGGAATTGGGCCGGATATACATCTGGCAGAAGAACGGTGAACGGGACTGGAGACTTGGCTGGTGTGCCGACACGATTGAACGCGACATTGATATTGCCGACTCGGTTTTCGAGTTCAACGTCCCCGAAGACTACAAGTACAACAACACGTTGGAAAACGCGTACGTTGGTGAAGGCCTCGGCGCCGGGTGGTCCCGCATGGGCGGCGCCCGGGTTTGTCTTGCCATTAACTTCACGCTAGATGATGGAAGTGTCATCGTGGCATGGCACAGTGACGATCTGCAGAAAGACCGCTATGAGGAGCAGGGACACCTGTTCCAAGACCTTGTTCCGGGGAGCGAGCTGCCGAAGCTTCCCATGGTCATCTACGGCCTCAAGACCATTCGGAAAGAATCATACTCACCCCCGGAGACCTTCTATGTCGGGCGGCACCTGGCATTCACGAAAAAAGACCGCTGGTACTATGAGTGGGCCCTTTTCGTGCTCAAGGAACCGTTGCCCTTGACAACTGAACGGCGGACCTACCGGATGCTGTGTGAATTCAACCTTCCGAGCGAGCAACCACCCGAAGTGGGCAATCCCATGTCTGAGAACAAGATTGAGGCGGAAGAGTTTGATACATTTGTTCGGGGCGCGATGGCCGAGCTTAGCGATAGCTGTACGGTCCCCGAACACGTCACGTATCAGAAGGTTATGGAACTGGCCGAACAAATCCGCAGCTCCATCAATCCGTAGTCACACGACATCGCAGAACACACTAAGGCCGGGCCTTTTGGCTCGGCCTTTTATCACAAGTTCGTAGCCCTGCTTTCGGGCCGATGATAAACCGCGTGTAAAACCCAGGACTAAATACTATATGTGGTGTTGATTTTTTCAATAAGCTTTGGTAGTTCGGAAAGCTGGTTTATTTTCCGGGCCCCTTTTGGGATTTTCTTTCCGGCGTTGGTGTAAGCAGTTTTCAGCACTGCCCGCATACCGCTTCTTATCGCAGGTCTGATGTCCTTATCAATCCGGTCACCTACGTACAAAATGTTATCCACCGTCTCGCCAATCCTCTCGGCGGCAATCTTAAAAATTCGAACATCCGGCTTTCGAAAGTCAAATTCGTACGAATAGACCCTGACCGTAAAGAAATCTAATATGCTTTCCTGCTCGAGGTGTTTCTCTAAGGAGCAGCCGTTCACAAAAGTATTGGAAACTATGCCAAGCTTAAGTCCGGAATTTTTAAGTGCGGTCAAAGTCTCTTTTATTTTCGGCTCGGCGGTGGCCACTTTACTTAGAGGCTCATACCAAAGCCATGCAAAATGTTGCCATTGTTGCTTATCGAGATGGATACCTTTTTTTGTACCTTTCCCCCTTATCAATGCCAGAGAATTAAAATCCTTTTTTATTATATTGGAAAGCAGATGCCGTATGCGCAGCGCTATCAGGTTACGCCAGCAGTAATATTGGAAATTGCCGACCGGTTGGCCGCAGCTTTTGAGAAAATCATACGATGCTCTCGCCCCTTGCCGAAAGAGCCGGCCAGCCTTAATCTTACCAAAGTCCAGCAGGGTCTCGCCGAGGTCGAATAGGACTGCCTTAATCTTTTTATCCGGCATAATTGGTGTAAATGCCTCGATACGTTTATGCTCAAAATGAATTTACTCATCCACCCCTCCCCTTATTTACTCATCCACCCATCTGCTCATCTACTTATTTACTCAAACTGACCAATACGGACGCGTTGTCAATCATAAGTATATTGCTTCCAAAAATATATGACACTTTGTCATTCCTTCGCTTTGCTCAAGGACAAGTCTGAGCGAAACGTAGTGAAGCGAAGAATCTGGCTTCCGCTGAAACGGTTATATCTACCACTAAGGCCAGATGCTTCGCCTTCCGGCTCAGCATGACAGCAAAAATCGGTAAGTTTGAGTTATTTACTTATTCTCTCAACGGCGGCAAATCACCACCAAAAGCTTCCCGCATCCACTCAAACATTTCCTCGTCTGATATCACCGATACCCTGTAAGCCGCATATTCGGCATCGATTTTGTCTTTGATTTTGGTTATGCGTGGGTCATGCTTGGGGATTTGAATCTCGTACTTGGCCTCTACCCAGTGTTTGATACCCGCCGCACCGGCCTTATCGGTAATCGCCACACCCACAGGGCGGTTGAGTAACTTTTGGGTATCGAAGCAGTTGTATATTTCCTCGTTTTTTAACAGACCGTCTGCGTGAATACCCGCCCGCGTAACGTTGAAATCCCTTCCAACTAATGGATAATTCGGCGGAATCTCAAGACCTAACTCCTTCCTGGCGTACTCAGCTAATTCAGTCATTGCCGCATAATTGACGCCCTGGGTCATTCCCTTCAACTGGGCGTGTTCAACAACCAGCGCCTCCAACGGCGGATTGCCCGTTCGCTCACCGCAGCCGAATATCGCAGCGTTGGCGGCGCTGCAGCCGTAAAGCCACGCCGTTGCAGCGTTCACCTGGACCTTGTGTAAATCGTTATGACCGTGCCATTCGAGACATTCGGGTTGAACCCCGATTTGCCGAAGCCCGTGGACGAGCTTGGGAATGCTCCTCGGAAGAGAAACACCCGCCCACGGCAGACCAAAACCGAGCGTATCACAAAGACGTATCTTCACCGGCTTGTTATATTCTTTGGAAAGCTTCATCAATGCAGCGGCGAAAGGCAGAACAAAACCTTTATAATCTGCTCGCGTTACGTCCTCAAAGTGGCAGCGCGGCGTAACGCCGCTGTCTAACGCCGCTTTGACAATATCAAGATATGCGTTCATCGCCTGGGCCCGCGTTTTTCGCAGCTTCAGGAATATATGATAGTCGCTTGCCGAGGTCAGAATGCCCGTCTCGCTAAGTCCCATTTGTGAAACTAATTTAAAGTCGGCTGCTACCGCCCTTATCCAGCCTGTTATCTCAGGAAACTTATAATCTCGCTCTTTGCACAGCTCTATTGCTTCTCTATCGCGATTTGAATACAAAAAGAACTCACACTGGCGAATCAGCCCGGCCCCACCATCTATCTCGTGCAATAAGTCGTAAATCTTAAGGATTTGCTCCGGCTTATAGGGTGGCCGGGCCTGCTGACCGTCACGAAACGTCGTATCCGTTATCCATATATTCTGAGGTATATCATACTCAATTTTTTCGTCATCGAAGGTTACCTTTGGAAATTCCGTATATGGAAACGTCTGGCGATACAGATTGGGTTTTTCTACATTTACAAGTTTACGGTTCTTGCTCACCATTATTTATCTCCAGCAGAAGCTCGAAGTGCCTAAAGTGCAGTTTTTGTTTAAGGTTGTCGATGCTTGTCATAGAAGCTTGAAACTCGCTTTTCTTCGAGCATCCAACGTCGAGCTTCCAGTTCCGATACCAGCTTCGACACCGACAAACAAGCTTCTACAACTGGGCAATTTTTGCTCACTTTAGTCACTTTAGCTCACTTTTATTTCCTTCGTACCTTAGCACGAAATACGATAATAGCCGAGGTGGGATTCGAACCCACACGCCCATTACGGGCAGGGGATTTTAAGTCCCCAGCGTCTGCCATTCCGCCACTCGGCCGAATGCAATAGGCTAACTTATCCGACAAAAGTTTGCAAATTGTTTCCCGAAAAACTCCCACCCAACAGATATTCGGCAAAAACCACAGACCTCGTCTTACTTTTTGTCTTTGTTTGACTTGATGAAACCTTCGATAAAATCAGACCTTTCACAGCTCGAAGCAGTGGTAGGGTGGGGCTTGCCCCACCATTTGTTCTTTAAGTTTACATCTGGCTAAGAAGCAGCTTTGATGAAGAATGGTTAAAATATGAGCTTTTGAAAAAAATTACCGTGGAAGTTTTTTGAAAATAGGTCGAACTCTGAATCGACAAAGAAAATCTGCTATTCGCCGCCATATCTGGGCCAGATGAATTCGTCGGCCAAGTGCTTTTAGCTGTGCATCGTCACTTGCCAATGAACATGCCTTCTCAGCGTTCTTCGCAGCGTCGGCCAATCTGCCCATTGCCAGGTAAACAATAGCCGAATCTCTTAACGCAAGAATGTGCTCACTGTTGATATCAAGCGTGTGGGCAAAAAATTCCGCAGCATCCCCAAACGCCCCTTTCATAGCCCTGACAGCTCCAAGATAGTAATAGGCATCCGCATTAGCACAATCGACATCAACAGCCCGCAGCAGACAGTGCATTGCATAATCGGGCTCACCGATTCTCAAAAACATCGAGCCCATAGAAACCAGAGTATCCACATCCTCCGGACAAGTTTCCAGCTCCGAAACCAGATAAGCTCTTGCTTTTGTCTTTTGCTCTCTCATCAATGCATATTGAGCCAGCCTGTAGCACGGCCCTGCAAGAGTATTGTCTTTTTGAAGTGCCTGATTGAATAGTTCCACCGCCCGCTCATAATCGCGGTTGTTAAAAGCAATCTCTCCAAGATAAAACAAGGCGGCTGCAAAATCCGGCTCAAGCTCAAGTATTCTGTTAAACTTTTCCTTTGCCGATTCGATATCGCCGGTTTCGAGCAGAAACATTCCGAAATCGAGAATAACATCAATATCGCCCGGGTTGATTCGAAGCTCCGTCAGGAAATACTCCCGGCAGAGCTTAGTCTGGCCGTCTGACCAATAAGCCTGGGCGATTCGGTAGTTGATTTGGGGATGACTCGGCTCAAGCTCAGCCGTTCGCAGCCAGCAGCGAATAGCTTTTTTATACTGGCCACGGGCAAAAAGACTGTTCCCGATATTATAGTAGCACAAACCACAGTACGGTTTTATCTGCTGAGCCAAGTAAAACATCTGCTCAGCCAAATCGTGCAAAGCCATTTCGGTATAGGTTATTATCCGATTGCAGTAGCAAGGCTCAAAACCCGCGTCAAGCTCCTGGATACGCTCAAAAGTATCGATAGCCAGGTCATATTGGCACGTGCGGGTATAATCGACCGCCAGCGAATTTAATATCTCTAAATCGTTTGGGTTCAACTGCAGGGCAACTTCATATTCGCCTATCGCATCCTCGAACCGATTTATGGCATCCAGGGTCAGCGCCTTGTTGAAATGCCACGAGCTGTTGGAAGGGTTTATCTCAAGCGCCGTCTCCAGCTCATCGAGGGCCTGGGGCATTTTGCCGTCTTCGTAAAGCTCAAAAGCCCTCCGCGCTTTCCGCTCGGCTTTGTCATAGGAGCTAAATTCCATACTTTCAAAAAACATAATCGCACCTTACCCTGTTTATCCCCCGACAGTTAAGGGGCCATCCAGCGTGGTTATCGCCCACAAAATACACAAAGGTTAGCGGTTTTTTGTCGGGTTAAGACCTTTTTACCGGCACTAAAATTTTGCTGGTAATTCGGCGTATAAGCCCTTATAATTGCCCAGCTTAGCTCCCGATACCAAAACAGCATAAGCTGTAGTTCTTCTGGTGCTGGGCTGTTTTTCTGGAAACCTGCTACCAAGAGTCTTATAATGTATGGCTGCCAGGGTTCCCACTTTGCGGGGTCCCCAGGCGGGTCGTAACTACACGTGAATTGACTCAGGTGCCACATAGATATAATTGGAGTTTTGCAAAATTGAGGTTAGGCATACTTTGAAAAGAAAAAATTGTTTTTTTGATTTTTTCTTTTCAAACAGTAAGTTGTTGCCTAATGAAGAGGTTCGCTCATTATTTAAGAAAACCAAAAAAACTGATTTTCTTAAATAATATATGCCTAACCTCGATTTTGCAAAAATCTTGATATAATTTGGAGAAATGAAGCTATGATTAAAGAAATAAAAGGCCGGGTAACAGCCGGCAAAGGCAATTACGCTATTGTAGTCAGCCGGTTCAACGAGTTCATAACCTCAAAACTGCTTGCCGGCGCCATAGATTGTCTCCAGCGTCATGGTGCCGCTGACGAACAGATATCCGTAGTCTGGGTGCCGGGTGCCTGTGAAATTACGCAGGCTTCCAAGAAGCTCGCCAACAGTGGCAAATACGTCGCGGTCCTCTGTTTCGGCGCGGTCATTCGAGGCCAGACCGCACATTATGATTATGTCTGTCAGCAGGTAGCCCGCGGTATCGGACAAATCAACTACGATTCACCCACACCCACTGTATTTGGTGTCCTGACCTGCGATACGCTCGAACAGGCAATTGAAAGGGCCGGAACAAAAATGGGCAACGCCGGTGCAGATGGAGCACAAACAGCTATGGAAATGGTCAACGTGATGGAGCAGATAAGTAGTTCGTAGTTAGGTTATGTACTCGTTAGACTCCGAACCAGAAGCTATGAATATTGATAGAAGAACAAGGGCCAGAGAGCTGACAATGCAGGCTTTATATCAGCTCGATGTGCAGGGCCCGGACCTATTCGAGTTTTTAGACCGGTTCTTCACAGAAGCAGATGAAGACGATTTTGTACGAAAACTCGCCTCGGATTGGACAAGAGGAACCTGGGAAAATTTGGAACAGTGCGACGAGCCGATAATTGCCTCGACAATAAAGTGGCAATTCACAAGACTCTCACCTGTTGACAAAAGCATCTTGAGATTGTCGGTTTATCAGTTGAAATTCTGTCCTGATATCCCGCCCAAAGTTGTGATAAATGAGGCCATTGAGCTTGCCAAAAAGTTCAGTACTGATAAATCGCCGGCGTTTGTTAATGGCGTGCTCGATGCCATTCTGAAAAAACTAAAGTGACTAAAATTTGGAGTGCCTAAAGTGCAGTTTTCGTTTAAGGTTGTCGATGCTTGTATCGATGCTTGTCATAGAAGCTTGACCCGCCAACGGCGGGTTTCAATCGGAACCCAGCGTTGCTGGGTCACTTTTCCTCGAGCATCCAACGTCGAGCTTCCAGTCCGATACCAGCTTCGACACCGACAAACAAGCTTCTAAAACTGGGCAACTTTTGCTCACTTTAGACACATTAATTCTTTCTTATGATAACCATCGCAGTATTAAACCAGAAAGGGGGCGTAGGAAAAACCACATCAGTGGTCAACATAGCAGCAGCTCTTGCTGCCGCCGGCTCGAGGGTGGTCGTTATTGATTTTGACCCTCAGGCGCATCTGACCATACACCTCGGCCTTGAGCCGCAAATCGTCCAGTTCGGCTCATACAAGGTCCTCACTCAGTCGGCTGAATTTGAAAAGCAAATTCTGCTCATGAGGCCGAATCTTTGGCTGCTGCCCGCAAATATTAACCTCGTTGGCGCCGAAAGCGAGCTGGTAAGCGTAGTCGGCAGAGAAACCATCCTGCGAGAGGCCCTTCAATCAAGCCAGGATAAATTCGATTATTGTCTTATCGACTGCGCCCCTTCACTCGGATTGCTTACCCTCAACGCCCTTGCTGCGGCCGATGATGTCCTCATCCCGCTTCAGCCGCATTTCCTGGCGCTGCGGGGGTTTGGAAAACTGCTGCAGACCGTTGAGCTTGTAAACAAAAGAATCAACCCAAATCTGAAAGTCAAATGGATTTTGCTCTGTATGTTCGATAGCAGGGCCTCGCTCCCAAGTGAAGTCAGGGCCGACATCGAGCAATTTCTCGACAAGGCACATGGGACTAACTGCCCCTGGGCGCAGGCCCAGGTCTTACCGGTTTATATCCGAAGAAATATCAAGCTCGCTGAGGCACCCAGCTATGGCAAAACAATTTTTGAGTACGAGCAAAACTGCCACGGCTCTGAAGACTATAGAAAGGTAGCCGAACTCATCCACGCCCAATTCCAGCCACCGATACCCCCAGATACATTACAGCCTGTTACTATCAGTGAAATTCAAGACCAGCCCTCGGCCCCCTCTATTCCTTCACCACAACCTGATTCGCAGGTGCTACTACAGCCAAGCACACAGCCTGCCGACACTGACGAAAATCAAGCCCAGCCCTCGATTCCCTCTACCCCATCACAACAACCTGCCTTGCAGGTGCCATCACAGCCGAGCACAAAACCTGCCGATACTGATGAAAATCGGACCCAGCCTACAATCGAAATCAGAGAAATCCCCGACCATGATTCGAAAACCGAACATTCCGAATTTACACAAACAACAACTGACCAATCCGATTAGATGACAAAAATTTTATAAACTATTATCAGGAGGTCGCTATGTATTACTTAACTAAATGTAAATCTAAATGCGTCAGTCTTATCACATTACTATTACTTATTTTGATATCCGGCATTCCTGTCACAGAAGCGCAAAAACCAAACGCACAGAAACTCACAACACCCAAAGGCGTCAGGCTGCTAAAGAATAAAAGTTTCGATGACAGCAAACAGGCACGAAAAGAAATCCTTGAGCTGTATAAGAATTTGCGAGTTACGGATGTGCTTGACGGTATGGACCTGATTGGCCTGCAGGATATAGGTTTAATGGACAAAAATATCCGACCCCTCTGGCGGGATGTAGATGAATTTTCTCACAGAGTAATAGGATTTGCCATTACTGTTCGCCATGTGCCTACTGACGTTAGAGTCGGACAAAACTCGTTCCCGGACCTTGAAGGGTTCAAGAAATTCAAATCTCAGCAATATAAAAGGGCCCCCGATGCCTGGCTCCAAACGGCAAAACCCGGTGACATAGTCGTTATCGATGCCGGTGGAATCCCCGAATGCGGTTTTATCGGCTCCAATAATAGCCTCGGCTGGGCGGAAAAAGGTGTGGTAGGAGTCGTAACAAATGGCGGTGCACGGGACACCGATGAGATTGTTAAGGTAAAGAAGATTTCGGTCTATTGCAAAAACGGATACAGCTCCCGCGGAGTTCGACCCGGAAGACTTATTGCTGAATCCTACAACTTTCCCATTAATTGTGCCGGAGTCCTGGTTTATCCCGGCGATTTAATAGTCGCTGATGGCGATGGGGTGCTCGTCGTACCAAGAGAGCATGCGCTCAAAGTGGGAAAACTCGCCCGGGAAATTAACATCGGCGATGAAAAAAGCCGAGGTAAAAGATTTGAACGGCTTGGCATACAGCCTGACGAGACGGTGATAGTAGAATAGTCTCTCGGGCGAGATCCTAACTCAATAAAACTTAGGGCGGCACCCTCAAACTTAATAAAACTTAGGGTGGCACCCTCAAACTTGTTTGGGGGTGGTCTCCGACTCAGAATTTCCGTCAAATCAACCGTTGCGGGTTTTGCAGCTCTTCCGTAATGAAACTTAGAAACTCAGCAGCATAGGTCTCATTGATAACTCTCTGGTCAGCCGCCAGAGACAGACTGACAATTTTTCGCACCGTTATTTTATCATTTTCATAGATGACTGTGTGGACGACATTACCA